>Ga0306923_10008829_pt1 | contig 10112 bp, 9 predicted proteins | sample sta12Can44000108_FD_203841 | JGI IMG/M metagenome (GOLD analysis project Ga0306923, IMG submission 203841) | Lab enrichment of tropical soil microbial communities from Luquillo Experimental Forest, Puerto Rico - statanox.12C.anox.44.000.108 (v2)... | ecosystem: Environmental > Terrestrial > Soil...
CTTGCTTCCAGGTTCGTCGAACGGACGGCAGCGCGCGATGGCTGTCGAGATTTGCCCCACCTAAGCCGGGGAAGTGCTTGCCACAGCCGAGGATTTGCGCACGGATGAGTCCGGCGAGAAATTCTCGCGCGCAGCGGACGGTCTCGCGCGGATCACTGGACACAGTGCGCTGGCCCATCACGGCTACAGATTCCGGCAGCCGCAGATCGACACACGGAGCGAAGTCGGTATTGAATCCCAGCGCACGCAACTGGCGGCCGATAAGCTCTCCGTGTTTGCGGAACAGTTTCACCGAACCGGTTCGTGCAAGGTCATAGGCGGACGGAATGGGTGCGATCACATCCCGAAAGCGGTCGACAATACCGCCTTCCATGTCGACGCAGCGGAACAACGGAGTCGAACTGGTCTTCTCAATTTGTCGCAACAGATGGTAGGTTTGTGCGGCGTCGGCGATGTTGCGCTTGAACAGAATGACGCCGCCGGGTTGAAACGTCGCCAGCATCGTTCTTAGGCGCACCGACAAGTCGGCGCCGTCAAAGCCCATGATCATGAGCTGGCCGACCTGTTGCCGGAGACTGAGGCTGGAGCGTGAAGGCATACGATAAGGCAGTGTATCGCGCCCGCCGAACGATGTTCAGTATGCAGCGAGGTTCTCACTACTCGATCTGTTTCTTCAAGTCGTGCAGCAGATTCAGCGCCTCCAGCGGGCTGATCGAGTTGAGATCTGTTTCCTTGATGCGGTCTACGATCTTCTGCGACAGGGGCGTGAAGATGGTCAACTGCAGCGGACCGTCTTCCTTCGCTTCGTTTTTAGCGAGGTGAGTTACCGCATTCTGTTCTGCGGTCTCGTGTTCGGCCAACACCTGGCGCGCGCGATGAATCACATCGACCGGAAGGCCGGCCAGCTTGGCGACTTCGATCCCGTAACTCCGGTCGGCGGCACCTTCCGCGAGTTTGCGGAGAAAGACGATTCCGCCGCCGCTCTCCTTCACGGTGACGTGAAAATTTTTCACGCCGTTCAGGCGGTCGGCGAGGTCAGTCAGCTCGTGATAGTGAGTGGCGAAAAGCGTCTTGGCGCGCGTGTTGCTATGAATGTACTCGATGGCGGCCCAGGCGATAGCGAGTCCGTCGTAGGTTGAAGTGCCGCGCCCGACCTCGTCGAGTAGGATGAGCGATCGCGACGTCGCGGTGTTCAGGATCGCAGCTGTCTCGGTCATTTCGACCATGAAAGTGGAACGGCCGCGCGCGAGATTGTCGGATGCTCCGATGCGGGTGAAAATGCGATCGACCAGCCCCAGCCGAGCCGAGCGCGCGGGCACGAATGATCCCATCTGTGCCATCAATACGATCAGAGCCGCTTGTCGAAGATAGGTCGACTTGCCTCCCATGTTAGGGCCGGTGATCACGAGCACGGCATTGGTGGAGCCGTTTAGATACAGATCATTGGAAACGAACCGATCCGCGACACCTGGAAGGTCTTGCTGCTCAATCACAGGATGGCGACCTTCGACAATCTCGATATCGCTTGAGTCCTCAAAGCGCGGCCGACAATAATTGCGATTTGCCGCCAGTGTGGCGAAGCTCGCCAGCACATCGATCTCCGCCAGGGCCAGCGCCGTCTGCCGGATACGGCGCGATTCGGCGGCGACGGCGGTCCGCAACTCGGTGAAGAGCCGCCGCTCAATCTCGACCATCTTTTCCTGGGCATCGAGCACCTTCACCTCGTAATCCTTCAGCTCAGGCGTAGTGAAGCGCTCAGCATTTACGAGAGTCTGCTTGCGCTCAAAATCAGCGGGAGCGAGATGCAGGTTAGCCTTCGAGATCTCGAGGTAATAACCAAAGACCGAGTTGAACTTCACCTTGAGCGATGCGATGCCGGTGCGTTGCCGCTCGCGCTGCTCGATTTGGGCAATGTGCTGCTTGCTGTTGTAGCTGAGGTCGCGGAGCTCGTCGAGCGGCGCGTCAACGCCAGTGCGAATGACGCCACCGTCGGCTAGCGTCAAGGGAGGCTCGTCTTCGAGCGTAGACACGATGCGCTCCCGCAGGTCTGCCAGCTCATCGCACTGCGAATACAACTCGCGCAGGCGCTCCGAATTCAGCTTCGCAAGCGCCGCACGCACCACAGGAAGTCTCGCAAACGACGCTGCCAGTGCCAGCAAGTCACGCGGATTCGCCGCCTCGAGCGTGACCCGGCTCAGCAGGCGCTCCAGGTCGAGGATGCCATCCATCGCGCGACGCAGCTCTTCACGCGCGACCAAATCTTTTGTCATTACCTCGACGGCATCCAGGCGCAATTCAATCTGCCGGCGGCCAACCGAAGGCCGCAGCATCCACCCACGTAGCAGGCGCTTGCCCATCGGCGTGACCGTGCAATCGAGCGAGCGGAACAGCGTCACCGAATCACCGCCAGCGGAGAATAGAGGCTCAATCAGTTCGAGATTGCGGACTGTGACTGCGTCCAGTACCAGGCAATTCTGTCGCTCGTAATAACCAATGCGGTCCACGTGATCGAGCGAGCCACGCTGCGTGGAGCGAATATAATGAAGGATGGCGCCCGCTGCCGTCGCGGCAGCTGATCGATTCTCCAGTCCGAAGCCTTCCAACGACAGCACTCCGAAATGGTTCTCGACCAGTGGAATGGCGTAATCGGCGGCGAAAACCCAGTCATCAAGTGGTGTCTCGGCCCATGTCGCGTTTTCCATGCTCGCAACTCGAGGCGCAGCTCCCGATTGCAGATTCGTCTTCCTCGCATTCGGCTGCTCGAACAGCGGCATTGACGAGGCAAAAAGAACCTCGCGCGGGCGCAACACCAACAGCTCATCGCGCACCCGTCTCTCGGCATCGTCACTGCTGAACTCGGTTGCGCGAAACTCGCCCGTCGAAAGGTCGAGTGCAGCGAACCCGAAGACGTTTCCGTCGCGGGCCACGCACGCCAGGAAGTTGTTCTCCTCCGCGCCTAACTGCCCATCGGCCGCCGTGCCCGGAGTGACAACTCGCGTCACCTCGCGCTTCACCAACTTTTTGGCCAGCCTCGGGTCTTCCATCTGATCGCAGATCGCAACTTTGAAACCTTTGCGTATCAGCTTGCTTATGTACCCCTCAGCCGAGTGGTAGGGCACTCCGCACATCGGGATTGAGATGCCCTTTTCTTTGTTGCGCGAGGTCAGCGTGATCTGCAACTCGCGCGCCGCCACTACCGCGTCTTCGAAGAAAAGCTCGTAGAAGTCGCCGAGACGAAAGAAGAGCAGGGCATTGGGATGTTCTTTTTTGATGGCGGCATACTGCCGCATCAGCGGAGTGGACTGCTCGTTCATCGGAAGCAAAAAGTCTATAACAGCAGGGTGCCCCAGGTTCGCGTCCTTCTTTTGGACGCTAACCTGGGTCCGATTCTCGCTCAAATTGGGGGCAGGTTACCGATGTGAACCTCACAACAGGTGCTACACTGCGATGTTTCGTTATTCATAATGCTATGGCAAAAATACTTCATTTCGAATGCAGCAAATGCGGCGAGATTCTGAGTCCTGATGTTCCTCGCAATGTTTGTCCCAAAGATGGCGGACCTCTTTACGTGCGATACGATCTCGCGGCAATTCGCAAAAGTACTTCGCGCGAGTCCGTCAAGAATGGTCCGACAAGCATGTGGCGCTATGCGGCCGTGCTTCCCGATGTTGAGCCGGTAACGCTTGGCGAGGGCATGACTCCAATTTTGCCCAGCCGCAAATACCCGAAGCTGCTGATCAAAGACGATGGCCTGAATCCTACCGGATCGTTTAAGGCCCGCGGGATGAGCACCGCGATTTCCATGGCGCGGCACTATGGGCTCAGGAAACTCGCTGCGCCTTCGGCCGGTAACGCCGGCGGAGCCCTCGCCGCCTATTCCGCTGCTGCTGGAGTCGACGCGTACGTGTTCATGCCGAAAGACGTTCCGTTGGCGAATCGGCTGGAAGTGGAGGCGAGCGGCGCTCACCTCACTCTCGTAGGTGGACTGATCAGCGACTGTGGCCGCATGGTCGCTGAGCGCAAAGACAAAGAAGGATGGTTCGATGTCTCGACGCTCAAAGAGCCGTTTCGCGTCGAGGGCAAGAAGACCATGGGGTACGAGGTCGCCGAGCAACTTGGCTGGAGACTGCCGGACGCGATCCTCTATCCCACTGGCGGCGGCGTTGGACTCATCGGCATGTGGAAAGCATTCGCGGAAATGGAGGAGCTGGGCTGGATTGAGGCGGGCAAGCGTCCCAAGATGATCTCTATTCAGGCTAGTGGATGCGCCCCCATTATTAAAGCATTACATGAAGGAAAACCAATTTCGGAGATGTGGATGAATGCGCATACTCTGGCCGCTGGCTTGCGCGTGCCCAAAGCCTATGGCGACTTCATCATCCTCGACATTATTCGCGCCGGCGGTGGAACTGCCATCGCTGTCGGTGACGACGCAATAATGGCCGGCGTCAAGGAACTCGCCGAGAACGAAGGCATCCTCGCCGCGCCCGAAGGAGGCGCTGCGATGGCAGCCTATCGCGAACTGTTGCAGAGCGGCTTCTTGCACGAGAACGATGAGGTCGTGCTGTTCAACACTGGTTCAGGCTACAAGTATCTTGATGTATTTGCGGATTACTGGGGCGTGAAGCCATCTGCCGGCAAATTCGAGTTGCCTGCATCGCGCAATATCGGCGGCATCATCGGGCCGTATTGATCTGACTGCGGATGTGCACTGTTGTCCAGCCTCCGGACATGCGATATTCGAAGCATGGCATTCGTGGTACGGCTACGCTCTGTCCTTGTGTTTGCGATTGCGTCGACATGCCTCGGCACTGCACCCGCCACCGCCGCCCAGTCCTACCTTGGCATGGACCGCAATGACTACCCAGGGGATGCGAACATGCAGGCCCTGCGGAGGACCTTCGCCTTCACTGGCTATTGGCTCAATAATCCCCCAGGTGCCGATCAGAATTCGTGGAAGCTGAAGCGAGTCGCATTGCAGGCAATGGGGTATGGCTTCCTCATTCTCTTTAATGGCCGCGAGTACAAAGAGCTGAAAGCCTCGGGCAATGCTGCGGGCGTTGGCACGCATGACGCAACGGCGGCTGTGCAGGCCGCGTACGCGGAGGGTTTCCCTTTAAACGCAATCATCTTCCTGGACCAGGAGCAAGGCGGGCGCATGCTGCCAGAACAGCGCGCTTACATTCACGCCTGGGTCGACGGCGTCGGGAAAAGTGGATACCGCGCCGGCGTGTACTGCTCCGGCATCGCATTTCGCGAGTCACCTAAAGTTTCGATCATCACCGCGAACGACATTCGCGAGAATGCAGGGAAGCGCGAGATTCACTTCTTCATCAGCAACGATCAGTGTCCACCTTCGCCAGGATGCGCCTATCGCACGACCGTGCCAGCGCCGAACGGGAGCGGCCTGGCGTTTGCAGAAGTTTGGCAATACGCGCAGTCGCCGCGGCGTCCTGAAGTGACGGCCGCGTGCCGCCGGACGTACGCGCCGGACGGAAACTGTTATCCGCCGGGTGTCGCACCGAGTTCGGGTCTGCATGTCGATGTGGATACCGCCGACTCGGCCGATCCTTCCAGAGGCGGAACGCACTAACCCCGAAATATGAAACCGCCTCCCTTCAGTGCCGTGTCTGATGAGGAAATCCAGCACGCTGCAGCTCTCTTGCGAAGCGGCAAACTGGTCGCGTTTCCGACGGAGACGGTTTACGGACTGGGCGCGAATGCGCTCGATGCTGATGCAGTCGCGCGTATTTTCGAGGCGAAGGGCCGTCCGCATACCAGCCCCGTGATCGTGCATGTCGGTGACCAGGAGATGGCCGCGAAAGTTGCAGCTTCCTGGCCTACGGCAGCGCAAATGCTGGCGCAGAAATTCTGGCCCGGACCGCTCACGCTCGTGGTACCCAAGACTGCCGTTGTTCCCGACATCGTAACCGCCGGGCTGCCGACCGTTGGCGTGCGAATGCCGGCGCACCGGCTTGCGCTGGCTCTGATCCGAGCAGCGCAGGTTCCCGTCGCCGCTCCGAGCGCGAACCGTTTTACGCAACTATCACCGACTACCGCAGAACACGTGCGTGAAGGATTAGGCGATCGCGTGGATTATGTCCTCGACGGTGGTCCGTGCGACCTCGGAATCGAGTCAACGGTTCTTTCCCTTGCCGGCGAGGGTCCTGTGCAATTGCGGCCCGGGGGAATTTCGCGGCAGCAGATCGAAGAGGTGATCGGGCCAGTGATCACGGGCGAACACGCGCCGAAAGGCCCGCATGAATCCCCGGGAATGCATCTTAGGCATTACAGTCCCCGGACGCCAGTTTTCTTGGTTGAAACTGGACGAGTGCCGCAGGAGGGAAGAGGTGCTTATCTCGAAATCAGCGATCCTCCGGAACGCAAGGTAAGTGAAGCCATCACGATGCCGGGCAACGCCCGGGAATATGCCGCGTCTCTGTATCGCATACTGCACGACCTCGACGCAAAAGGCTACGACTGGATCGCGGTGGAAAAACCCACAGGCGGTGCGGAATGGGAGGCGGTGTTGGATCGCCTACGCCGGGCGTCGTCAACCGGTCTGGAAGATCAGGGCCAGTGATCACGCGTGTTACAGTCACCCATTCGGTCTGCCATGACTCCCGATCCTGATGCGATCACCGAACCGACAACTGAAGCCACCCCACATCTCCTGCGGCGAGTCGGACTGTTTGACGCGACCATGATCATGATGGGCGGCATTGTCGGCGCCGGCATCTTCATCAACCCGTACGTAGTCGCGCGCCAGGTACACACGCCTGTGCTGATTCTCGCGGTGTGGGTGGCCGGCGGGGTCGTCGCCATGCTCGGAGCATTTGTGGACGCCGAGTTGGCGGCGCGCATGCCCAACGTCGGAGGACAGTACGCCTACCTGCGCGATGCTTTTCATCCGGTCGCGGGCTTTCTGTACGGATGGGTGCTGCTGCTGGTGATCCAGACCGGAGGCATGGCTGCGGTAACGGTGACATTTGCCCGCTACTTCCTGGAGCTCACCGCATGGCCGATTTCGGGGGGCACGGTCACGGTGCTGACTATCGTTCTGTTGACAGTTGTTAACTGCCTTGGCGTTCGCGCGGGAAGCCGCGTGCAAAGTATTCTTATGTTGTTGAAGATCGGCGCTATTGCCACGCTCATTGTGGCAGGACTGTTTCTGATTCGCTCGCCTTATCCGGTGCTGTATCCCGTTCTCGATCGCCCGCCCTCTCGATCTGGTTACGGCGATCGGCGCCGCGATGGTCCCGGTGCTCTTTGCCTTCGGTGGATGGCAGACCGCGAACTTCATTGGGGCGGAGATCAAAGACCCGACCCGCAACCTCTCCCGTGCATTGTTACTTGGCGTCGGCGCAGTGATTGCTCTCTACCTCGGCGTGAACTTTGTTTGCGTGCGTGCGCTTGGCCCGGAAGGGCTCGCGGCGAGCATGGTTCCGGCGTCGTCCGTAATGCGGATGGCGAGAGGGGGCACGGGTGCCCGCCTGATCGCACTGGGTATCGCATTCTCAACTCTGGGTTTTCTCAGCCAGTCAGTGCTCACCGCGCGGCGCGTCTATTTCGCTATGGCGAGTGACGGACTCTTCTTTCGCGCCATTGCGCGCATCAATCCGAAGACACACGTACCGGCGCTGGCGATTATTCTGCAGAGCGTTCCTACGCTGGTTATTGCGCTCTCGGGAAGCTACGAGAAAATCCTGAGCTACGTTGTCTCGATGGACTTCATTTTCTTCGGACTGACCGGCGCAAGCGTATTTGTTTTTCGCCGCCGCGAGATGCATGCCCAGATTTCGGAGCATGGCGGCTATCGAGTTTCCGGCCATTCCTAACCGACCGGTCTGTTTGTTATTACCTGCTGGCTAGTGGTGATCAGCACGATTTACAAGTATCCCGGCAACACGCTGCCCGGGGTGGGCATTCTGGCCCTCGGTCTGCCGGTCTACGCCTTCTGGGCGCGCCGCAGGAGAGTGCAGGAGTAAACAGGAGCATGACATTTCGTTCGCAGATGGGCTCGCCTTGCATGGAGTTCGCCAAGCTCAGCTCTGACGCGAAATACAACCTCGCGACGAGCGGGATCATGAGTTATCCGTTAGCAGAGCTGCCCGTGAAGATCGAAGACCTGGAAATCAACGGCACGGGACCCTATGGCTATAGACCGCTCGTCGAGCGCATTGCACGATACAACGGCGTTTCCGCCGAGTGTGTTATGACGGCTGCTGGAACATCTTTCGCCAACCATCTCGCGATGGCTGCGTCGTTCGATCCTGGAGACGAAGTCCTGATCGAGCATCCGACGTACGAGCTGCTGGACTCGACGGCTCTCTACCTCGGCGCTGATCTGAACCGCTTCGAACGTCGCTTTGAGGAGGGATTCTGCCTCGATCCTAACGAAGTCGAGCGCCAAATCAGTCCGCGCACCAAGCTGATCATCGTCACCAACCTGCACAATCCCAGCGGCAACTACGCCGATGAGGACACGATTCGCAAAGTCGGCGACATTGCCAAATCGCACGGCGCGCGCGTTCTGGTTGACGAGGTATACCTGGAGACCTTCTACGGGAACCGGCCCACGGCAGCATTCCACTTTGGTGAACACTTCCTGGTTAGCAGCAGCCTTACCAAGGCCTTCGGGCTCAGCGGTATCCGCTGCGGATGGGTGCTCTGCAGCCCACAACTCGCCCATCGCATGTGGCGCATCAACGATCTCTATGCGGCGACTCCTGCCCATCCCGCCGAGCGGATCGGCGTCATTGCGTTCGACAATCTCGACAAGGTCGCTGCCCGCGCCAGGGTACTGTTAGCTGTCAACCGCAAGGCACTGAACCAATTTCTCGACGCGCAGACGAGCCTCGACTTCTATCGCCCCGTGTACGGCACTATCGTCTTTCCCCGGCTCAAAAAGGGAATTGTGGACGACTTTGTTAAGCTGCTGGGCAAGAAGTATGAAACCAGCGTGGTTCCTGGCCCCTTCTTCGACATGCCGCAACACTTCCGTATCGGCATCGGCGGAGATACCGAGATGACGCGCTCTGGCCTCGAGCGACTCAACCTCGCGCTCGATGAGTACGCGCTAACTGTCTGACCACAGCATTTTCAGCGCCGGAAACCGGCCTGTATAAGAAGAGCGCGGGGCTCGTGACACGATGGCGAGCCTTCGCAACGCTTCTAAGTGGGCCTGTAGCTCAGCTGGGAGAGCGCCTCGTTCGCAATAAGTATGTTGGGAATGCCCCAACTGAGTTCCTTGTAATCAAACAAAACAACAGAATATGTTGTGTAATTTCAGGTATTTGGCCCGAAGATGGCCGAAAACAGCTGCAAAAACGCGACAAATTCCGTCTGTACGTAACTCACACGCACTCAGTTGCATAGGAGGAAAATGGGCGTAATAAGGCGCTCAGTACGTCCCCGCGTGCCCGAGTTGGACTCGACGCAACGAATTTCGTCACATCTGCCTCAACGAAATTGAGGAGATGCTAACCAACAAACAAAGTAGGTTGCTTTGAGACATAGCAATCGTCAAGGCGATAAACCGCCTCAGTGAGTACACTTCACAACCGATTAGGTTGCGAGGTATCGCCTCCACTTATAGTCTGTAGACGCATAAACATCTTCTTTCTACAGTTCCGGCGTTGACCCGACACAAACAGAGCGACCCAAAACGTGCCTTCGGGCAGGCCGTGAGAAAGCTGCGTCTTGCAAAGGGCATTTCGCAGGAGAAGCTGGCTGAGTTAGCCGAGATTCACCGGACATACATCGGAGATGTTGAACGGGGCAAGAGGAACATTGCGTTGGTTAACATGGTTCGGATTGCAACTGCTCTCGAACTTCCGCTAAGCAGGTTGATTTCCGAAATGGAATGAACATCATGATAGGCTCCATCGTACTGAAGCAACTTACCGCGGGCTCTTCACGGGAATCTATGCGCAGATCCTTACCGTCGTCAAACGTACGCCGTTCGACACTTCAAACAATGCTGATGTAACCTCTTACCCACGAAAAGGGGGCCCCTCCCCAAGTGGACGCGGTTGTGCGACGAAATGCCTCCAATTTGCGGGCTTGCCCAAGGGCAAGCGTGGGCAGACAAACTCGTCACCCGCACTAGC
>Ga0306923_10008832_pt1 | contig 10111 bp, 8 predicted proteins | sample sta12Can44000108_FD_203841 | JGI IMG/M metagenome (GOLD analysis project Ga0306923, IMG submission 203841) | Lab enrichment of tropical soil microbial communities from Luquillo Experimental Forest, Puerto Rico - statanox.12C.anox.44.000.108 (v2)... | ecosystem: Environmental > Terrestrial > Soil...
CGAGGAGGTCGAGATGGCAAAGGGGCTTTGTCCGCCCTTCGACCCGCAGGCCTATCGCGAGGGCCATCTGACGCCGGTCTATTTCGGCAGTGCGCTCAACAATTTCGGGGTGCGTGAGTTATTGGCCGGAGTCGGAGAACTGGCCCCGTCACCGCGCCTCCAACCGGCCGACCCGCGGCCGATTTCACCCGAGGAGCCAAAAGTCGCCGGCTTCGTCTTCAAGGTGCAGGCCAACATCGATCCGCAGCACCGCGACCGCATCGCCTTTGTGCGGCTCGCCTCGGGCCGCTTCCAGCGCGGCATGAAACTAAAGAACATCCGCACCGGGCGTGTGATGTCGGTGCAGGCCCCGGTGTTTTTCCTCGCCCGCGAGCGCAACCTCGCCGAGGAGGCCTGGCCCGGCGACATCATCGGCATCCCCAACCACGGGAGCCTCAGGATCGGCGACACCTTGACCGAGAGCGAGACGATCCGCATCACCGGCCTGCCCAGCTTTGCTCCGGAGATCCTGCAGCGGGTGCGCGTCGAGGACCCGATGAAGACCAAGCATTTGAAGCACGCGCTCGAGCAATTGGCCGAGGAGGGGGTGACCCGGGTCTTCAAGCCGGCGAATGGCGGCGACTGGATCGTCGGCGTCGTCGGCGCGTTGCAGCTCGATGTATTGACGGCGCGGCTCGCAGCCGAATACGACCTCCCGACACGCCTCGACGGTGCGCCCTTTCAGGCGGCACGCTGGCTCGAAGCCGACGACCGCACCGAGCTCGAACGCTTCCGCAACCGGCTCCCCTCGGCCAGCGCCGAGGACCATGACGGCGTCCCGGTCTTCCTCGCCCGCAACGCCTGGGATCTGCGCACGACGATCGAGGAATGGCCCGCGATCCGCTTCAAGGAAACCCGCGAGCAGAATTGAACGACGCACCGTTGGCGGTGTCATTTCGGAGAGCGCCTACCGCGACAAAGCAATCCGACGGAATGAGGGCTCAGCGGCCCACTCTCCGGTTGCTCTAAGCTTAGAGGCGCCCCTAATCTCCCGAGATGGATTTCGAGCTGTCGGACGAGCAGCAGGCTTTCGCCGATACGGCGCGCTTGTTTGCCCGCGAGGAATGGCTGCCGCATGCGCCCGGTTGGGACGAGCGTGGCGAGTTCCCGATCGAAGCGCTGCGCCGAGCTGCAGCGCTGGGATTTGCCGGAATTTACATTGGTGACGAGTTCGGCGGCAGCGGCCTCGGCCGCGTAGACGCTGCGATCATCTTCGAGGAGCTCGCGGCAGCCTGCGTCTCGACGGCGGCCTATTTGTCGATCCACAACATGGCGGCGTGGATGATCGACCGGTTCGGCAGCCGCGAGCAGCGAACGCGGTTTTTGCCCGAGCTGATGACCATGGCGCATTTCGCGAGCTATTGCCTGACCGAGCCCGGCAGCGGTTCGGATGCGGCGGCGCTCTCCACCCGCGCCGTGCGCGACGGCGATGATTACGTGGTCAATGGGACCAAAGCATTCATCTCGGGCGGCTCGGTCAGCGACATTTATGTGACGATGGTGCGCACGGGAGGCGCCGGCCCAAAAGGGATCTCGTGCCTGGTCTTCGAAAAAGGTACCCCCGGCCTTTCCTTCGGCAAAAAAGAGCGAAAACTCGGCTGGAATACGCAACCGACAACGATGGTGATCTTCGAGGATTGCCGGGTGCCGGTCGCCAACCGGCTCGGCGAGGAGGGAGACGGCTTCAAGATCGCGATGGCGGGGCTCGACGGCGGTCGCCTCAACATCTCTGCCTGCTCGCTGGGCGGTGCCCGCGCCTGCCTCGACGCGGCGCGAGAACACCTGCTCGAACGGCGCCAATTCGGCCGGCCGCTCGCCGATTTCCAGGCACTGCAGTTCAAGCTCGCCGACATGGCCACCGAGCTTGACGCGGCGCGACTGATGGTGTGGCGCGGGGCAGCGAGCCTCGACCGTGGCGACCCCGTCGCAACGATGCACTGCGCGATGGCCAAGCGCTTTGCGACCGATGCAGGTTTCCGCATCTGCGACGAGGCATTGCAACTGTTCGGCGGGTACGGCTACCTCAAGGATTTTCCGATCGAGCGCTACTTGCGCGACGTGCGCGTGCACCAGATCCTCGAGGGCACCAACGAGATCATGCGCGTCATCATCGCCCGCCGCCTGCTCGGGTCGTAATGGACGATAACAACGAGATCCTGCTCGGTCGGGAGGGTGGCCTTGCCACGCTCACGATCAACCGGCCGAAAGCGCTCAATGCCCTCACTCTCGAAAATTACCGTCGGATCGACCCGGCGCTGCGCGAGTGGGCCGAAGATCCATCTGTGCGTGCCGTTGTTATTCGCGGCGCCGGCGACCGCGCCTTCTGCGCCGGCGGCGACGTGCGCGCGGTCTACGAGGCGGGACGCGGGATCAGCGGCGCTCGCGAATTGACGGCGATGTTCTTTCGCGAGGAATACGAACTGATCCGCACCATCCATCATTTCCCCAAGCCCTACATCACGATCATCGACGGGATCACAATGGGGGGTGGCGCCGGCATCTCGGTCAATGGCGCCTATCGTGTCGCCACCGAGCGCACGCTTTTTGCGATGCCGGAGACCGGGATCGGCCTCTTTCCCGATGTCGGCGCCACCCGCTTTCTGAACCGCTGTCCCGGACATGTCGGCCGATATCTCGGCCTCACCGGCGCCCGCTTGGATACGGCAGATGCCCTTTATTGCGGTTTCGCCACCCACTTCGTGAAACGCGAGCGAACCGAGGCGTTGTTGGAAGACCTCGGCCGAACTTCGCCGCAAGCAGTGGACGAGCTGGGTTTGACCAAGGCCTGCCTCGACAAATTTGCGGCCGATCCGGAACCTGCGCCGCTTGCAGTATTGCAGCCAGTGGTCGACCGATGCTTTGCCGGCGACAGTGTAGAGGCGATCCTCGACGCGCTCGCCCTAGAGGCGGCGCGCGGCGGCGAACACTCCGCGTGGGCGCAGGAAGCTCGCGCTAATCTGCTGAGTAAATCACCGACGAGCCTCAAGATCACCTTGCGCCAGCTGACGATTGGGCGCGATTACGACCTCGAAGCGGCGCTCACCCTCGAATACCGGCTAACCCAGCATGTCATGGCCGCGCACGATTTTTATGAGGGAGTGCGGGCAATTCTGATCGACAAGGACCAGAAGCCGCGCTGGCACCCGGCGACACTGGCCGAGGTCGGCGACGGCATGGTCGATACGTATTTCGCACCGATCGGTGATCGCGAGCTGCGATTTGCGTGAGCGGCCCCGCCCTGACCCTTCCCCGTCGTGCCGGGAAGATCTGAGACGGGTCGAGGCGGATGCAACAAGCCGTATGCCGGCGGAACGGGAGGAATGCACCCATGGCAACAATCGGCTTTATCGGGCTCGGCAATATGGGGGCGCCGATGGCGGCCAATCTCGTCAAGGCCGGGCATCGCGTCACCGGCTTCGATCTCGTACGGAAGGCCGTCGAAACCTTGCAGGCGAAGGGCGGAAATGCTGCGGCATCGGCTGCCGCGGCGGCGGCCGAGGGCGAGATCGTAATCACGATGCTGCCGGCCGGGCCGCAGGTCCGCTCGGTCTATCTCGGCAACGATGGGCTGCTCGCCCACGCCCGCAACGATGCGTTGCTGATCGATTGCTCGACGATCGACGTCGAGACCGCCCGCGCGGTCGCGGCGGCGGCAGCAGCAGCAGGGTTCGATATGCTCGATGCGCCGGTGTCGGGCGGGGTGGGCGGCGCGGAGGCGGCGACTCTGACCTTCATGGTCGGCGGCGAGGAAGCGGTCTTTGCCCGCGCTCAGCCCGTTCTGACGGCGATGGGCCGAACGATCGTCCATACCGGACCGGCCGGGAACGGCCAGGCGGCCAAGATTTGCAACAACATGATCCTCGGCGTCTCGATGATCGCGGTATGTGAGGCATTCTCTATGGCCGAGCGACTAGGCCTGCCCGCGCAGACATTGTTTGACATCGCCGCGAAATCCTCCGGCCAATGCTGGGCCTTGACCAGCTATTGCCCGGTGCCGGGACCGGTCCCGTCGTCGCCGGCCAATCGCAACTACACGGCCGGGTTTACCGCTGCGATGATGCTAAAGGACCTTCGTCTCGCACAGCAGGCTGCGGGGATGACGGCGGTGCCGACCCCCCTCGGTGCGGCAGCGGCAAATCTTTACCAGCTTTTTGTCGACGACGGCGCCGCAGAACTCGATTTTTCCGCGATATATCATCTAATTCGCAAGCCCGATCGTAAAATTTGAAACGATAAATTTACAAACCAAGGCTAACGTGCGCGGCACCGTCGTTACCCGGGATCTCGCATGAATAGCGCATATCTTGAAGTCATCTCGCTTGTCGAACGCCTCCATCGCCATTTCCTGGAGGTCGTCAAACTCGAGCTCGAAGGGGTCGGGATTCACGACATCAACAACGTGCAGGGACTGATGCTGTTCAACATCGGCGAGGCCGAGATGACCGTCGGAGAACTGACCTTGCGCGGTTGCTATCTCGGCTCGAACGTCTCCTACAATGTCAAAAAAATGGTCGAGAACGGCTATCTCGCGCAGCAACGCTCGCTCCACGACCGCCGTTCGATCCATGTTCGGCTGACCGAAAAGGGCATCAGGTTGCGGGACAGGCTGAGCGAAATGCACCGGCGTCATGCCGAGGTGCTGAGCCAGGGTCTGCTCAGCGTCGAGGACCTGCAAAGCGCCGGGTCGACGCTGCGTGGTCTCGAGCGGTTTTGGATCCGCGCCGGCGACATGGTGCACCGGCCTTCGCAATTCGCCGCCTGAAGTTTTTTTGATGACGCCGCCGCGTTCGGCTGCAAGGTTGTGCCCAGTCGACCCTGGAGGGGCACCATGACACCCCAGCCTTTTACCCTGGGGCCCGGTTTCAGCGTTGCCGGCCGGCTCGACCGAGCCGACATTGATGCGCTCGCCTCCGCCGGCGTGCGGACAATCATCAACAACCGGCCCGACGGTGAGGACCCTGGGCAGCTTCCGGCCGCCGAGGCCCGGCGGATCGCCGAGGCGCAGGGGATCGCCTATCGCTTCATCCCGATCACCGCCGCGACGTTGTCGCGCGCCGATGTCGATGCGTTTGCGGCGGCGTTGCGGCGAGCGCCGGTGCCGGTCGTCGCACATTGCCGCAGCGGGACCCGCTCGACATTGCTGTGGGCTCTCGCTCGCATTCGCGAGGGCGCCGACTCGCTGTCACTGATCGCCGAAGCCGCCCAGCACGGCATCGACATCGCCAGCCTTCCGGCTGTGGCGGCGAGGTTGCGTTAATCCCATCCGCTTGGCTTATGGACACGATCGCCTTTGGGCTGCGATAACGACGCGCTGCCTCTTGTATGGCCGCTGTCGAGGGCCAGAATCTGTTCATGCAGACCACCAACGACATCCGCACAGCCTTCCTCGAATATTTCGCGCGCAACGGCCACGAAATCGTCCCGTCGAGCCCGCTTGTGCCGCGCAATGACCCGACATTGTTGTTTACCAATGCCGGAATGGTTCAGTTCAAGAATGTTTTCACCGGGTTGGAGAGACGGCCCTATCAGCGCGCCGCCACCGCGCAGAAATGCGTGCGCGCCGGCGGCAAGCACAACGATCTCGAGAATGTCGGCTACACCACCCGGCATCACACGTTTTTCGAGATGCTCGGCAATTTCTCTTTTGGCGATTATTTCAAGGACCGGGCGATTGAGCTGGCCTGGAACCTGATCACCCGCGATTTCGGCCTAGCCCGCGACCGTCTGTTAGTGACTGTCTACGCCGACGATGACGAGGCGGCGAGCTGGTGGGCGAAAATCGCCGGACTGCCCGAGTCGAAGATCATCCGGATCCCGACCTCCGACAACTTTTGGGCAATGGGTGAAGTCGGCCCGTGCGGGCCCTGCTCAGAGATCTTTTTTGACCACGGCGAGGACATTCCGGGCGGCCCGCCGGGCAGCCTGGACGCGGATGGAGACCGCTTCGTCGAAATCTGGAATCTCGTCTTCATGCAGTTCGACCAGGTGGCTCCCGGCGTACGCGTGCCGCTGCCACGTGCCTCAGTCGATACCGGCATGGGGCTCGAACGCATTGCCGCTGTCCTGCAAGGTAAGCACGACAATTACGACATCGATCTTCTCCGGGCATTGATCCTGGCCTCCGCCGAAGCCTCCGGTGTGGCGCCGGACGGGCCTCACGCAGTCTCGCACCGCGTCATCGCCGATCATGTGCGCGCCTCGGCATTTCTGATCGCCGACGGCGTATTGCCCAGCAAGGAGGGCCGCGGCTATGTGCTGCGCCGGATCATGCGGCGAGCCATGCGTCATGCGCATATACTGGGCTGTAAGGATCCGCTGATCTGGCGGTTGGTGCCGGCGCTGGTTCAGCAGATGGGCAGCGCATATCCCGAGCTTTTGCGCGCCCAGCCACTGATCTCCGAAACGTTGCGGTTCGAGGAAACCAACTTCAAGCAAATGCTCGAACGGGGCCTTCGGCTGCTCGAAGGAGAGACGGCGCGGCTCGGTCCCGGCGATGCGTTGCCCGGTGAGGTCGCCTTCCGACTGTACGACACTTACGGTTTTCCGCTTGACCTTACCGAGGACGTACTGCGAGGCCAAAACCGGACGGTCGCAGTCGAGGGCTTCTCGGCCGCCATGGCCCAGCAGCGCGAGGAAGCCCGCAAGAGCTGGGCCGGTTCCGGAGAGGCCAAGACTGAGTCGGTCTGGTTTGGGCTACACGATGAGCTCGGGGCCACCGAATTCCTCGGTTACGAGACCGAGACGGCCGAAGGTGTAGTGCTAGCGATCATGCGAAACGGCGAGCGGGTTGCCGAAGCCGGCACTGGGGACGAGATCGCGGTGATCATCAATCAGACGCCGTTCTACGCGGAATCGGGCGGTCAGATCGGCGACACCGGGGTCATCTTCTCGGCTACCGGCTCCGAGCTGGCGGTGCGCGATACAGTAAAGAAGGCGGGCGACCTTCACGTCCATCTCGGCACCGTAACGCACGGTGCGCTGAAGCAGGGTGAATCCGTTGAGCTGAGGGTCGACGGCATGCGCCGCCGCCGTTTGCGGGCCAATCATTCGGTCACCCACCTGCTGCACGAGGCGCTGCGGAGGCGTCTGGGCGAGCACGTCACGCAGAAAGGCTCGCTTGTCGCGCCCGACCGGCTGCGCTTTGACTTCAGCCATCCGCGAGGTTTGACACTGGCCGATGTCAGAGCGATTGAGGCCGAGGTCAACGAGAGCATCCGCGCGAATGCCGCGGTGCGCACGCGACTCCTGACGCCCGAACGCGCTGTCGCGGAGGGTGCGCTTGCGCTTTTTGGCGAGAAATATGGCGATGAGGTGCGGGTCGTTTCGATGGGCGGCGGATCCGACGACACCCGCCCATTCTCGGTCGAGCTCTGCGGCGGCACCCATGTCCGGCGCACCGGTGATATCGGCTTGTTCAAGATTGTCGGCGAGACGGCGATCGCATCCGGGGTCCGCCGTATCGAGGCGCTAACCGGCGCCGCAGCTGAGGAATACCTTGCTGAAGAGGAAGGGATTTTGCGCGATGCGGCGGCTGCGTTGCGTACGACGCCGGCAGAGCTGCCAGCCCGCATCGTCAGCCTTGTCGAGGAACGCCGTCGGCTCGAACGCGAGCTTTCCGAGGCGCGGCGGGTGCTGGCGAACGCCGGCCCAGGCAAGCAATCTTCGGAGAAGCGGATCGGGGAGGTCGTCTTCGACGGACGCGTGGTCGATGGCGTCCCTGGACGCGAGCTGAAGCCGCTGGCCGACGATCTGAAGCGGCGCATCAGATCTGGCGTCGTTGCAATCGTCTCGCGCGCCGACGGGAAGGCGGCGATCGTGGTCGGCGTCACCCCCGATCTAACCGGCCGCTTCGACGCAGTCGAGCTGGTCAGGCTGGGCGCCGAGGCATTGGGCGGCAACGGAGGCGGTGGCCGTGCCGATATGGCCCAGGCGGGCGGACCGGATGCAGACCGCGCCGAGGCGGCGCTGGTCGCGGTGGAGCGTGCGGTAGCGGCCAAGGAGCAGGTCGCGGCCTAGCGTTCGGAGATCTGATGTAGGCGATTCGCCCAGTCGGCTTCATCGCGCGCTACTGGCCCGCTTGCGCATCGCCTCGTAGCAACGCACACCGACAATTCTGGACGCGATTTTGACGCTCTTCCCATAATGCAGCCCAACATTTGGTTAACGTCGACCCGTCGACGTCATAGGTAGGAGCTCGAAATCTAGAATGAGGAGAACTCAGGCGCGGAGCCTTCTCTTCTTGCTCGCGGCAGTCTTAGGACTGGCGGGCTGCATGGAATCTCCAGTCCATCTCAATCCGGGCAGCGTCGATGGCCGCGATGGCGGCGGCCCGACGCCGAATTATGCGATGCTGATGCGGATCGGAGCGGCGGCGCAGTCTGGTGGCGATCTCCCCAACGCCGTCGGCATTTACCGACGGGCTGCCGAGATGGCCCCTCAGGAACCGGCCCCGTTGATCGCCGCCGGGAATGTCCTGCTCCAGATGGGCGCTGTTAACGAGGCTATCGTTAGTTTCAATCAGGCACTGGTCAGACCTGGTGACACGCAGGGCGCTCAGATCGGCCTAACCAAGGCCTTCTTGAAGACCGGTAAGCCTGAGCTCGCTCAGGCACCGCTATCGAGGGCGCTGGAAGCGGAACCGAACGACCCCAAATTGGCCCTGCTCCAGGGGGTAACAAATGACTTGGCTGGGCAACATGGGGAAGCGCAAGCTAATTACCGCGACGGTCTTGGCCGCGCGCCGGGGGACCCGGCCCTTACTCTCAATCTCGCCCTTTCGCTGGCATTGAGCGGTGAATATCCCGATGCGGTAGCCGTGCTCCAGCCGCTGGCTATGGCGGCCACCTCGTCGCCGCAGGAGCGCCAGACGCTCGCGCTGATCTACGGTCTCAGAGGGAACCTCGCCGAAGCCGCCCGCCTCGGCCGGATCGATCTCGACGATAGCGCGGTTCAGCGTAACCTCGCCTATTATCAGACGCTCCGCGAACTCTCGCCCGAAGCCCGCAGCCGCGCCATTCTATCGGGAAGTCCGGCCAGAGCTTCGTGAGAGCCCATCCCTCTGAGGACGGGCGGGCGGTAGCTCTTGCGCGCTCAGTGCTTTGAAAAGGTGTCCATCACAGCGATCGCGGCCGGACCGAGCAGTACGATAAACAGCGTCGGCAGGATGAATATGATCATCGGTATCGTCAGCATGGCCGGCAGTCGCGCCGCCTTCTCCTCAGCGCGGGTCATCCGGGCCTCGCGCATCTCGGCGGCGAGGACGCGCAGCGACTGGGCGAGCGGCGTGCCGAATTTCGCGGTCTGCTGCAAGGTGTTGACGACGCCGCGAATGCCGTCCGAGTCGGTTCGCGCGGTCAGGTTCTCAAAGGCCATCCGGCGCTCCGGCAGAAACGTCAATTCGGCGGACGTGATGCCGAATTCTTCGGCAAGCTCGGGCCAGGTGTTGCCAAGCTCTCGTGCGACGCGACTGAGAGTGGTATCAAGGCTGAGGCCGGCTTCGGCGCAGATGACCATGAGGTCGAGCCCGTCGGGCAGCGCCAGTTGAATCTGCTTGGCGCGCTTGGCGGAGGCATTGCGCAGATAGATTTTCGGTGCGAAAAAGCCGAGAAGCACCCCTGCCACCGACGGTGCGAACCCGAATTCCGGCGAAATCGGGATCAAATGCAACACATGGGCGTCTGCCAACCCCAGCAAGCCGAAGACGAACGGCAGACTGATCCGAGCGAACAGATAGCGCACCATCGCATCTTGGGATCTGATGCCGGCGCGAGCCAGCATTTTACGGGCTTCGGTGGCATGGTGGGAGCGCAGCAGATTGAGGCGCGTCACCGCCTCACGCATCAATCCGCCTGGAGTGCGCCGGTGCTGACTCCGGCGGTTTGTCAGCGCCGTCTGGCGCATCGTTTCCTTGTTCTGGACGACCTGTTCGAGACGCCGCTCGAACGGGCTGTATGGGCGGAACGCCTGCCACATCGCGAAGAACATCGCCAGCGCAGCCATCGAGGCGAACAAGACGATGACGTCGTCGAGTCCAACCCCTGGAGGGAGCCAATCAGCGATTTGAAAATTCTGA
>Ga0306923_10008834_pt1 | contig 10110 bp, 8 predicted proteins | sample sta12Can44000108_FD_203841 | JGI IMG/M metagenome (GOLD analysis project Ga0306923, IMG submission 203841) | Lab enrichment of tropical soil microbial communities from Luquillo Experimental Forest, Puerto Rico - statanox.12C.anox.44.000.108 (v2)... | ecosystem: Environmental > Terrestrial > Soil...
ATAGGGTCGAAGCAATGCGGCTTCGGACTTGTGCAGCCGCAAGACGGTGCTGTCGTCACGGAAGGTTGCAAAATTCTTGTAGCTGTCCAGCAGACGTAGGCTGTTTACGGTGGCTTTATCGCGATAACCGTTGTTGTAGCTGAGTTCGAGTTCCTTAGCGGGCTCGTCTTCTTTGCCTAAGCGCATGAGGTCAACGCCAAGCGCGGAGTGCGCCGCCCATAAACGTGGGTCCACCTCGAGGGCTTTGCGGTAATAGGTGACGGCGTCCTCGTAGCGATAGTGCAACTCAAGTTGTCGAGCGACCAGAGTGTAGGCTTCACCGTAATGGGGATTGATGGTGCGGATTTTGGCGAACCAGGCATCCGGTGAGCGGTCGGCGAGCAATTCGACGGCGGCGTGAATCGCCATCGCGCTCAGCGCGTCGCTTTCAAGCGCAATGGCCTTGTCCGCCTCGGCCACCGCGGCATCGCGGTCATCATTGGTCAGGGCAAGATCGGCTGCCAGCAGGTGCGCGTCGGCCAGTTTCGGGTCGAGTTCCACGGCCTTCGCCAGGTATTCCGTGGCCTTTCCATCGAAAACATCCGCGGAAACGATAGCGAGTCCGACATAGGCCCGGGCATTGGAGGGGTTCTTCTGCAGAGCCTCACGGAAGAGACCGGCGGCATCGACGTCGTTGAAACGCTCGTGCAGCAACATGCCCCAACGTACTTTGTAGAGATCGTTACTGTTCGGCGACTGCGTGGCCAGACGGAACTGCTCGTTTGCTGGCTGCCACTGTTCGAGTCCCCAGAACCCTTCGGCGCGAGCGTAGGCGTTGTCGCTGCGGGTGAGCGTCTCGAAACAGGCTCTCGCTTCGGCGGCATGGCCATGCTTGCGCAGAGCCCAGCAGTCCGCAGGAACGGTGGCATGCGCGGATATCGACCACGCCAAGACCAACGCCAGAAGGACGGCGAGGTGCCTCATTTATCCAGCTCCTCTTGAACCTTCGCGAGCTCGACCAAAGCTTCGGTGAGTTGCTTTTTATAATCATCCGGATCCATGGCGGCCTTCTGATACTTCAGGGTGTCGATTTTTTGCTCGAGTTCATCTTTTTTCTCGAGCAACGCCCGTTTCGCCGGATCGTTGGCGGCTTGCTGGCTTGTGCCGAGACGCAAGAGGGCGAAACTCGCCAGTAGCGTGCCTTGGCCGTTCCCACTTTGCCGTACGGGCTCGCCGTGGCCCGTATCATTGAATACCGCGTGCTCGGTGGCCAGGCGCTTCTGTGACTCGTAGAAGGCCGCGGTCTTTTTGGTGGCATAGTTAAAGGCCTCCAGGGCGCTGATGGAATCGCTCTTGTCGGTATCCGCCGCCGGATCCTGGAGCGCCTCCACCCAGTAGCGCGCGAAGACCGTGGCGTTTTTTTCGGTTCCGGATTTTGTCGCGGCGATCACCGCGCGCCCGGGCCTCTCGAGGACCTGCATGGCGCCTCCACTGGCGCTGGAGGTATCGACGATAAGCTGGCGGCGGGCCAAGATATGGTCGCACAGAGTGGCGATCTCAGCCGCCGTTAGGTCCGGCCCTACCAGATTGAATTTGTATGCGACGCCGTCGAAGGAACCGTGGCCAATGAGGATCAGCGCAAAGTCGTCCTCCGGCTTCGCATTCCGCGCGATTTCACCCATCGCTTGCGCGAACTGCGCGGCTGTAGCTTGCGCGCCACTGAGAACGTAGACGTGCGCCGCGGATCCCGTGGCTTTGAAGATTCGATCCAAATCCTTTGCTGCAGCGGTGAAGCGTTGTTCGTAATCCGGTTCGCCCCCGAGTCCAGCGACAACGACATAATAGGTGGTGGCAGACGCGGGCACGGCAAGGGCGGCGACCATGAGCAGCAGCAGCAACGGCCTCATATCACGCCCCACTTCCGCCGCAATAACCATTCGACGAGCGGCAGTCCGAGCAGCAATAGGAAGACGATCGGCATATCCCAAAGTTCCTTGGTATTACGAACGGAAATGCCGGCTTCGGAGTACGAAATCTCCTGGGGCAGATTCTCCAGTTCCGAGGTCTTCCAGTACCGTCCACCGGTATCGGAGGCGAGTTGCTCCAGCAAACGGCGATTCTGCTCGGTGTGGAAGTTCTCTGCCACCCCGTCCTCACGCTGAAACGTGATCACATCGCGGCCAAGCTCCTGCGACGGGGTACCCACAGATGCAGCGCTGACCTCGGCAAGGTAGGTTCCAGATTTCTCCGCAGTCCATTCGGCCTGATAGAGTCCGGGCGTGTTCTCCGAAGCAGCGAGATCGACCGACGCGTTCAGGCCATCCGGTCCGATGATGTGAGCGGTGACACGCGCGTTCACAGCTTGCTGAAACTGGCGGTCGCGCACCTGTGCGCTCAATTGAACCCGCCCCTGGTCCATCAGGAACCGCTCCGGCATAGAAGCGGCAACAGGTCCGGGGGATTCCGCGATTAGCCAACGCAGGAGCTGTTGCCAGAACAGATCGTGCGAGGGGTCGCCGAGCGCCTCACTCATTTGCCAGCGCCAGGTCCCACCGGTAGCCAGAATGGCGGTGCGGCCATGGCCATAAGTTTGCGTGATGAGCAGCGGGAGCTTGCGGCGGCCCACGTGTAAGTCGGCGAGCACCGTCGCGCCCGGTTTTGGTGAGCCGGCATCTTCGTAGTCGGCAAGATAGGTGAGCCTCTTCCACCGCTGGGCGTTCTTCGTGGGATCATCCAGCAGTTGGGTGATGGGCGAATCGAGGCCTTGTGGAGTCAATTCCACCGTGGCCGCGTTGCGGTGGAAGTTGTGATTTCCCGCCGGGAGAAAGGTCGGCAACACGTCGCTTAATGTCGAAGCGGCCCAACCTCCATCACTCAGCGAAAAACGGCCACCGAGGAACAAGATACCACCGCCGCGCCGATCGACATATTCGCGCAGGAGTTCCTGCTGCAGGGGTGTGAAGTAACCGGCATCCACGGAACCAATGATGATGCCTGCATAACCGAAGAGATCTTCAGCCCGCACCGGAAAGCCGTTCGCCAGTTCGTTAGGATCGCTGATCCCCTGCCGGTAAATTTTGTTTTCGCTGGTGCGGAGCATGGAGACGAGTTGCACGGTGGGATCTTCCGCCTCCGCGCGTCGTATGAATTTGTATTCCCAACGCGGCTCGCCCTCGACATACAGAATGCCGCGCTTTCGATCGCTCACGAGGATCGGGCGAGTCACGGCATTGTTAGACAGATTTTCTTCGCCAGAGAGCGGCTCGATGCCGAAAGTCAGGCTCTTGGCACCGGCCGCACCCGCGGAAAAGAACAGCTGCTCGGTTTGCATCCGACCGTCCGCCGCGAAAGCGATCTCGCGTTCCGCGACCTGTTTAGCGCCATCGCGCACGGTCAGCTTCGCCGACTGTCCCCCATAGCCCCGCTGCATCAGACTGACCGTCGCCGAAATCCGGCTATTGGCGATGGCGCTCGCCGCAATGCTGACGTCTTCGGTCTCCACATCGCGGGGGATCTCTTCTTTGCCGAATCCCACGGTATGAACGGGAAGGCGGCGGTTGCGCAACGCTTGGAGTGCCTCGCGGCTGATCCCCGAGCCGTTCGAACCCGCCGCGTTCTGCCCCCCATCGCTAAGGAGCAGGACAGCACCGATGGGCAAATCCGACGTTTCCGTGGCGAGTCGCTTCAAGGTGTCGCTGATGCGCGTAGCGGGTTCAACCGGCGCCATTCCTTCGAGCGCGTCCACTCGAGTGAGTTCACTGCCGAAACGATAAATTCGTGTCTGGAACCGCTTTTGCAGTCCAGCGAGAACGCCAGCTTGGAGCGCAGCAAGGGCTGCCGCCTCGCGCGTCTTTCCGTCACTGTCGGCGATGCCCATACTGCGCGAGTCGTCCACGAGCACCGCGATGATGTTCTGTTGAGAGTTCAGTTCCGCAACGATGATGGCGGGCTGCCACAAAAGAAACAAGAGCAGGGCGATGAATGCCGACTGCATCCCCCAGATCAGCCAAGAGCGCCAATTACGGACTTCCGGCGCGGCATGGCGTGCTCGCCGGCGAATCAGGAAGGCCAGTCCGAGGAGAACCGCGCAAATCAGTAATACCAGCAGCCAGGCAGGCCACTTCGCGAGCAACACCAGTTGCCCTTTTCGGAAGACCGCACTCGGATACTTGAAGAAAAACTGAAACATTAAACTCGTCTGGTCCTTCATCAGCGCGGGGCAGTCGCTGCTGCAAGCTTTAATAAAACATCCGCTAATGGGTCATACCATAGAGGATGTAATCCAGCCCCACACGAAAGGCCATCGACGCGAACGTTTCGGGATAATTGGGGTCGTCGGCCCACTCCCAGGCATCGCCGAGATGCATGTTGTGACAGATGGCCACGATGATACGGCCCTTGCGGTCGCGGATGGCACGCCATTTGGGCTGGTAACCGTCCTTTTCGTAGGTGCGGCCGGTCCAGACATACTGTTCGCCCGGTATCTGCATTTTGTCGTCTATGTCGTACAAGGTGTGGAAGATCTCGTCGCCGCTTTGTAGGTCTTCCACCGGATAATCAGGGAGCACTTGGCGCATCCCGTTCATGAAATTCTCCCAATCCTGAGTGCCGTGGAAATCATCGACCATAAGAAAGCCGCCCTTGAGCAGGTATTCACGCAACCGCGCGGCTTCCGTATCAGTGAAGGTCCAGGTCTCGACTTGCACGGCGTAGATCCACGGATAGTTGAATATCTCGCTGGAATCGAGCGTGACCACCTGCTCTGTGGGACGCCCGTCGATGCGGGTCAGGCGGTGCATGGCGATCAGAAACTGGCGGTCAGCCTTCGGATAGTCGCGCGACCACGTACTGCGCCAGCCATGCTGGCTGTAGCCCCCGAAATTGCTGGCAATATTCGTGGAGTAGGCGAGGCGGGACCAGTAGAACTCCGATTTCACGTTGTCGGGGGAATCGTCCCGGCCGAACCCAAAGTCGCCGGTACGCTGGGCCCAGAGTGCCGCGCACCAACCTAAGGCTGTCAAAGCCGCCAGTGCGATGTGCGAAAACTTCATCGAGAAGCTCCGCGGAGGCGAGTACGCGAGACTCATTTAGACGACGAAAGTGCGCCGTTGGTTGCAGTTAGGCCGATTCCGGCGTGCTTGTCGGTCGCGCGGGACGCGTGAGACCATGCGAGCAGGTCCATCTGTTGCAGGACCGGCATAACTGTGAACCGGCGCAGTCTCCTCAAACTCGGCAGCATGGCCCTGGCGCAAGCGGGAGTGGCGCGCCTGCCGATTTTCGCCGACGCGGTTTCGCAGCAAGCACCGACCGGCCAAACTCCTGAGGCGGCCGCAGACTACATGATCCGCATCGCCCCGGTTGCCGTCGAACTCGACCGCTCGCACATTTTATCGACAATCGGGTATAACGGCACCTCACCCGGCCCGGTGCTGCGGATGCGGGCAGGCAAACGGGTCAGCGTCGAGGTTATCAACGACACCGATACGCCCGAACTCGTGCACTGGCATGGCATGCTGATTCCTGCGGAGGTCGACGGCACGCAAGAGGAAGACTCACCCTTCGTGCCGGCGCGCGGACGGCGACGCTTCGAATTGACTCCCGGCCCGGTGGGAAGCCGCTGGTATCACTCCCACGCAATGGCCATGGACGACCTGAGGAAAGGTGCCTACACCGGCCAGTTCGGCTTCGTTTACGTCGATGACGCCAACCACCCGGGCCAGTACGATCAGGAGTTGTTCCTGACGCTGCGCGATTGGGAGCCGTTCTTCACGGCGACGATGGATGATGAGGACGACGACACCCATCATGGACCGTTGCTCGAGAAACCCGCCACATTGAATACCGATCCGGACGGCCTCGAGGTCAGCTCCACGACCTATTCGATCAACGACAAGGCGCTCGGAGCCGGCGAGCCGCTTCGCGTAAGAGAGGGCCAGCGACTGCTGATTCACTTCCTAAACGCGAGCGCCATCGAAAACCGACGAGTGGCCCTGGCCGGTCACAAGATGAAAGTCATTGCGCTTGACGGGAACCCGGTGCCAACGCCGCAAGCGCTCGACTCAATCTTCATCGGCGCAGGAGAACGCGTCGACGTGATCGTGGAGATGAACCATCCGGGCATATGGATCCTGGGCTCGACGGAGAGGCCAATTCGCGAGTCGGGCTTGGGCGTGGTGGTGGAGTACTCGGGCCAACATCGCCAGCCACAATGGATCGACCCGCCGAAAGTACCCTGGGATTATACCGTCTTCGGAGCGGCCACATCCGACTTGCCCACTCCACAGCAGACCATCGAATTGATGTTCGAAAAGATTCCAGGTGGCGCGGGTAAGTTCAACTTATGGCTGATTAATGGCAAGCCGTATCCCCATGAGCGCGAGTTTGCGCTGGAACGGGGCACACGTTACCGGTTGGTGATGCGCAATCGTACAGACGATGCCCATCCGATGCACCTGCACCGTCATTTATGGGAACTCGCCGAGATCAATGGCAAGAAAACTGCCGGCGTTTTCAAAGATACGGTGGTCGTGCCTTACTATGGCCGCGTAGCAGTCGATTTCACAGCGGACCAGCCGGGCCTGGCGCTGTTTCACTGCCACATCCAGCAACACATGGATTATGGTTTTAAAGCGCTGTTTCGGTGCGCCTGACGCTCGGCTCGTTTCGGTTCGGTCGTCCCTCTGGTTGTGAAGCTGACGAGACCAGGCGGATTACCGCTAGAGGGATCCGGCGGCATCTAAACTGCAAGGGACGGTCCGTTGAGAGAGCACCCGGAAGGGCAAGACCTTCGTATGAAACAATCCCACCGAGACTTGCGGAAGATTGTCTGGTGTCTGAGCTGCACGTTTTGCTTTGTCGAATTGATGTTTGCGCAACGACCCTTCCGGGAGTATCCCTCTGTCGAATACGGCGAATCGACACCGCTTCCGGCGGATTGGGAGCGCGCCGGCGAATGGGCTTTCGCCCGCCTGATGTATCCGCCGGGCCCCAATGATGGGTACCGCGGAAGGTTCGACGGCGATTGGCGGCAAGGCATGTCGTTGTGGACCCAGGACGGGCCGCCCGCTGACCGGCATTTCGCGGCGGCGGTCCGGCGGCTCACGCGGATCGATGCGCGTTCGGTCGAACAGGACGTCAATCTGGACGACGGGGACGAAGTCTACAATTGGCCCTGGCTTTACGCCGTACAGGTTGGCGAGTGGGGCATCACGCGACGCCAAGCGGATGTCTTGCGTGATTATCTGTTACGTGGCGGCTTCCTGATGGCGGATGATTTTCACGGGGCATACGAGTGGCAGATGTTCGAGGAGCGCATTCGCATGGTATTTCCAGATCGTCCCATCGTGGATATTCCCGACAACGATCCGATTTTTCACACCCTCTATGATCTGGACGACCGCTACCAGATTCCCGGTGCCGCGCACCTAAGACTCGGCTACAAAGTGCCGGATTATCCGCAGGGGCCCGGCGATGGAAAGGGCGCACGCTGGCGGGCGATTTACGATGATAAAGGCCGCATCATGGTAGCGATCTGCTTCAATTCCGATCTCGGCGATTCTTGGGAATGGGCGGATCGGCCTGCGTATCCCGAGCGCTTTTCCGATCTGGGCATTCGCATCGGAATCAACTATTTGCTGTATGACATGACACACTGATGTTCAGCGCGAGTGGCAGGAGTTTCCCGGTTTACTGCCTGGATTCGCGGGCGGTCAGCCGCAGGTAACAACGGCGGTCGCACGCGGCGCACCAGTAGGGCGCAAAGTGAAAAGCGCGGACTACGTGGCGTTCGATCAGGCCGCGGGGGCGCTGGCGGTAGATTTCGTCGCTACCGCAATGGGTACAGGCGCGCTTTTTGTGAGACGCGCGAAGCCCGTTGGTTGCTGGTGAGATCGGCACAGTAGCCATGAATAATCCTCCCGTTGCCAACACCTTGGGGTCCGATGAGGCAACCTTCAGGCTTGTCATCTCAGGCGGGTGCGGCCATTTCTCGCCTCGCGACACCGCTCCGCATCGCGTGGATCAAAGCCAAATCGACGTCGGTTGATTGCAACGGGCAACGCAAGACTTCTTCCGCACCGAGTCGCAGGGCTTCGAGGTACTCCTCCCATTCCCCGGTGCACAACATCACCACAAAACGGGTTGCCGGATGCAGTGTTCGCACTTCGGCCAAGACGTCGAAATATGTGCCATCGAGCAACCGCTCTTCGCAGAATACGACAGAGAAATTGCGGGACTTGAGCGCTTCGCGCGCCTGATCGACTCTCGAAGCGGAATAACTGTCGATCGGCAGACCATCAAAGACCCGCATAAGCATTTTTCTGTTTTCGGGACGGCAAGACACGATAAGAATGGGCAATCCGTTATCCATGAGGTTCCCCCGGAGCAGTCGAGCGTGCACATGAAAAGAATTACCGGTTGCACTCTCACCACGACGAACTGGCTCTTGTTTAAGGCACAATTCGAGACGCCACAATCGGGGCAACTGTGTACCCACTCGGTACAAATTACGTAGCAGGAGAACCAGGATGGCGGAGCTCGCTCGCGAGACCAGGATAAGCCGTCTACGCGACGGCCGAACTATCGATATTGATTCGAGGCAAGGTCGAAGCCGTCGGGGTCTCGTCCTTAGTCTTGTCGGGAACCCACACGAGCACTTCTGTGCCTTTGCTCTTTTCGGAGTGGATTTCGAGTTTTCCATCGAGCTGACGGATACGCTCGCGAATGCCGAGAAGTCCGACGCCGAGCGCTAATCCGTCGGATTCTTTCCCGGGGTTTATGCCGATACCTTCATCGCACACGCACAGGCGAACCTTTCCGCTTTCGCGATTCAGGGAAACACTGGCCGTTGCGCTATTCGAATGCCGGTGTACATTCATCAAGCATTCTTGAACTACACGAAACAAAGCGGTCTCAAGTTCGCTGTCGAGCCGCCCCAGATTGCGTCCGACATCGACGCTAATGGAGATGCCACTCCGTTTCGCGAAGCCATCGGCATAAGCGGCAAGCGCCGAGCCAAGGCCAATTTCATCGAGGAGCGGCGGGTGCAACAGGTGCGAAATGGTTCGCGTCTCGTTAATGGCCTGGTCGAGGAGGGTGGAAATTTCAGAAAGGGAGTCGTGACAGTTGGAGTCATGCGCCAGACGACGCCCTAGCTGGTCGATGCCCATTTTCACCCCGACGAGGTATTGGCCCAAACCATCGTGGACATCGCGGGCCACGCGGCGGCGTTCGGCATCCTGAATCTGCATAAGGCGCCCGGTCAAGTACCGCAGATGCTCTTCGGCAACGCGCAGGCTGTTGTTGGCGGTTTCCAATTGGCGTGTCTTGCGATACAGCTCGGCGAAAACGCTGACCTTGGCGCGCAGCAAGTCCGGCACGACGGGCACGGAAATGTAATCAACCGCCCCACGCTGATACGCGTGGATGCGATCCATATCGGTAAGATGAACTCCGGAGATAAAAATAATGGCGGTGCTCTGATAACGCGGATGCTGACGGATGAGATCGGCGAGTTCGAAACCGTTGATATCGGGCATACTGACGTCCAGCAAAACCAAAGCGATTTCGGTTTTGAGCAGTTGATCCAGAGCTTCTCGGCCGGAAGTGACCTTGATCAGGTTTTCGTTGAGGTCACGCAGAATGGCTTCGTAGCTGAGGAGTTTCGCCGGCTGATCATCGACCATCAGGATGTTGACCGGGGAGTCTGGGCGCACGGGCGGTGCCTCCTTGGCGGATTGGTTTATCGGTGTAGCCATAAGCGAAGTGCCGAGAGAAGTTGTTCGGTGTTAACGGGCTTGGCAAGATATTCGGAGGCGCCAGCCTCGAGACACTTTTCCCGGTCACCTTTCATAGCCTTGGCGGTCAAAGCGATGATGGGCATGCGCCAGCATTGCGGATTCTGGCGGATGACCTGCATCGTTTCGAAACCGTCCATTTCGGGCATCATGATGTCCATGAGGACGATGGCAACGTCAGGAGTGCTTTCGAGCGTGGCGATGGCTTCCCTTCCCGTACCTGCGGTGAGCACAACCATGCCGCGACGCTCGAGCACGCTGCTGAGCGCGAAAATGTTGCGCACGTCGTCGTCGACGATGAGCACTTTCTTTCCGGCGAGTGCCTCGTCGGAGCCAT
>Ga0306923_10008836_pt1 | contig 10109 bp, 22 predicted proteins | sample sta12Can44000108_FD_203841 | JGI IMG/M metagenome (GOLD analysis project Ga0306923, IMG submission 203841) | Lab enrichment of tropical soil microbial communities from Luquillo Experimental Forest, Puerto Rico - statanox.12C.anox.44.000.108 (v2)... | ecosystem: Environmental > Terrestrial >...
ATGCCACCCGCTGTGCCTCCAGTGACCGCCCAGGGCGGCACCGATACTCCAAGCTGTGGTAGCCCCCAGAAAACAAGCGTCAGCGCCAGTCCGAGAATGCCCACGATTCTGTCAATCATTCTCCATCCCCCTTCGTTGACGGGTTAGCGCACCCAATTCTCCACTTCTAATCCTGCAACCCGCCGGAACTCCCGCTCGTTGTCGGTGACCAGCGTATACTCCAGCACCCGGCATTGGGCTGCGATGAGCAGGTCATTGGGGCCGATCAGCAGGCCCTGTCTTTCCAAAATGGCGCGGATGTCGCCATAGGTTTCGTCCGCCGGTGCTTCGAGCGGCAGCACCTCCAGGGCGCCTAGTACCGCTTCCAACTGGGCGGTGAGGCGAGGAGAGTTCTTCTTGGCGGCGCCGTAACGCAGTTCGGCCGCCACCACCACGCTGGTGCAGACGTTGGCCTCGCCGACCTGGGCAATCTTGGCAGCCACGGCGCCATGCGGGTTGCGCACCAGGTCGGACAGGATGTTGGTGTCGAGCAGGTAGCGCATCTATAAGTCCACCGGCTCGTGGGGCAGGTCGTCGATGGCGGGGAAGTCTTCGTCCAGCGGCGGCAGCTCGGCCAGTACCGCCAACAGCGACTTGCGCGGGGCGGGCTCCAGAATCAGGCGGTCGCCCTCCTTGCGCAGGATGGCGTCTTCGCCCGGCAGCTCGAACTCGCGCGGGATGCGGACGGCTTGGTTGCGGCCGTTGCGGAACAGGCGGACGTGGCGTTCGGCGTTCATGCGGGGCTCCTGGCGGCATATGCTTTGGCATATGTTAGCATTGCCCCGGACGAATGCAACGCCGTCATGTCCTTGCAAAGACTCCGCTTGCGCCCCCCCTCGACTCTCTGTATAACCCTGGGCTTCCGGCTTCGGCCGTTCCCGCAAGAGTCCTGGTTGCCGCTGATCACGGCGGGGCTGACTGCGGGAGGTTCTTTGAACCGAAACGAGATTCACAATGATCGGCGCCCCGTATGAAACCGGGGCGCCGATCCGATTTAACGGATGACGTGAAATGGAAAGCCAGAACATCCGTATCCGCCTCAAGGCGTTCGATCATCGCGTGCTGGATCAGTCCACCCGCGAGATCGTCAACACCGCCAAGAGGACTGGTGCGCAGGTGCGCGGACCGATCCCGCTTCCCAGCCGGATCGAGAAGTTCACCGTCAACCGCTCCCCGCACATCGACAAGAAGTCGCGCGAGCAGTTCGAGATCCGCACCCACAAGCGTCTGCTGGACATCGTTGACCCGACCCCGCAGACCGTGGACGCGCTGATGAAGCTCGACCTGGCCGCCGGTGTCGACGTCGAGATCAAGCTCTAAGGAACCAACACGATGCGATCCGGTCTCATCGCCCAGAAGGTCGGCATGACGAGGATCTTCACCGAGGACGGCACCCACGTGCCCGTCACCGTGCTGAAGGTCGACACCGTACAGGTGGTCTCGACCCGCTCTGTGGAAAAGGACGGCTACACCGCCGTTCAGCTCGGCGCCGGCGCCGCGAAGGTCAAGAACGTTGCCAAGGCGCAGCGTACCACCTTCGCCAACGCCAAGGTCGAGCCCAAGAAGAAGCTCGCTGAATTCCGCGTTTCCCCCGAGAACGTTATCGAGGTCGGCGCCGAACTGTCGGCCGCCCATTTCGTTCCCGGCCAGTTCGTGGACGTCACCGGCACCTCCATCGGTAAGGGTTTTGCCGGTGGCATGAAGCGCTGGAACTTCCGCGGCCTGGAAGCCACCCACGGCGTGTCGGTTTCGCACCGCTCGCACGGCTCCACCGGTCAGCGCCAGGACCCCGGCAAGGTGTTCAAGGGCAAGAAGATGGCCGGTCACCTGGGTGACGAGCAGGTGACGACCCAGAACCTCAAGGTGGTCTCCACCGACGCCGAGCGCGGCCTGATCCTGGTCAAGGGTTCGGTCCCCGGTGCGGAAGGCTCCTGGGTGCTGGTCAAGGACGCGGTCAAGCGCAAGCTGCCCGAGGGCGTGCCGTTCCCGGCTGCCGTCAAGGCCGGCGAGTAAGGATAAGCGCGATGAAGACGAACGTTATCAGCCTGGAAAACAAGGCCGTCGGCGAGATCGAACTCGCTGACGACGTGTTCGCCGTGCCGGTTCGCACCGATCTGCTGCACCGCATGGTCAGCTATCAGCTGTCGAAGCGTCGTGCCGGCACCCACAAGACCAAGACGATCTCCGAGATCTCCGGCACCACCAAGAAGCCCTTCAATCAGAAGGGTGGCGGTCGTGCCCGTCAGGGTTCGCTCCGCTCGGCGCAGTTCCGCGGCGGCGCCACCATTTTTGGCCCGGTCGTGCGTAGCCACGCTTTCGACCTGCCGAAGAAGGTCCGTGCCCTGGCTCTCAAGGTCGCCCTGTCCGCCAAGGCCGCTGAAGGCAAGCTGATCGTCCTCGATCAGGCCAAGCTGGCTGCTCCCAAGACCAAGGATCTGGCCACCCGCCTCAAGGCGCTGGGCTGGGGCTCGGTGCTGGTGATCGACGGCGCGGTGGACGACAACTTCGCCCTGGCCTCGCGCAACATGCCCTTCGTGGACGTGCTGCCGTCGGTCGGTGCCAACGTGTACGACATCCTGCGTCGCGACACCCTGGTCCTCACCAAGGACGCGGTCGCTGCCCTGGAGGCCCGCCTGAAATGAGCAAGACCATCTCCAAGGAGCGGATGTACGACATCATCCGCGCGCCCGTGATCACCGAGAAGGCCACCATGGGTTCCGAGCACAACCAGGTCACCTTCAAGGTGCCGCTGGATGCCTCGAAGCCGGAGATCAAGGCTGCGGTCGAGGGCGTGTTCAACGTCAAGGTCACCGCCGTGAACACCATTGTCGCCAAGGGCAAGGTGAAGCGGTTCCGCGGCCGCGTCGGTCAGCGTTCGGACGTCAAGAAGGCGATCGTGACCCTGGCTGAAGGCAACACCATCGACGTGACGACGGGAGTCTGACGCCATGGCACTGAAGCAATACAAGCCCACGACCCCGGGCCAGCGCCAGCTCGTCACCGTTGATCGGTCCGAGCTGTGGAAGGGCAAGCCCGAGGCTAGCCTGACCGAGGGTCTGCGCAAGAAGGGCGGCCGCAACAACCTGGGCCGCATCACCGTTCGGTTCCGTGGCGGCGGGCATAAGCGCCGCTACCGCCTGATCGACTTCAAGCGCAACAAGTTCGATGTGACGGCCACCGTTCTGCGTCTGGAATACGACCCGAACCGTACCGCCTTCATCGCCCTGGTCGAGTACGCCGACGGCGTCAAGAGCTACATCCTGGCTCCGCAGCGCCTGCAGGTTGGCGACACCGTCGTCGCTGGCGAAAAGGTCGACATCAAGCCGGGCAACGCCCTGCCGCTGAAGAACATCCCCGTCGGCACCGTGGTGCACAACGTGGAGCTGAAGCAGGGCAAGGGCGGCCAGATCGCTCGTTCGGCCGGCACCTACGTGCAGCTGGTCGGCAAGGATCAGGGCTACGCCCAGCTCCGCCTGTCCTCGGGCGAGCTGCGTATCGTCCGCGGCGAGTGCATGGCCACCATCGGTGCCGTGTCCAACCCGGACCAGCAGAACGTCTCGCTGGGCAAGGCCGGTCGCACCCGTTGGCTGGGCTTCCGCCCGCACGTCCGCGGCGTCGCCATGAACCCGATCGACCACCCGCATGGTGGCGGTGAAGGCCGCACCTCGGGCGGCCGCCACCCGGTCACTCCGTGGGGCAAGCCGACCAAGGGCAAGAAGACGCGTTCCAACAAGAAGACGGATGGCCTGATCATGCGCCGCCGTCAGCTGAACAAGTAAGGAGGGACGGGGTATGGCTCGTTCCGTTTGGAAGGGTCCGTTTGTCGACGGTTACCTGCTCAAGAAGGCGGATAAGTCGCGTGCCAGCGGCCGCAACGAGGTCATCAAGATCTGGTCGCGTCGCTCCACCATCCTGCCGAACTTCGTGGGTCTGACCTTCGGCGTCTACAACGGCCAGAAGTTCATCCCGGTTCTCGTCACCGAGAACATGGTGGGCCACAAGTTCGGTGAGTTCTCGCCGACCCGGACCTACTACGGTCACGGCGTCGACAAGAAAGCGAAGAGGAAGTAAGCCATGGGCAAGAAGCCTGCTGAGCGCGTCCTCGCGGACACCGAAGCCAAGGCCTTTTCGGCCAGCATCCGCACCAGCCCGCGCAAGCTGAACCTGGTGGCGGCGTCGATCCGCGGCCTCAAGGCCGAGACCGCGCTGCACACGCTGACCTTCTCCAAGCGCCGCACCGCCGGCCTGGTCAAGAAGGTCCTCGAGTCGGCCATCGCCAACGCCGAAAACAACCACCAACTCGACGTGGACCGGCTCTATGTGGCCGAGGCCTATGTCGGCAAGGCCATGGTGATGAAGCGGTGGCGCGCCCGCGCCCGCGGCCGTGTCGGCCGTATCGAGAAGCCGTTTTCGAACCTGACCGTGATCGTGCGCGAGCGCGAAGAAGCGACCGGGGAGTAATCTGATGGGTCAGAAAGTCAATCCGATCGGCCTTCGCCTCGGCATCAACCGCACCTGGGACTCTCGTTGGTTCGCCGACGAGGCCTATGCCAAGATGCTGCACGAGGACCTGAAGCTGCGCGATCACCTGCGTAAGAAGCTGGCCCAGGCCGGCGTCTCCCGCGTCGTCATCGAGCGCCCGGCCAAGAAGGCCCGCATCACCATCCACACCGCCCGTCCGGGCGTGGTGATCGGCAAGAAGGGCGCCGACATCGAGGTGCTGCGCAAGGACCTCTCGAAGATGACCGGTGGCGAAGTCCACCTGAACATCGTCGAGATCCGCAAGCCGGAACTGGATGCCCAGCTGGTGGCCGAGTCCATCGCCCAGCAGCTCGAGCGTCGCGTCTCCTTCCGTCGCGCCATGAAGCGTGCGGTGCAGTCGGCCATGCGCCTGGGTGCTCTCGGCATCCGTATCAACTGCTCCGGCCGTCTGGGTGGCGCCGAGATCGCCCGCATGGAGTGGTATCGCGAAGGCCGCGTGCCGCTGCACACCCTGCGCGCCGACATCGATTACGGTGTGGGCACCGCCAAGACCACCTACGGTACCTGCGGTATCAAGGTGTGGGTGTTCAAGGGCGAGATCCTGGCTCACGATCCGATGGCCCAGGACAAGCGTGCCGCTGGCGAGTCCTCGCCGGTCGAGCGCGAACGCCGCTGATTGAGAGGGTAGAGAGATGCTTTCGCCCAAGCGTACTAAATTCCGCAAGCAGCATAAGGGCCGCATCCATGGCGAAGCCAAGGGCGGTACTCTGCTGAACTTCGGTGCCTTCGGTCTGAAGGCGCTGGAGCCGGAGCGCATCACTGCTCGCCAGATCGAGGCCGCTCGTCGCGCGCTCACCCGCCACCTGAAGCGTCAGGGCCGCGTGTGGATCCGCGTGTTCCCCGACGTGCCGGTGTCGACCAAGCCCGCCGAAGTCCGCATGGGTTCCGGTAAGGGCACGCCCGAATACTGGGTGGCCAAGGTCAAGCCCGGCCGCGTGCTGTTCGAAGTGGATGGCGTGCCGCAGGACCTGGCTCGTCGTGGTTTTGAACTGGCCGCCGCCAAGCTGCCGATCAAGACCAAGTTCATCGTTCGCCTCGGGGAGTAATGGCCATGGCTAAGGCTAGCGAGCTTCGCTCCAAGACCGACGATCAGCTCAAGGACGCCCTCCTCGAGCTGAAGAAGGAGCAGTTCAACCTGCGTTTCCAGAAGGCCTCGGGCCAGCTGGAAAACACGGCTCGGGTCACCGCGGTGCGCCGCGAGATCGCGGTCATCAAGACCATCCTCGGCCAGCGCGCCCGCGCTGCCGCTGCGGCTTAAGAGAAGGACCTAAAGCAATGCCGAAGCGCATTCTTCAGGGCGTGGTGGTCAGCGACAAGATGGACAAGACCGTGGTCGTGTCCGTCGAGCGCCGCGTGATGCACCCGATCTACAAGAAGTTCATCCGTCGTTCGAAGAAGTATCACGCGCACGACGAGAACAACACCTTCAAGGTTGGCGACACTGTCCGCATCTGCGAGTGCCGTCCGCTCTCGAAGACCAAGACCTGGGAAGTGATCGTCGAGCAGGCCTAAAGCCTGCTTGCCGATATCGACTTAGAAAAGGAAACTCGACATGATCCAGATGCAGTCTAACCTGGACGTCGCCGATAATTCGGGTGCCCGCCGGGTTCAGTGCATCAAGGTTCTGGGCGGTTCGCACCGTACCATTGCCAATGTGGGCGACATCATCGTCGTCTCCATCAAGGAAGCGATTCCGCGCGGCCGCGTGAAGAAGGGTGACGTGCATCGCGCCGTCATCGTTCGCACCGCCAAGGAAATCCGCCGTCCCGATGGCACCGCGATCCGCTTCGATACCAATGCCGCCGTGCTGATCAACAAGCAGGGCGAGCCCATCGGCACCCGTATCTTCGGCCCGGTCACCCGTGAGCTTCGCGCCAAGAAGTTCATGAAGATCATCTCGCTGGCTCCGGAGGTGCTCTAATGGCCGGTCTCAACGTGAAGAAGGGCGATCGCGTCATCGTGATCGCCGGCAAGGACAAGGGTAAGATCGGCGAAGTCGTCGCCGCCTACCCGCGCGAGGAGCGCGTCGTTGTCCAGGGCGTCAACAAGGTGAAGAAGCACCAGAAGCCGACCGCCGCCAATGCTGGTGGCATCGTCGAGCAGGAAGCTGCCATTCACGTTTCCAACGTCGCCCACGTCGATCCCAAGGACAACAAGCCGACCCGCGTCGGCGTGAAGGTCCTCGAAGACGGTCGCAAGGTCCGCGTCGCCAAGCGGTCCGGCGAAGTCATCGACCGGTAAGGGGAGCGAGAGACATGACCGCGCGTTTGCGTAAGCATTACGAAGAGAAGGTCCGGCCCGCCCTGCTGAAGGAGTTTGCCTACGCGAACCCCATGCAGGTGCCGAAGCTCGAGAAGATCATCATCAACATGGGCGTCGGTGAAGCCGCCCAGGATGCCAAGAAGATCGAAGCTGCCCTGGCCGAACTGACCCTGATTTCCGGCCAGAAGCCGGTGTCGACCAAGGCCAAGAAGTCCATCGCCCAGTTCAAGCTGCGCGAGGGCCAGGTCGTGGGCTGCAAGGTCACCCTGCGTGCCGACCGCATGTACGAGTTCCTTGACCGCCTGATCAACATTGCGCTGCCGCGCGTCCGCGACTTCCGCGGCGTGCCCGGCAAGAGCTTCGACGGCCGCGGCAACTATGCCCTCGGCATGAAGGAGCAGTTGGTGTTCCCGGAAATCAACTACGACAAGGTTGATGCCACCCGGGGCATGGACATCATTTTCGTCACGACGGCCGAGTCCGATGCGGAAGCCAAGGCGCTTCTCAAGGGCTTCGACATGCCGTTCGCGGGCTAATGGAGTTACCTCGCAATGGCTAAGATCAGCTCCGTCGAGAAGAACAAGAAGCGCGCCGCCCTGGCAAGCCGTTACGCTGCCAAGCGCGCTCGCCTGAAGGCGATCATCATGAACCGCGAATCCTCTCCTGAGGAGCGCTTCGAGGCTGCCTTGAAGCTGGCGGAAGTTCCGCGCAACTCGGCTAAGAATCGCGTGCGTCTGCGCTGCGAAGTCACCGGCCGTCCGCGCGGTAACTACCGCAAGTTCAAGCTGTGCCGTAACAAGCTCCGCGAGCTGGGCAACCTTGGCCAGATTCCTGGCCTGGTGAAGTCGAGCTGGTAAGGGAGGCATCCGACAATGGCTATGACCGATCCGCTCGGCGATATGCTCGCTCGCATCCGCAACGGGCAACGGGCGAACAAGTCCACCATCACTTCCCCGGCCTCGGGCCTGCGGATGAACGTCCTCGAAGTGCTCAAGCGCGAGGGCTACATCCGCGGCTATTCCAAGGCCGACGTGCGCGCCGGCGTGACTGAGCTCACCATCGAGCTCAAGTATCACGAGGGCAAGCCGGTGATCTCCGAGATCTCCCGCATCTCGACCCCCGGCCGCCGTGTTTATTCCAAGATCGCCGACCTGCCGCGCGTGGCGAATGGTCTGGGCATCTCCATCCTGTCCACCCCGCGTGGCGTGATGAGCGATGCCGAGGCCCGCACCGCGAATGTGGGTGGCGAGGTTCTCTGCCAGGTGTTCTAAGGAGGAACTGACAGATGTCGCGAGTCGGCAAATATCCCGTGCCGGTGCCGTCTGGGGTTTCCGTCCAGATCGCCGGCGCCGAATTCATCGCCAAGGGCAAGCTGGGCGAGTCCCGCATGCCGCTGACCGATGACGTTGAGACGACCATCGAAGGTGACAAGATTTGGGTGAAGCCCAAGTCGGAGACCAAGAAGGCCCGTATGATGTGGGGCACCACCCGTGCCCTCATCAACAACGTCGTCAAGGGCGTGAACGAAGGCTTCACCATCAACCTGGAGATCAACGGTGTCGGTTACCGCGCCGCGGTCGAGGGCAAGACCCTCAAGCTGCAGCTCGGTTACTCCCATGACATCGACTATCCGATCCCGGCCGATGTGACCATGAAGTGTGACAAGCCCACCTCGATCTCGATCTCCGGCAAGGATAAGCAGAAGGTCGGTCAGATCGCGGCGGAGATCCGGGCGTTCCGTGGCCCCGAGCCCTATAAGGGCAAGGGCGTCAAGTACGAGACCGAAACGATCCTCCGCAAGGAAGGCAAGAAGAAGTAAGGGGCACCGCCATGATGACGCCGAAGGAACTTTTCGAGCGCCGCAAGCGGCGCACCCGTGCAAGCATCGCGAAGAAGTCGGGCGGCCGTGTCCGCCTGTCGGTCTTCCGTTCCAGCAAGCACATTTATGTTCAGCTGATCGACGACGCCCAGGGCAAGACCCTGGCGTCGGCCTCGACCGTCGAGACCGATCTCAAGGGCAGCCTGAAGACCGGCGCCGACGTTGCGGCTGCCGCCGCCGTCGGCAAGCTGATCGCCGAGCGGGCCAAGGCGGCCGGCATCACCGAGGTGGTGTTCGACCGCGGCGGCTATATCTTCCACGGTCGGGTCAAGGCCCTGGCCGATGCGGCCCGCGAAGGCGGCCTGTCTTTCTAAGGGAACGAGAATATGGCACGTACTCCCAATCCCGATCGTGGTGGAGACAGCACCGAGCAGCGCCGTGGCCGTGGCCGTGGCGGTGAAGGTGAAGGTCGCGGCCGCGGTCGTGGTCCCGAGGCTAATCGCGCCGAGCGCGAGGAGTCCGAGTTCGTCGACAAGCTGGTCCACATCAACCGCGTCGCCAAGGTGGTCAAGGGCGGCCGTCGCTTCGCCTTCGCCGCTCTGGTGGTGGTCGGTGACGGCAAGGGCCGCGTGGGCTACGGCTCCGGCAAGGCCCGCGAGGTCCCGGAAGCCATCCGCAAGGCGACCGAGCAGGCCAAGCGCAACCTGATCAAGGTGCCGCTCCGCGAGGGCCGCACCCTGCATCACGACGTCAACGGCCACTTCGGTGCCGGCCGCGTCGTTCTGCGCGCCGCGCCGCCCGGTACCGGTATCATCGCCGGTGGTCCGATGCGCGCGGTGTTCGAGACCGTGGGCGTGGCCGACGTGGTCGCCAAGTGCCTGGGCACTTCCAACCCGCACAACATGATCAAGGCGACCTTCGCCGCTCTGGAGAGCCTCAACTCTCCCCGCTCCATCGCGGCCAAGCGCGGCAAGAAGGTCGGCGACATCATCGGTCGTCGTGACGGTGCCGCCGCCGCGGCTGCCGTTGCGTAAGGAAGGACCCTGACGATGGCTACCAAGAAGACCGTCACGGTTACCCAGGTTGCGAGCCCCATCGGCCGCACCAAGGACCAGCGCGCCACCCTGGTTGGTCTTGGCCTGAATAAGATCCGTCGCACCAGCACCCTGGAGGATACTCCGGCCGTGCGCGGCATGATCAACAAGGTCAAGCACCTGATCCAGGTCGAGGAGTAATACTCCGACCGGCCCCCGTCCAAGGCGGGGGCCGGCAACGAGGAAGAAGACAATGACGAAGCTCAACGATCTTCGTGACAACGATGGCGCCCGCTACAAGAGCAAGCGCGTCGGTCGTGGTATCGGTTCCGGCAAGGGCAAGACCTCGGGCCGTGGCGTCAAGGGCCAGGGCTCGCGCACTGGTGTGGCTCTGCACGGTTTCGAAGGCGGTC
>Ga0306923_10008837_pt1 | contig 10108 bp, 8 predicted proteins | sample sta12Can44000108_FD_203841 | JGI IMG/M metagenome (GOLD analysis project Ga0306923, IMG submission 203841) | Lab enrichment of tropical soil microbial communities from Luquillo Experimental Forest, Puerto Rico - statanox.12C.anox.44.000.108 (v2)... | ecosystem: Environmental > Terrestrial > Soil...
GCCAACTACGACGGCGTGGCCAAGAACCACACCACCGTCGGGGAGCACGCCTTCATCGGCAGCAACTCGGTACTGATAGCGCCGGTCACGGTAGGCGATGGCGCCTACACCGCGGCGGGTTCCGCGGTCGCCGAGGATGTGCCGCCGGGCGAACTCGGCATCGCACGCGGGCGGCAGCACAACGCCCAAGGATGGGTGGAACGCAACCGGGCAGGGACACGGTCCGCGCAGGCAGCAAGCCGCGCCCGTTCGGAAAATGAAGAACGATAATACGGCGCGAAGGAGAGTATTTCCAGGTGAGTAGTGAGAGGACGGCGCCCAGTCAGAAGAAGATGATGTTGTTCGGCGGGCGGGCTTACCCCGAGTTGGCCGCCGAGGTCGCCGACTGCCTGGATATCGAGCCGACACCGGCGCGGCTGTATGACTTCGCCAACGGCGAGATCATGGTCCGGTTCCTCGAGTCGGTGCGCGGCTCCGACGCCTTCGTCCTGCAGAGCCACACCTCGCCGATCAACCAGTGGATCATGGAACAGCTGATCATGGTCGACGCGCTCAAGCGGGCCTCGGCGAAGCGGATCACGGTGGTGATGCCGTTCTTCGGCTACGCACGGCAGGACAAGAAGAGCCGGGGGCGCGAGCCCATCTCGGCACGGCTGGTCGCCGACTTGTTCGCCACCGCTGGCGCGGACCGGCTGATGGCCGTCGACCTGCACACCGCCCAGATCCAGGGCTTCTTCGACGGGCCGGTGGACCACCTGTTCGCGCTGCCGATCCTGGCCGGCTACCTGGAAGGCAAGCTGAACGTCCCGAACGTGACCGTGGTGGCGCCGGACGCCGGCCGGGTGCGGGTCTGTGAGCGGTGGACCGACCGGCTCGGCTGCCCGCTCGCCATCATCCACAAGCGGCGCGACCCGGATGTCGCCAACCAGGTCAAGGTCTTCGAGGTCGTGGGGCAGGTCGCTGGCCGCACCTGCATCTTGGTGGACGACATGATCGATACCGGCGGGACGATCGCGAAGGCCGCGGATGCGCTGTTCGAGCAGGGCGCGGAACGGGTCATCGTCGCCGCCACGCACGGCGTGCTTTCCGGGCCGGCGGTAGACATCCTGAAGAACTCCCGGATCAGTGAGGTGGTCATCACCAATACGCTTCCGGTTCCCCAGGAGAAGAGATTCGACAAGCTGACCGTGTTGTCCATCGCCCCGCTGCTGGCGCGAGCGATCAATGAGGTCTTCAGCGACGGCTCGGTAACAAGCCTCTTCGACGGCCAGAGCTAATACCCGCGCTAGCGTCCCCCCGCGAGCCAAAGGCGCGCGCCGGTGCCTGGACTGAGGAGCGATGAGCGAGGAACGAGCGAGGGAGCGACGAGGGAAGGCGCCGGGTTAAGCGCGCCGGAGGCGAGTGGGAAAACACGGCCGCTGGTCCAGGAGTGGCCCACACCCTGGACCAGCGGCCGCAGGCCCCGCCCCGCCATTCCCCGGTTCGGCGGGACGGGGGGTCGTGCGACGTGCCGGGACCGCCCACTCCACGGTCCCCGCCGTCAGCTGTAAAGCCCCGGCTGTGCCCCGTGACGTGCCGGACGGTGCCCCTGTCTACCGTCCGTCACGACACGGGGCACAAACCCGACCCCCCGCTGCCCTGTGGCACTGATAAGAGGGTGGCAGCCGGCGCTTGCGCGCCGGTTAAGCCGGCTTCGACCGCTCCGGAGCCCGCCGCTTAATCACCGCCAGCGCTGTGACCTCGCCCTCTACGGCCCGCTTCGACCCTTATGCAACTGCGTGACATCCTGACGTGTCCGATTTACGTCACGCTTTACTCGTGATTAAGTGGGCATACACAGCCCGGGGATTTCACCCGCAGCCCCAGATACCCGGCGGGATCCTGCCGCCTTGCCGGACACCGCCGATACCCGAAAGGGAGGGGATCGTGAGTTCGGACGGGCCGGCCTTATGCGTTTTCGCATCCTGGGTCCGCTGGAAGTCTGGTCCGATGGACGATGGATGGCCGTCAGCGCGTCAAAGTGGCGGTCGCTATTGGCATGCCTGCTGTTGCGGCCCGGCCATCTGTACTCGACGGAGAGCCTGATCCTCGAGCTGTGGGGCGACAGGCCGCCGGCCAAGGCCAACAACCTGGTCAGCATCTACGTGCACAAGCTGCGGCGGCTGATCGGCGACCCCGAGGGCCGCCTGCTGGTATCCCGGGCGCCCGGCTACCTGCTCCGCGTCGGGCCGGGCGACGTGGACTTCCAAGAATTCGAGTCGCTCGTCGCGGACGGTAGGATCGCCCTGGCGGGCGCGGATCCGGAACGAGCCGCCGCCCTCTTGGCGCAGGCGCTGGGGCTGTGGCGGGGACCGCTGCTCGCCGATGTCCAGCCGACCGTGCTCATCACGACGGAGGCCGAACGGACAGGCGAGCTTCAGCTGGCGGCCGCCGAGCTGCGCGCTGAGGCGGACCTCGCGTGCGGTCGGCCCGCCGAGGTCATCCCGGAGCTGCGTAAGCTCGTGGCCGAGAACCCGATCCGGGAGCGGTTGTGGCTGCTGCTGATACGGGCGCTGAACGAGTCGGGGAGGCACGCCGAGGCGCTGGACACATACGCCCAGGCCAGGCACGTGATCTCCGATGAACTCGGGGTGGATCCTGGCGTGGAGCTGCGCGAGCTTTACGCGCGGTTGCTCGCGGCGGACGCGGCGGCAGTCCCGCGACAGGACAAGCGCCCGCGCGGTCGGCCCGCCGAGACGCCTGCCGCGGCCGATGAGCCGCCCGCGGGTGACGAGGCGGACTCCGAAATCTCGCTTGGTGAGGCGCCCGGCACGATCTCTATCGGCACGTTCGCCGAGGTCGGGTCGGCGCCCGCGGCGACCTCCGGGCCGGCGGCCGTGCAGCCAGCCGACCTGGCGATACCGCGTCCGACACAGCTTCCCGCCGATATCGGAGACTTCACCGGCCGCGAGGCGCACGTCACGCACCTGTGCGACATGCTGCTCCAGGAGGGGACCACTAGCAGCCCGGGCGCGGTGCGGATCGCCGTGGTGGCCGGCGCGGCAGGGCTGGGCAAGACCACGCTCGCCGTGCATGCGGCGCACCAGATCCGCGAGCAGTTCCCCGACGGTCAACTGTACGTGGACCTGTCCGGGGCCACCGCACAGCCAGCGGCGCCGGGGGAGGTACTCGCCCGGTTCCTGCGCGATCTGGGCGTGGACGGTAACAAGGTTCCGGCCGGGGCCGACGAGCGGGCGGCGCTGTACCGCACGCGGCTGACCAGCCGCCGGGTGCTCGTGCTGCTGGACAACGCGAAAGATGCCGCCCAGGTCCGGCCGCTGCTCCCGGGCAGCGCTTCCTGCGCCGTGCTGGTGACGACCCGGCGCCGTCCGACCGATCTGGCCAGCACCCGGTTCGTCGACCTGAACGTGCTGGAAACCGGCGAGGCGATGGCGCTGTTCTCCAGGATCGTGGACGACGTGCGGCCGGCCGAGGAGCCGGAGGCCACCGCGGAGGTGCTGCTGGCCTGCGCCGGGCTGCCGCTGGCGATCAGGATCTGCGCGGCGCGGCTGGCCGCGCGCAAGCACTGGAAGATCGCCACGATGGCGAAACGGCTGCGGGACGAACGCCGGCGGCTGGATGAACTCAAGACAGGTGACCTGGCCGTCAGGGCCAGCTTCCAGGTGAGTTACGACAGCCTCCAGACGGCTGACTACGGTGCCGACCCGGCCCGCTCGTTCCGGCTGCTTGGCCTGTGGCAGGGGGCCTCGATCAGCCTGCCCGCGGCCGCGGCGCTGCTCGACGAGGAAGAAGGCGAGATGGCGGAAGCCCTTGAGATGCTCGTCGACGCCAACCTGCTGGAATCGCCCGGTCCTGACTGGTACCGCTTCCACGACCTGCTCAAGTTCTACGCCACCGAGCGAGCACAGGCGGAAGAGCCTGAAGAGGAGCGCACCGTCGCGGTAGCGCGGCTGTTGCAGTGGTACCTGGCTACGGCCGACGCCAGCGCCACGATCGTGTCGCCGCACCGGTACCGGGTCCCGTTCGAGCACGAGCCCGGCGCGGCACCGTTGTCGCCGGCCTCGGTGGAGGATGCCCTCGAGTGGTATGAGACGGAGCGGGAGAACGTGCTCGCCGCAATCCGCCAGGCGGCGGGCGCCGGTCTGCACGGTGTCGCCTGGGAGCTGGCGGCGACCCTGTTTCCGATCTTCAACCGGCACGACAACTGGGCGGACTGCATCATCGCGAACCGGATCGGCGCGGACAGCGCCCGCCTCGCCGGTCACCGCGGGGGAGAAGCGTGGACGCTGCAGAACCTGGGGCAGGCGCTGGCCCGGCTGCGGGATGAAGAGGCACTGTCCGTCCTCGAGCAGGCGCTGACTTTGTGCCGTGAGATCGGGGACCGGACGGGCGAGGCGCGGACCGCCGTCCAGCTCGCGGACGCCTATTACAAGCTGCGGGGGCCGGAAGCGGCGCTCGAGCATTCGCTCCGCTCCCTGAAAGTGCTGCGCGAGGTCGGCAATGCCTCGCTCCTCGGGTCCGGCCTGAACAACCATGGCGAGTTCTGCCTCGAACTCGGGCGTCTCGATGAAGCCGCTGAGTATTTCCGTGAAGCTTACGAGATATGGGAAAGAATTGGCGGATTCGGAAAGGGGCACGTGCTGCACAACCTGGGCCGCGTCCAGATGGAGTCCGGCCAGCTGGCCGACGCGATCGCCACCCTGACCGAGGCGCGCAGCGTCCATAAGGCGTCCGGAGACCTGATAGGCCAGGCCACGACGCTCAAGTACCTCGGCCGCGCGCGGCACGCCACCGGTGACGACGACCAGGCGCGCACGGCGTGGGATGAAGCGCTGGCGATCTTCGAAAGCCTCAAGGCTGACTCGGAAGCCGCCGATATCCGCGCGTCCCTCGCGCTGCTCGCGCAAGGGGTGGGTAAGCGCGGTACCTCAGCCTGAGCGCGCGTGCGGACGCGGAACGTTCGCGTCCGCACGCGCGCTGTTTCTCGGCTAGACTGCGTTGGCGCATCGCACAATATCCGTATGAGGAGTGACTGACCGTGCCTGAGGTCCGTATCGCAGCCGAGCTGCGCACCGAGTTCGGCAAAGGGGCGGCCCGCCGTACCCGCCGGGCGGGTCGCGTGCCTGCCGTCATCTACGGGCACGGCGCGCAAGCCCGCCACCTATCGCTGCCCGAGCACGAGCTCATGCTCGCCCTGAAGACGCCGAACGCGCTGCTCAGGATCGAGGGCCTGCCGGGCCGGGCCGGCCTGGCGCTGCCGAAGGCGGTGCAGCGGCACCCGATCAAGGGCGTGATCGAGCACGTTGACCTGATCGAGGTCCGGCGCGGCGAGAAGGTCACGGTTGATATCCCGGTGCGGGTCACCGGCGAGGTCTTCTCCGGCGGCCTGCTTGACCAGCAGATGGTCCAGGTCGCCGTCGAGGCCGAGGCGACGAATATCCCGAATGGCGTTGACGTGAACGTTGAGGGCATGGAGATCGGCTCGGCGGTGCACGCCAAGGACCTCGCGCTGCCCGAGGGTGTCACCCTGCAGGTCGACCCCGAGGCGCTGGTGGTGCACGTGCTCGCGGCGCCGACCGCGGAACAGATCGAGGCCGAGCTTGGCGAGGTCGCACCGGAGGCCGCCGAGGCTCCGGAGGTCCCGGAGGCGCCGGAGCCCGCCGCCCCCGCGTCCGAGGAGTAGCCCGGCAGCTTGCGGGACAGTACTGCCGACCGCTGGATCATCGCTGGCCTCGGGAACCCGGGGCCAGCGTACGCGGGTACCCGGCACAACGCGGGGCAGATGGTCCTCGCCCTGCTCGCCGACCGGATGGGTGCCCGCTTCAAGGCGCACCGCACTCGCAACGACATCGCGGAAGGCCGCCTTGTCGGCCAGTCCGTCACCCTTGCCCGGCCGCAGTCGTACATGAACCTGTCCGGTGGCCCGGTGGCCGCCCTGGCCGCGTTTTACAAGCTGTCGCCCGAACGAATCGTCGTGCTCCACGACGAGCTCGACATCCCGTTCGGCGCGGTGCGCCTCAAGCTGGGCGGCGGTGACAACGGTCACAACGGCCTGCGGTCCATCACGGCCTCGCTCGGCACCCGGGACTACTATCGCGTCCGCTTCGGCATCGGCCGCCCGCCCGGCCGGATGGACCCGGCAACCTACGTGCTGCGGGACTTCACGCCGGCCGAGCGCAAGGAACTCCCGTTCGCGCTGGACCGCTGTGCCGACGCGGCGGAGACCCTGATCACCAAGGGCCTCGCCGAAGCCCAGAACATCTACCACACCGACCCGCCCGGCTGAGCGGTCAGCGCGGGTAGCATCGGCGGGGTGACTACAGCCGATGACCATACGCTGGCGCGGGATCTCGCTGAGCGGGCCGGGCGGTTGCTGCTCGACCTGCGGGCTCGCGGCGGTGACCCGGATGTGCTGCGGAAGGCCGGTGACCGGCTGTCCCACGAGTTCCTCACCGCTGAACTCGCCGCCAGCAGGCCCGCGGACGCGGTCCTGTCCGAGGAAGGTCTCGACGACAAAGCCAGGCTGAGCGCGGACCGGGTGTGGATCGTCGACCCGCTGGACGGGACGCGGGAGTTCGGCGAGGAGGGGCGGACCGACTGGGCGGTGCACGTGGCGCTGTGGGAACGCGGCCCCGGACTTACCGCCGGCGCGGTGGCGCTGCCCGCCCAAGACCGCGTGCTGTCGACGGCCAATCCCCCGGAACTGCCGAACGCCGGCAACGACCCGCTGCGGATCGTGGTGAGCCGGAGCCGGGCGCCGCGGCTTGTGTACGACGTCGCGGACCGCATCGGCGCCGAGCTCGTGCCCTGCGGGTCCGCGGGAGCCAAAGTGGCCACCGTGCTCTACGGGGAGACCGACGTGTACCTGCACGCGGGCGGGTTCTACGAGTGGGACACCGCCGCGCCGGTCGCCGTGGCGACCGCGGCCGGCTACCACGCGTCCCGCATCGATGGGGCCGCCTTGACGTACAACAGGGAAAACCCGCTGATGCCGGATATCCTAGTTTGCCGGCCCGCCATCGCGGGTCTGCTGCTGGAAGCGATACGGGAAGCGACGCATGCGATCTGATTACCTATTGTCCCAGCTGGACGTGCTGGAGGCCGAGTCGATCCACATCATGCGTGAGGTCGCCGCGGAGTTCGAGCGGCCCGCGCTGCTGTTCTCCGGCGGCAAGGACTCCATCGTGATGCTCGCCCTGGCCGAGAAGGCGTTCCGCCCGGCGAACATCCCCTTCCCCGTCATGCACGTGGACACCGGGCACAACTTCCCCGAGGTCCTCGACTTCCGGGATCGCCGGGTCGCCGAGCTGGGAGTAAGGCTCGTCGTCGCGAGCGTCCAGGAGTCGATCGACCAGGGCCGTGCCGTCGAGGAGACCGGCCGCTGGATCAGCAGGAACCGGCTACAGACGGTGACGCTGCTCGACGCGATCGAGGAGAACCGCTTCGACGCGCTATTCGGTGGCGCCCGCCGCGACGAGGAGAAGGCGCGGGCCAAGGAGCGGGTGTTCTCGTTCCGCGACGAGTTCGGCCAGTGGGACCCGAAGAACCAGCGCCCCGAGCTGTGGAACCTCTATAACACCAAGATCCGGCGCGGCGAGCACATCCGGGTGTTTCCGCTGTCCAACTGGACCGAGCTCGACGTCTGGGCCTACATCGAGCGGGAGAACCTGGAGATCCCGTCGATCTACTACGCGCACGAGCGTGAGGTGTTCGAGCGCGACGGGATCCTGCTCGCGGTCAGCGAGTTCCTGCCGCGTGCCGAGGACGAGCACTCGTTCGTCGCCAGCGTGCGGTACCGGACGGTTGGCGACATGACGATCACCGGCGCGGTCACCTCGACCGCCACCACGGTCAGCGAGGTGATTGCCGAGGTCGCCGCCACTAGAATCACCGAGCGCGGCCAGACCCGCGCCGACGACCGGACCAGCGAGGCCGCGATGGAGGACCGCAAGCGGGAGGGCTACTTCTGATGGACATCTTGCGGTTCGCCACCGCCGGCTCGGTCGACGATGGCAAGTCCACGCTGATCGGGCGGCTGCTGTTCGACTCCAAGTCGATCTTCGAAGACCAGCTCCAGTCCGTCGAGCGCACGTCACGTGACCGGGGTGAGGAGACCACGAACCTGGCACTGCTCACCGACGGGCTGCGCGCCGAGCGGGAGCAGGGCATCACGATCGACGTCGCCTACCGGTACTTCGCGACGCCGCGCCGCAAGTTCATCATCGCCGACACCCCCGGGCACATCCAGTACACCCGGAACATGGTGACCGGCGCGTCAACGGCTGACCTGGCCGTCGTCCTGGTGGACGCGCGGAACGGGCTCACCGAGCAGTCCCGGCGCCATGCCTTCCTCGCCACGCTGCTGCGTGTGCCGCACCTGGTGCTCGCGGTGAACAAGATGGACCTGGTCGGTTACGACCAGGGCGTCTTCGAGCGGATCTGCGCGGAGTTCTCCGCGTTCGCGACCAAGCTGGAGATCCAGGACCTGACCTTCATCCCGATCTCCGCGCTGCACGGCGACAACGTGGTGGAGCGGTCGGCGAACACGCCCTGGTACGACGGGCCGTCGCTGCTGCACCACCTGGAGCACCTGCACATCGCGTCCGACCGCAACCTGATCGACGTGCGGTTCCCGGTGCAGTACGTGATCCGCCCGCACGCGTCCAGCGACCCGGAGCTGCACGACTACCGCGGCTACGCGGGCCAGGTGGCCGGCGGCGTGCTCAAGCCGGGCGATGAGGTGCTGCACCTCCCGTCCGGCTTCACGACCCGGATCAAGAGCATCGAGATGGCCGGCACCCAGGTGGCCGAGGCGTTCCCGCCGATGTCGGTGACGTTGCTGCTCGACGACGACGTGGACATCTCCCGCGGTGACCTCATCTGCCGGCCGAACAACCGGCCGAACGCCGCCCAGGACATCGAGGGCATGGTGTGCTGGATGACCGCGGACCGGCCGCTCGCGCCGCGTACCAGGCTGGTCGTCAAGCACACCACCCGCACCATAAAGGGCATCGTCACCGACCTGCACTACCGGATCGACGTCAACACCCTGCACCGCGACGAGTCGGCGACCCAGCTCGGGCTCAACGAGATCGGCCGGGTGCGGATGCGGCTGACCCAGCCGGTGTTCGCCGACCCGTACGCGCGCAACCGCCTGACCGGCGGGATGGTCCTGATCGATGAGGCGACCAACGCCACCGTCGGCACCGTCGTGATCACCGAGGCGCACTGACCGTAATCGGTCAGCAACCGCGTTCCTGGCCGAGCACGTGCTTGGCGAACCCTGGCGGCGCCCCGGCTTGCTGTAAGTGGCAGGCTGTCATGCATGACGCGCGCTGATCTCGACAAGCAGCCGGCCGAAGTGGCGGCCATGTTTGACGCCCTGGCCGGCCGGTACGACATGATGAACGACATCCTGTCGGCGGGCCAGGTCCGGCTGTGGCGCAAACACGTGCAGCGCATCCTGCAAGTACGCCCGGGCGACCGGGTGCTTGACCTCGCCGCCGGCACCGGGACCTCGTCGGTGACCTTCGCGGAGTCCGGAGCGGACTGTGTGGCCTGCGATTTCTCCTTCGGCATGCTGCGCGCCGGGCGCGCCAGGCTGACGACCCGCGACCCGCGGCAGGACAAGACGCGCGGCCGGGTGACCTTCGCGGCGGGGGACGCGCTCCGGCTTCCGTTCCGCGACGGGGCCTTCGACGCGGTGACGATCTCGTTCGGGCTGCGGAACGTGCACGGCGCACGCGACGCGCTCGCGGAGATGCGGCGCGTGACCAGGCCCGGCGGCAGGCTCGTGGTCTGCGAGTTCAGCCGGATTACCGTCGCCCCCCTCGATATGCTTTACCGGCGTTACCTGACCGGCGTCCTGCCAGCGATCGCCCGGCGCGCGGCGCGCAACCCCGAGGCGTACGAATACCTGGCCGAGTCGATAACCGACTGGCCGGCGCAGCGGGAGCTAGCGGACGTGATCCGGGCGGCGGGCTGGTCGGCGGTGCGGTGGCGCGACCTGACCCTCGGCGTGGTGGCGATCCACGTCGCCCGGAACCTATAAGCAGGCTCTCCCCGCCTGCAAAGGCGGGGGCGGCGCGAAATCCCAAACGCGGCGGGG
>Ga0306923_10008839_pt1 | contig 10107 bp, 10 predicted proteins | sample sta12Can44000108_FD_203841 | JGI IMG/M metagenome (GOLD analysis project Ga0306923, IMG submission 203841) | Lab enrichment of tropical soil microbial communities from Luquillo Experimental Forest, Puerto Rico - statanox.12C.anox.44.000.108 (v2)... | ecosystem: Environmental > Terrestrial >...
GGAAGTCTCCATAGCCATACGCATCGTCCCACAGCCATTGGCCTGGCTCACGGCCGAGGAGATCGCCGGCTTCGGCCTCGGCCGGCAGCGAGACGATGTCCCAGCGCTCCCCGCCGCGCTCCATTTCCGCGATGATGCGGCCGGCAAGGTCGTCCTCGTGCCAGCGGGTCTGGATCAGAATCAACCACCCGCCGGGCGCCAAGCGCGTCAGAAGGTCTGATTTGTACCAGTCCCAGATTTTGTCGCGCACGTGTGGGGAGTCGGCGTCCTCGCGCGAGCGGATGGGGTCATCGACCAAGGCCCCGTGCGCGCGAAAACCGATAATGGCGGTGCCGACGCCGGCGGCATAGTACTCCCCGCCGCTCGCAAGTTCCCAGCGGCCGGCGGCATGGCTGTCGTCCGCAAGCCGCAGGCCAAGCGTGGCACTGTGCCTCGCGATCAGGTTGCGAACTCTGCGGCCCCATCTCTCGGCCAGCTCAGTCGTGTGCGAAGCCGCAAGGATTGCGTGGTTCGGGGAAGTCGCCATCACATAGGGTGGAAACAAAATCGATCCGTAGGTCGACTTTGCCGAGCCCGGCGGCATGAACACTGCGAGTCGCTTGATCTCGCCGGCGCCACCCGCTCCAGGCGATCGATCAACAGCATGTGGTGCGGCGCCGGCTCATATCCGCAATGCCGGCACCACTCGATGAGGCTTCTTCGGACGCGGCGGCGCTTTAGCAATATTTCCGCCACGAGGGCCGGCGAGACGTCCATTGCGCCGAATTCGGGTGCGGCCATTGATCGGTCGTATGCGAAACTAGGATTTGTCATTTCGTGCCGCTCTGAGAATGTTCATCAACTCTTTGTCACTCATTTCATTCGCGTCCCTGTGGAGTTTCTTGTTGGCTGTTTGTCCGGTCGTGCTTCGGGCGTCCTCGATGTTCTGCACGAGTTTGAGGAGGGCGCGTTGGGCAGTGACGTTGCCCTTCGCAGCGCATGCGATCTGGCTGCGGATGACGGCCTGCAGGGCCGGCATTTTGGTGACCGTGTCGCCCTCGCGGACGGTCAGCAAACGATAGACTTCCTGCCGGATGAGCGCCTCGACACGCTCAGCTTCGTTATGCCGTCGTTTTCCAGTAGGATTGCCGGATTGTCCTTTGCGGAAACGGCTGTGGACAGGCGGTCTGCCGTACCCGACAGGGTTGCTGTCCTGCGCTAGTGCCTTCTTTTTCTTTGTGCTCATCGCTCGGCCTCCTCAGCCGCCGCCAGCGGCGCCGCTCGCTCCTGCGCAATTTCCTCAAAGCTCATCCCGTTCGCGGCCCGCGTCGCCTGTTTGCCGGTGACACGCTCATACCGACGCAGGATGGTGTCGCAGTAGGCGGGGTCGAACTCGATCAGCCGCGCCAGGCGGCCGGTTTTTTCGGCCGCAATCAGGGTCGTGCCGCACCCGCCAAACGGATCAAGCACGATCTCGCCGCTCTTGGAGCAGTCCTTGATCGCCGCGGCGACCAATGCCACTGGCTTCACGGTCGGATGCATCGCCAAGTCTTCGCTGCGCCCGACTCGCAGCGTGTTGACCTCGGCATAGTCCCAAACGTTGGTGCGGTGGTGCCCGCTATCCCCGAGCCCCAAGGTATCGGTGTGGGCAGCAGCGCCGGACTTGAACACGAACACGAGCTCGTGCTTGCCACGGTAGAATGTCCCCGTCCCGCCGTTGGTCTTCCCGCCGTTGGTCTTCCCGCCGTTGGTCTTCCCGCCGTTGGTCTTCCCGCGGTTGGTCTTATTCCAGACGCATAGGTCCTTGAGCTCGGAAAAGACCGCTTGGCCTGCCTTGAGCAGCTCCCCCATATGGCGCCAATCCATGCACACGAACGCAATGGCGCCGTTGCGCGCAAGCGCGGCGGCGTGTCCGAGTGTCAATCGCAGGAAGCTTGTGAATGCTTCGGCCGACATTTCGCCAACACCCATGGCGAATTCGCGATGGCGAATGCGTCCAAGCCCTGTCACGTGCCCGTCGATCGGAACGTTGTACGGCGGGTCGGTGAATATGAGGTCCGCGCGCTCGTGACCCATCACCACGTCAAACACGGCTCGGTCTCGAGCATCCCCGCAAATCAAACGATGGCGCCCGAGACACCAAACATCCCCTGTCCGCGTGATAGCCGTCGCTGGATCATTGGTGGATAAGGGGATCTCATCCCCGACGCCAGTCGGATCGTTCGGCGAGCCCTCGCCCGCTTCGTCGAGCACGAGGTCGATTTCGGTGGACGAGAAACCGGTGAGCTCGACATCGAAATCGATGTCGATGAGGCCCTGCAGCTCGATCGCCAACAGCTTTCGGTCCCAGCCCGCGTTGAGGGCGAGCTTGTTGTCAGCCAGCACATAGGCGCGCCGTTGCGCCGCATTCAGATGAGCCAGGCGCACGGTCGGGACTTTCTCCAACCCGAGCAGCTTTGCGGCCTCGACCCGGCCATGGCCGGCAATGATCTCGCCGTTCTCTCCGACGAGAACGGGGTTAGTGAAGCCGAACTGCCTGATGCTATCGGCGATCTGTCGGATCTGTTTCTTGGAGTGGGTTCGGGCATTGCCGAGATACGGCCGAAGGCTCGCGACCGGCATGTGTTCGATAGCCGTAGGTTGGGTGGCACTCGTCATGGCGGATTGCGGGGTCATCGACGTTCACGCGCCTCTTGATGCTTCGTATCGGTGCGTACTCAGGCATCCAAGGATGCCAGCACTGCCGTCGAGCTAAGATAGAGGCACTGCCGTCGAACTAAGATAGGGGGGATAGTTTGACGGCCCGAACCCGGCCGCGAGCGTTTCAGGATGGGTCGGCCGATATGGGAGCACTGGCAAAAAGCCGTGTGGCAGCACGATCGGAGGCCGATTTGAGATATTTTTCGCCGAGGGCTGTAAACTTCTCCCGGCTCAACTGATGGCCGTCACGCTTCAGGAAATCACGAAACTCTCGGGCAGCGCCGCGCGCCACCACGTCATTCAGCGGACCGTGCATGACCGCATCCCGCCATCGAAGCAATGCTGTTTTGAGCGTCGTACCGGTTCGCAGCAGGTTCTTAAGTGCGGGGAATTGTTTCGCAGCTCGCTGGGCCGCTTGGTTACGCGATAGGCCGCCGCGCATCAAACACTCCACTCCGCAACCTGCTTTCACCCTCACCCGCCAAATGTCGGATCTATCGGCGAGGCGGCCACTTGGTTTCTTTGGCATCAGCATGGGGTGAACGATCCCGCGCTGAAGATCGTTGAGCGCCGCACTCAAAGTGTAAAACTGATCCGCAATGTTCTTAGGAGCGCCAGTCGTTCTGAGGAATTTACCCACGATCGCGAGCGCAAGAACGTGCCGGCCGCGCAATTCCTCGAACGGCGCAAGCGCCTCCCTGCTAACAGAGTTAAAGGCTGAATCGAGCAACCGAAAAAGTTCAGCGCGGGTAGCAGCGCTACTCGACGCCGGGCGAGCGCGCCCGCGGCTCTTGGGTGCGCGACGGCGCCTCTTCCAAGGCTCCGGCCGTGGTTTCGCGGGCGATCGGCGGACGAAGCTTTTCATAAGCGGACGCCGTGAGATGAAGGACCATCGCGACATCCTAGCTGAGTCCGGGCCCGCCAACTGCGCGCTGATTCAGTCTACCGGCATTTCTTTGACAATGATGGCCTATCGATGTGGCCCGCAGTCACGGCCACCGCTCGGCCCTCTCTCTCGAACCGCGCCGCCCTCGATGATGCGCTGTCCGCCTATCAGCGCCGTGTCCCGTTCGAGCCAAAGGGTAGGATCCGCCCAGCCGTCTCCCATTCCCTGCTCCCTCGACGAACTTCCCTGCTCGGTCAATAAAAATTCCGTGCTCCGTAGCAGGTAATTTGCCCGTAACCATTTGATGCTGCCCACGCTTTTGACGTGAGAATCGTTCCTCTGGGGCTCTTTTCCAAAAAATTCCCTGCTAAATTCCCTGCTAGCAGGGAATTGCACACTGGGCATCGAGCTTGCCTTCAGACATGAAGGCCGAGCTGGAAGCAGGGTGATCAGGATCCGTACGAGGGCCGAAAGTACCGTCAGCACCGTCAGCATCGTCCGACACAACGATCACGATCCGGGGTCGAGCCAGCCCCCGCCGGGGCCTTCGACCCGCGGTCACGGCCGCAGACGATGCTGACGGTGCTGACGCTAAAGCCGCCTTTAATTTCGGGTAACCTGGGCGTCCTGACCTTGCTGTATGCTGAGCGACAGGACGACGATGGCCCGGCGAGCAGCCAGGCCGCAGCCTGAAAAATCCTCTGCATGTTGCCGCCACCGTTGTTGGAACTAGCAAAAACCGGCCCTGCACCGCCCATCGCGCGAATCATTACCCAAAGCGCCGCCCGCCATCCGCGCCCGGCCTGCCGCGCCCGTTCGCGCCCGCCAGCCGCTCGAAGCGGATCAGCGAGAAATGTCCGAGCGGCGGCATCGCCCGGCGTTCGAGCAGGCGCACGCCGCCGTGACGCTCGGCCCATCGCGCCAGACGTTGCCAGCGGAATTCCGGCCGCCACCCGAGTCGCCGCGCCACCGGCGCAAAGCTCTGCTCGAAGACGCGCCGCGGCCCCGCCTCGGCGCCGAGATGGTTGACGAGGATGATCTCGCCGCCCGCCTTGGTCACGCGCGCAAACTCGTCGAGCGCCGCCTCGGGGTCGGGCACCGTGGTGATGACGTATTGCGCCACCACCGCGTCGAAGAAAGCGTCGGGGAAGCCGAGATGCTGCGCGTCCATCACCGCCAACGCTTCCACATGGGCGAGCTTGTGCTCGGCGACGCGCTCGTGCGCCTTACGCAGCATCGGCTCGCAATAGTCGACGCCGACGATGCGGTGCGTCGGCGCATAGTCGGTCAGCGAAATGCCGGTGCCGATCCCGACGTCGAGGATGCGCCCGCCGATGCGCTCGGCCGCCGCGATCGAGGCCTTGCGGCCGGCGTCGAACACGGCGCCGAAGACGAAATCGTAGACCGGCGCCCAGCGCGCATAGGCCTTGGCAACCGTGTTGATGTCGATTTCGCCCGCCATCGCCCCCGTCACGTCAACTCACGCTACGCTCGGCCGTCCTGATCAAGCACGCCTGAGAAATCCACGCTCAAGTCTGCATTGCGCCGCTTGCCCCGCAGGCCGCGAGAAAATTCATATACGCTCCGCGCCGGACGGCAGGCGCGCCTCCCGGATCAGCGGAACGTGCGTCGCCGCGACCGCGCTTTGGATGAAGCCGCCACCGAGCACGCGCGCCTGCCCTTCGGCGGCGTCGTAGAACACGCAGGCCTGACCCGGCGACACGCCATCCTCGCCGTCGAGAAGATCGACCTCGACCCCCGCCCCTCCCCGGCTCAGCCATGCCGGCTGCGGCGGCCGCGTGGAGCGCACCTTGACGAACACCTCGTGCCAACCCGCGCACAGCGCGTGGTCGATGGTGTCTTCGCCCAGCCAATTGACCTCGCGCAGCCGCATCCGACTGGTGCGCAGCGCCTCGCGCGGCCCGACCACCACGCGGCGCGAGGCTGCATCGAGCCGCACCACGTAGAGCGGATGGCCGGCAGCGATGCCGAGCCCGCGCCGCTGGCCGACGGTGAAATGGATGATGCCGGAATGTCGGCCGAGCACGCGGCCGTTGAGATCGACGACGTCGCCCGGCTCGGCTGCGCCGGGCTTGAGCCGCTCGATCACCTCGGTATAGCGGCCCGACGGCACAAAGCAGATGTCCTGGCTGTCGTGCTTGTCGGCGACCGAGAGGCCGAATCGGCGCGCCAGCTCGCGCGTCTCGGCCTTGGTCTTGTCGCCGAGCGGGAAGCGCAGCGCCTCGAGCTGCTCGCGCGTGGTGGCAAAGAGGAAATAGCTTTGATCGCGCTCTTCCTCGCGCGCGCGATAGAGCGCGCGGCCGCCGTCCGCGAGCGGCCGCGAGGCGACGTAATGTCCCGTCGCCAGCACCTTGGCGCCCAGCTCGCGCGCGGTCGCGAGCAAATCGCGGAACTTGATCGACTGGTTGCACTCGATGCAAGGCACCGGCGTCTCACCCGCCACATAGCTGTCGGCGAAGCGGTCGATCACCATTTCCTTGAAGCGGCTCTCGTAGTCGAGCACGTAATGGGGAATGCCGATCCGCTCCGCCACCGCGCGCGCGTCATAGATATCCTGGCCGGCGCAGCAGGCACCCTTGCGATGGGTCGCCGCGCCATGGTCGTAGAGCTGCAGCGTGACGCCGACGACGTCGTAGCCCTCGGCCTTGAGCAGCGCCGCCGTGACGGAGGAATCGACGCCACCCGACATGGCGACGACCACGCGGGTGTCCTGCGGCGAGCCTTCGAGGTCGAGGCTGTTGGGCATTTGCGCTTGTTTCCGGCTCGAACATTGCGCGGCCCAACGCCGGTGTCGAGCGGGGGGACCTCGCGCCACCTTATTATAGGTACTCGATGCCGCGATCGCACGGCCGCGCGGGAAGGCCGGGCGGTGTGGAGCATCGGCCTCGTACCGGGCGGCAGCCCGCGCGACCTCACGATACCGGCGACAACGGGCGGGACCGCGCCGATCCGGCGCGCCAATCAACTCATTGGATCAAAAGATGTTTTGGAGTGACCCCCAGTGGGTCGGGTGCGAATCGATGGGTGCGGCCCTGGGTTGGTAAGCCCTCCTCAACCACGGATCAGCGCGAGTTTGGTTGCGGCGCAACAATCGGCCCCTGTCTAGGCTGCTCCAGCGCCCGTCGGCTCCGCCTACTTCGACGCACGCCGGCAAGGAATCTGCAATCTTTGGGACGCCGCCGGCACGGTTGTCGGCGGCAATGCGGCCGGCGTCGACCCGAATTTAGGCAAATCTTAAGTGGCGGCCATTACCTTCCGCGTGATTTGGCAGTCGGGTGCGTGAGATCATTAATGACAGAGCCCCTTCGACCGCGGGCCAAATACGTCATCGGGCCTGACGGCAGCCCGCTGACCATCGCCGATTTGCCGGCACCGGGCACCAAGCGCTGGGTCATCCGGCGCAAGGCCGAGGTCGTTGCTGCCGTGCGCGGCGGGCTCCTTTCGCTCGAGGAGGCCTGCAGCCGCTACACGTTGACGGTGGAGGAATTCCTCTCCTGGCAATATTCCATCGATCAGCATGGCCTTGCCGGCCTGCGCACGACGCGCATCCAGCAGTACCGGCAGTAATCCCCAGCCGCCCTCGTCGAGAGCTGGTCAAGCCACCACCGATAGGTCTCCAGCACGCCTGTCCTGATCGTTGACGGTGCCGCGCCGCGGCTTCATCGATTCGCGATCCAGAACACCAGGCTCAGCAGCAGGCTCAGCAACAAGCAGGTCGCCAGCGGGACATAGATCGTCCCGTTCTCGCGCTCGATGACGATGTCGCCGGGCAAGCGGCCGAGCCCGAGCTTGCCGAGATAGGGCCACAGCAGGCCGATGACCAGGATCGCAAGCCCGAGCACGATCAGAAAACGCGCCATCGCGATCGATCCACCTGCCGTGCTAGCCTCCCTCGCATCTAAGGGCACGACCCGGGTTTCGCCATGACGGACGTCAAATTCAATACCGCGCTCATCGTCGGCGCGGGTTCTGGACTGAGCGCGTCGCTCGCGCGGGCGCTGACCAAGGATGGGATCAAGGTCGCGCTCGCGGCGCGCACCACCGGCGACCTCGATCCGCTCGTAAAGGAGACCGGCGCACGGGCGTTGGCCTGCGACGCCGCCAAGCGCGGCGAGGTCGAGAAGCTGTTCGCCGATCTCGACGCCTCCCTCGGCGCGCCCGACATCGTGGTCTACAACGCAAGCTTCCGCACCCGCGGTCCGTTCGTGGAGCTCGATCCACTCGATGTGGAGAAGGCGCTCGCGGTGACCGCCTATGGCGGCTTCCTCGTCGCCCAGCAGGCGGCGCGGCGCATGCTGCCGAAGAAACACGGCGCGATCCTGCTCACGGGCGCGTCCGCGGGCGTCAAGGGCTATCCCCAGTCGGCGCCCTTCGCCATGGGCAAGTTCGCGCTGCGCGGCCTCGCCCAGAGCATGGCGCGCGAGCTGTCGCCGCAGGGTATCCACGTCGCTCACGTCGTGGTCGACGGCGGCATCAGGAGCGCGCGCCGGCCCGACCCGGCCGACACTCCCGACAGCACGCTCGATCCCGACGCCATCGCCGAGAGCTACATGCACCTCATCCATCAGCCCCGCAGCGCCTGGGCCTGGGAGATCGAGCTGCGGCCGTGGGTGGAGAAATTCTGAACTCTGCGCGAGTCGTATCCAAAGAGCGGACGATGACGGATAAGGTCACCATTCCCGCGCTTTTGCAAATGCAGTGCAGCAGACCGGCCACGATCTGCCGCGAAGCGCAAGCGCCCTTGTTTTGAAGCGATTCCGGCCGTATTCCTGCTTCCTCATGCTGCCATGAACGGCCACGAAGACTCAGGCTGGGCGGCGGCGGCAAGGTGCTCCGCTCGTGGGTTGTGCAGTACAGGCGTGGCGGCGCCACGCGCCGGCTCCTCCTCGGCTCGGCCGCAGTATTGGGTGCCGAGGCAGCACGGGCAGCCGCCAAGAAGGCGCTGGCGAAGGTCGCCCTCGGAGAAGATCCGCAGGCCGAGCGCGTCGACCGCCGCGGTAAGGACAAACTTAGCCTGCGCTCCGTGGTTGACGAATACCTCGCCACAAAGGAACGCGACGTGCGTCCTCGCACGTTTCGCGAGTTGAAACGTTACCTCACCGGAAGCTTCTTCAAGCCGCTGCATGCCATCCCAGTCGATACCGTCACCCGCCGCGATGTCGCCGCCCGTCTAGTCGCAATCACGCGTGAGCACGGCTCAATCGTTGCGGCGCGAGCGCGTGCAGCGTTGTCAACGTTCTTTGTGTGGGCGATGCAGATGGGGATGGTCGAAAACAACCCCATCATCGGCACGATCCAGCCGAAGGATGGCAAGCCACGCGAGCGGACGTTGTCGGATGACGAACTGGCTGCGATCTGGCGTGCCTGTCCGAACAATGACTACGGCCGCATCGTTCGCCTGTTGATTTTGCTCGGTGCCCGGCGGGCCGAGGTCGGTGGCATGCGGTGGAGCGAGGTTAGCTTTGAGCGTGGCACCTGGACGCTCCCGTCGGGGCGGAGCAAAAATGGCCGCACCCACACGTTGCCCCTGATGCCGATGGCGCTCGACATCATCAAGGACGTGCCCGGTCTGGTATCACGCGATCAGTTATTCGGCGCCCGCTCCAATCACGGCTTCACGGGCTGGGATGACCAAAAGGAGGCGCTTGATAAGCGCTCGGGCGTCATCGGATGGACGCTGCACGACATCCGGCGGTCCGTTGCCACCAAGCTGGCCGACATCGGCGTGCAGCCGCACATCATCGAGCAGATCCTTAACCACCAGTCCGGCCACAAGGCTGGCCCTGCTGGCATCTACAACCGATCGAGCTACGAGCGCGAGGTCCGCGCCGCGCTTGCGCTGTGGGAAGACCATGTCCGCACCATCGTCGAGGGCGGCGAGCGCAAGGTGATCCCCTACGCGCCAGCGACGGCCTCTTGAAGCCGCGCGCGGCCGGGTGTAGTTCAAGGTCGAGAAGAAGGCGAATCGCGCCATGCAGATTCACCAGAGGAGCATGGCAGAGACGCTGGAGGGCCAAGCCCCACGTATGCGACCGATCTTGCGGTCTACGCGGGCGGCCATCGAAATCCCGGAGTGATCCGGGTGCGAGGCGCAGCTCGCCTCGCTTGAGAATACCGACACCTACCGGACAGAGGCGACGCTCGCCAAAAGCCGGGCAACCCTGCAAACAGGGAGGCTCGCTTATGGCGAATCCCAATGCGTTCTCTGCCCGTGAAGTCGAGCGGCGGCGCGCTCAGCGCCAGCAGTCGCTGCAACACTCACTCGATGACGACAAGGTTTTGACCTTCGCTGAGTGGTGCGCGCTGAACAAGATTGGCCAGCGCACCGGCCGCCGCATTATTCGCAGCGGCAACGGCCCGGTCGTGACGCAACTCTCCGAGCGGCGGATCGGCATCACCGTTGGAAATAACCGTCGCTGGCAAGCCGCGCGAGCGCGATGAGAGGTGGCGCTCAGAAAAGGCGCGGCCCCGGCCACCGATAACGCGGTGAGCCGAGGCCGGAGGGTGAATGACAAGCAACA
>Ga0306923_10008840_pt1 | contig 10105 bp, 8 predicted proteins | sample sta12Can44000108_FD_203841 | JGI IMG/M metagenome (GOLD analysis project Ga0306923, IMG submission 203841) | Lab enrichment of tropical soil microbial communities from Luquillo Experimental Forest, Puerto Rico - statanox.12C.anox.44.000.108 (v2)... | ecosystem: Environmental > Terrestrial > Soil...
TCGCATGGTCCGGCGTCGGCATCGATCTTGCCACCAACGAGCCCACGCCACAGGCGCTGCGCGAAGCCATTCGGACTGCGCTCGACAAACCGAATTATCGTTTGCGCGCGTCGTTAATGGCTGAGGAGGTCGACGCGATCGACACACGATCCCAAATCCTCCGGATCGTCAGCCAAGTCTTGCATCGTTCGGATGAAGATGGTTTGTGGCGAGGCGAAGTCGAAAAAAATAAGACGCATTTGAACGTAAATCACCTGGTCCCGGAACCGAGCGAACGATTGGTGACTGAAGGCGAGACGAGCGACATGAAATCGCAGATCGCCCAGCAACATCCATCGGGAGGTCGGCAAATGCAAGCCGCCGCCATCAGAATGACCCCCCACCAGATCGCCCTCGTGCGGGAGAGCTTTGCCACGGTCGTCCCGATCAGCGAGCAGGCGGTGGGACTCTTCTATGACCGTCTTTTCGCCATCGATCCTAGCACGCGCCCGCTATTTCAAGGCGACATGAAGAGCCAGGGTGTCAAGCTGATGGCGGCGATCGGCGCGGTGGTGAAGTCGCTCGACTGCATCGAGACGATCCTGGGTGATCTCCGGGCCCTTGCACGGCGTCATGACCGCTATGGCGTCCGGGAGGAGCACTATGCCAGCGTCGGCGCCGCTCTGCTCTGGACACTCGAGGAGCTCGGTTTAGATTTCACGCCGGATGTGCGGGAAGCCTGGACGACTGCCTATGGCCTTCTCAGCGGCGCCATGATCGCGGCCTCGTCGGAGCCCTTACGCGGCGCGGCCTAGTGCGCTTGATGAGGCCGAGGGCGTGCAAACGTCGTGAGCCGGCGAGAGAGGGTGACGGGAAGAGTGTGTTGAGCGCCGGAAGGAGATGGGCACCGCGAATACCCGGAGTGTTGAAGGCAGGCGCTGATGGGCGGGCAGAAGGCGCTGTTCGGCGCGATTGAAGAAGTTGACGCTTTTGACGGTCTTGCCGTTGAGGCAGCGGGTCCGCGTCAGCCGATCGAGGGCCCCGACCGCTGCGGAGAAGTCGTCGAGGGCGGAGGAACGCGAGAAATCGACGATTACACCCGCAAATAGGCCAGGCCGGACTCGGCGTCCATGTAGTAGAAATAGTAATGAAGGCACTCGCCGCTGTCCGGGGCGCAGGAAGGGCCGGTGCGTCGTGCCACGGCTGGTAGCCATCACATGCCCCCATCACCACCAGGCACTACATTCGTCCTAACTTAAGGCGAGCGGCCCGCGGTGTGAGAGGCGTTCTGTTGGAAAGCAGCTCTCAATTGGAGATTCCGGAAAAAGTTCGCCGCAAGGCCGCTTTAATGGGCGAAACTGGCCTTGCCTGGCTGGCGAATTTGCAGCAGCACATTGTCGAACTCAACGGCGCTCGGCGATTAAGGTCAAGCAGCCGACGCGACGTGGAAGTGAAGCCTTTGTTGCCGAGGCGCGCACCAGGGTCGGGCTGGGAAGATTGTGATTCGGCTGCGCCGGTCACTTCGCCGACACGCCGCGATGGTCCGAAAATGGCGGCGCCGGGGCGGCTCTACACCAGCGCTATCGCCGCTCGGTTCCGGTGACGACCATGTCCACGGCCAAGATCCGCCGGCCGCGCGACGAGGTCGAGCGGCCCCGCGTCAGCGGCGCCGCCTCGAAGGCGAGCACAGTGATCGGATCCTCCGCCGGTTGCTGGCAATCGAGAAGCAGCTTAGGCTCGTCGAGCAACCGAAGGCGCCGCGGATCAGCCGCCGGCGGATGCTGGAATGAGGCGATGCAGCTCGCTCGAAATACAGCGCGCTGGATTGGGGTGGGGCTATCACTGGCGGGCGTTGGGGGTTGCCGCGCTGAGATAAAGACCATTGCACTTGCCTGTGGTTTCTGCGCTCTTGTCGCGCCTGCACTGGCGGATACGCTGGCGGAGCGCATCGGCCATTATGTGCTGGAGAAGGCGCAGCGCTTCATTGCGGTGCACGATGGCGCCGGCTCGATGAACATCGAGTCGATCATGGACGACAAGTCGCTGTCCACCAATCTTCTTTTCTGGCATCGCGGCGTCATCGCGCCGCACAGCGGCATCGGCGAGCATTTCCACAATCACTGCGAGGAGATGTTCGTTATCCTCTCCGGCGAGGCCGAGTTCACCATCAACAGCCGCAGCTCGCTGCTGAAAGCGCCCGTCGGCGTGCCCGACCGCATGGGTAGCGCGCACGCCATCTACAATCCCACTGACCAGCCGGTGGAATGGATGAACATCAATGTTGGCACTTCGAAAGTCTATGATGCGTCCGACCTGGGAGATGCGCGGGTGGGTGTGGCGAAGGACCCGATCCCGCAATTCATCACGATGAAGCTGGACCGCGCCGACTTGAAACCCGTGCCGCATATGAACGGCGGAGCCGGCATCGTGCTGCGCCACCGGGTGCTGGGACCTGCCGTGTTCTACACCCCCTGGGCTTACGTCGATCATTTGATCGTGGAGCGCGGCACCAGCATCGGCAAAAGCAAGATGGCCGACATGAGCGAGGCCTATTATGTCATTTCCGGCGACGGCAGCGTGACGGTGGACGGCGAGACTGTCGCTATCAAGATTGGCGACGCGATCCCGGTCGATCTTGGCCATAGGAAAAGCTTCGCGGCCGGCACCGCGCCGCTGGAACTGATGGTGGTCGGCATCGCCCGGGACATGAAAACGAAGGATGCGTTTGCGGCGGTGGCGTCAAACGCGAATTGACCACCTTGTTTTGTTATTCCGGCCACGGGATGCGTCAGCTCGCGCTGAGCCGCTTCCTGCACAAACGCCAGCCTTTCTCGAAGGCTAGCCTGCTGGCGATTGCGCGAAATCGATCGCAGCGCCCTCGTTCGCCTGTAAGAGATTATCCCGTATTTTGTCACAACCGGCGCTCGCTGCGCGTCGTCTAATGACCGTTTATGGCACGTCAGAGACGTGATGCCGGTCGCCAGCCGAGCGGCCGCCATTAAGGTCGCAGCGGACATACCAGCGCGCAACCTGTTCATGCTTCGTCCGAGATGTCGTACACTCAAAGCACTGTCGTGTGGTGATCCCAATTTGGCCGACTGGGCCTCAGATCGAGGATGGCGACCACTTTTCCTCCGCTTGGCTATGACCATGGCGGCTTTCGTTCTAAGACGATAACCGCGAGCGGTTCGGGGTCGTATGCACAAACGACAAAGCTGGGCCCAGAATTGCCAAATTGCCAACACAACGGGGGCGTGGTATCAACTGCGCAACTCAGATCGACCTCAAGGAGGCGGGTGTTTGGAACGGGTCGGATGAAAAATCATTGAGAATTCACGTCATGGTAGATTCGATCAAAGGAAATTCGCCGATGCCTGAATTCGACCTGCAAATTCAGGTGGAGCGAACCCCACAGGGTCACTTTGTGAAGGGCCAATCCGGCAACCCCGCCGGCAAGCCACCGGGTTGCCGGAACGAGGCAACGCGCATCGCCGAGGCATTGCTCGACGGCGAAGTCGAGGCGCTGACCCGGAAGGCCATGGCACTCGCCCTCGACGGCGACGCGGCGGCGATGCGGCTCTGCTTCGAGCGGATCATCGCGCCGCGCCGCGGGTGGCCCGTGCATCTCGATCTGCCGCCGATTGCGGACGCGGCCGACATCGCGGCCGCGATGGCCGCGATCACAACGGCGGTTGCCGAAGGCACCATCACGCCGGCCGAGGGGGCCGAGGTCGGGATGATTGTCGAGACATACCTTCGGGCACTCGAGGCGAGCGATTTCGATAGACGACTGAAGGCGCTGGAAACCGCCCATGCGGCGGCTTCTTGACACCCGACTGGTGCGGATCGCCAAGACCGAGGCGCCGCGCGATCTGATGGAGGCGCGCCACCGCTCCCTGCTCAGAGGGCGAGCCGCACTTAGTGCTCTGTTGTGCGAGCGGTCGACGCCGCCCTATGACGGCCGAGCATGTGCCGCGGCCTTGCAGCTCGGTGAGACGGCCGCGGTAGAGCTCGCTGGCATCCCGGACACGCCCGAACTGCGCGAGAGCGACGAGGCAAGGCTCGTCCGCGATCACGCCGGGGCGGAGGAGACGTTCGAGGCGCGACTGTGGCACGCGGTGCGACAACACCGCGACGGCTGCGAGCCAGACCCGGCCAATGCCTCACCGGCCGAATTGCTCGCAGCATATGTCGCGGCCCCCCACCCTAACCCTCCCCCGCTCGCGGGGGAGGGAATGGGAGGGGGGTGAGGGGAGCTAGGCTGCTTCGGCCGTCACGATGTCGCCGATCACCAGGCCTTTGTCGCCGGCACCGACATGGACCGTCGACCCGTCGGGGATATGGCCTTCGAGGATCTGCTGGGCCAGCGGGTTCTGCAATTCGCGCTGGATCACCCGCTTCAATGGCCGGGCGCCATAGACCGGATCGTAGCCGGCATTCGCGAGCCAGGCGCTCGCTGCAGCGTCGACATCGAGGGTGATCTTGCGGTCGGCGAGCAGTTTCCTCAACCGCTCGAGCTGGATCGTGACGATCCCCTTCATGTCGTCGCGCGACAGCCGCCGGAACAGCAGGATCTCGTCAAGCCGGTTCAAGAACTCGGGCCGGAACGCGTCGCGCACCGCAGCCATCACCGCGCTGCGCGCCACAGACACATCGGCGGCTTCGGGGAGGCTCGCCAATGCCTCGCTGCCGAGGTTCGAGGTCAGCACGATCAATGTGTTGCGGAAATCGACCGTGCGGCCCTGACCGTCGGTCAGGCGGCCGTCGTCGAGCACCTGCAAGAGCACATTGAACACGTCCGGATGAGCCTTTTCGACTTCGTCGAACAGGATCACCTGGTACGGCCGGCGCCGCACCGCCTCGGTCAACGAGCCGCCCTCGTCGTAGCCGACATACCCCGGGGGTGCCCCGATCAAGCGAGCGACCGAGTGCTTCTCCATGTATTCCGACATGTCGATGCGTACCATGGCGCCGTCGTCGTCGAACAGGAACTCGGCCAATGCCCGCGTCAGCTCGGTTTTGCCCACGCCGGTCGGCCCAAGGAATAGGAACGAGCCCAGCGGCCGGTTCGGATCCTGCAGCCCGGCCCGAGCGCGGCGGATCGCGTTCGACACGGCGACGATCGCCTCGTCCTGACCGACCACCCGCCGGCGCAAATTCTGCTCCATGTTGAGCAGCTTCTCGCGCTCGCCCGACAGCATCTTGTCGACCGGTATCCCGGTCCAGCGCGAAACGACGGCGGCGATGTGCTCCTCGGTGACGGCTTCCTCGAGCATGCGCCCGGCTTCACTGCTCTCGACGTCCTTGAGCTTACGTTCGAGTTCGGGGATCACGCCATAGGTCAGCTCGCCGGCGCGGCTCCAATCGCCGCGGCGCTGCGCGATCTCGAGCTCGGCGCGCGCCTGGTCGAGCTGCTCCTTGAGCTTCTGCGCGTCGGCGAGCTTGTCTTTCTCGGCCCGCCATTGCGCGGTCAGCTCCGCAGAGCGCTGCTCGAGGTCTTCGAGCTCCTTTACCAGCCTTTCGAGGCGGTCGCGCGAGGCCGGGTCGCTTTCCTTTTTTAGCGCTTCGCGCTCGATCTTGAGCTGGACGATGCGGCGGTCGAGCTCGTCGATCGCTTCGGGCTTCGAATCGACCTCCATGCGCAGCCGCGAGGCGGCCTCGTCCATTAAGTCGATCGCCTTGTCCGGCAGAAACCGGTCCGTGATGTAGCGGTTCGACAAGGTGGCGGCGGCCACGATGGCCGAGTCGGTGATGCGCACGCCGTGATGGAGCTCGTATTTCTCCTTGATGCCGCGCAGGATCGAGATCGTATCCTCGACCGAGGGTTCGTCGACAAAGACCGGCTGGAAGCGCCGCGCCAATGCCGCGTCCTTCTCGATGTTCTTGCGGTATTCGTCGAGTGTCGTGGCGCCGATGCAATGCAATTCGCCGCGGGCAAGGGCCGGTTTCAGCATGTTGGAGGCGTCCATCGCGCCTTCCGCCTTGCCGGCGCCGACAAGGGTGTGCAGCTCGTCGATGAACAGGATGATTTCGCCGGCCGCAGCAGTGATCTCGGACAAGACCGCCTTCAGCCGCTCTTCGAACTCGCCGCGGTATTTCGAGCCGGCGACCATGGCGCCGAGATCGAGCGCCAACAGGCGCTTGTCCTTGAGGCCCTCGGGCACATCACCATTGACGATGCGCAGCGCGAGACCCTCGACGATCGCGGTCTTGCCGACTCCGGGCTCGCCGATCAGGACAGGGTTGTTCTTGGTCCGCCGCGACAGCACCTGCATCGTGCGGCGGATCTCCTCGTCCCGACCGATGACCGGGTCGAGCTTGCCCTCGCGAGCTACGGCGGTCAGGTCGCGGGCATAGCGCTTCAGCGCGTCATAGCCCTCCTCGGCAGAGGCACTGTCCGCCTTGCGGCCCTTGCGCAGATCTTCGATCGCCGCGCTGAGCTTCTGCGGCGTCACACCGGCGGCGGCGAGCGCCTTGCCGGAGGGCGTCTCCCTGGCCATCGCCAGCGCGAGCAACACCCGCTCGACGGTGACAAAGCTGTCGCCGGCCTTCTGAGCGATCTGTTCGGCCTGCTCGAACACGCGGGCGATTTCGGGCGAGAGATAGACCTGGCCGGCGCCGCTGCCCTCGACCCGCGGCTGCTTGCCGAGCTCGGTCTCCACGGCACTCAACACGGCATGAGGATCGCCGCCCGCCGCGCGGATCAGATTGGCGCAGAGACCTTCCTTGTCGTCGAGGAGGATCTTGAGGAGGTGCTCGGGCGTCAGGCGCTGGTGGCCGCTGCGCAACGCCAAGCCCTGAGCCGATTGGATGAATCCTTTCGACCGCTCGGTATATTTGTCGAATTCCATGATGCGCTCGCTCCGCTGAACCGGCGCCGGCACCCCTTGTCAGGCAGCCCCGCAACCCTTGCCGACCCAATATGGTGCAGTCAGGGTGGCGCTCAACCCTGGTGGCGCCGCTCGCCCTATCGCGCGGCCGCTAGCGGAAAGGCGGCGTGTCCCTCGAATAGGAGGGCTCGCTACCGGGCGGCGGATCCTCGCCTGCCGGCATCGGCGGCGATGGTTGGACCAACGCTTCGTTCGCTTCGCGGCCTTCCGTCTCGGACCCGCCCATTTCGAAATCAGCCGGTGTGGTCGGGCGCGGCGCCCCGTGCGGGTTGCCCTCGCCATTGGCGTTCATGACGCGGAAATAGTGCTCGGCGTGCTGATACAGGTTTTCGGCCGCTATCCGGTCGCCGCTGGTCGCTGCTTCGCGCGCCAGCGCAACATAGCGCTCAAAGACCTGATACGCGTTGCCGCGGATCTTTACGTTTGGGCCATTGCTGTCAAAAGTCTGACTCCGTTGGGGCATCCGCGGACGGTTGTAGTGCGGATTGCCCCCATTGCCGCGACCGCGCGATCGCTTGTTTGGTCCTGGTCTCATGACACCCGTCTAATCGCGGTGAACGCTGTCGGACCGTTGTCCGGCGGGAGCATACCATGGCCCCTCTCGGGTAGTTGCAGACCGGCTTGCGCCGCTTTCCCAGACGATGATGAGCCCCCGAGCAGCGCCACCCTAGACGGGAAGGCGGCGCATTCCAACAACTTTCTGCGCTGCTCGCGCATCCGCACGGGCCACAATGCAGCGCGCGGTGCCGGCAAGATCGCGCTCGCATCCCTCGATCGGCAGTCCACTCGCCTGCAGCATCGCCACGACTGCCGATGCTTGGCCCAGCCCGACCTCACACGCAAAGACGGCCCCGGGTTCCAACATCCGCGGGAGGTCGACAACGAGGGACCGATAAGCGCCGAGACCGTCGGCGCCGCCGTCGAGGGCCAAACAAGGATCGTAGAGTGCGACCTCGCGCGGCAGATCGGCGAGACCCGCGCCGGCGATATAAGGTGGATTCGAAACGATTATATCAAACTTAGCCGACAGCGCCGCTCCCCAATCACCGACAAGAAAATGGGCACGCTCGACAAGGCCGAGCGCCGCGGCATTGCGACGCGCGGTCATCGTCGCGCCGGCGGCGATATCGACACCAAACCCGGTCGCAGCCAGGAGTTCTGAGAGGAGCGCGAGCAAGATGCACCCGGTGCCGGTGCCGAGGTCGAGGAGGCGGAGCGGTGCCCGACGATCGGGAACGCGCCGCAAGACGGCTTCGACGAGGGTTTCCGTCTCCGGCCGCGGATCGAGCGTGTCGGGCGATAGGCCGAATTCCATGCTCCAGAATTCGCGACGGCCGAGAATGCGGCTCAACGGCTCGCGCTCGGCCATTCGATTCAACGCCAGCCGAACGCGACAGGTCTGTCTCTCGTCGAGCGCCTGTTCCGGATAGCCCAGAAGCTCGGTGGGGGTCAGATCGAGCACCGAGGCGACCAACCGGCGAGCGAGGCGGCGCGGCTCCGCGAATCCGGCTCGCGACACCATGGAGGCGGCTTCGCCGAGCAACGAGCCGAGCGTCTCCCTCACCTCGACGTTAGCCCTCGACAGTTGCCAATCGCGCAGCCTGGTCCTCCTCTAGGATCGCATCGACGATCTCGTCGAGAGCTTCGCCGCTCATCACTTTGTCGATCTTATAAAGAGTGAGGTTGATGCGGTGGTCGGTGACCCGGCCTTGCGGGAAATTGTAAGTACGGATGCGTTCCGACCGGTCGCCGCTGCCGACTTGGCTCTTGCGCTCGGCGGCCCGTGCGCTATCGCGCGCCCGCCGCTCCATCTCATAGAGGCGCGAGCGCAACACCTTGAGCGCCCTGGCCTTGTTCTTGTGTTGCGATTTTTCGTCCTGCTGGATCACGACGAGCCCGGTGGGCAAATGGCTAATCCGCACCGCGCTGTCGGTGGTATTGACCGATTGACCGCCTGGTCCGCTCGCCCGGAAGACGTCGATGCGCAGATCCCTCTCATCGATCCGAATGTCGACCTCCTCCGCCTCGGGCAAGACGGCGACGGTGGCGGCGGAGGTATGGATGCGCCCGCTCGCCTCGGTCTCGGGGACCCGCTGGACGCGGTGCACTCCGGATTCGAATTTGAGCCGGGCGAACACGCCCCGCCCGCTGATCAGCGCGCGCGCTTCCTTGAACCCGCCGAGGCCAGTCTCGGAAAGGTCGAGGATTTCGAACTCCCAGCCGCGCAACGCCGCGTATCGTTGATACATGCGGAACAGCGCGGCGGCAAACAGCGCCGCCTCTTCCCCCCCGGTACCGGCACGCACCTCGAGGATGGCGTTGCGCGCGTCGTCGCCATCCTTTGGCAACAGCGCCAGCTTGACCTGTTGCTCGAGCGCGGGGAGGCGCTCGCGCAAGGTCTGCAGCTCTTCTTCGGCGAGCGCCTTCAGTTCAGCGTCTTCGGTCGATTGGGCCATTTCGATGAGCGAGGCGAGTTCGTCGCGGATGCGGCGCAACGCGGCGATGCCGTCGATGATCGGGCTCAGCTCGCTATATTCCTTCGACAATCTTGCGAAATCGGCGCCTGTGGGCACCGTGTCGCCGAGCGCGTCGCGCAACTCCGCGTGGCGGCGGACGAGCTGCTCCAAATGCGTTTCGAGAGCCGCTTCCATCGCGCCCCGAGCTCAGAAAAGGATTTGCTCGTCGGCCAGCGCATGGAGTCGCGTTGGCAGGTCGGCAAGCGGCACCTCGGTCTGCTCCCCGCTACCCAGATTTCGCAAAGTCGCCGCACCTCGTGCCAACTCGTCTTCACCCAGCAATATGGCAGCAAACGCGTTGATCCGATTGGCCCGCCGCAGACGGCGCGCAAGATTGCCGGAATAGCCGAGATCGATCGTGAAGCCGTGGCTCCGAAGCTCCTCGGCGAGTTTCAGCGCGGCGGTTTCACCGGCTTCGCCGATCGGCACCAGCGCAACCGGCCTCGCCGGCGGGGGCGGCGCGGCGATCAGCATCGCGAGCCGCTCGATGCCCGCCGCCCAGCCGACCCCGGGCAGCGCGGGCCCGCCCATCATCTCGACCAGCCCGTCATATCGACCCCCCCCCATTACCGTGCCTTGCGCGCCGAGGTCGGTCGTGACGAACTCGAATGCCGTATGCGTATAATAGTCGAGCCCGCGCACGAGGTACGGGTTCAGCCGATAATTTATGCCGAGCCGATCGAGCCCGGCACGGACCTGATCAAAAAAACGGCGCGATTC
>Ga0306923_10008848_pt1 | contig 10101 bp, 4 predicted proteins | sample sta12Can44000108_FD_203841 | JGI IMG/M metagenome (GOLD analysis project Ga0306923, IMG submission 203841) | Lab enrichment of tropical soil microbial communities from Luquillo Experimental Forest, Puerto Rico - statanox.12C.anox.44.000.108 (v2)... | ecosystem: Environmental > Terrestrial > Soil...
GTGGAGGAATGGCTACGGGCGGCAGAGAGCATGTACGTGCCGTATGATGACAAGCTGAAGATCATCCCGCAGGACGACAGCTTTTTGGAGCGAGAGCCTTGGGACTTCCAAAACACGCCGAGCGAGCGCTATCCACTGTTGCTGTTCTACCATCCGCTCAACATCTACCGGAAACAAGTGATCAAACAGGCGGATGTCGTGTTGGCCATGTTCCTGTTGGGCAATGCGTTTTCGCCGGAGGCGAAAAAGCGTAACTTTGAATTCTACGACCCCTTGACCACAGGCGACTCATCCCTGTCGTCCTGCGTCGAGGCGATCATCGCCGCACAGGTCGGTGATACTGAAAGGGCTATCCAGTACGGGATGGCGGCATTGCTGATGGACCTCGCCGACGTGGGCGGCAACGTCAAGGACGGCTGCCATATCGCCTCGATGGGCGGCACCTGGATGATGCTGACCTACGGGCTTGGCGGCATGCGGGACGACGATGGGATGCTGTCATTCTGGCCGCGCCGCGCGCCGGAGGACCACGCGATACTTCGGTTTCCAGTGACGTATCGCGGCCAAATGCTGGAAGTCGAAATTGGCCAGGAAAAAGTCGAATACACGCTGCGTGAGGGCGAATCCGTTGTGATCCGCCATGAAACCGAAGAGATCGAGCTGACTCGGGAGCATCCGCTGGCCGTCCGGGCAATCGGCCGAGGGTAGTGGATATTTCCGATCCCGACGGCGATCGTACCGGCCATGCGCTTCCGAGCACGGGAGGACCCGACTTTGAGCGAAGCAAAGGAAGTTGCCGCAGACCGCTTAACCGGCTCGGCGACAGACGCGGATCTTCTTGAACGGTATGGTTGCGGTCCGATCCGGTTTTCCGGAAATCAGGACGCGCTTTACGAACGGCATCTGCTCTTCGACGACATTATTGCCCCGGCAGCTGCCGGCGCGCGCGAACAATTTGAGGCGGCCGCCCGTTCGGGACGAGATGTCCTTTCCCAACGTTGGGTGTTGACGGAAAGCACCTACGACAGTCGGAACCCGAAACGGATCTACTATCTGTCTATGGAATTTCTGATCGGCCGTTCGTGGACGAACAATGTCACGAACCTTCTGCTAAATTCCTTCGTGGAGCGAGCCGTCGCTCAGAAGAACCTCGATTGGCTCAGCCTCATTGAACAAGAACCCGATGCCGGTCTCGGAAACGGCGGGCTCGGGCGCCTCGCGGCTTGCTTTCTCGATTCGATGGCGACCATGCAGTTGCCGGCGATGGGCTATGGGCTGCGCTACGAATACGGCATGTTCAAGCAATCCATCGAAGACGGCTGGCAACACGAACAGCCCGACAACTGGCTGCGTCGCCAAGACCCGTGGGAGGTCGCTCGTCCGAACGAGACCGTGGAGGTCAAGCTCGGCTGTTCGGTCGAGCTGCATGGCGGGAGCTGGAACGTCGTGCCCGGCCGGCCCTCTACGCTGATCGGTATCCCGTTTGATCGGCCGGTGGTCGGCTACGGCGGCAAGACTGTCAACACGTTGCGGCTGTGGGCTGCGGCTGCGTCGGACTATTTCGACTTTCAGGAATTTAGCAGCGGCGATTTTGTCGGAGCGCTGGCTGGTACTCTGGCAGCCGAATCTCTGACGCGGGTACTTTACCCGGATGACTCCACGGAAAGAGGCCAGAGACTGCGCTTTGTGCAGGAATATTTTCTGGTCGCTTGCTCACTGGCCGATCTCGTCCGGCGCTTCCGGCGGCGCAACGCCGATTGGGCCGCATTCCCCGAGAAGGTGGCGATTCAGCTGAACGATACACACCCGACAATGGCGGTACCGGAGTTGATGCGGATCCTGCTCGATGACGCGCATCTCGGGTGGGACCAGGCCTGGGAGATCACGCAGCGGACTTTAGCCTACACCAATCACACCTTGCTGCCCGAAGCCCTCGAAAAATGGCCGATCCACTATTTTCAACAGGCTCTGCCGCGGCATTTGGAAATCATTTTCGAGATCAATCGTCGCTTCCTCGATGATGCGCGAGCCCGGTATCCGGGCGACGGAGGGCGGATTGAACGCCTTAGCCTGATTGAGGAGGGCCCGGAGGACAAGGTACGTATGGCGAACCTCGCCATTGTCGGCTCCCACAGCACGAACGGTGTGGCGGCGATCCACTCCGCGCTGTTACGGACCACGACGGTCAAGGACCTAGCCGACATGTATCCGGAGCGATTCAACAACAAGACCAATGGCGTTACGCCACGACGCTGGCTGTTTCTGGCCAATCCAGCGCTCGCCAGGACTATCTCAGGCGCAATCGGTGACGGTTGGGTGACCGACCTCAGTCAACTGACCAAGCTCAAGCCGCTTGCCGACGACAAGGCATTTCGCGACGCGTTTCACAAAGCCACGCGCGAGACCAAATCACACTTCGCCGATTGGCTCAGATCGGCGTGCGGCGAGACAATCGACCCGGGCGCCATTTTCGACTGCCAAATCAAGAGGATTCACGAATACAAGCGGCAGCTGCTCAATGCGCTGCGCATCATTGTTCTCTACAACCGCCTGCGTGAAAATCCCAGCCTCGCCATGCCGCCGCGAACCTTTTTCTTCGCCGGCAAGGCAGCGCCGGCCTACCAGCTCGCCAAGCTGATCATCAAATTCATCAATAACCTGGCCGGCACCATCGATGGCGATCCGCTGATCCGCGGCCGTCTCAAGGTGGTGTTCCTGCCCGACTACAACGTTTCGCTGGCAGAGCGCCTGATCCCGGCCGCCGACGTCTCCAACCAGATTTCGACCGCCGGCTACGAGGCGAGCGGCACCAGCAACATGAAATTCATGATGAACGGGGCGTTGACGATCGGCACCCGCGACGGCGCCACGATCGAGATGGCCGAAGAAGCAGGCGAAGAAAATTTCTTTCTGTTCGGCCTCAGCGCGCAACAGGTTGCCGACAGCCGCGGCTGGTACAGCCCGTATTGGCATTACAACAACGATCCGGAGGCGCGAGCGACATTGGATCTGATCTCGTCCGACTATTTCAGCCGCTATGAGCCGGGCGTCTTTGCTCCGATTCATGACGCGCTGCTCGCCCATGGTGACCACTACATGCATCTGGCGGACCTCAAATCCTATCTCGATGCGGATGAGAGGCTCTGCAAACTCCACGACGAACCTGATGCATGGGCGCGCAAAGCCATTCTGAACATCGCCGCGTCCGGCAAGTTCTCCAGCGACCGCACGATAGCTCAGTACGCGGCCGAGATCTGGAATGCCAAGCCTTGTCCGGTGCCATAGCACTCACACTTGCCGGCGGCTCTGACGATAAAATTTTCCCGCTTGCTTCGGGTCCAAAGCCGTGACGGACGTAAGGGAACCGTCACGTAAAGGTCATGTTGCGGAAGTAAATTCATTGCCCTGCTCCATCAATGGCTCGGAAACAAGGCGATGAGCGAAGCCAGAGAGGTAACGACGTCGCGTACCACCACGGCAGAGGCGGCAGCCGATCTTCTCGAGCAATATGGCTGCGGCCCAATCCACTTCTCCGGGAGCCACGACGCGCTCTACGAGAGGCATCTGCTGTTCGATGATGTAGTCGATCCGCTCGCGGCAGGCGCGCGCGAGCGGTTCGAAGCCGCTGCCCGGTCTATTCGAGACGTGCTGTCACAGCGCTGGGTAAGGACCGAGCGCACGTATAACCGCGTGAACCCGAAGCGCATCTACTATTTATCGATGGAGTTTCTGATCGGGCGGTCGCTGATCAACAACGTGGCCAATTTGCTCCTCGACCCGTATGTGAGCCACGCTGTGCAACAGCGGGATCTCGACTGGTTTGGCATGCTCGAGCAAGAGCCCGACGCGGGTCTTGGAAACGGTGGGTTGGGGCGGCTTGCCGCATGCTTTCTCGACTCGATGGCGACAATGGAATTGCCGGCGATGGGCTACGGCCTGCGCTACGAGTACGGCATGTTCCGACAATCGATCGAGGACGGCTGGCAACGCGAGCAGCCAGACAACTGGTTGCGCCAGCACGACCCATGGGAGGTCCCCCGCCTGAAGGAAACTGTCGAAATCAAACTCCTCTCCACCCTAGACATGCACCACGGAGGCCTGGAGATCACCCCCGGCCGTCCCTCAACATTGATCGGCATTCCGTTTGACCGTCCGGTGGTCGGCTATGGCGGCAAAACCATCAACACGCTGCGATTGTGGTCTGCCGCATCACCCGATTATTTCGATTTTCAGGAGTTCAGCAGCGGCGATTTTGTCGGCGCACTTTCCGGAACTCTCGCGGCGGAATCATTGACGCGGGTGCTCTATCCCGACGACAGCACCGCGGTCGGTCAGGAATTGCGCTTCTTTCAGGAATACTTTTTGGTTGCCTGCTCGCTTGCCGACCTCGTTCGCCGTTTCCACCATCGGAATGGGAATTGGTATCTGTTTCCCGACAAGGTTGCAGTCCAGCTCAACGATACGCACCCGACCCTGGCGGTTCCGGAGCTGATGCGCATTCTCCTCGATGAGGCGCGTCTCGAATGGGACGACGCGTGGGACATCACGCAAAAGACCTTGGGATATACCAATCACACCTTGCTGCCCGAAGCCCTCGAAAGATGGCTCCTCAGCTACTTCGAGAAATTATTGCCACGGCAACTGGAGATCATCTTCGAGATCAACCGCCGCTTTCTCGATACCGTCAGGACGCGGTGGCCCGGCGAGGAAATGCGGGTTGCGCGCATGAGCCTGATCGAGGAAAGCGCGGAACGCAAAGTCCGCATGGCGAATATGGCGATTGTCGGCTCCCACAGCACCAATGGAGTGGCTGCCATCCATTCGGCGCTGCTGCGCAAGCTGACGGTCAAAGATTTTGCCGAGATGTTTCCCGAGCGCTTCAACAACAAAACCAACGGGATTACGCCACGGCGCTGGCTGCTGTTGGCCAACCCAGGCCTCGCCCGCGCGATCACCGATGCCATTGGGGACGGGTGGGTGACCAATCTCGATGAATTGAAGAAGCTCCATCTTTTCGCCGACGATACGGCCTTCCGCGAAGCCTTCCTCGAGGCCAAACGGGCCGCCAAACTGCGATTTGTCGATTGGGTAAGAACCAGCTGCGGCGAGACGGTCGACCCCGAGTCGATTTTCGACTGCCAGGTCAAGCGCATCCACGAGTACAAACGGCAGCTGCTGAACGCGCTGCGCATTATCGTTCTGTACAATCGACTGCGCGCAAACCCGGATCTCGAGATGATGCCGCGCACTTTTTTCTTTGCCGGCAAGGCGGCGCCGGCCTATCGGCTGGCCAAGCTGATCATCAAATTCATCAACAACCTTGCCGGTACGATCGACGGCGACCCAGTGGCGCGAGGGGTGCTGAAAGTTGTTTTTCTGCCGGAATATTGCGTGTCACTGGCCGAGCGGCTGATCCCGGCCGCCGATGTTTCGAACCAGATCTCGACTGCCGGGTACGAAGCGAGCGGCACCAGCAACATGAAATTCATGCTGAACGGAGCGCTGACGCTCGGCACCCGCGATGGCGCGACGATCGAGATGGCGGAGGAGGCCGGCGAGGACAATTTCTTCTTGTTTGGCCTGACTGCGGACGAGGTCGAGGGCAGCCGCGGCTGGTACAGCCCGCGATGGCACTACGACCACGATCCGGAAACCCGCGCCGCATTGGACTTGATCTCGGCCGATTTTTTCAGCCGCTATGAACCCGGCATTTTTGCTCCGTTGCACGACGCGTTGTTGGCCGGAGGTGATCATTTCATGCATCTCGCGGACCTCCACTCCTATCTCGAGGCAGATCACCGGCTGACCGGCCTGTACACCCACGAGCATGAGTGGGCGCGCAAAGCAATCCTCAATATCGCCAGTTCCGGCAAGTTCTCGAGCGATCGCACGATCGCCCAATATGCCGCCGAGATCTGGAACGCCAAGCCCTGCCCGTTACCCTAAGGAGGACCGGCCGATGACGATATCGCCGCTTGCCGGCAAACCGGCGCCAAAGGAAATGCTCGTCGATCTAGCCCGCCTGGAACGTGAGTATTACGACCGCTGGCCGGATCTTGACGACCCCGAGCAGCGGGTCAGCTTTGGCACCAGCGGGCACCGCGGCTCACCCTTTCACGGGTCGTTCACCGAGGCTCACATTCTCGCCATCACCCAAGCAATCTGCGACTACCGCCGCGCTCAGGGCACCGACGGTCCCCTATATATGGGCAAGGACACCCACGCGCTCGCGGAGCCGGCGCAGCGTACCGCGCTCGAGGTGCTGGCGGCCAACGGAGTGCAGACAATCATCCAAGAAGCCGACGGTGTCACGCCGACCCCAGTGATATCGCACGCGATCCTGGTCTACAACCGTGGCCGGACACAGCATCTTGCCGACGGTATCGTCGTGACACCCTCCCACAATCCGCCGGAGGATGGCGGTTTCAAATACAATCCGACTAACGGCGGGCCGGCCGATATCGATGTAACCCACTGGGTCCAGAACCGGGCCAACGAGCTTTTGCGAAAACGTAATGCCGAAGTTAAACGCGTCGCGCTCGCCGCCGCCTTGAATGGCACCACCACGCATCAGCAGGATTTTATCCACCCTTATGTCGACGACCTGCGGAACGTCGTCGACATGGAGGCTATTCGCGCTGCCGGGCTCAAGCTCGCGGTGGACCCGCTTGGCGGCGCTGCCGTTCATTACTGGGAGCCGATCAACGCCCTCTATAAGCTCGATATCGATGTGGTCAACCCGCGGGTCGACCCGACCTTTTCGTTCATGACCGTCGATCATGACGGCCAGATCCGTATGGACTGCTCGAGCCCCTATGCAATGGCGCGGCTTGTGGGGCTCAAGGACCGTTATCAGGTCGCTTTTGGCAATGACCCGGATTCCGATCGGCACGGCATCGTTACCCCGGGCGCGGGGCTGATGAACCCCAACCATTACCTGGCGGTTGCCATCCGTTACCTGCTGACCCATCGGCCACACTGGCCCGCCCACGCCGCTATCGGCAAAACGCTGGTCAGCAGCAGCATGATCGATCGGGTCGTGAACAAGCTCGGGCGGCGACTATACGAAGTGCCGGTCGGCTTCAAATGGTTCGTACCGGGGCTTTTCGACGGCTCGTGCTGCTTTGGCGGCGAGGAGAGCGCCGGCGCCAGTTTCTTGCGGCATGACGGCAGCGTGTGGACGACCGACAAGGACGGTCCGATTATGGACCTGCTGGCGGCCGAGATCACCGCCCGCACCGGCAAAGACCCGGGCGAGCATTATCGCGCACTGACGGCAAAGTTCGGCACGCCATTGTACACGCGTATCGACGCACCGGCGACAGCCGAGCAGAAATCCAGGCTGGAGAAGCTGTCGCCCGCAGCTGTCAAACAGTCGAACCTGGCCGGCGAGCCGATCACTGCCAAGCTGAGCCACGCCCCCGGCAACGATGCTCCAATCGATGGCCTAAAAGTCGTCGCCGCCAGCGGCTGGTTCGCTGCGCGCCCGTCGGGCACCGAGGCCGTTTACAAGATCTACGCCGAGAGCTTCAAGGACGAGCAGCACCTGCAGGCAATTGTGGACGACGCACAGCGGATCATCGCTAGCGCTTAGCGGCCGATGGGCCGTTATGCAACACCCTCTGGTCGGCAAGGCACGAGCTTTCCGCTCGGCGCAGCGCTCGTCGAGGGCGGCGCCAATTTCAGCGTCTTCGCCAAGCACAGCACGGGCGCGCAATTGCTGTTGTTCGACGCGGCGAACGCCGCAAAGCCAGCGCGATTGATCGATCTCGACCCGCGGACCAACCGCACCTATCATTATTGGCACGTTTTCGTCCCCGGCGTGAGCGCCGGACAGATCTATGCCTACCGCATTGCCGGGCCGTTCGACCCAGAGAGAGGGCTGCGCTTCGACCCGACCAAAGTGCTGCTCGACCCGTACGGGAAGTGCATTGCGCGGCCGGCGGTACGCCGCCGCGATGCCGCGTGCCGTTCAGGCGACAATGCCGCAACAGCGCTCAAGAGCGTCGTTGTCGACCCGGCCCGATATGACTGGGAGGGGGATGTGCCGCTCGGTCGGGCTTTCGCCAAGACGATCGTCTACGAGATGCATGTCGGCGGGTTCACCCGCCATCCGAACTCCGGCGTCGCGCCGTCGAAGCGTGGCACCTATGCGGGATTGATCGACAAGATTCCTTATCTGAGCGACCTCGGCATCAGCGCTGTCGAACTGCTGCCGGTCTACGCCTTCGACGAGCAGGACGGGCCGCCTGGGCTCGGCAACTATTGGGGCTACCAGCCCCTGTCCTTTTTTGCGCCGCATGACGGCTATAGCTCACGATCCGACCCGCTCGGCGCGCTCGACGAGTTTCGAGATATGGTCAAGGCGCTGCACCGCGCCGGGATCGAGGTTATCCTCGACGTCGTCTACAACCATACCACCGAGGGGAACGAGAACGGTCCGACGATCTGTTTTCGCGGACTGGCGAACGAAAATTATTACATCCTGGCGCCAGACAAAGCTCGCTACGCCGACTACACCGGCTGCGGCAACACACTGAACGCCAACGAGCCGATCGTGCGGCGTTTGATCCTGGACAGCCTGCGCTACTGGGTCAGCGAGATGCATGTCGACGGCTTTCGCTTCGACCTCGCCTCGATCCTGTCGCGCGACGAGCAAGGCCGCCCGATGGCATCGCCGCCAATCCTCTGGGACATCGAATCCGATCCGATCCTTGCCAACGTCAAGCTGATCGCCGAGGCCTGGGACGCGGCCGGCCTCTATCAGGTCGGCAGCTTTGTCGGCGACAGCTGGAAGGAATGGAACGGCCGGTTTCGCGATGACGTTCGCGCCTTCCTCAAGGGGGACAACGGAACGGTTCAGACAATGGCGTTTCGATTGACCGGGAGCCCGGATATCTACCAGCGCGAAGAGCGCGAAGCCGAGGAGAGCATCAATTTCGTCACTTGCCATGACGGCTTCACGCTCAACGACTTGGTTTCCTTCAACGGTAAGCACAACGAGCCGAACGGAGAGGGAAATCGTGACGGCAACGATTACAATGTCAGTTGGAACTGCGGCGTGGAAGGGCCGACGGCCGACCCCGAGGTCGAACGGCTGCGCAATCGCCAGGTCAAGAATTTCCTGACATTGACCTTACTAGCGACCGGAACCCCGATGCTGCTGATGGGCGACGAAGTGCGGCGCACCCAGGGCGGCAACAACAACGCCTTCTGTCAGAACAACGAAATCTCCTGGTTCGACTGGGACCTTGTCGCAAAGCACGCGAATATTCATCGTTTCGTCAAGGAGTTCATGGCGCTGCTCATGAATCGGACTCTGCCGGTCGAGCGCCTTGATATGACCCTGACCGAGCTTCTGCGTCGACAGCCGATCCAATGGCATGGGGTGAAGTTGAACTCGCCGGATTGGAGTTACGACTCGCACACGCTTGCGGCAACCGTGCCGTTGCTCGGATATCGGATGGTATTGCACCTGATCGTCAACGCCTACTGGGAGGCGCTCGAGTTCGAGATTCCCCCGCTCGAAGCGGAAGAAACGTGGCGGCGCTGTATCGATACATATCTCGATCCGCCAGACGACATCTGCAGCTGGCCCCAGGCCCCGAGGCTGCGGGGCCTAACCTATCGGGTCCAGCCGCGTTCTTTGGTGATGCTCCTGGCGAGCGCCGGAGCCGAGCAGCGGGCGAACGCACTGGCCGCAGCGACTAGATAAGCACCCCCCGCAGCTTAGGCTGCCTTTTCGCGGCCGACCTCCGGGGGCGGGCCGACGAACACCGCCTCGACGCGCTCGAGCCGCCGGCGGCCGTCTTCGAGAAGCTCGCCGCGCGCCGCGAGCACTCGACGCACCAACGCGAGCCCCTCCTCGCACCGTCGGCGATTGCCGGGCAACAGCTTCGGCAGTGCTGCAATCGCCCGCTCAGCGTCCCATAGCAGGATCAGGTATTGCTCTTTCACGATCTCCTTGAACCTCGTGAGCCCGACACGCTTGGCGGCCGGCAGCTCGGCGCTGATCTGCTTTAGGGCGGCAAATCCGCGCTCGTCGACCTTGCCTTCCGGAAGACGCACGTAAATCAGCGCGCGCACCGCTGCCTCGATCAA
>Ga0306923_10008849_pt1 | contig 10101 bp, 8 predicted proteins | sample sta12Can44000108_FD_203841 | JGI IMG/M metagenome (GOLD analysis project Ga0306923, IMG submission 203841) | Lab enrichment of tropical soil microbial communities from Luquillo Experimental Forest, Puerto Rico - statanox.12C.anox.44.000.108 (v2)... | ecosystem: Environmental > Terrestrial > Soil...
ACCGTCGGGACGGATCGGCTGGCCGTTAGCCTGCTTTGATCGCAGCCATGCGATGATATACGGACCGCACAAAAAGCTGATCAGTAGCGCGGTGACCGCGGCTCCTCCCGACCGGAAGGTGATATAACGGAACAGGTTGAAGGCCTGAAACTGATCCGCCAGAGGAAAAAACAATGGGTAGAGCATACGATCATGTCTCTGTCCGCGCCGATTCAGCGCGCAGTCGCTCAACGATGAAGCCGAGGCCGATTCCCCGGGAGCCTTTGACCGTCACGACATCGCCGGCGCGCACAAAGCGAAGCAACTCAGGGATAGCCTCATCTGCCGTGGGCCACAACCCACCCCGCTTCGAATCGGGCAGAACATCGTAGAGCGCCGCAACGGCTCTCCCCACGAGAAAGACCCGATCGACCCCAGATCCGGCGAGCGGCTCCGCCAGTTCACGGTGAAGTCGCTCGGTCGCCTCACCAAGTTCCAACATATCACCGAGCACGGCCACCCGCCTCGCGCCCGTGGCCGGCGGGATCGCGGCCAGTACTGCCAGAGCGGCCCGCATGGCCGCCGGGCTCGCATTGTAGCTCTCATCGAGCAAGGTCAACGTCCCGCCTCGCCACGAAAGCTCGTAGCGTCGACCGCGTCCCGGCAACTCCTCAAGCTGGGCGAATGCCTCGACGGCGCGACGCGGATCGGCCCCGGACGCTGTCACTGCCGCGAGAACGGCGAGCGCGTTCATCATCCAATGCCGGCCGGGTGTCGGGAGCTGACAACGCAACGTAAGTCCGGGAAGCGCAACATCAAAGCTGCTGCGGCGCGGCTCGAGTACATGATTGACGAGCCGCACCGTGGCTTCCGGGTGGGTACCGAAACTAAGCACCTGCGCCGCGTGCGCTCGTCCCGCGGCTGCCAACCGCGCGAAATGCGGATTATCGCGGTTCAGGACGGCGATACCACCCGGTTCGAGCCCAAGAAAAATTTCCGCCTTGGCATCGGCGATCGCCCTCACCGAGGGAAAGAAGCGGAGATGGGCGGGCTCGATCGTCGTGATGACCGCTACGTGGGGCCGAACCATCCGGGTAAGAGCAGCGATCTCACCGGCATGGTTCATCCCTAGCTCGAAAATGCCGTAGGCAGCCTCTGGCGGTAGCCGGGTGAGCGAAAGCGGTGCACCCCAATGATTGTTGAGGCCCCCAGCTGAAGCAAAGGTCGAGTTGCAGGAAGCGAGCGCCAAACGCAACGCCTCCTTTGTGCTGGTCTTGCCGACGCTTCCGGTAACCGCAATGATGCGGGCATCGCTGCGCTTACGCGCCGCCGCGCCAAGAGCGGCGAGGCCGAGCAATGTGTCGGCAACGCGCAGCAGCGGCGCCGTCGACAAATGGGGGATCTCGCGGTCAACCATCGCTGCGATGGCGCCTCGCTCAAGGGCGGCAGCGACAAAGTCATGGCCGTCGTGGTTCGGGCCGCGCAATGCCACAAATAGGTCACCCGCGGCAAGGCTGCGAGAATCGATAGAGACGCCGGTGGCAGTCCAATTCGTGTTGCTCGATCCGCCCGTCGCGGCCGCAGCGTCTTCGGCGGTCCATAGCGACCTCATCAGATGGTCCGCCAAGCACAAGAAGCCGGACTCAATTGGAGGATCTGGAGGGCGACCGTCGCATCGTGGAAGGGATGCGTCTCGTTGCCAATGATTTGGCCGGCCTCGTGCCCCTTGCCGGCAATGACCAGAAGGTCGCCAGGGCCAGTATCGGCAATTGCCGCTGCTATCGCCTCGCGCCGATCGGCGATCTCGGTAGCATTCGGGGCGGCGGCGAGGATCGCGCGGCGGATCGCTGCCGGCGCTTCGTTTCGCGGATTGTCGTCTGTTACGTAAACCCGGTCTGCCAGGCGCGCAGCTGTACGCCCCATCAGCGGGCGCTTGCCAGCATCGCGGTCGCCGCCGCAGCCGAACAAGGCGATAAGCCGCCGCGACGTATGCGGACGCAACGTCTCAAGGACGGTAGCGAGCGCGTCCGGTGTGTGGGCATAATCGACGACAATCCCCCCGCCGTCCTTTCGCTCGGCGATGAACTGCAGTCGACCGGGGACACCCGTCAAATGAGCAAGGGCCTCGATGGCCGTCCCGGCCGGACCGCCCGCTGCGATAACAAGACCGAGCGCCGCCAGCGCATTCATCGCCTGGAAGGCGCCTGCGAGCGGCAATACCAACCGGTGGCGATGACCAAAAACATCGAGGAGCAGAGCCTGGCTGTTGCCTTTCGGCTCGCCAGCAACAAAGCGGAGATCCGCGGCTGAGTCGGCACCATAAGCCAGGACCGGATGGCCCGTTTCGCGGCATATCGCGGCCAGACGGTCGAATTCACCGCTGTCGATGTTGAGGACGGCTGATCCGCCCGGGACCAGAATCGAGGTGAACAGCCGCTCTTTCGCGGCGCGGTAATGCGCCATGCCCCCGTGGTAGTCGAGATGATCCCGGGTCAGGTTGGTAAATCCGGCCGCGGTCACAACGAGACCGTCGAGCCGGCATTGGTGGAGACCATGGCTCGAAGCTTCGATCGCTAGTTGCTCGATGCCATTCGCAGCAAGGGCTGCGAGTTCGCGGTGGAGCGCCACGGGATCCGGGGTCGTCAAAGTGCCAGGGCGCGTCATGGTCGCGGTCACCAGACCGAGCGTCCCGAGACTAGCCGCGGAAAGTCCGATTGCCGTCCAGATCTCGCGGACAAAATGAACGACCGACGTCTTGCCATTGGTGCCCGTAACGGCGACAACGGTGGACGGTTGCCGGCCGTAGAAACGCGCCGCGAGAAGCGCTAGTTGGCGGTGAGGGTTTGCATCGACCAGGATCGCAAGCTGCTCGCGTCGTTCGGGAGGGAGCCCGAGAGCATCGGCATTGTCGGTCAGGATCGCGACTGCGCCGCGTGACACTGCATCGGCGGCGAAAATCCGCCCATGGATGCGCGTACCCGGTAGAGCGACAAAGAGAAAGCCCGGTCGAATGGTCCGAGAGTCAGCACTGAGCCCCGCTATCTCCGGGTCGGCGATCGGCAAAGCGCCGACGGCCAGACCACTGAGCTCAGTAAGCCTCAATCCGCTTACCTTGTAGGCTGTCGACCATTAGTGCTCGCTGCACTTCGGGCGACGATTCATCGACTGGTTGCACTCCTAAGAGGGGCGCGATGCGCTCGATTATGCGACTGGTTGCCGGCGCCACAGTCCAACCCGCGGTCGCATAGCCGTGGCTTTGCTTATTCGGGTGTGGTTCGTCAATCATAGTCAAGACGAGATATTTTGGATCGTTGATTGGAAAAACCCCGACAAAGCTCGAGAGCAGCTTTCGCTCAGCGTAGTGCCTACCCGAAACCTTGTCTGCCGTTCCGGTCTTGCCGCCGACGACATAGCCTGGGGCCGCGGCCATCGCGCCCGTTCCGTGCTCAACCACCAATCGCATCAGCTTGCGCATTTGTTCCGAGGTTTTTGCTGAAATAACCCGCTGACCTGCCGGCTCAAAGCCGGCCGGAAGTTTGAGGAGCGTGGCCTGGCGAAGGATCCCACCATTGACTAGCGCCCCCGCGGCAGTTGCGAAGCTTAGGGGGGTTACCGAAATTCCATGACCGAACGCGATCGTCATCACGTTGACTTCGCGCCATTTTGCCGGATAGTGCGGTGCCCCCACCTCGGAGATCTCGATCTTCGGAGTCTTCAACAGCCCAAGCCGCGCGAGGAACTCCTTCTGCCTTTGGGCGCCAGCAGCGACAGCCATGCGGGCCGCCCCAATGTTGGAGGAGTACATGAGGATTTCGGGGACGCTCAATACCCGATGTTTGCCATGATAATCCGAGATCGTGAAGCGCCCGATCCTTATCGGATGACTTGCATCATAGGTGCTGGTGACAGTTGAAGTACCGTAATCGAGTGCCATGGCCACGGTGAAAATCTTGAAGATCGAACCAAGCTCGTAGACGCCGAGGGTTAGCCGATTGAACATCCGGTCAACGAGAGGAACGGCGGGATGTTCTGGATCCGGGAAGATGGGATGGTTTGGATCGAAATCCGGTAGCGATGCCATCGCGAGAATTTCGCCGGAATTGACGTCCATGATCAATCCTGCGCCGCCCTTCCCAGTGAAATCGTCGATAACTCGTTGTAATTCCTCGTGAAGAATGTATTGCAGACGAAGGTCGAGCGAGAGCTGAAGCGGCTCCCGGCGCCCCCTTAGCACACCGTCGAGGCCGCGCTCGATTCCGGCGAAACCTGCGTTATCGATACCGGTGTAACCGACGACATGCGATGTCAAGTCGCCGTCGGGATAGACGCGGCGCTCCTCGTGTTCGAATTCCAGGCCCGGGATGCCGAGCTGATTGACACTGTATTGCTCGACGGGCGTCAAGTGACGCCTGATCCACACAAAGCTCTTACCGGAGGTGAGCTTAGCGGAGACCTCAGCGGCGCCAAGAGTCGGCAAGACGCTTACAAGCTTGTTGGTGGCCTCGGCTGCGTCAAGGATTTGCTTTGGATTGGCATAAAGCGAGGGGCTGTCGAGGGTTGCGGCGAGAACGTTGCCGTTGCGATCGACGATATCGGCGTGGCTGGGTGCCGGCGTTGCGACGATCCGAAAGCGCGCGATTTGCGATTCGGCGGTGCCGCCGCCGACAGCCACGATTTCGACGACCCGCAATGCCACTACAGCAAAGACGAGAGCAAACAACCCCCCGGTCACAAGGAGCCGAGTGCGGCAGGCTTCGATAGCTTGCTTTGCGGGCCCATCGGGAATGACGGCCACACAAGGAGGTGGCTTGAAGTGCCGCGGCCGGCATGGATTGTCGTCGAACTTTTCCGTTGCAATCGTCATCGGCTCGCTGCGACCAGTGCGATCAACTCATCAAGAGATCTTGGGCGCCGCGACGCCGCTGGTTTTGCCAACGTCTTTGCTGGCGCGGGCTTGGCGGGTTCCATGACTTCTGCCGGTTTTTCCGGCGATGCCGGTGCAATGGTCGATACCGGGACCGTCAACGACGCGCTCTCTGGCGGTTGCCCGGCGACCGAGACGACGGGGGCGTCGGCTACCAGAGGGGCCGCGAAGCGCAACGGAATATCGATGACGCTGGTGCGGAGTTGTTTGGTTGCGATCGGACCCAGCGACAGATGGCGTCGGTTCATCTCATCGAGGGTTTCGGGTCGAGTCAGGTAAGCCCATTCAGCCTCGTCGGCACGGATCGCGTGCTCTTCGGCGATTGTTGCTCTTTTCGCTCGGTTGAGCTCGTCCTCCAAAGACTGGACCCCGTACTTGACAGCGAACATCGCAAAGCCAGTCAGCGAAACGAGAACCAGCCAAAATACGCTACTGAGCTTGATCATGCGCTTCGCCCCTTCCGGTGGCGATCCGGACTCGCGCTGCCGGCGGGCCAAGCGGTCGCCGTGGTCCTCTCTGCCGCTCGCAGCCGCGCCGCCCGTGCCCGGGGATTGCGCGCGATTTCCGCGGGATCGGGCCTGACCGGTCTGCGCCCCAGCAATTTGAAGCTTGGTGCCGGTCCGCGGACCTGATCGGGTCTGTGGCGAGACGTCTGAGGAGCTCGCTCCCCGCGCTTCTGTAGAAATCGCTTGACCCGCCGGTCCTCGAGTGAATGAAACGAGACCACCGTCAGCCGACCACCCTGCATCAACAACTGCTCGGCCGCGACGAGCCCGCGATCGAGCTCACCAAGCTCGTCATTGACGGCGATCCGAAGAGCCTGGAAAGTCCGAGTTGCCGGGTCCTGTCCCGGCTCGGATTTCGGCACCGCGGCACGCACGATTTCGGCGAGCTCCATCGTGCGTCGAATGGGCCGGCGATCGCGTGCCGCGGTGATTGCGCGAGCAACCCGGCCGGCAAAACGTTCTTCGCCGAATTCGCGGATCAGCGCGCGTAGCTCCCGTTCGGACAGAGAGGCAATCAGATCCGCGGCGCTCGGAACCTCACCGCTCATCCGCATATCGAGGGGTCCGTCGAAGCGAAACGAGAAACCGCGCTCAGGCGTATCGAGTTGCGTTGAGGAAACGCCCAAATCGAAAGTGATGCCAGCGATCGGCCCCACAGTCAGGGGGGCGAGTAGGCGAACCATCTCGCCAAAGCGACCCTCGATAATCGTCAGTCGTCCGCCCATAGGCCCAGCCAGCTCGCGCCCGCGCCGCACGGCCTCGGGGTCGCGATCGATTCCGAAAACGCGGCAACGAGCAGCACCGAGCAGCGCCACGCTGTAGCCACCAGCACCGAAAGTGGCGTCAACGTAAACAGCATTGTCGCGCGGCGCCAAGGCAGCGAGCACGGCGTTCACCAGCACCGGAATGTGCGCAGTCGGTCGGCGCGCGTCGGACACGGAATCTGAATCCGCCGCTTCCAGTTCGGGGCGTCCGGTGGTCATTGCCGCCGTCGACCAGCCAGGCTGCCGAGCGGTGGCATTCTCGTACCTTGTCGGCGTGCGCGTTCGAGCAACGCTGCCTCGTGCTCCGCAAAGCGATTGGGTTCCCAAATCTGGAAGGCCGGGCCGAGCCCGACAAAGGCCGCGCTCTCGGTGATATGTGCGTACGTTGTGAATTTTTCGGGCAGCACGATTCGCCCTTCGGGATCAAAAGGCAGCCGTTGAGATCGGGCCAATATCAGGGTCGCCAGGCACTGCTGCTCATCCTGTTGCTCGAGTTCGTCCAGCCCCGCAGAAACTGCCTCCATGCGATCGATACCCGTCGCTTCGAGCGCAGCATAGTCCAAAGAGGGGAAGGCGACGATGCCGTCAAAGCTCTGATCAGCTAAAGCGGTGCGAAAGGTCGCCGGCACTGAAACCCGCCCCTTGCGGTCGACCTTGTTCACATAAGTGGACATAAAGAGTGCCACTTCTTCCCCCAACGCTCGCCCGTGGACTCTCGGCAAGGGGCGCCCGATAGGCACCGCCGAAGTTCCCCCCATCCGCAGTGCCCGCCCATGGGCTATCGTGGTATCGCATGGTATCGTATGGGAGTCAACAGTTTTTCAAAATAAAACCGTGGATTTCGAAAAGGACTGTGGCCCATCTATTCCAACACATCATCTAGTTGCTCACCTGCTGCCAATTACAAGTGGCAGGACACTCGCGCCCTGGTGGGCGTTGCCAGAGGCGCATCATCGCGTCTCGGTCGCTGTGTGCTCGACCAATTTCCCATCCGCGATCAGCATCTCGCAGTCATCGTACTGCTGAGGCGTGCACCACGGTTCGGCTGTCCCTGATGATGATGCCATCTATCGTCATCGGCAAAATAGGGCGCTAAAGGACGGCAGAAGGATGGGTCTGGCGTGCCTCAAAAAGGCACGGGCGACCCGATCGGATCGCCCGCACCTTCCCCCTAGTGTGGCTTGACGCCTCGCGTACCCCCGCTTCATTCCCTATCCCGGGTCACGGCCGCGAAACACTGCGCGTCGACCACGACTGCGACGCTACGCGGTCTGCTTAGACAAGCAACAGCGGATTCGGCAATCCACACGGTTGTCCCCCAAAAATCGCACTTATCCCGATTTGATCCGCCAAAACGTCCACTGCCAGGTCGGCGCCAGACGGCGTGTAAGCCGGGTTCTGTCCCGTCGCCCGGCAAAAACGCCGGGAACGGTGATGGCCATTCCTCTGGGACGCCCGTCGCCGAGCGCCTCGTGCGACCGACCCGAGCGGCGGCGCGGAGGCCCGCCCGGCGCGCCCGAGCGATCGGGTGCGCCTGCCGCTCCTACTTGGTCTTGCTCCCGGTGAGGTTTTCCCTGCCGCCGCCGTTGCCGGCGGCGCGGTGCGCTCTTACCGCACCGTTTCACCCTTGCCGTCCGCTCCGGCGCGCCGGAGAGGGCCGGCGGTGTCCTTTCTGTGGCACTTTCCCTGGGGTCGCCCCCGCCGGGGGTTACCCGGCACCGCACCTCCGTGGAGCCCGGACTTTCCTCTCCCCGCACAGCGGCGGAAAGCGGCCATCCGACCGTCTGGCATGGGAAGATTTGGGCAGCCTTGGGCCTCTGTCAAAGCCCCCACCGAGGCTTCTATAATCGGTGCGTGCAGCTTCTGCGAGGGGAGAGGAACCGCTATGCCTGCGACACTCGGGACCGATGGCTACCGCTACGAGATCAAGGACGACTGGGCGAAGCTCCCGCCCGGCATGGAGTTCAACGCCGATGTCGCGGCGGTCGGCGTCGACCGGCACGACAATGTTTATGCCTTTAATCGCGGCCGGCATCCGATGTGCGTGTTCGACCGCGACGGCAATTTCCTACGCTCGTGGGGCGAGGGCGTCTTTGTCCGGCCGCACGGCGTTTACATGGCCCCCGACGAAACCCTCTGGCTGACCGATGACGGCGACCACACGGTTCGCCACTGCACGCTCGACGGGAAGGTCTTGCTGACCATTGGCGTCCCCGGCAAGCCCGCCCCCTATATGAGCGGCGAGCCGTTTCACCGCTGCACCCACACGGCACTCTCGCCGCAGGCCGACCACCTCTACATCTCGGACGGCTACGGCAACTCGCGGGTCCACAAATACACCCCCGACGGCAAGCGGGTGATGTCGTGGGGCGAGCCCGGCACCGATCCCGGCCAGTTCAACATCGCCCACAACATCTGCTGCGACCCCGACGGCTGGGTCTATGTCGCCGACCGCGAGAACCACCGCGTCCAGGTCTTCGACGGCAACGGCAGGTACGAGACGCAGTGGAACAACATGCATCGGCCCTCCGGCCTCTACATGGAGAGCGGCACCAAGACGCCGCGCTTTTTTATCGGTGAAATCGGACCGGACATGGCGGTCAACATCGACCTGCCGAATTGCGGCCCACGGGTCAGCATCTATACGCAGAAGGGCGAGCTCTTGGCGCGGCTCGGCCACCCCCATGCCGGGCTCGACCCCGGCCAGTTCATCTCGCCGCACGGGCTCGCCGTCGACAGCCGCGGCGACATCTATGTCGGCGAGGTGTCTTATACCAATTGGGGCCGCCGGGTGCGCGCCAGGGGCGAGCAATTGCCGCACGGGCTCCGCAGCCTGCAGAAGCTGGTCAAGCTTGGCTGAGGGCCGTCGCACAAAAAACAACGAATTTCGCGCCGGCACACGCGGTAGACCCTGCCATCAGAAGCCAGCGGCACGCCAAATCAACAAGTTAGGGGGAAAACGAGGTCGTCGAAAAACAACCGAATCGGCATGAGATATCAAGCGAATCTGCACAGCCTTGAGGGCCGAAAAACAACAAAATGATGGCTCTTATAACAATTGCTTAATTGACAAACAGAATCTTTTCTGCTATCCCTTGCGGATGAAAGTTGCATCGAATTCCGATACCGGGCCGACCGGCGATTACGCGGTCGGCTACGGCAAGCCACCGCGCCACACCGGCTTCCAAAAGGGCCGGTCCGGCAACCCCAAGGGCCGCCCGAAGGGCTCGAAGAATCTCGCGACCCTGCTCGCCGAGGCGCTCGACGAGAAGGTTCAGATCACCGAGGACGGCAAGCGACGCCGGGTTACCAAGCGTGAGCTGGTGATCAGGCAATTGGTCAACAAATCGGCCGCGGCCGATCTGCGCGCGATCAAGCAATTGACCGACATCGTCCAAGGTGTCGAGCGGCGCAGCGGGGCCTCACCGGCACCCCCGCCGCCGCAAGCCTTTACGGCAGCGGACGAGGAGGTCATCGCCGAGCTCCGGAAGCGCATCGAGCGCGACATCAGAGCAAAGATCGCGGCCGAGAACACCCCGGCCGCGTCCTGATCTGTTATGGACCAGACCTTTACCGCAGCGCAATACGACGCGCTGTTGCGGGCGGATTTTGCCGGCTTTGCGCATCGTGCATTTTGTGAGCTGAACCCGCGCGCCGCCTTTGCGATGAACTGGCATGTCGAGGCGATGGCGGCAAAGCTCGCCGCGGTGCGAGAAGGCCGGGTCGGCCGGCTGATCATCAACGTGCCGCCGCGTTATCTGAAGTCCCATGTCGCTTCGGTCGCGTTTCCGGCCTGGTGCCTGGGGCATGACCCGAGCCTGCAGATGCTCTGCGTCAGTTATGCCCAGGACCTCGCCGACAAACTCGCGCGCGACTGCCGGCGCATCATGATGAGCGAGTGGTATCAGCGGCTCTTTCCGGGGACGCG
>Ga0306923_10008852_pt1 | contig 10100 bp, 10 predicted proteins | sample sta12Can44000108_FD_203841 | JGI IMG/M metagenome (GOLD analysis project Ga0306923, IMG submission 203841) | Lab enrichment of tropical soil microbial communities from Luquillo Experimental Forest, Puerto Rico - statanox.12C.anox.44.000.108 (v2)... | ecosystem: Environmental > Terrestrial >...
CGGCATGGCTTGGCAAGAGTCTGCGGCGGTAAGTTTCGTGTGCGAGTTACGAACGGAGGGACAGCTAGAATCGCAGGAGGAGAAACAATGAGGGTGTTTTTTGGGCGGCACGATAGCACCCGCTGCCACGCGGGCGTTTTCATGAATAGAGCGCTGTGGCCGGAAACGCCGACGTGAGGCCGCCTAGGTCGGACGGGCCGGCGCGGCCTGAAGGGTTGCACTACAGCGCCTCAGTAGCGACACCGATTCAGACCTCGATGAGCTCTCGCGCGAGGGGCAAACGATTCGGCCGGAGCCGCGCACCAAGCGGCTGCTCCTGTATCTCGCGGCGCGCGCCGGACGGGTCGTTGACGTGCAGCACCTGCTCGATGAGGTTTAGAACGCTCATCAGCGAGCAATGGACCTAGTCCGCTCAATCAATCGTTGGGCGCTTGCTGGTCTCATGGTCAACGCCATGATCGGCAGCGGCATCTTCGGTGTCCCGGGGGAGCTCAACAGGTTGGTAGGTACTGCGAGTCCGCTTGCCTTCGTAGTGGCGGGGCTGGCCATGGCCGTCATCATTGCCTGCTTTGTTGAAGTGGCGTCTCAGTTTTCCTCGGCGGGCGGTCCTTACTTATATGCAAGGGCCGCCTTCGGACGTTTTGTCGGACTACAAGTGGCCTGGTTCTCGGCACTGGCACCCGTTGCCGCCGCAGCAGCACAGGCCAACCTGTTCGCCAACTACGCTGCGCAATTTGCGCCCGGCCTGGCAGACGGTGCACCGCGTATTGCTGTAATCGTAGCGCTCCTTGGAATACCAACCATCGTAAATTGGAGGGGGGTTAGCGCCGGAAAGACGCTCAGCAGCATACTTGTCATTGCTAAGTTGCTCCCGCTTCTTTTGCTTGTTTTAGTTGGGCTTGCCCACACTGGGTCGAGCCATGGACCATCATTAGGGACAGGCCAGGCGGCACCCGAGTCACGCGATTGGTTTGCTGCCGCATTATTGGCAGCGGTGTGCTACGGGGGCTTCGAAGATCCGCTAGCCACTGCGGGCGAGGTGCGCGAGCCACGTCGTAGTTTGGCCTTTGCGCTCGGCGTAAGTTTTGCGACGTGCTTCGTGCTATACGTCTTGATTCAGATCATCACGGTACGAACCATTGGCGCTTCTTCGCCGTCACATCCGTTGGCAGCGGTTGCATCAGTGCTCCTAGGGCCTGGCGGCGCAGCCCTTGTTGCCGCAGGCATCATGATGTCGACAGGCGGCGCCATTTCGGCAATTGTTCTTGGAATTCCGCGCATCGTATACGCGCTGGCCAGCAACGGTGACGCGAGTCCGTCGTTTGCTCGCCTTCACGGCCGGCACAGCACACCAGCGGCCGCAATCCTACTGGTTTCTGCGTTGATCTTCGTCTTGGCGGTTAGCGGTACGTACCGCTGGGCGTTAACCATAACTGCCGGTGCGACAATGGTTATGTGTGCCTTGGTCTGCGCCTGCTTAATTCGGCTGCGTCAGATTGACTACAACAGGTCGGCGACGCACATTCCCTTTGGCGTTCCGCTGGCCTTAGTAGGTGTCGTCCTCTCACTGCTTCTTGTGGCGCACATGGAAGCTGCTGAACGTGCACTCATGTGGATCGTGGTGTTACTTGCGGGCATTCACTGGTTGTGCGTGCGACACGTCAAGCACGCGCCAGCGATGCCTCCTACTACCTGACCGAGCTCTGTTCGGTACACGGAAGAAAGTCTTAGGAGCGGCATTGTGAACATCTCGCCCCTGGTCCGCGATCGCCCTGAAGATCATATGCACCGATTATTAGGCGGCCATCGTGTAACACAAATGCTCTTTGTAGCCGCTAGCTTGGGGATTGCTGACGAGCTCGCGGAACGACCACGGAGTGTCGACTCACTGGCCCTCGCTACCGGTGCGAATTCACGCGCTCTGTTCCGTCTCTTGCGAGCACTCGCCGGAATCGGTGTCTTTCGGCAGCGAAGCGATGGACTATTCGAGCTGACGGCGCTCGCACAGACGTTGCAAAAAGATGCTCCGGGCCAGCTGCGTGCGGTGGCCTTATCGTACGGCCAACCGTGGTGGTGGCATGCATTTGGCGAACTACTGCACACCGTCAGGACTGGCGAAACCGCGTTTGATCGGGTACACGGCATGGGCTTGTTTGAGTACCTACAGAACCACTGCGACGCCGCAAAGATCTTCAATGCCAACATGACGGCCATGACGGCCGCCGAAGCGACCGCTGTCGTCGACGCGTATGACTTTTCGAGCGTGGGCGTGCTCGTCGATGTAGGCGGAGGGCACGGTGCGTTGTCCGCTGCGGTGCTAGGCCGTTACCCGAACGCCAAGGTAGTTATCTTCGATAAACCTGCCGTAGTCGAAAGCGCACCTCTTGTCCTCCATGGCCTTGGTGTTGAGGGGCATTACGAGCTCGTTGCGGGCGACTTCTTCGATTCGGTTCCCTCGGGCGGCAATGTCTATGTGCTGAAGGACGTTATTCACGACTGGAATGACGACGCCGCATTGCGTATTTTGCGCAGTGTGCGCAAAGCAATGCCGGCAGACGCTCGCCTGCTGGTCATCGAGCGGATCGTTCCAACTGGCAACGAACCGTTTGTGGGCAAGGACGTAGATATCACGATGCTCGCTTTGACCGGTGGGCTCGAACGCACAGAGTCTGAATATCGGCGACTCTTGGACTTAGCGGACCTGCGCCTAAGCCATACAATCCCGACTTCTACTCCTTCCTCCCTTATAGAGGCGGTTCGGAAGTAGCGCGTCAGGTGGCCTGTAGCACGACTGCCGCGTAACGGGCGAGGTCAGCGGACTCGGACAGTGTGTCGGGGAATGACGGCTTCCCGGAAAATAGAGAGTCGCCCGTGAATAGCAAGAATTGGCCGACAGGGTTCATTCGCAGACGTGAAGCCGGGGCTCGCTTCGAGACTTGTCTGCTTGGAATTCCGCGAAAAGAAGTGGTAGCGGGGGCACGCTACGCCAATTATCTCAAGGTCGATCTCGTGTGACCCAGAAGCACGTATAGCCGTGGTCGCTGCGGAAGGCTCTGAGATTTTTGTGGTAGCGGGGGGACGGCGCCACCCCGTCTCACTCACTGCACTTGTGGGCCCTTTTCGGGCGGCGCAGGTGTTTGGGTGCCAAGCTCCGCCGGGGTAGCCGCAAGAAGCTGCATCGTGTCACCCTGAATGTACGGGGTATGCCAGTTCTCGGAATCGAACGTGCCGGTAATCTCGACAGAGTCCTTCTCCCGTAACGCGTACAGCCGGACGCGCATGTCGTCGCCGAAATAAACTAAAGCCATTCGCAGCGTGTCGCTCGGCGTCGGAGTGATGGCAAGCACAATTTGCAGCGGAGACCGGTCGGAATTGCGCACGTACGACACGTATCCGCGCCATCGAACCTTCTTACCCTTCAGGCTCCTCAGAAACTCTTCCCGCTCGTTGAACCGGCCGGTCAGCTGATCAAGGATGGTGAAGTAGCCGGGGAAGTCGAGAGTCGTACTCGCGGTGCGCGGGGGACTCGGCGGGGTACTCGCGAGCTTGTGTCCGACATTGGAGTACAGCAGCAATCCCCCGACAACTGCTGCGGCAACCGCTGTGACAACCGCTGCGACCACCCAAACTATCAGACTGTCCCAAGCATGGCCTAATGCATGCCGAAGCGAGTCCGCGGAAACAACGACGTCCTTCAGCTTGGCAAACAGACCGGCCATGGCGCTGAAGTATAGCCACCACGAGGCGGACCGCCCGAGGCGACCTTCGTGGTCTCGGAACCACAACGTGGGCGATCGGACCATCAGATGAACTACGTAGCATCAAATCGTCCTTAGCTCGTGGCTTTCAGTGCTCGGAGTAAGCTCATAGAGTGGGCCGCGGAACGCGCCAAGTGACGCCTGCGACGCACTGAGAGGAGCTCGGCGATGAGGAAGATCAAGATCGAAGTCGTTGAACGCGCGGGCTGGTGGCAAGTGAAGGTTTGCGGCCTACGCCATTCGCGATACCGCTCGCGCGCGGCTGCTGTGCACGGCGCCAATCTGCTCGCGGCGCGAGTGCAGAAACTCCGCGTTCAGGCGCGCAGCAGGGCAGGCCGCATGCAGCTCGGGCAACGCTTGCGCGTCGCGCACTGCGAGTTGTACTGCATCCGAACGCTACTGCGAGGGCGACGCTGACCGCAGCCATCGCTGGGCCTTCGCTAACGTCAGCCGACGCGAAAAATACGTGTGGTAGCGGGGGCAGAATTTTCTCCCTATGTCGAGGTGCGGCTCGGATGAGCTTTCGCCCTAGGAGCGAACCTGCGCTGAGGGAGGTGCTCTATGCCGCTGCCGTTAGGCCGAGACTGACAGGCCGGTATCGGACCCGGAGCCGTCATTTGGTCTCTCTCAGGACCGGACATTCAATTCAGGGAAGCGGACCCTTGAATTTAGATTAGCCTCGTCTGGCCCTGTGCCTCTGCGACCTTCAGGTTGGTTTGATATTCGCGTTAAGGCGGAAGAGGTTCATCGGATCAAACTGCTTCTTCAGCGCGGCCAATCGGGCGAAATTCGGGCCGTAGTTATTGTCGGTTCCCTTGTCCTTGGGGTCGGCGTCGTGCAAATTGACGTAGTAACCATCCGTGAACGGAGCCAGCTTGCTCCAAATGGTGCGCATAGCGTTCCGGCCCGGTTCATCCTGCGATGGATCCTTCCAAACTCCCAAGAGCATCATGTTCGCCATGGCGCCTCGATGCGAAAACGCCGTCGCCGTCTGCGGTTCGTCTGCGACCGCGCCGTTGGCGTTCTGAAAGTAGACGGAGATGCCGGCCTCTGGCCGGAACTCGTCAGCGAGCGCGGCAATAAGACCCGAGGGGTACTCGCGCACGAAGCCACCCTTGAGATAATGGTGCCGCGGATCTACCGGTGGTGGATCGAACCAGGTCTGTACGACCAGGTAGCTCTGTTGCCTGATTGTGTTCTTGAGCGGCTTGCCGAAACGCTGCAGCGGCTCGAGCACCTTCCCGGCGTTCTTGGCATCGCCGGAATAGACGACGACGATCGCGGCGCCCGGCGTGCCGTCCTCGTCCCTCGCGAGACCCAGATCGACGCTTAGTTCCCGCGGAGCGTGCGTGATGAGTGAGGTGTAGAACTCGATCGTGTCCTTTACTTGCGCTGTCGGGAAGGCGACGTATCCGCCGATAACTGTGGGGTCGAGAGGATGGAGGCGATATTCGAATGAAGTGGCTACACCAAAGTTTCCCCCGCCCCCGCGTATCGCCCAAAACAGATCCGGTTCGTCGTGCTCGCTGGCATGTCGCACCTTCCCGTCCGCGGTCACGAGATCCACGCTGATCAGGTTGTCACAGGCGAGCCCAAACCGCCGCGACAGCCACCCAAATCCACCTCCGAGCGTCAGCCCCGCAACGCCGGTGTTGGAGATCTGTCCCATCGTGGTCGCCAGCGCTTGCTTCTGAGCTTCAGCGTCGACGTGTGCCCCCCAAGCTCCAGCGGCCACATGGGCGGTTCGAGTATCGGCACTTACGACTACCGAGCGCATGGGCGATAGGTCGATCACGAGTCCGCCATCGCAGGTCGAGTACCCCGGAAAGCTGTGCCCGCCACCGCGCACCGCGAGGAGCAGTTCGCGTTCCCGCGCAAAAGTCACGGCGCGCACCACGTCCGCGGAGCTTGCGCAGCGGGCGATCAACGCAGGGTGTTTATCGATCATGCCGTTCCAGACACGGCGCGCCGCGTCATACCCCTCATCCCCAGCGGCAAGCAACGTCCCGCTGAGGCTCGCGCGAAGGTCCCGAACGGCTGCCACCTCTATGGTTGTATCAGCACCAGAGAGCTTTACGGCGCGCAGATCTCTCGATCCCGCTTGTGAGGAGGCCTCGGAGGCCGCGATGAGTCGACGCGCTGGCGCTGCCACGGCCGCTCCCGCAATCAAACTCATGCGGCAGAAGTCGCGTCTTTTCACGGAATTGACTCCCTGCGCTCTGTTTTTAAGAGGAGCCGGTGATCCCAGATTGCGCGATCATGTTCCTGGCCAGAGTTTTATACAAGCAAAGTGCCCGGCTTGAGACTCGCAGGGCGAGGCGCGCGGATACTGGTTGCGAGTGACGGCTTTCTGGAAAACTGCACGCGCCTGGCGAGCGACAGGTCCTGGCCGGATGGCGACTCATGCTCAGCCCGATGAGTCGCTCGCTGTCGGCTCACCGGCCTAATCGGAGGGTCCGGCGGCGGCCGCGCATCTGCCGGTCGACCCATGGAAGGTGTGAGGTTTCTACCCTGTCCGCGATCGGGGTAGCATCAGTCACATGGGGGCCGGCGGGTTTGGAAAAGGGGACTCCATGAGCTATACACCCCTCGATCCTACGGACGTCGTCGTGCTGTTCGCTGATCTGCAGACCGGCATCATCGAGCGCACTGCCACGAACGACCTTCCACATTTGCGGCGTGCAGTCTTCGCCCTTGCGAAGCTAGCGCGACTTTTCGAGATGCCGGCGATCGTGACGACGGCGCGGACTCCTGAAGGGGCTGCGCGTGTGACGCCGGAGATTGCCGCTGCCCTTGGCGAGCTACCCCTGTACCCAAGAACAACCACCGACGCCTTCCTGCACGCGGTGACACGTGAGGCTATCGAAAACACCTCTCGAAAGACGCTGTTAATTGCTGGTGTGGCCACAGAGATCATCGTCCAACACTCCGCGCTCTCCGGCGCAGCACAGGGGTTTCACGTGCAGGTCGTGGTCGATGCCTGTGGAGGCCTCTCAGCGCGAACCGAAGACGCGGCACTGCGCCGCCTCGTCCAATCTGGTGTGGTGACGACGTCAATCCCCTCGGTAGCGGGTCAGCTCGCCGGCGATTTCACTCAGCCGAAGGGAATGCAGGCGCTGGGTATTTTCTACGAGATGGCGTCGTCTTAGCGGGCGCCTTGAGAACCGATCGAGCAGGCGACAGTCCCGAAAGCGCAATTCTGAGTGAAAATACTGGCAATCGTCTATGTCGTGCCCGGCGCATCGATGGAGAGCATCCGGGCAGAGATCAAGAACGAGATCATGGGATCGTGGGAGCTGTTCTCCTCGGGGGTGTTGCGTGAGGCCTATTCGACCGCAACGCCAAGCCGCGTTGTCTTCATTTTAGAGGCGGACGATATCGGGAGCGCGAGGGCGCATTTGCGTGAACACCTCTGGTCGCCGCTGGCCTGCTCAGTCTCGAACTCGTTGAGCTCCGACCATTCGTCAACTGGTCGATGTTGTTTTCCGGCGCCGGCAGATGAGGCTGTCGCCATATCGGTTGTTTCGCTGGTGCCAGTGACCGCTTTGTGGAAATCGCAGCTACCTTCGCAAGCGGCCGCTCCTGGCCCGACTCCGGAAGTTTCACGAACTGGCGAATCCTCCCCGAGCAGCCTTCCCGCGCTCCCAGCAGCGGACCTTCAATATTGAAAGAGCGGACATCGGCGGTGGAGCACTAACGAGGTCACCCTAGTGTTCGCCGGTCTATCGCGGTGATGTCCTGCCCCCGGGCAGCGCGCGCGGTTTGCCGCGACCAGTCACGCTGGCGCATGCTTGGCCTGGCTGTCTTGACTGCGCGTATGTCCACAGAAGAACACCGCACATCGCTGTCGACCGAGGTCTCACCCCACCAACCCCCCTCGGACGGTTCGGCGCAACCACGGGCAGCTACCACCGAGGAGCACCTCGCGACCGGTGAGCGGCTTTCCGGCCGCTACCGCATCGAGCGCCGCCTCGGTGAGGGCGGTATGGGGGTGGTGTATTTAGTCACCGATGAGCAGGTGATTGGGGAGACATTCGCGGTCAAGGTGTTGAAGGAAAGCCTTGATGCCAAGGCGCTGAGCCTCTTGCGCGAGGAGGCGCGTAAAACCCGAAAACTCAGTCACCCGAATATCGTCGATGTGCATTCGGTGAACGTAGATGGGGCCCGGCTCTACGTGCTGATGGAGTACCTGGAGGGCAAATCACTCGCTGCGCTGCTGGATGAGGAGTTCGGTCGCGGCATGCCCTTCAGCCACGCCTGGCCCATTATCAAGGATGTTGGAGCGGCGCTGGGTAACGCACACGACCACAGCGTGATCCACAGTGACCTGAAGCCCGCGAATGTGTTCGTGACGACCTCGGGGAGAACGAAGCTGCTCGACTTTGGGATTGCGCGCGTCTCGCGTGGCCCGCTGCTGCATGCGGGGTCGGGGCCGCTCGCGCTCACTCCTGCATACGCCAGCCGCGAAATGCTGCAGGGCAAGGAAGCGCACCGGCGCGACGACATCTACTCCTTTGCTTGCCTGATCTACGAGATGCTCACCGGGGAACGCCCGTTCGGGGAGTTCAACGCACTGGAGGCTCGAGAGGCAGGGAAACAGGTACCCGCCCTTACGGTGCTGTCGCGAAGCCAGAATGTCGCGCTCACCAAAGCGCTGGCCCTTGACCGAGAGCGCCGGACAGCCTCCGTGGAGATGCTCCTTGAGGGGCTCGCTGCCGACTCGGGGAGCAGCCCTCGTTGGGCTGCGCTCCTGGGAGGAGCGATCATCGCGGCTGCCATCGCCGCGTTGGGATTAACGTACTTCACCCTATGGCTTTCCAAGCACTCGGAAGTCGTTCAATCAATGGGCTTAGAAGCTCAACCGACACCGGCGCGTGTCGCTACCTTCAACCCCGCGGCGCACTCGATTGCCGTACTGCCGTTTGTGAACATGAGCGGCGATGCGAGCCAACAATACTTCTCGGACGGCCTCACCGAAGAACTACTGAACTCACTCTCGCGTATCAACGAGCTTCAGGTCGCGGCGCGCACGTCATCGTTCTCGTTTCAGGGCGAGCATCCTGATATTGCCACTGTGGCGCACAGGCTGAATGTCGCGTCAGTGCTGGAAGGGAGCGTACGACGTTCGGGGCACACAGTTCGCATCACCGCACAACTCGACAACGCCGTGACAGGCTTTCATATCTGGTCCCAGACGTATGATCGCGACTTGGGCGATGTGCTGCAGCTACAGACCGAGATCGCCACTGCAGTAGCTGAGGCGCTGAAGGTCAATCTGCTCAGCGACGTTGCTGCGAAAATCGAGCTGGGCGGGACGCGCAATCCGGCTGCGCTTGATGCCTACCTGAAAGCCACAAATACTCACTTCACGTGGCGCGACCCAAAGAGGGACGAACTCGCAGCGATCGCCGCCTACTCGGACGCGGTTCGCCTTGACCCCAACTATGCTCTGGCCTTCGCGGGCCGATCGCTCGCGTTCAGTGACTACGCGCAGTGGATCACGGGACATGCGCTGCGTGATGCGCTTGAGAACGCTCACACCGATGCGCGTCGAGCGATCACGCTTGCCCCAGAGCTCGCTGAGGGACATCTGGCTCTGGCTTCGCTTTCACAGCGCTCTCTCAACTTCGCGCAAGCGTCGACGGAGTTCGAACGTGCGCTAGAACTCGCCCCCGGTAACGCGCGAGTGTTGCGGAACTACGGGTGGTTTGCGGTCTGTATGGGTCGCACCGATCCGGGGATGGTGGCCGCTCGTCGCGCTGCAGTACTCGACCCACTCAATCCAAGCGGCCGCGAGCTGCTCGGCTATACGATGAGCAACGCTCGCCGCCCCGACGAGGCCTTGGCGGCGTTTCAGCAGCTCGTCGCTCTGCTTCCCGACTCCCCCGAGGGCTACGCGCTCCGAGGTATCGCCCACTTCGCGCTCGGGGATCTTCAGAGCGCGCGGTCGTCATGCGAAACGAAGCCGGATTTCGCGTTGAGCCAGCTATGCCTTGCCATGACATACGACAGGCTTGGACGACATGCGGACGCACGGGTGATACTAGCCAAGGCCCAAGCCGAGAATGGTGAGGCGCTGGCATACTCATACGTCTGGGTATACGCCCAGTGGGGGAGTGTCCCCAAAGCCCTCGACTGGCTCGAGACAGCCTACCGCGTGCGTGACTCGGATCTGGAGCAGTTGAAGACAGATCCATTGGTAGACCCATTGCGCCGCGAACCGCGGTACCAGGCAATCGAGCGAGCCCTGCGGTTTCCGGACTGAATACAGCCAGGCCGCTCGCGAAGGGCGAGGTTAGATTGCAGTCATTGAGTGATATTCCTCTGACCGGTCCCTCCTGT
>Ga0306923_10008855_pt1 | contig 10098 bp, 7 predicted proteins | sample sta12Can44000108_FD_203841 | JGI IMG/M metagenome (GOLD analysis project Ga0306923, IMG submission 203841) | Lab enrichment of tropical soil microbial communities from Luquillo Experimental Forest, Puerto Rico - statanox.12C.anox.44.000.108 (v2)... | ecosystem: Environmental > Terrestrial > Soil...
GAGAGGATCAGCTCGAAGGCCGCGGTCACGCGCTCAGCCGTCGCGCCGCCGCCGACGTCGAGGAAATTCGCCGGGCGCCCGCCGTGCAGCTTGATCAGGTCCATGGTGGCCATGGCGAGTCCCGCGCCATTGACCATGCAGGCGATATTGCCGTCGAGCGACACGTAGTTGAGATCGTGTTCCGCCGCACGACGCTCCATGGGATCTTCCTGGGTGGGATCGCGCAGCTCCGCGAGCTCGGGATGGCGGAAGAGCGCGTTGTCATCGACGTTGATCTTGGCATCGAGCGCGACGAGCGACCCGTCGCGCGTCACGATGAGCGGATTGATCTCGACCAGGCTCAGGTCCTTCTCGAGGTACAGCCGGTACAGCGCCGCGGTAAAGGACTGGAATTGCCCGATCTGCCCGCCGCTGAGCCCGAGGCCGAACGCGAGCTCCCGTGCCTGGTGCGCGCCAAAGCCGGCCGCCGGGTGCGCCGTGGCACTGAGAATTTTCTCGGGCGTCCGGTGCGCCACCTCCTCGATGTCCATGCCACCGGCGGCGGAAGCGATGAATGCGATGCGTCCCCGTTCGCGGTTGAGCGTCACCGACAGGTACAGCTCGCGTGCGATGTCGGAGCCGCACTCGACGTAGACTTTATCGACCGGCAATCCTTCGGGCCCGGTCTGCTGCGTGACGAGAGGCTGGCCGAGCATGCCGCCCGCCGCAGCGCGCACCGCATCGGCATCGCGCGCGAGCTTGACGCCGCCCGCCTTGCCCCGTCCGCCTGCGTGCACCTGGGCCTTGACGACCCACACTGTGCCTCCCAACGCGCGCGCCGCTTCGGCAGCTTCCTCCGGAGTCGTCGCCACCTGCCCGGCGGGCACCGGAATGCCGTAGCTGCGGAAAACATCCTTGGCCTGGTATTCGTGCAGATTCATCGTTTTTGGGATTCAAGCGTGTGAAACGATCATTGTCCCCGAAAATGGCAGCCGCTGGCCAGCCGAGTGAGCTCGCGTGCACGCGCCGGCGCAAGGCCCGGCGAGTGCATGCGATGTGGGTCGCGTTTCGATCCTGTGCCAAGGTGCTACAGTCGCGGTTTGGTCCAACCTTCCGTCATCAGCTTGCGCCCGACACCGGCCATCGCCGCCGCCCCCTTCGTGACACCCAGCGATCTCGCCTGGCGCGTGATCGGGCTCTTGAACCTCTATCGGCTGCTCGTGCCGCTGGTGCTGCTGTCGATGCAGTCGCTCTCGGAGCCCGGCTGGGAGCTGGTCGCAGCGCGTCCGTGGCTTTTCGTGAGCGCCTGCATCACCTACTTCACCGCCGCGGTGCTGCTCATCATCGCACGGCGGCTGCAATGGTCGAGCCTGCGAATCGTCGCGCTCGTCAATGCGACCGTCGATGCGCTCGCCATCGGCTTCATCCTCTATGCGAGCGGCGGCGCGTCGAGTGGTCTCGGCATACTGCTCGTGCTGCCGGTACTGGCGCTCACCGTGCTCGCGGGTCCACGCGATGCCTTGCTGATCGCGGCGGTTGCGGCGCTCGCCATCCTCGTACAGCAGGTGTTCGTCGGTCTGACGAATGTGTCCGCGGCCACCGACTACATCGCCGCCGGTGTGTTCGGCGCCGCGGTGTTCCTGGTGGCGCTCGCCACCTGGCCGGTCGCGAACCGCCTGCGCGAGAGCGAAGCCCTGGTGCGCCGCCAGGAGGTCGATCTCGCCAATCTCGCGCAGCTGTCGCAGTACATCCTGCAGCACCTGCGTGAAAGCCTGCTCGTCGTCGATGCGCACGATCGCATCCGCCTCATCAACGAGTCCGCGGCCGAGATGCTCGGCGACGAGCACGCCTACCCCGACGCGCTGGTGGGCGAGGCCTCACCGCGGCTGCTGTATCTGCTCGAGTCCTGGCGACAGCGCACCGGGACGACAACAGGCACCGTGGCAGCCCCTGACCCGACCTTCGTTGCCGCCGATGGCGCACGCCTCATACGTGCCCACTTCGCGCCGCTCGGGGCTTCGAACCCGGCTCCGGTGCTCGTCTTCCTCGAGGATACGAGCCTGATGGAGGAGAAGGTGCAGCAGTCGAAGCTCGCGGCTCTTGGGCGCCTGAGCGCCAGCATCGCCCACGAGATCCGCAACCCCGTCGGCGCCATGAGCCACGCCGGACAACTGCTCGGCGAGTCGCCCGATCTCACGGGCGATGATCGTCGGCTCACCGAGATCATTCGCGCCAACGCGGAGCGGGTCAGCGCCATCATCGACAACGTGCAGCGTCTGTCGCGCCGTGAAGCCGCGCGTGTCGAGAGCCTGCCGCTGGCGGCGTGGATCCAGGACTTCCAGCAGGAGTTCTGTCAGACGATGCAGTGGCCGCCGGCGCGGCTTACGGTGAGGTCGATGAGCGCCGATGTCGAGGTGCGCGTCGATCCGGATCAGCTGCGACAGATCGTCTGGAACCTGTGTGAGAATGCCCTCAAGCACGCGATCGCGGACTCAAACGACGAGACTCTCGAAATCCGCTACGGTCGCATGAGCGGCGGTGATCGACCATTTCTCGAAGTGGCCGATCGCGGCAAGGGCGTCGCGCCCGAGCATGCCGAGCGGATCTTCGAGCCGTTCTACAGCGGCGGCGGTGGTACGGGACTTGGGCTGTTTCTCGCCCGCGAGCTGGCACAGGCCAACGGTGCGACTCTTCTTTATGAGTCGCGCTCCGGCGGCGGCAGCATTTTTCGGCTGGTGTTCGCCGATCCCCGCCGCTGGGAGATTCGATGAACGAGCCGCTCGCCGCCGTCAGGCGCGCAAACGGTCAGCCGCTCGTGCTGGTCGTCGACGACGAGCCTGATCTGCTGGAGCTCGTGAGTCTCACCCTCGGTCGCATGAGCCTGAGGACTCGGACGGCCTCGGACCTCGACAGTGCCCGGCGCCTGCTGAAATCCGAGCGCTTCGACCTCTGCCTCACCGACATGCGACTCCCCGACGGCGATGGCCTCGATCTGGTCGCATGGATCCAGGAGCACCGCGCCTCGTTGCCGGTCGCCGTGATCACGGCTCACGGCAACATCGAGTCGGCGGTAAGGGCGCTCAAGCTCGGGGCGTTCGATTTCGTGTCCAAGCCGCTGGATCTCAGCGTGCTGCGTAAGCTGGTGGGCAGCGCCATCAAGCTCGGCGCCACCGCTGGCGAGGACACCACCGCATCGCTGCGCGGTCCGCGCCTTCTCGGTTGTTCCGCGGCCATGGAGCAGCTGCGCGAGATGATCGCCCGCGTCGCGCGCAGCCAGGCACCCGTGCACATCTGTGGCGAATCGGGCACCGGCAAGGAGCTGGTCGCGCGCATGATCCACGAGAGCGGTGCGCGCCGCGGCGGCCCCTTCGTCCCGGTGAACTGCGGGGCCATCCCGACCGAGCTCATGGAGAGCGAGCTTTTCGGCCACAAGCGCGGCAGCTTCACGGGAGCCGTTGCTGACAAGAAGGGGCTGGTACAGAGCGCCGAGGGCGGGACGCTGTTTCTCGATGAGCTCGCCGACCTCCCGCTGCACATGCAGGTGAAGCTGCTGCGGCTCGTGCAGGAGAAGACCGTGCGACCCGTCGGTGAGGCGCGCGAGGAGACCGTCGACATCCGCATCCTCTCCGCCACGCACAAGAACCTCGCCGATCTCGTGGCGCAGGGGCTCTTCCGCGAGGACCTCTTCTACCGCATCAACGTGATCGAGCTGCGCGTTCCGGCGCTACGCGAGCGCAGCGGCGACATCCGCGAGATCGCCGCTGCCATCCTCGAGCGGCTCGCCCGGCGGACCAACGAAGGTGCTCGAGGCGTACCCCTTTCCCGGCAACGTGCGCGAGCTCGAGAACGTGCTCGAGCGGGCTCTGACGCTCAGCACCGGCGGGGTGATCACCCCGGAGCAGATTCGCCTGCGTGCCGCAGGCCGCTCTCCCGCCGCCGAAGCTCCGGTGCGAGCACTGGCGGCTGATGTTGCGGGCAGCAGTGCGCTCGGCAGTCAGCTCGAGACCATCGAGCGGGACGCCATTCTCAAGGCGCTCGAGAAGACCCGATACAACAAGACGGCGGCCGCAAAGCTCCTCGGCATGAGCTTCCGGGCGCTCCGCTACCGGATCAAGAAGCTCGGCATCGAATAGGGCGGGCGGGAACGTGCCAATTTAGGTCACTTTGTGACGCAAAACCCGCCGGGTGGCGTCAGTCGGCGACACGACTTATTAAAGTGAGCAATCGCACGTTGTGACTGTTTTGGTTTGTAGATCAATCATTTAGTTCCAGCAGACGGCACTGGCATGTCGCTTGCTTCGCTAAAGCCCGGGGCGCCTTTTGCGCCGCTGACTGTGTACTCAAAATCTTTAGGAGTTCTCACCAATGAAGGCTGTGCAAAAGGGTTTTACCCTTATCGAGTTGATGATCGTGGTCGCGATCATCGGCATTCTTGCCGCGATCGCGATCCCGGCGTACCAGGACTACACGGTGCGTTCGAAGGTGACGGAAGGTCTGAACCTTGCCTCGTCCGCGAAGGTCCAGGTGGCCGAGGGCTGGGAGTCGGGCGACGTGACGGGCGTCGATGCCGCGGCAACCGCCTGGAACGCCGGGTTCACGGCGACGAAGTATGTCAAGACCGTTGCTGTTTCAGTCGATGGAAAGGGCACGATCAGCGTGACCTTTGATACGACTGCGAGCGGGATTCCCGCCCTGACAGGCGCCCCCTTGATCACCCTGTCGCCGAACATTGCGAAGGCGCCACTCAAGTCAGGCGTCGCCGGCCCGATCGACTGGGCTTGCTCTTCGGCCACGGCCTCGACCGCGGGCGCCGAGGGCTTGACCGTCAATACCGCCGGCACGGTTCTCGCGAAGTACGTGCCGACGCAGTGCAAGTAATCGACTCCTGAGTTGACATACGGAGTCTCTGAGCCCCGGCCTCGTGCCGGGGCTTTCTTTTGGGCCCGTGGGCCAAGTGTGACGCGCACCCCGCCGGGCCGGGCAGATCGTCCTTCAGAATGAGTTTTGACAATCGCGCGCCGATTGCGTGGGCGCCTCAGTTGGGTAAACTGAATTCCAGGCTTAGATCGCTTGCCATAAGCCCATGAATGACAATGCTTCCGCGACGCTGGGCGCAACCCGCACCGGTTTTGGCGGCCTGCCGCAGCGGCTGGTGCAGGACGGGGTCGTCGATGAAGGGGCGATGCTCGAGGCGGTGAACGCCGCGCGCGAGCGCAGGACCAATGTCGTCACGCAGCTCGTCAACAGCGGTGCCGCCGCGGCGCGGGACATTGCCGTCGCCGCCTCGAACGAATACGGCGTACCGCTTTTTGACATCGATGCGATCAATCTGGATCTCGAGGTCGTCCGTCTCGTCAGTGACAAGCTACTCGCCAAGCACCGCGTGCTGCCGCTTTTCCGGCGAGGTAAGCGGTTGTTCCTGGCGGTCGCCGATCCAACGAATCTCCATGCGATCGATGAGGTCCGGTTCGGCACCGGCCTCGGCGTCGAAGCGATCGTCGTCGAGGACGACAAGCTGCAGAGGGCGATCGACAAGGCGCTCGAGCAGGTCGACAACCAGATGTCGGCCCTCGCCGATGAAGGGGATGTCGACCTCGAGTCGCTCGAAGTCTCGGGCGGCGAGGAGGATCTCGACGAGAAGATCGCGCGCGATGACGTCGAAGACGCGCCGATCGTGCGCTTCGTCAACAAGGTGATGCTGGATGCCATCCGCCGCGGCGCGTCCGACATCCATTTCGAGCCGTTCGAGAAGACCTACCGCGTGCGGCTGCGGATGGACGGGGTCTTGAAGGAGATCGCCCAGCCCCCCGTGCAGCTCGCCCCGAAGCTGTCGGCGCGCCTGAAGGTCATGTCACGGCTCGATATCGCCGAGCGGCGCGTCCCGCAGGACGGCCGCATCAAGATGAAGCTCTCCAAGAATCGCGCCATCGACTTCCGCGTGAGCACCTGCCCGACGCTGTTCGGCGAGAAGATCGTGCTGCGTATTCTCGATCCCGCGCAGGCTATGCTCGGCATCGATTCGCTGGGCTACGAGCCTTTCCAGAAGGACCTCTACACCAAGTACCTGGCGAAGCCCCAGGGCATGATCCTCGTGACCGGCCCCACCGGTAGCGGCAAGACGGTGTCGCTCTATACCGGGCTCAATATCCTGAACCGCGAGGACACCAACATCTCGACGGCGGAGGACCCGGCGGAAATCAATCTGCCCGGCGTCAACCAGGTGAACGTCAACCCCAAGGTGGGGCTCACCTTTGCAACGGCGATGCGCGCCTTCCTGCGCCAGGACCCGGACGTCATCATGGTCGGCGAGATCCGTGATCTCGAGACCGCCGAGATCGCCATCAAGGCGGCCCAGACCGGTCACCTCGTGCTCTCGACCCTGCACACCAACGATGCACCGCAGACCCTGACCCGCATGGTGGACATGGGGGTCAAGCCTTACGCCATCGCGACCTCGGTGAGTCTCATCATCGCGCAGCGTCTGGCGCGGCGGCTGTGCGCCAACTGCAAGGTGCCGCGGGACATTCCGAGGGAAGCCCTGCTCAAGGAAGGCTTTAACGAGGTGGATATCGCGGCCGGGTTGAAAATCTTCGGCCCCAAGGGATGCGCCAACTGCACCGATGGATACAAGGGGCGAACGGGCATATACCAGGTTCTGCCGGTGACCGATGCGATCGCGCACATCATTCTCGCGGGCGGCGGTGCCGTGGAGATCGGAAAGCAGGCCGCCAAGGAAGGGGTGTGGGACCTGCGGCGCGCGGGGCTCGAGAAAGTGAAGGCGGGCCTGACCAGTCTCGAGGAAGTCAACAGCGTCACGATTGAGTGACGCAGGGCGGAAGTTATATGGCCTCGGCAGCAGCGGCAACCGTCAAAGCAGTCAAGCGCGAGATACCCTACGCCTGGGAGGGCCGGGATAAGCGCGGAGCCCGCATCAAGGGCAAGAGTCTCGCGCCCGATGAGCAGACACTGCGCGCGGAGCTGCGTCGTCAGGGCGTCGCGCCCTCGAAGATCCGCAAGCAGCGTCAGGGTCGCAAGGGCGGCAAGCCCAATCCGGGCGACATCGCCGTCTTCAGCCGTCAGCTCGCCACCATGCTCGCGGCGGGCATTCCGCTGGTGCAGGCCTTCGAGATCGTCGGCGCGGGCCATGAAAAGCCCGCCATGCAGAAGCTCATTCTCGACGTCAAGGCCGATGTCGAGGGCGGCACCTCGCTGCACGAGGCGCTCGGCAAGCACCCACTGTACTTCGACGATCTGTACGTCAACCTGGTGGAAGCCGGCGAGCAGGCGGGTGCTCTGGAGTCGCTCCTCGACAAGATCGCGACCTACAAGGAAAAGACCGAGGCGCTGAAGAAGAAGGTCAAGAAGGCGCTCTTCTACCCTGCCGCCGTGCTGGCGGTTGCGGTGATCGTGACCATAATCCTGCTGGTGTTCGTGATTCCGCAGTTCGAGTCCCTCTACAAGGGCTTCGGCGCCGACCTGCCTGCATTCACGCAGTTCGTCATTCATATCTCGCAGATCGTGCAGCACGATGGGTTCTACATCGGCGCGGTACTGAGCGGTCTTACTTGGACGTTCTTCTATTTCAAGAAGCGCTCGAAGGCCATGCGTGAGTTTCTGGACCGCACGGCACTCAAGCTCCCGATCCTCGGCCCCATTCTCAACAAGGCGGCGATCGCGCGCTACGCGCGCACGCTGTCGACCATGTTCGCGGCCGGTGTGCCGCTGGTCGAGGCATTGGACTCGGTCGCCGGGGCCACGGGCAACATCGTCTACGAGAACGCCGTGAATAAGATGCGCGATGAAGTCTCCACCGGCCAGCGCCTGCAGCGTGCGATGGAGAACACGGGCCTGTTCCCCAACATGGTCAATCAGATGATCGCGGTCGGTGAGGAGTCGGGCTCGCTCGATGAGATGTCGGGCAAGGTGGCAACCTTCTACGAAGCAGAGGTCGACAACGCGGTCGATGCGATGTCGAGCCTGCTCGAGCCGTTGATCATGATGGTGCTCGGCGTGCTCGTGGGCGGCCTGGTGATCGCGATGTACCTGCCGATCTTCAAGCTGGCCTCGGTGGTGTAGCACCGCGCGAAACGGCGGTCGCCGCAGAAAACGCCGCGCTCCGCGCGGCGTTTTCATTAGGATGAGCCCGACAATGTCCGCTATTCAGTTGCTCGCCACCTCCCCCGCGCTGTTGATCGGCGCCTCCCTGGTGCTCGGACTCCTGATCGGCAGCTTCCTTAACGTGGTGATCTACCGCCTGCCGCTGATGCTCGACCGCCAGTGGCGTGAGCAGTGCGCGGAAATCTCCTCCACCCCGGCGCCGAATTCCGCCTCTGGGCGGGCGCTGGCCGCGACGGGCCCGGCCGCCGCGCCCGCCGGCCCGCCCGAGCGCTTCAATCTCGTCGTGCCGCGCTCGGCCTGTCCCGCGTGCCGCGCGCCGATCACCGCGCTGCAAAACATCCCGATCCTCTCGTGGCTGCTTCTCGGCGGGAAGTGCGCGAGCTGCGGCGCCTCGATCAGTGCCCGCTACCCGCTGGTGGAAGCCCTCACGGCTGTGCTGTCCGCGCTCGTCGCCTGGAAGTTCGGTTTCACCTGGCCGGCGCTCGCCGCGATGTTGCTCACCTGGTTCCTGATAGCCCTGACCTTCATCGACATCGACCACCAGCTGCTGCCCGACAGCCTCACGCTGCCGCTCTTGTGGCTCGGGTTGTTCCTCAGTCTCTGGAGCTCGCAGGCCGGGGCAGCGGCAGTGCCCGTGGAGACGCGCGCGAGCCTGATTGGCGCCATCGCCGGTTACGTGAGCCTCTGGAGCGTCTATCATCTCTTCCGGCTGATCACCGGGAAGGAAGGGATGGGCTACGGGGACTTCAAGCTCTTCGCCGCGCTCGGCGCCTGGCTCGGCTGGCAGATGCTGTTGCCGACCATCCTGATCGCGGCGCTCGTCGGCGCTGTCGTCGGTCTGGGTCTGATCGTGACGCGGCGTCAGGACCGCTCTGCTCCGATACCCTTCGGACCTTTCCTCGCCGGCGCAGGCTGGCTGGTGCTGATGTTCGGTCGGCCCTTGGTCGGCAGCTATCTGCACCTGTTCGCGGCCTCACCGTGAGCACTGCGGGCACACGCCCGTTCCGGGTGGGTCTCACGGGCGGCATCGCGAGCGGCAAATCGACCGCTGCCAAGTTCTTCGGCGCGCTCGGCGTGCCGATTCTCGACAGTGACCAGATCGCACGCGATGTGGTCGAGCCCGGGCAGCCGCCGCTCGAGAGGCTCATCGAGCGCTTCGGTCAGAAGATCCTCACGCCCGACGGCCATCTCGACCGCCCGGCGCTGCGCGACATCGTATTCTCCGATCCCAAGGCGCGTGCCGACCTGGAAGCGCTCACTCATCCGGCGATCGGGGCGGCGATGGAGGCCCGCTCCGCGGCAGCCGGGGGTCCGTACCAGATCCTGGTTATTCCGCTGCTGGTGGAGAAGAATCTCGCCGCTCACGTGGATCGCGTGCTGGTGGTCGACTGCGACGAGGAGCTGCAGATCCGCCGGCTGCGTGACCGGGACGGTTCGACGACGGAGCAGGTGCAGGCCATTCTCAAGGCGCAGGCTCCGCGTGCGGCGCGACTCAAGGCGGCGGATGACGTCATCCACAACGATACGGACATGAGCGCCGTGCGCGAGCAGGTGGCGACGCTGCACGGGCGGTACCTCGAGCTCGCGGCGGGGCCCCGCGCCTGAACGAACTCTGGCGCCTCCGGCCGTTTACGTGCGCCGCACGTCTCTGCAAAATAGCGCGGTGATGCAATTCGCCGTACCTGAAACGGGGCCTTCCGCCGATCCCGCCACGGAAACCGCCACGCTTGTCTTCGAGCAACCGCTGAACGAGCGGATGCGGACATTCCTGCGTCTGGACTTCCTCTACAACCAGGCGCTGCACCATAACGAGATGGCGAGCCCCTGGAGCAGCCGCGCGGCGATGGGGAGCCTGATCGACATCCTGGCCATTACCACGCGTACCGACGTGCGCTCGGAGGTGCTGAAGGAGCTCGAGAGCCATCTCGCGACACTGAACGAGTTCCAGTCCCGCCCGGGCGTCGATACGCAGCGGCTGAAGACACTGGTATCGAATCTGCT
>Ga0306923_10008857_pt1 | contig 10097 bp, 6 predicted proteins | sample sta12Can44000108_FD_203841 | JGI IMG/M metagenome (GOLD analysis project Ga0306923, IMG submission 203841) | Lab enrichment of tropical soil microbial communities from Luquillo Experimental Forest, Puerto Rico - statanox.12C.anox.44.000.108 (v2)... | ecosystem: Environmental > Terrestrial > Soil...
CAGCGTTGCAGAAGGCCCAGAACCTGGCCGACCTGACTGACACGGCGGCGGCGCGCACCAACCTAGGCGTCTATTCGACCACCCAGACCGACGCGGCCATCATCGCCTCGGCCACCACCGTGTCGGGCGCGGCGTTGCAGAAGAGCCAGAATCTGTCCGATGTGGCCGACAAGGCGGCTGCGCGTACCAACCTGGGCGTCTACTCGACCACCCAGACCGACGCGGCGATCACCGCCTCGGCCGCCACCGTGTCGGGCGCGGCGTTGCAGAAGAGCCAGAACCTGGCCGACGTGGCCGACAAGGCGGTTGCCCGCACCAACCTCGGCCTGGATCAGGTCGCCTATTTGAACCTGGCCCAGGATTGGACCAAGCCGCAGCGTTCCCAGGCGGTGCAGTCCGCGTCGGTGGGCGGTTCGGTGACGCTGGACTTCGCCCAGTACCAGACCTTCGACCTCTCGCTGACCTCGGCAATCACCTTCGCCAACCCGACCCTGACCGCCGCCATGGTGGGCCAGAAGGGCACCATCGGCATCACCCCCAACGGCTTCGCCATCGCCGGCATGGGCAGCCTGTGGAAGCGCGTCGGCGACACCGGCTCGCCCACCACCATCACCGGCGTGGGCCGCATCGACTATCACATCCGCGCGCTCGGCCGCATCGAGTACGCCTACAATGACGTGGAGGCCTGACCCATGTTGTCCGACACCATGATGCTGGGAGGCGGCCGAAAGGCCGCCTATTCCATTCAAAACTCGCTGCTGTTCCGTGGCGGGCAGTATCTCAGTCGCACGCCGAGCGTGGTCGGGAACCGTCAGAAGTTCACGATTAGGGTGTTGGTGCGGCGGGCGCAACTTGGCGTAGCGCAGTACATTTTCACATCAAGTGATGGCACTACGACTGACACCACGTATTTTTCGCTAGCTTTTACCGCCAATGACCAAATCTATGTCGGCGGTGGAGTAACACTGTGGCGGCAGACAAACGCGGTATATCGTGACCCATCTGCTTGGTTGGCGATCATTGTTTCCGTCGATACGACAACGCAGACGATTAATCTGTACGTCAACGGTGCGCAGGTTACGTCTTTCGCTACGAACAATGCGATTGGGCTTAACCTGCAAACCGCAGTCAACAGCGCTGTACAACATCGGTGGGGTGACCTGAATTCGACGGGACATGCCTACCTTGGTGCAAATATCGCTGAACCCATCCTTGTTGACGGTGCAGCGCTGACCCCGAGCTATTTCGGTCAGACTGATCCGGTCACCGGTTCCTGGCGTCCCAAGGCAGTTTCCGGCATCACCTGGGGCACCAACGGCTGCTATCTTGGCAAGCCGTGGAACAGCGCCAGCCTAGGCACCGACTACAGCAGTGTGTCAAATATTGCGGCGCTCAATCCGCAGGTGGCGGCCGTTGCTGGATATGCAACAACTTCCGCTTACAACAACAATGGTACCAGCTCATGGTATGGTGTTCTCGGTAATGTTTCTATTCCGCTAGGAGCAAAAGTCGCTTGGAAGGTCACGCCGCAGGAAAACTATGACACCAATAATGTCACGTGGGCTGGGGTGCTTCCTACCGGAGCAAGTCTGACGACTGGATATCTGACCGGACCGGGGGGTTATAATAGCGGTATGACGTCAGGTCAAAACATGGAAGTTTTGATCGACCGTGTGGCGCATACATTTGAAATACGCCACAATGGTGTTCTTGCTAATAATGGAGCTATTCCGTCTACAGGAGATCTTTGGCCGGCTGTTTTTTCCTACAACCAACTGGGTAGTGTGGATTTTGGCCTGAGCGGGTACACGCCACCGGCAGGGTATACATTGCTGGTTGGCGGCAACAACTGGACGCCGACTGGCTTTGCGGCCAGCGATGTGGTGAGTGATAGTCCGACGAATGTGTACGCTACGCTGAACCCGATTGGGGCTTTCTGGTCGTCAGGAACGTCTACCTACAGCGAGGGCAACACCAGCTGGTCTACGACAGGTAATGCGGCGACGGCGGCTACTGTCGCTCTTCCTGACGGAAAATGGTATTGGGAAATCCTCGCAACGACGCTCACTAACCGCACGCAGTGGGGGGTCGCGACTAGGACGTGTCTGACTGACACGAGCGGCAACGATGCCGTGTCAGGATTGTATGCGCACGACAGTGTTGGCATTCTCTATAATCAGACGGTACAGAACGCTTCATGGTCTGCGGCATCGTCTTCTGGAAGCATAGTCCAGGTTGCTTGCTACAAGAGTGGTGCTGCCGTTCAAATTTGGTTCGGCAACGGCGGAATTTGGTACAACGGCGGTAATCCGTCTTCGCTTGCAAGCCCAGCCTTGTCTGTTGTGGAAACCAACGACGTATTTCCGCTCCTGCGAAAGACGAACGCGACCGCTGCTACGTGCAGTATCAACTTCGGCCGGACTGCATTTACCTATGCGCCGCCCAACGGCTTCCAGGCCCTCTGCACCGCCAACCTGCCCGCTCCGACGATCACTCAGCCCAAGAAGCACATGGGCGTGGTGACGTACACGGGCAACGCCGGCACCAAGTCCGTGGTCGGCGTTGGTTTCCAGCCGGATTTCGTGTGGGTTAAGTCTCGCGGAACTGGAATTGAACAGGATCATCGGCTTTGGGATTCTGTTCGCGGAGTTACGAAGCAGCTATACTCGAACTTGACCAAAGCAGAAGATACGGTTCCTACGCCGCTGACTAGCTTTGACAGCGACGGTTTCAGTCTCAGCAATGCAAACGGCTCTAACGAGAACGGCGTGTCCTACGTCGCATGGTGCTGGAAGGCCAGCGGTGCCGCCGTTGCCAACACCGCTGGCAGCATCGCCTCTCAGGTGAGTGCCAACCCAGCGGCAGGGTTCAGCATCGTCACATGGACCGGCAATGGTGTTGCGGGTTCCACGGTTGGGCATGGATTGAGTGCAACGCCCAAGTTCATTATCATCAAAGTTCGTAACGGAACCTATGACTGGCAGGTGTGGCACTCGAATATAAACGCTACGCCGCAAAATGGGGCGGTGTTCCTGAATCTAACGAGTGCCTTCCAGACATCCCCAAACTGTTGGAATAACACCGCACCCACTAGCAACGTAATTACCCTTGGGTCTACGCTTTCAACCAATTCAAGCGGTAGCACGTACGTTGCCTATTGCTGGTCAGAAATCCCCGGCTTCAGCAAATTCGGCAGCTACACCGGCAATAACAGCGCCGACGGTCCTTACGTGTACTGCGGCTTCCGCCCGCGCTATGTGCTGATTAAACGTACCGACAGTTCCGGCGATTGGTGGATTCAGGACGCCACTCGCGATCAGAATAACGCCGTAAATTATGGTCTGCACGCTAATACGTCAGACATCGAATTCAATAATAACGGCGTTTTGGATATTGATGCGACTGGGTTCAAAGTCCGGGCAACCAATGTTGGTTGGAACGCCTCCGGCGGCACCTACATCTTCGCCGCCTTCGCGGAATACCCGCTGGGCGGCGGCAAGGTGACGCCCGCCAAGGCCCGCTAGGGCCTCAGGCCACATCGGCCCGCCCCCTGCCCGGGGGCGGGCTTTTCTTTTTCGTCATGACAGGAGGCCGCCCATGGACACCCTCCGGCGGGAGGGCGACGCATGACGCGCGTCGATTTTCCCGAATTCATCTGGATCTGGAATGCCCGCCTGGGCCAGGGCACGCCGCGTCACCACCTGCGCATGGCGCGCTGGCTGGCGCAGCATTGGCGTGGGCATCAGCGCGACATGCTGCTGATGGCGTTCCGCTCGTCCGGCAAGTCCACCATTGTCGGCCTGTTCTGCGCCTGGGTGCTGATGGGTGATCCCAACCTGCGCATCATGGTGCTGGCCGCCGATTTCGCCCTGGCCAAGAAGATGGTCAGGAACGTCAAGCGCATCATCGAGCGCCATCCGCTGACCCAAGGGCTCAAGCCGCCCCGGCGCGAGCACTGGGCCAGCGACCAGTTCACCGTCAACCGGCCGGGCGAATTGCGCGATCCCTCCATGGTCGCCAAGGGCATCGGCGCCAACATCACCGGCTCCCGCGCCGAGATCATCATCTGCGACGATGTCGAGGTGCCCAACACCTGCGACACCGCGCCCAAGCGGGCGGATCTGCGCGAGCGGCTGGGCGAGATCGAATATGTGCTGGTGCCGGGTGGGGCGCAGCTCTACGTCGGCACTCCGCACAGCTACTACACCATCTACGCCGCCGAGCCGCGGTTGGAGATGGGCGAGGCGAGGGCGTTCCTCGACGGTTTCGCCCGCCTGGAAATCCCCCTGCTGGACCATGACGGCGCCAGCGCCTGGCCCGAGCGCTTTCCGCCCGACAAGGTTGCCGCCCTGCGCCGGCGCAGCGGCCCCAACAAGTTCGACAGCCAGATGCTGCTGAAGCCGGTGAACATCGCCGACGGCCGGCTCGACCCCGACCGGCTGCGCCTTTACGACGGCGAGCTGGACTATGCCGAGGGCAACGGTCTGCCGGTGCTGTCGCTGACGGGGCGGCGGCTGGTCTCGGCCTCGTGCTGGTGGGACCCGGCCTACGGGGCGCCCGGCAAGGGGGATTCCTCGGTGGTGGCGGCCCTGTTCACCGATGCCGAGGGCGGCTACTGGCTGCACCGGGTGCAATACCTCACCCACGACCCAGGCTTGGCCGACGTGGACGAGGCCACCCAGCTGTGCCGCCAGGTGGTCGCCTTCGTCCGCGCCCTCTACCTGCCGGCGGTGACGCTGGAATGCAACGGGCTGGGCCGCTTCCTGCCCGGCCTGCTGCGGCGCGAGCTGGCGCAAGCCGGGCTTCCCTGCGCCGTCGTCGAGGCCCATTCCAGCCGTTCCAAGGACCAACGCATCGTCGACGCCTTCGACGCGGTGCTGGCCGCTGGGGCGCTCAACGCCCACCGCAGCGTCTGGACCACGCCCTTCATTGCCGAAATGCGTGAGTGGCTGCCCGGCGGCAAGGGCCGCGACGACGGCCTGGACGCCGTCGCCGGCTGCCTGCTGTCGCAGCCGGTGCGGTTGGGTCGCCCCGCCGTCCCGCTGGCCGAACGCCGCGAATGGCGGCCGGGCGGCGGCGGGCTCTCGGCACAAATCGATTTTGATATTTAAGGAGAACAAAGATGGATCATTGGACCATGGACCTGGCGTGGTGGATCACGGCGGTGGAGCTGCCGGCGCTGGGTGGGTTGTTCGTGCTGATCTGGCGCGGCCGCACCGAGACCGACAGCCGCATGGACGATATCGACCACAAGGTCGACGTGGTGGGCAGCCAGTCGCGCGAGGCGCTGGCCGCCTACAAGCTGGAGGTGGCCAAGACCTACGCCACCACCGGCACCCTCAAGGACGTGGAACGCCGCCTCACCGAGCATCTGGTGCGCATCGAGGCCAAGCTGGACGCCGTGGGCGGCGTTGGGGGGCGGGTATGAGCGATCCCATCCTGATCATCGACGCCGAGCCCGACGCCGAATCCCAGCAGGCGCCGGTGAAGCCCGGCTCGCCCGCCGACATCCTGGCCCGCACCCTGTGGGGCGAGGCGCGCGGCGAGCCGGTGCGCGGTATCGAGGCGGTGGCGGCGGTGGTGATGAACCGCGTCCGCCACGGCGGCTGGTGGGGCGACACCGTCGAGACGGTGTGCAAGAAGCCCATGCAGTTCTCGTGCTGGAACCCCGACGACCCCAACCGCGCCAAGCTGGAGCGGGTGGACGACAGTGACCGGGTGTTCCGCATCTGCGTGCGCACGGCGTGGCGCGCCATCGCCGGCGCGCTCGACGACCCCACCAATGGCGCCACCCATTACCACGTGCGCGGCCTCTATCCCCTATGGGCCCGGGGCCGCACGCCCACCACCGAGATCGGCAATCACGTCTTCTATGCCGGCGTGGAGTGACCGCTATGGCTCTTCTTGAAAGCATCCTGGGCCTGGGCGGTGACACCATCGCCAAGCCCATTGAGGCGCTGGGCAACGTCTTCGACAAGCTGTTCACCAGCGACGAGGAGCGCCTGCAGGCGCAAGCCGTGCTGGAAAAGCTCAAGCAGCACGAGGACGAGCTGCAGATGGAGCTGAACAAGGTCGAAGCCGCCAGCTCCTCGGTCTTCGTCGCCGGTTGGCGCCCGGCCATCGGCTGGGTCTGCGCCGCCTCGCTGGCGGTCTACTACATCCCCCGCTTTACCGTCGGCACCGGGTTGTGGGTGTGGGCCTGTCTGGCCGCCATCCCGCCGCATCTGGTGCCGCTGCCCGAGATGGGCATCGGCGACATCCTTGGCCTGGTGGGCTCCATGCTAGGCATGAGTTGGCTGCGCACCGAGGAGAAGAAGGCGGGCGTGGCCCGCGGATAGCGCCCCCCGCCCGTCATTCCCAAGCCCGCCATTCCGGCGGGCTTTTTTGTTGAGAAAGGACCACCCATGACGACTTTCGTCGAATACACCGCCAACGGCAGCACCGCGCTGTTCCCGTTCGCCTTCGCCATCAACGCCGCCGTCGAGTGCCAGGTGCTGGTGGCGGGCATCCTCCAGACCAGCGGCTACAGCCTGCGCGGCCAGGGCACCATCGACGGCGGCGCCGTCATCTTCGACAACCCGCCCGCCGCCGGCTTGACCATCACCTTGCGCAAGCGCGGCGACGTGCAGGTCAGCGCCGCCGATACCGCGCCCGCCCACCTGGCCGACAAGCTGGTGGCCGGCGCCGGTATGGCCATCGACACCGTGACCGACCCCGACGGTGCCCAAGTTCTGCGCCTGAGCAGCACCGGCAACGCCCTGGACAAGGCCGCCAACCTGGCCGACCTGGCCGACAAGGCGGCGGCACGGGCCAATCTGGGCGTCTATTCGGCCGACCAGACCGATGCGGCCATCGCGGCCTCGGCCGCCCAGGTGTCGGATGCCGCTCTGCAGAAAGCGCAGAACCTGAATGACCTCGCCGACAAGGTGGCGGCGCGCACCAACCTGGACGTCTACTCCAAGGCCGAGACCAACGCCCGCGACCAGGCGGTCCAGGATGCCGCGCTGTTGAAAGTCGACAACCTGGCTAGCGTGGCCGACAAGGCGGCGGCGCGTACCAACCTGGACGTCTACTCCAAGGCCGAGACTGACACTCGCGGCCAGGTGTTTCAGGATGCCGCGCTGCTCAAAACGGACAATCTGGCCGGCGTGGCCGACAAGGCGCAGGCTCGCACTAACCTGGATGTCTACTCCAAGGCCGAGGCCGACGCCCGCGACCAGGCGGTCAAGGATGCGGCTCTGCTGAAGGCCGACAACCTTGCCGGCGTGGCCGACAAGGCGGCGGCGCGTACCAACCTGGACGTCTACTCCAAGGCCGAGACTGACACTCGCGGCCAGGTGTTTCAGGATGCCGCGCTGCTGAAAGCTGACAATCTGGCCGGCGTGGCCGACAAGGCGCAGGCGCGCACCAACTTGGATGTCTACTCCAAGGCCGAAACCGACGCCCGCGACCAGGCGGTCAAGGACGCCGCGCTGCTGAAGACTGACAATTTGGCTGGCCTGGCCGACAAGTCCGCGGCGCGGATCAACCTGGACGTCTACTCCAAGGCCGAAAGTGATTCCCGCGATCAGGCGGTGAAGGACACCGCACTGCTGAAGGCTAGCAATCTGTCGGACGTGGCCAACGTGACCACTGCCCGCACTAATCTTAGCGTCTACTCCAAGAGCGAAGTCGATGCCGCTGTCGCCTCGGTTTCGCCCGCGAGTTTGGGCGTCGGTTTGCCTGGTGCGGTCAATCTGAAGATTGCCGTCACAGGCGGCACCACCGTGAGCATGTCGGCTGGTTCCGCGGTGCTAGGCAATGGTACCGGCGGCGCCAAGATGCTTTCGGCAGTGGCTGTGACCATTGCCACCGGCACCGTAGGCGCAGGTGGTCTCGATACCGGTACTCTGGCCGCTGCCACCTGGTACGCGGTATGGCTGATCGCCAAGGCTGACGGCACCGTTGCCGGCCTGCTATCCACCAGCGCTAACGCCCCGGCCCTGCCTACCGGCTACATATTTAAGGTCCGGTTGGGCTGGGTGCGCACCTCCAGTGGTGCTGCCTCCCTGTTGGGCACCCTCCAGTTGGGTAGCCGTGTCCAGTACGTGTATGGCGGCGTCAACGTGCCGGTTCTGCCCGTGATCACCTCGGGAGTGACCTCGTCCTACGTTCCGTGCTCCGTCACCTCGGTGGTGCCGACGGCGACCGCGAAGGTGATCCACCTGCTGTTGACGCCCGGAGCTGGCGGAAACCTTTGCTTTGCTGCGCCGAACGCGAATTATACCTATAGTGGCTACGGCAGCTTGGGCGTGACGCCGGCTCCGCTGATGGCGTTCTACGCCCCTTCAGGGGTCTGCTACGGCCTCGGTTCCCTCGTTTTGGAATCGTCGAATGTCTATTATTACGGGTTCTCCTCGGTCAACCAGCTTCACTGCCTGGGTTGGGAGGACAACATCTAAGCCCACCTGACATCGTTTTCATCGGAGCCCGCCGCACCGCGCGGCGGGCTTTCTGAGAGTCCGCTGAGGCGCCATCACCCGGCGTTCCCAAGCCCGCCATTTCGGCGGGCTTTTTTATTGGAGAAACACCATGTCTCAGAGCAACGAATACATCGCTGACGGTGTGCAGACCGTCTTTACCTACGACTTCCCCGCCTTCGACCTGACTGACCTGTTGATCCAGATCGACAACATCACCCAGTCGGGCAATTTCACCGTGCTCGGTCTGGGTGGCGGCCATGGCGGTGCCGTGCGCTTCCAGACCGCCCCCGCCGCCGGCTCGGTGGTGCGCATCGCCCGTATCAAGACCTCGCCCCAGCAGCCCTTCCTGGTGCAGGACGAAAACCTGGCCGACGTGGCCGACAAGGCCGAGGCGCGGGCTAACCTGGACATCTACTCCAAGGCCGAGACCGATTCCCGCGACCAGGCGGTCAAGGACGCCGCATTGCTGAAGGCCGACAACCTGGCCGGCGTCGCCGACAAGGCGGCGGCGCGCACCAACCTGGACGTCTACTCCAAGGCCGAGACCGACGCCCGCGACCAGGCGGTCAAGGATGCGGCGCTGTTGAAGGGCGACAACCTGGCCGGCGTGGCCGACAAGGTGGCGGCGCGCACCAATCTGGACGTTTATTCCAAGGCCGAAACCGACGCCCGCGACCAGGCGGTCAAGGATGCCGCGCTGCTGAAGGCCGACAATCTGGCCGGCGTGGCCGACAAGGCGGCGGCGCGCACCAATCTGGACGTCTATTCCAAGGCCGAGACCGATTCCCGCGACCAGACGGTCAGGGATGCCGCGCTGCTGAAGGCCGACAACCTGGCCGGTGTGGCCGACAAGGCGGTGGCTCGTACCAACCTGGACGTCTACTCCAAGGCCGAAACCGACGCCCGCGATCAGGCGGTGAAGGATGCTGCGCTGCTGAAGGCCAGCAATCTGTCGGACGTGGCCGACAAGGCGGCGGCGCGGACCAATCTGAACGTCTACTCCAAGTCGGAGCTTCGGCGCCAGGCAGTTGCGGATTTCAGCCTTTATGTGAGTCCTATGGGCAATGACGGCAACGATGGCCTCAGTGCCTCCACACCTCTGGCGACCATCCAGCGTGCCTGGGACCTTTTGCAGCAATCCTACGATTGCCGCAATTTCACCGTAACCATTCACCTTGCGGCCGGCACCTATACGTCGGGACTCATGGCCGGCAGTCCCCATCATGGCGCCGGTGCGGTCCAGATCAAGGGTGACGGTAGTGCTAACGGCGTCATCATTGCTCCGACCAACGGCCCCGCCATCTACGCCATTGCCGGTGCCGTTGTGTCCTTGTCAAACCTGACCCTACAGCCGAACAGCGGCCATGCCATCGCGGCGGAATTCGCCGCTTCGGTGGGGGTGCAAAGCAACGTTATCTTTGGAGCCATTCCCAACGGTCTGGGCCAGCACATGGTGGCCGATCGCGGCGGCTTCATTGCCGTGGGCAGTTCCTATTCGGTTACCGGGTCGGCCTACACGCATGTCACGGCGGGTCAGCAGGGCCACGTCCTTTTCGCCCAGGGCATCACCGTCACCATCAGCAATACGCCCAATTTCAGCGGCGGCTTCCTGTGCGCGAGTACTCTGGGTTACAT
>Ga0306923_10008859_pt1 | contig 10096 bp, 6 predicted proteins | sample sta12Can44000108_FD_203841 | JGI IMG/M metagenome (GOLD analysis project Ga0306923, IMG submission 203841) | Lab enrichment of tropical soil microbial communities from Luquillo Experimental Forest, Puerto Rico - statanox.12C.anox.44.000.108 (v2)... | ecosystem: Environmental > Terrestrial > Soil...
AAAGAGGGGTCGCAACCCCCTGATGAGTTGCGGCAATGACAATACTGTGAAGGCTTTATCACGTCAATAGGTCTTTCGTTTTGATGTTCATGCGGCTTTGCGCATCGCTCCCTAGCTTCACAAATGCTACTGGTGCGCAGCACACCAGCCTGAACCGATTTTCCCTTAGAATCTTCTCGACCTTAGTGAAGAGTCTTGTGCGTGCATCCGGCGAGGGCTGCTTTTGACCTAATCCCTATCGATAGAGTAGGGATTATGGTGCAGGCTATTCAGGAATCTGGTTCGTCGGCGGATCCCAGTCGAGGAACATAACACTGGTCACTAGGCGCAGGAAAATAGTTATTCTAAACGGCCGCCGTGCTCGACCTACTGTTGCGTTGGATGTTAAACGAACGATGCGACTCTTAGTGGAGTCTTGCATACTCGCTTCTGGCCTGCACGAGGTTGGGAATATCGGAATCGGCGTCTTTCCAAAGTGTAAGAAAGTCTTGATACGCAGACTTCGCTTTGGCGGTCTCGCCTTCCATAGCGTAAGCACGCCCCAAGCCGAGATGGGCGAGCGGAGCAATGGGTTGGTTTTGCACGACGCCACGCCACTTGAGGATCTTTTCAAACTCGGCGACTGCTTCCCTGCCACGCTGGGCCGCCATGTATGCCTGTGCGCGCACATAAACTGGATAGAGCGAAGGCGTAAAAGCAGCAGTGTTGCCGGGTGATCCTAATTCGTAAGGAGCGGCGGCCTGCAAGACCTCGATTGCCTTTGCGGTGTCATGCCGCTTGAGGGCCAGGTCCGCTTGAATTGTGGGCACATATATGTACCGCACGATTGTGTCTTCCGGGAATTGTTTTTGTATCTGCCGTACCAACTCGTCCGCGCGGCTGTTTCCGGCTGCGGCCAGCGCCACCGCTGCCCCATACTGCACATCGCGACCGGAGGAAAGCACGAGGGCCGCTGTGGCATGCTGCTCGGCCGCATTCGCATTGCCGAAAACGGCTTCACGAAAGGCCATATCACTTTCGTATCCGGCTGCAGCTTCGTTTTCACCCGCACCCTTAGCTGACTCAATAGCACGAATTGAAATCTCCCGGGCCTTGGTCAAAAAACCTGCATATGCTTCTGTGTCAGCTTGAAGACGAAGCATGGCATTCTCCACTCCAGGCTTCCCGGCGGACCATGAGAGCTGTTGTGCCATTCCGCTTGCATCGTTCTCTAAGAAGGCAAGCCTATAGAGGTTCAGTCGCAGGGCCGGAGAGTCAAGTTTTTTGCTTTGCGCCTCAGCGGCCGTGGCACGAGCATCTTCGAGGCGATTCAGAAAGAGGTTTGAGCCAACCAGGTTGGCATACGTGAGTCCGCTCGATGGCTCAAGTTGAATTGCCTTGCGGTATTCCTCAGCGGATGTGCCGAATTGCCCCAGGCTATCGAAGATGACGCCCAGGTTGTTGGGCGGAATGTAATTGCGTGGATAGGTTTGCGCCCAGAGTTGATAAGCCTGACGAGCTTTCTCAAGATTGCGAGTCACAAAGTGCTGATAACGGGACTCAATGCCGAACTTTTCCGCCTCGCTGACTCTGTCACGAAGCTCGTAGCTCTTGGTTGTGTTTTGCGCTGCCAGGCTGGTTTCGCCAAGGTTGTAGTAGCAGGCTCCGAGAGCAGCGTAGGCCATCGCGAAATCGGGATCAAGGCTGATCGCTTGCTTGTAGAACGAGACAGCGCCGGCGTTGTCGCCTTGTCCCAACTGGATCTTCCGCGCCAGACTGTACTTCTGAAGGGCTTCAAGCGACGGCGTGGTCGCTTGTTCTATCGGCGTATCGAACTTCTGCACGGTGGTGAGAGATTCGCCCAGTTTGGTGCGCATGCTGGAAGCTGCCAGGTTCAGAGCGTCCAGAACATGACTCTTGTCGGGAGCCTCGGCCTTGGTGTTGGCGAGCAATTCGCCATCTGCACAACGAACCGCGCTGAGAGTCAGGCTGTACCGGTTGCCTATCTGCGCGATTAACCCGTGCAGAACAGCGGCGCTGTTAGTACGTTGGCAAAGCTCCTCGGCGATCTCGGGAGTAAGCCGGGCGTCGGGTGCCTTTCCCATAAGGCGTAACGTCTGCTGAATGCGCTGTTCGGACACTGAAGCAAGGAAGGGGGATTGTCCGAGTTGCACTTCGAGGCCCTGACGAAGCGCGCCGTCAAAGACAGGATCGCCGGTTGTATTCGTGAAGTCAGCCAGTACAATTGTGTCTTTGTCCGATAACGGGGTCAGTCGGCGGGAGCGGAAGTAGAGAGTACCAGCAAGCAGAACCGCGATCAAAGCGACTGCGACAGGAATGGCCAGCTTCCAACCTCGACGCGGCCGTTGTTGTGACCCACTCATCAACGGTGCCGCACCTGATGACACCAACTTTGGTTCGGTGGTCACGGCTGAAGCATGTGAACCGGGCCGTACTCCCAGTTGTGGTTCCGTCGTGTCTATGGCTTCCAACCGGCGCATGCCGCCGTGCCCCTTTAACCTTTTCAGGTCGCTGACGATGTCAGCGGCATGTTGATAGCGAAGGTCACGGTCTTTCTCGAGGCACTTACTTATGATTCGCTGCAGATCCGGCGGAATTGCGGGGTTAAGCTGCGTCGCAGGCACAGGAACGTCCTGCATGATAGAGAGAAACAGAATTCCTGTCGTATCGCCGCGGAATGGCATCTGGGCAGTCGCCATCTCGTAGAGCGTGACGCCGAATGAGAACAGATCCGTGCGTGTGTCGAGCGGGTTGCCCAGCGCCTGCTCGGGCGACATGTAGGGCATGGTGCCCAATGTAGCGCCGATCGTGGTTACTTTACCTCCATCGGCCGTGGTCTCTTCGTTACCAGTTCTTACATGAGGCGTTGCGATTTTGGCCAGGCCAAAGTCAAGAATCTTGGCACGCCCGCTGCTGGAGACGAAAACATTAGCCGGCTTGATGTCACGATGGATGATGTTGTGTTCGTGGGCAGCATCCAGTCCTTCGACTATTTGCAGAGCTATCTCCTTCAACTGCTCAAGCTCCAGCGGTCCGCGTTCAACCCTGGCTTTGAGGGTCTCGCCATTCAGAAACTCCATCGCCATGAAGATGCGGCCGTCGGCCTCACCGACGTCATAGATCGTACAGATGTTGGGATGATTCAAGGCGGATGTCGCTTGCGCCTCGCGCTGAAAGCGGTCACGGAGCTGTGGGTCATCGGCATAATCCTCAGGCAAGAACTTCAGGGCGACAAAGCGGCCCAGGCGAACGTCTTGGGCTTTGTAAACGACTCCCATGCCGCCCGCGCCCAGCTTCTCCAGGACGTGGTAGTGCGAGATGGTCATGCCAATCATGATGAAAAAGGTGGTGTGGGCATGTTCACGAGAGTTTGCACCAAAATCTCCCGACATTTCCCGAAGCTTCGAGGCCCTTCACTCGAAGCGTTCAATACTGCAGCCCAGCCGTGCCGGCACGCGATTCCGCGATACAGTCTGCCCGACGACGGAATCGCACCCCGGCATACAGTGAATTGTAAGAGCTCGACGACCGGCGGCCCACTGTTAAAAGTGCGAGGTACCTACTTAGAGGTAAGGACCGCCACATCGGGGATCGCGATGGCACGGTAGAAGACAGCTGGCTCCGCTCGCTCGGACTGCGAACCCTGGATCAAGATCTACTGGTGGTTCCTAACCGGTTGCTTGCGCAAACGCAGTTTAAAACGTCTAGGCCCGCCCAAAATTGCTGATCGACCAGACCTTTACTTCTCGCATTGAGACCTCGGTTGAACGATTGCGCTTGGTGCGGGCGGCAGAGCATGCTGGACAAGAACCCTGCCATTGAATTTGGGTCATGCATCCGGGTAGAACGATTTCGCCGGCGCTGCTTACGAATTGGAATCGTGCCTATGCGACTAGGGGCGATTGGGGGCAGTTCACTTCCATTCGACAAGACGTCGAATTGAAGGTAGCCGAAATCGTCGAGGCTCCTGTGCCCAATTCGTGGGCCGACGAGGTTGATCTACCTCTCCAAGAGCACACGGAGCCAAGAGGAAAAGGAGAAAGGTGTTGCTGCCGCATGACAGAACTTCAGTCTGGCTGGGGTTCCGGCCGCTGGCCAAGATAGTTCCATCGTTACGGGAGCCACTAAGGACAATGACAAGTCGAGCTGCTGAAAAGTGGCATGGTTGGCGAAGATGGGAGCTTCTGATTCAGTTGCCCATCAGTCGAGTTCAGCGCGACACTGCGAAACTGTGACGCGCTCGAGTTCCTTTGAATGAAGCGGCTGGAGGGAATGAAAAGCAGAAGTAGTGGCCAGAGTTTTTTCATTGTTGTTTTTCTGGACCAGCGACGGCCCAGGAAGGTTCACCCGAGCCGTGCTGAAGTGGCCCTGCAGGACTTGCTGTGTTAGTCCCGACGAGCGGAACAGTCGCAGTGCGGTGAAGTGCTGTCTTTGCGCCAGCGCAATGTGCAGCTCTGAATCTGGCTGTTGTGGACTTGAGCCTGTTTCTGTTGGCAGAACGACTAACGGCTGAACCCAGCAGCGACGGCCCAGGGGCGACTGGGCCGCGCTGACGTACGTCCTGAATCGGTGCCAAGGGCCGCTGAGCCTTGGCTTGCCGGATGGCATACGGCGCGCCACGTCAGGACGGCTCAAAGGATAGCCACGGCAGCGCAATGCTGTCGTTGCAGTAGAGCAATGTGCAGCTGGCACGGTGCGGTCTAGACTGCGGTCGCCCTGATGGCAGGTTCTTGTGAATGCGATCCTGCCTCCGGCCGTTGCCCAAGTGAGCCGGCACTGCGCAAGCCTGTCAAGCAGCGGCGCACTGCGCTTTTGGTAGGCAGGGTCCTAGCAGCACGTAAGATTATTGGCGAACAACCCCCGGCGACTGGAGCAAGTGGAGCGAGAGTGCAGACGCGATACGCCTTGGTGTTGATTACGTTTGATAATCGTGGGCATCCTGCCAGCATCTTTTAACCGCATGCTGGAGGGGTTTATATCAGGAAAGATGAGATCCGAATTGAAATCGTCGGTTTTCAACTGTTACCCTTGGGGGGCTGGAAAGTTGCAGAATGACGCGGTTAGGAGCGTCACGATGAAATACCGAATTGCTATGTGGGCTACTGCGGGCTTTCTAGTTGCGGGCTTCTGGGCGCTGTTTGCATTTTTGACATTTCCACCATCTACAGATGACCCAATGCGGGATGTCTGGACCCTCGTCAGTTTGACCTGCCCCGTCGCCATAGCTGGCAGACATTACCCAATCAGTCTCTCTGAGACTCTGGTAGCGAATGCCGTCACATATGCGCTGGTCGGTCTGATGGTAGAAACCCTTCGGCAACAACTGCGTCACGCGAAATAATTCAAACAGACCACTACCAGGACGCTCGATTCAGGAGTGACCCTGGGGCTTGGTGGCGCAAATATCACTGTTACGTGAGTGATCTGGGCTGAGGCTATAGTCGCCCATCAGATGGGCTTTCGTCGCTCGTCAGCGCAGGGATTCTGGGGCGTTGCCCTGCCCTTCTTGCTTCGCTTTGCCTGGCCTGGAGTGGCTGCTGAAGGCCGCAGTGTGAACGTCGTAGATGGGACAGGTCATGTTTTCAATTTCAAAGCATCATCACATCCGAGGTGAAGGCTGGCTAGTGATCTTTGCACCCTTCGATGAACTCGATCGTGCGCGCACCACATATATACTGAGGGCTCTTTCGCCTAAGGAAACTCTGCGACTTTAGGCGTGACGCGCGGGTTGATCGAAGTCGGACCTCCCTTATTGTCAATCACGCTGGATATCTCTCCCCTGTTGCCCAATGCAACCGTAATCATATGGTGGAACCGGATTCCAGGTTTCCTCGGAACCTCGATCGCCCTGCTGAGCACGACGTTCGGCTGGATAAAGACACTGTAGATGCCCAGTCCCCAAGCTTCGTGGCTGGCGACCGAGTCCGCGACCTTGTAAGAGGCCCATCCATTCGTTCCCGGGCTGCTCGACCAGTTCGGCTGGTCGGGAGGTCGTATGGAATCTCAGATTGACAGAAGTAAGTTCGTCCACCGTTACCTTTCCAAAGCACCTGGAACTGCTGGTGGTGCTCGATAAACAAGCCGTAGACTATGACGTCGTCGCCATTCACCACGAGTCCATTGGCGCTCGTATTGCTGGTCCAGCCCACAGCTTCGCCGTGGTCCGCACGCCATATCCAGGTGTGGTCGACGATGACTTCGTTGCTGTTGATGCGCAGGTTGGTCTGCGTGCGGCCCGGACCGGCTCCACCCACGCGGAAAAGGCGTCGTGCAAAGTGATTGGGTTCTGCGCGTGGCGCGCCCTGCTTCCCTCCGGGCCCACCTCCAACAATACTGGCGAGTTTTTCGGACCCGCGTCGAAGAGGAGGCCGGCGATTTCAATTCCATCCACATCTGCCGTGACCATGGCGGCCGTGCCATGAACGGGTCGGAGCGTGGGGAATCCCAGGCCCAGCACTACCGTGTCAGGACGTGTCTCGCGAATGGGTTCGGTAAGGTCGTAGATGCCGGGCGTCAAGAGCAGGTGCTTGCCTTCGGCCAGTCGCGCGTTAATGCTGGAGGCGGTGTCAATGACGGCTAGGGCGATATAAAACTGGTCAAGGGAAATCGCCTGCCCGGCGTCGACTCACCGTGCCAGGTGATGCCTGCACTGTTAGTCCGGAGCGCCGGAACACATACACTCCAATTCCACCTTCCATCAACTTCCAGAAACGGTTTCTCGCGCACAACTGGTGTCTGATCTATTTTGGTATACGGCGGTCTCGGCCAGTCGCCCTCTGGTGGATGCGTGACGCCGACGAAGACCATGTTCCAGTTCGAGCCAGTCCAGCCTCCCCATTCACTATTGCGCGCAATCCATTGCTGCTGAGTGCCGGAATCGATATTGCCATCGACGAGCGTGTGTCTGACATCCATCCGCCGCTGGCCCATCCGTGATGCTGGTGGAGCACCAGATTGCCACGAACATGCATACGTCGAAGGGGCACGGCCTGAGAGACGGCCCATTGCATCGTGCCTCCCGCGGGCGTCACGGAAAAGCCCTCAGCAGCACGCCAGAATGTTGTAGTGGCATTGTTGTTGACATGGCTGGCGTCAGCATGCACGTTGCCGCTGATGTGAACGGCATCAGGTGCTGCTCCCAGCCCTAGAACCTGGGTATAGAAACCCACCGCTATATCGAGGTGGTACTCCCCTGGCAAGAACAACAAAGCATAGCGTTTGGGACCGAATTCGCTTCTTCGCTGAACAGCGTAGACCTTGTCGATCTGCTTTTGCATCGCCGTCTGCGCCATTGCGGGATCGAAGATTAGCACGTTGGGACCAAAATCCGGCTTCCTTTCGGCTTGGTCTCTGCAACCGCCCGAGTCGCGCCCCCGACTGCAATGATGAATGCCAATATGAGTCCAAATGCGATTTCATAATTCTCCGTGTTACGCCAAGAACGGCATTCAAGCATCTCTGTCCAAGGTTTTGCCCATCGGAATTCCTGCCATTCGAACATGGAGCGATTCTAGTCCCCTACTTGCAGCGCCTTGAATTCTTCGATGCGAATTGGTGGCGGTCTCGCTGCGTTTCCGTGTCTTCGCAAGCCGGTCTTCGAACGCTAGACTCTTGAGCGTCAGATCTGAAAATTTATCTCTCAGACTTTCAACCGGCAAGTAGATCGATGACCTGTTGGATAGAAGCGGCTGCCTTTAGGCGATACCATCCATGCTGGACAATCCGGAGAGTTGCGAGTGGTCACAGGGGAGGCCGAGCTAGCCGACCGTTTTGGCCGAAAAAAATTTCCAGCCGATTTTTTCATCGCCATTTTTCGAAGTTCGGTTTCCCCTCGTCTAAGGTACAGGGGAGGTGCCGATGGCGCTGGGAAGACCGATTCCGCAGTTGCAGTTGAGGCGAGAAGAACGCTAAATCCTGGCCTCGGTGGCGCGCTTTTGATTTCTGACTTACGACATCAGGAACTCAACTGATAATCATTTGGCTTGCAGTGCGGTAGCAATCTGCTTCATCAGCGCGGTGTCGGCGTTGATGGCATTTGTCAGGATTTCGGTCTGACGTTGGGCTTCGGGCCAGTTGCCGGACTCGACAGCTTCGGTGATACCGGGTAACTCAAGATGAGCATAGGTATAGCGAGCGCTGTAGAGAATGTGCTTGAACCAGGGGCGGCCGGGGATTCCTTCGGGAAGAATGAAGTTGGCTTCGCCCTTGAGCAGTGATTCATTGACCGATGAAAGTTGTGCGTGATCGAGCTTGGCCGAGGCCAGTGCGGGCTTCAGTAATACTGTGGCTTGCGCTGCTGACGCAGAAAGCTCCTTGGCGGCTTGGTGCGCAGTAGCCAGGCTTAACTTGGTAGGCTCGTACTTCTTATTCTTCTCAAGTTCGGTGAGGAACTGATCGATGGTGTTGCCGTAGTACTCGAAATCGATGGGCAGGACATCGGCTTGCGCAAGGCGCAGCGCCGTGACACCCCACAGTTGCGACGCGAGAGCATGGTACTTGTAGCCCGGGTCCCCGAAACTGTTCATCCAGAAATAGTCGTCGTACATGGAATGATAAACACCATAAGGACCGTCAAATCCAAGATTCATGACCGGGCGGCCGAGAAAATTCAGGAACACAGTATGGTCGGACCCGCTGCCGATGCGGGTGTTGACTACATTGGCATCCGTCACCCGGTGAGGGTTGTGTGCCCGCTGGCGGGCAATCGCGGTCGACTTCAGCCAGGCGTCGTGTAGCGTGCCGCCGGAGGGGTCCTGGATGGAGCGAGTAGCCTCGACCAGCATGGGGGCCAGCGACCCGGAGGCGTCAGCCGAAAAATTGGGCCCTGCGACGGAGGAATCGACATTAAGGTAAGCGACCAGCTTGTTGCGCAGTTCGTCGGCGAACTGTTCACCCCATTCGGTTGAACCGGTGAGGCCAACTTCTTCACCGTCCCAGCTGCAGAAGATGAGAGTGCGCCGGGGACGAACGCCTTGCCGCAGCATCGCTCCGAAGGCGCCCGTCATCTCCATCATGGACGCTGTACCGCTGCCGGGATCAACGCCGCCGTACTCCCAAGCATCGTGATGATTGCCGAGCAGCACCCATTCATCGGGAAATTCGCTGCCCTTGATGCGGGCCTCAACGACGTAATACGGCTGGGTGGAGTTGTCCATCTCGACCTTGAGGTGAGCGACGACCGAGCCGGAAAGACGATACGTGATAGGCAGGCCACCCTGCCACGATTTGGGAGCGACCGGCCCTTTCATGTTGGCAAGAAACGGCCGTGCATCGTGCCAAGACAAGGGAAGCGCAACGATGTGAGGGAGCGAGACAGCCTCACTTTCGGGAATACGTTTGGCTCCAGGAATTGAGGCCCATCCGGGAGTGAGCGGATCGCCGGGAACCAGGAAGTCGTAAGTGATTGCGCCGCGCTGAATGTGCGATTCCGGCCCCCAAGGTCCGTCGGGAAAGACCTTGCCTCGCTTGTAGCCATCTTCTGCGGGATCGGAATAGATCAGCAGCGCGGCGACGCCCATACGCTGCGCGGTGAGGGCTTTGAATCCACGATAGCTATAAGGATTGGAGTAACGCACCAGCACAATCTTGCCTCTGACGTCGATGCCACGGCGGCGCAGAAGCTGGTAGTCTTCGGGATTGCCACTGTGGGCATACACCACCGGAGCAGTGATTTCGCCGCTACCGGAGAAGCCGATCCAAGCGGAAGCAATGTCGGGGTTTTCTGTGTCAGGATCGATCCCGTAAGGCTGTTCGCGTAGTACCGCCGAGTATTTCTTTGGCGCAACCATTTCCAACGTGGTCGACACCGGGCGCGTACCCAAAACGTCATACTGGCGAATAACGACATCTTCGAGGCCCTGCTTCTTCCACTGCTCAGCGATGTATTGCGCGACTTCGTAGTCATTCTTGGTTCCGGCTGGATGTGGCTTAAGCGTGAAGTAACGGTGGTAGTCTCGAATCCGGCTGGAAGAAATAGACGATTTGAACTGCAATTCCGCCCGCGATTCGTCCTGCGCGTGGGCTGGCGTAAAACCCGTGATGGACGCCTCGGAGGCGGTTTGTGGGGTGAGACAAGCGCCGAGGTGTGAGAGCGTGA
>Ga0306923_10008862_pt1 | contig 10092 bp, 9 predicted proteins | sample sta12Can44000108_FD_203841 | JGI IMG/M metagenome (GOLD analysis project Ga0306923, IMG submission 203841) | Lab enrichment of tropical soil microbial communities from Luquillo Experimental Forest, Puerto Rico - statanox.12C.anox.44.000.108 (v2)... | ecosystem: Environmental > Terrestrial > Soil...
ATGCGAAACGACACGGAAAGCGGCGAGGAATTATCTCAGGTTACCGGGAATCGCTCTCTTTTGCGCACGCCGCGTGATAAGGCCTGCGGCGCCGGCAAACGAGCTCGCTAACGTCGAATCCGCTCCACGAGTTATGCAACCCAAATTGAAATCCCATGACTAAAGCTACCGCCGCCGTCATCGTAGCAGCCGGTCGCGGCTTGCGTGCCGGTACTGGCGGACCGAAACAATATCGTTCGATCGGCGGGCAGACCGTCATCTTCCGCGCCATGGAACCGTTCTGCCGGCATCCGCAGCTCTTCGCGGTGCAGCCGGTCGTCAACCCCGACGACATCCAGATGTTTCAGGACGCGGTATGCGGGCTCAGCCACGCCTCGCCGACCGAGGGCGGCGCGACGCGGCAGGCGTCGGTGCATGCCGGGCTCGAGGCGCTCGCGCCGCAAAAGCCGGACATCGTGCTGATTCATGATGCCGCCCGCCCCTTTGTCTCCCAGGGGCTGATTTCCCGCGCGATCGATGCGGTGAAGCCCACGGGCGCAGCGGTCCCGACGATTGCCGTTGCCGACACAATCAAGCTCGTCGACGGCAAAGGGAATGTCGAAGCGACGCCGGAGCGCGCGCGGCTGCGCATCGCGCAGACACCGCAGGTGTTTTATTTCGACGCGATCCTCGATGCCCACCGCCGCGCGGCGCGCGAGGGACGAAGCGATTTCACCGATGATGCGGCGCTCGCCGAATGGGCGGGATTGACGGTCGCGACATTTGAAGGCGATGTTGCCAACATGAAGCTCACGACACCTGAAGATTTCGTCCGCGAGGAATCCCGCCTCGCAAGCGCGCTCGGCGATATCAGGACCGGCACGGGCTATGACGTGCACGCCTTCGGCGCCGGCGACCATGTGATGATCTGCGGCGTGCGGGTACCGCATACCAAGGGATTTCTCGCCCATTCCGACGGCGATGTCGGCCTGCATGCGCTGGTCGATGCCATCCTCGGCGCGCTCGCCGACGGCGACATCGGATCGCATTTTCCGCCGAGCGACCCGCAATGGAAGGGTGCGGCCTCGCATCAGTTCCTGAAATACGCGGTCGACCGCGTGAGCGCGCGCGGCGGCCGCATCGCCAATCTTGAGGTGACCTTGATTTGCGAGCGCCCGAAGATCGGCCCTTTGCGCGATCAGATGCGCGCGCGCATCGCCGAGATCTCGGGCGTGGATATCTCCCGCGTCGCCGTGAAGGCGACCACCAGCGAAAAGCTCGGCTTCACCGGCCGCGAGGAAGGCATCGCTGCGACCGCGAGCGCGACGATCCGCCTCCCCTGGGACGGCCAAGAGCCGGACAAAAAGCCAGGGGTTTGAGATGAGCGGCAGCGAGGCCGGTGGAGCTTTCGATTTGACGTTCGCATGAGGGTATCGCGGCAGATGGGTAGCGAACGTCAAATCGGCTCGACTAGTGCACTGGCCCGCTCGCTGCTCGATCTCTGCCGCAGTCGAAGGCTGACGCTCGCGACCGCCGAATCCTGCACCGGCGGTCTCGTTGCCGGTGCGCTCACCGACATCCCCGGCTCCTCCGATGTCGTCGACCGCGGCTTCGTCACCTATTCCAACGAAGCCAAGCGCGCGATGCTCGGCGTCAATGCAACGACGCTCGCGACGTTTGGCGCTGTCAGCAAAGAGACCGCGACGCAGATGGCGATCGGCGCGCTGGAACGCGCCGGTGTCGATCTTGCGATCTCGACCACGGGCATCGCCGGACCCGGCGGCGCGACTCCGGGCAAGCCCGTCGGTCTCGTGCATTTTGCTGCGGCCGCGCGCGACGGGCGGATCATTCACCGCGAGCATCGGTTTGGTGCGATCGGGCGCTCCGCGGTGCGCGAGCGCTCGGTAGTGGAAGCGCTGCGCATGCTCATCGAACTCGCGCGCGGTCCGCAGGCCGCAAAAAAGCCGGTCCGCGAGGCCCCAAGTCGCCTGCGTCCGCGCGCCGTGCGCACACCGCGCCGTCATGCGGTGAAACGGAGACGGCCGCCGCGGGGGTGAGGACGCAAGGGCGGTCTCGATGTGCCACAGACGCGAGCCCGTGCAGATGCCGGCGAACAAATTGCGTTCCAGTCGGGGAACTCGATCAGGGCGAGCGGCTTATTGTGCCGCGCGCCTGTGGCGCTCCCTGAGGAGGACTCATGAAGCTCGGTTTGCTCGCTCTGATCGCAATTTGCTCCGTATCCGCCAGCCTGCCCGCATCTGCAATGCCGATCGCACCTCTGGCGTCATCGACTGCACCAACCGACCTCGTGCAGATCGGGCATGGCGGTCACGGCCATCATTATGGCTGGCACCACGGCCACGGTCATCATTACGGTTGGTATCACGGCCGTCATCACGGTTGGCGGCACTAGCGCGGTGACGCCGGACGTCGCCTCCGTCCAGCGCATGCAGCAAAGTGGTCAGTGGAACGATCGTCGCCGAAATGCGTGAGAAGTTCCCGGTTCGCCGGCGTATAGCTCGTGTTCCGCGAACTTGATCGTCGAGACCGGCCACTTGCCTTCGTGGCCGACGATCGAAATGCGCAGGCCGTGGAACTCGTCAAGCCAGAGCCGATCTACCGTGCCCGCCTTGCCGTCCGTGAGCACGACGGCCTTTCCAACCAGCTCGGCCTGCGCCTGGTCGAACTCTGCAAGGATCGTGCAGGCTCTGAGCTTTGCGGTCGACATGGCTACTCATCGGAGATGGGGGCTGGTGCGCAAACGCGTTGCGACACGTACACGACATCTCGAAAAATCTTGTCGGGGGCGAGGAGATAATAAGGCAATTCTCTGCGGGCGGTGTGCACCAAAAAATAGATCCCTGCGCTCGCGACGCTGCCCGGGACGACAGCGCCTACGACACCGCCGGCCGCTTGCCGTAGATCTTGTCGGCGCGCTTCTCGAACGCTGCCGAAAAGCGCGCAAAGGCCGCATCGAACATCGAGCCCATCAGTGTCGCGAGCACCCGGCTTTTGAACTCGTAGGCGATGAAAAAGCCGACGTCGCAAGCGGTGTCGCTCTTGGGCTCGAATGTCCAGCGGTTTTCCAGACTGGAGAAAGGTCCGCGGAGATATTCGACCAGGATCTTCAAGTTCGCACGGTCCAGCGTCACCCTCGTGGTGAACGTCTCCTTCACCAACTTGAACGACACCGTCATGTCGGCCAGCACCGTCTCGGTGCCATCCGCGTTGACCTTGCGCTGACGGGTCTTCAACGACTTGCACAGCGGCACGAATTCGGGATAGCGCTCCACATCCGCGACAAGATCGAACATCTGTGCCGCCGCATGTTGGACCCGGTGCTTGCTGGAAAAGCGTGGCATCGCAAGAGCGCCTTAGCGGACGATCGCCGCCCGTGCTGCCTTCAGCCTGGCAAAATCCTCGCCGGCATGATGCGACGAACGGGTCAAGGGGCTCGCCGACACCATCAAGAATCCCTTGGTATAGGCAACCCTTTCGAGCCCGGCAAACTCGTCCGGAGGGACATAGCGGATCACCGCATGGTGCTTGCGGGTCGGCTGCAGATATTGCCCGATGGTCAGGAAGTCGACGTCCGCAGAACGCAGATCGTCCATCACCTGCAGCACCTCGTGGCGCTCTTCGCCGAGGCCTACCATGATGCCGGACTTGGTGAAGATCGTGGGATCTATCTCCTTCATTCGCTGCAAGAGGCGGATGGAATGGAAATAGCGCGCGCCCGGTCGCACGGACAGATAATGCGACGGCACGGTCTCGAGATTGTGGTTGAAGACGTCGGGCTTGGCAGCAGCGACAATCTCGAGCGCGCCCTCCTTGCGCAGGAAGTCGGGCGTCAAAACCTCGATCGTGGTGGCCGGGCAGCGCGCGCGGATCGCGCAGATGGTCCTGGCGAAATGCTCGGCCCCGCCGTCGGCGAGATCGTCGCGATCGACCGAGGTGACGACGACATGGGCGAGCCCCAGCTTGAAGGTCGCTTCCGCGACGTGGTCGGGCTCGGCGGCATCGAGCGCACCGGGCAACCCCGTCTTGACGTTGCAGAACGCGCAGGCACGGGTGCAGGTGTCACCCATGATCATGAAGGTCGCGTGCTTCTTGTCCCAGCACTCGCCGATGTTCGGGCAGCCCGCCTCCTCGCACACCGTATGAAGCCCGTTCTCACGCACGATGTTGCGGGTATCGGCGTAGCCGCGCGTGTTCGGGGCACGGACGCGGATCCAGTCCGGCTTCGGCGGCGAGAGCGCATCGGGCCGGTTCACCTTTTCAGGGTGACGCGGGCGCAGCGGCGAGGCTGAGACGGTGTCGATAATGGTGACCATGGCTACGCCATACGTAATCCGCGCCGCGGCGACAGGCAACCCGGGCTGGCGCAAGGCTTGCGGATATGAGCAGATTTGGCCGCTGTTCCCCGCTGATTCCGCCCCTCGAAATGGCCCAAAACGCAAAATCCGGCGCTGCCGCGCCATCCCTCGGCAAGAAGCTGAGCCGCGGCTTTTTCGCGCGCAGCGTGCATGTGGTGGCGCCCGACCTGATCGGCGCGACCTTTTTGGTCGGCGGCGTCGGCGGGATCATCGTCGAAGTCGAGGCGTACCATCACACCGACCCGGCCGCGCATTCCTTCCGCGGGCCGACGCCGCGCAACGCCGTGATGTTCGGACCGCCGGGCTTTACCTATGTCTATCGCTCCTACGGCATCCACTGGTGCGTCAATTTCGTCTGCGAGGAGGAAGGCTCGGCGAGCGCGGTCCTGATCCGCGCGCTGGAGCCGACGCATGGCGTGGGCGCGATGCGTCGGCGGCGCGGGCTCACCGATCTACGCGCGCTCTGCTCCGGTCCCGGCAAGCTGACGGAGGCGCTCGGGATCACCGACCGTCACAATGCGCTGGCGCTCGACACCCCGCCGTTCGCGCTCCACGCTCGAACAGGCAAGGTCGATGTCGTCGCAGGGATCAGGATCGGCATCACCAAGGCGGTGGAGCTGCCCTGGCGCTACGGGCTGCGCGGCTCGAAATTTGTGAGCAAGCCGTTTCCGGCCTTCATGAAGCCTGCTTGAGCCGCTCCAGCGCTTCCAGAATCTTCGCCTTGCGCGCCACGGCTGCCTCGCGCTTCTCGCGTTCCTCCTCGACGAGTTCTTCCGGGGCGTTGGCGACGAACTTTTCGTTGCCGAGCTTGGCATCGACGCGCTTGATGTCGGCGTCTGCCTTCGCAATCTCCTTGTCGAGCCGGACCTTCTCGGCGGCGAGATCGATGACGCCCTTGAGCGGCAGCGCCGCGACCTCGCCACGCACCAGAAGCTGCACTGCGCCCTGCGGCGCGCGCTCGGCGAAGGAGATGTCGGAGAGGCGGGCCATCCGCCTGATCACGTCGCTCCAGCGCGGCACACGCGCGTGCGTCTCCAAGGATGCGCCGGCCAGCACCAGCGGCGTGAGCGTTGCCGGAGCGATGTTCATTTCGGCTCGGACCGAGCGGATCGCGGTAACGAGATCGATCACCCAGCCGATCTCGGCTTCGGCCGCCTCGTCGGTGAAGTCGGCCGGCTCGACCGCGAGCATGACCGGCGGAATCAAGGGATCGTTCGGGCTCGCGACCGACATCAGCGCCACCTCCTCCGCGGTCAGCCGGTCCGCCTTGCGCGACCAGGAAGACAGCGCGAGCAAGGTGTCGCGCCTCGCCGTGACCTCCCAGAGCTCTTCCGTGATGAATGGCATGAAGGGGTGCAGCAGTTTGAGGATTTCGTCGCGCGCCCAGGCCACCGTCGCGCGCGTCTCGGCTTTTGCCGCGCCCTCTTCGCCCATCAGGAACGGCTTGGCGAGCTCCAGATACCAGTCGCAATAGACGTTCCAGACGAAGCGATAGATTTCGTTTGCCGCGTCATTGAACCGGTACGCTTCGATGGCTTCGGTCACCTCGCGCGTGGCGCGCACGGTCTCATGCACGATCCAGCGGTTCAGCGTGCCCTTGCCTTTGGTCGGATCGAAACCATCAGACACCACGCAATCGTTCATCTCCGCAAAACGGCTGGCGTTCCACAGTTTGGTTGCGAAATTGCGATTGGTTTCGACAAGCTGCGCCGACAGCTTGATGTCGTGTCCCTGCGCTGCCCCGCGCACCAGCGCGAAGCGGAGCGCGTCGGCACCATAATCGTCGATGACGCCGAGCGGGTCGATGACGTTGCCCTTCGACTTCGACATCTTCGCGCCCTTCTCGTCCCGCACCAGACGGTGGATGTAAACGGTCGAGAACGGCGGCTCCCTCATAAAGTGAAGGCCCATCATCATCATGCGCGCGACCCAGAAGAAGATGATGTCGAAGCCGGTCACGAGAACGTCGGTCGGATAGTAGCGCTTCACTTCCGGCGTGTCGGCGGGCCAACCGAGGGTCGAGAACGGCCACAGCGCGGAAGAAAACCAGGTGTCGAGCACGTCTTCATCGCGCGTGATGAAATCGGCGCGCTTGTTGCGGTCGAGCGCCATTTCCCGTCCCTGTTCGGGCGTGATCACCTCCTGCTCGACATAGTAGCCGAGCGCATGGCTGATCGCCTCTTCCTCGGTCTCGGCGACGAACACCTTACCGTCCGGTCCATACCAGGCCGGAATCTGGTGACCCCACCAGAGCTGGCGCGAAATACACCAGGGCTGGATATTTTCCATCCACTCGAAATAGGTCCGCTCCCAATTCTGCGGCACGATCCGGGTTCGCCCGAAGCGCACCGCCGCGATCGCGGGATGTGCCAGCGTCTTGGCGTCGACATACCATTGGTCGGTCAGATAGGGCTCGATCACCACGCCGGAGCGATCGCCGTGGGGCACCATGTGCGTATTCGGCTCGATTTTTTCGAGGAAGCCGAAATCCTCGAGCCTCGCGACGATCTGCTTGCGCGCGGCGAAACGATCGACCCCATGCAATTCCTGCGCAAATTCGGCCGCGCCCTCGGGCAGGCCGCGCAAATAATCCTCGTTGCCGACGAGCGCGAGACGGCCTTCCTGATCGAGCACGCTGACCCGTGGCAGGCCGTGCCGGTTGCCGATCTCGAAGTCGTTGAAATCGTGCGCCGGCGTCACCTTCACCGCACCCGAGCCTTTTTCCGGATCGGAATAGGTGTCGGCAACGATCGGTATCCTGCGCCCGACCAGCGGCAGGATGACGTGCTTACCGACCAGGTCGGCATAGCGCGGATCGTCCGGATGTACGGCCACACCGGTGTCGCCGAGCATCGTCTCGGGCCGCGTGGTTGCGACCACGATGAAGCTCCCAGGGTCGTCCGGGCTGAAGGTCTTGCCGTCGATCGGATAGCGCAGATACCAGAGCGAGCCCTTGACTTCGACCTGCTGAACCTCGAGGTCGGAGATTGCGGTCAAGAGCTTCGGATCCCAGTTGACCAGCCGCTTGTCCTTGTAGATCAGGCCCTCGCGGTACAGTTGGACGAACACCTTCACCACCGCACGTGAGAGACCTTCGTCCATGGTGAAGCGCTCGCGCGACCAGTCGCAGGAGGCACCGAGCCGCTTCAACTGGTTGATGATGGTGCCGCCGCTCTCTTCCTTCCATTGCCAGACGCGCTCGAGGAATTTTTCGCGGCCCAAAGCGCGCCGGCCAGACTGCTGGCGCTCCATCAATTGCCGCTCGACCACCATCTGCGTTGCGATCCCCGCGTGATCGGTGCCGGGCTGCCACAGCACGTCGCGGCCGCGCATGCGTTCGAACCGGCAAAGAACGTCCTGCAGAGTGTTGTTGAGCGCGTGCCCCATGTGCAGCGAGCCGGTCACGTTCGGCGGCGGGATCACTATCGTGAATGGTTTCGCGTTGCGCCGATCCGGGCGGCCGGCACGAAACGCGCGGGCGTCCTCCCAAATCACGGACATACGGCCTTCGATATCGGCGGGCTGATAGTTTTTTTCGATCATGGCTGGCAAATGGGCATTCGGTCGGGGCCTAAAAAGCCGCCGGGACGCGCCAAGTCAACATGGCAGGCACGTCGAAAAGGAAATTACAGCCGCTTCCTTTGGCTGAATCGGGCCCGATCCGGGGAAAGGGACGATGCTACCGGCCGCGGGAGACCCGTTCGATTTCGGCTTTCACGATGCGCTCGACCAGTCCCGGCAAATTGTCGTCGAGCCAGGATTTCAGCATCGGCCGCAGCATCTCCCTGACCAGGTCCTCCAGCGTCCGTGCATTGTTGCTGAGCACCGTATGGGCCAGGGTATTGAAGGCGGATTCGACGGCGGAAACCGTGGTTTGCGACAGGATCGGCGGCGATGGCGGGACCTGCGGCGGATCGTAGGCGGCCGGCCGTTGGACATTTCGCAAAGCCGCCGATTCCGTGAACTCCAGGTCGTCCTCGGGGTCGATTTTGTGGAACGAAGGTTGCGGGTTGGGCGGCGCCGCGCTCGGCACCGCCATGTCGTCGGTGAGTTCGAACACCTCGCCGTCGGATGGGGGAGCGCGGAATTCTCCGGGCGGGGTCGATTCGTCGAGACCGTTCAACAGCGCATCAATGTCGTCCTGGCTGTTGGCCGCACCGGGAGCCGGTGCAGCGGAGGCTGCTAGAGGCGCCGGGGTGGCTTTGGCGGAAGCCGCGACCGGCGCGGGGATCTTCGACGGTGGAACATCGTTCGTCACCGGCGGCTTTGGCGCTGCTGCGGCTGTACCCGGCTTTTCGGCTTTGGCCGGCGCGGGCTGACCAGCGGCAGCAGGCTTCTCGCCGCCCGGCGGCTTTGCCTCGTCGTCGGCAATGATGCGCCGGATCGACGCCAGAATCTCCTCCATCGAGGGTTCTTGGACCTTTGCAGGCTGCGTCATCTCCGACTCCAAATCATCAACGCCATCGCATACGTTGTTCTACACCAGGCACGACGGGATGGGCCGGTTCCGACTGCGTTGGCCTTGCGATTTCATCGCATTGACCCGACTTGTCCCCAGAACAAGCACCGCTCGATCATTGCGCGGTTCCGCCCCGTCGCCGCGCGCTTTTCAAGCGTCGCGCCGAATGCCGGCCACGAATCGCTTTGCTGCCTTCGCAAAGGCTATGTCAGGGCAATTAACGATTGCAAGCAACGCGCTTCGAAACCGAGGTTGAGCAAATTTCGTGTCGCTCCGCTGCAGGCGATGTGCGCTGCAACGAGCAGGATCGGACTGCTTGTCTCATAGGTGGGCCGTGTTTGCGGATCAGCGGCCGTCGGGCGTGCGAACGCCGAACCAGCTATCGCGAACCTGTTGGTAATGCACACTCGGATCGTAAGTCGTGGTCTGCAGGTTGAGCACCTGCGGCGACAGGCGACCGATCGAGTTCAGCACCGAGTAGGACGCCACCACGCGATCATGCTGCGCCGTGACCAGCGCGACGCGGGCGTTGACCAGTGCCTGCTGCGCATTCAGCACGTCGAGGGTCGTGCGCTGTCCGGCTTTCGCCTCTTCGCGCACGCCATTGAGCGCGATCTCGGACGCCGTCACCTGCGACTGTGCGGAGGAAACCTGGGCCTTTCCGGCCACCAGTTGTCCCCAGGCGGTAACCGTATTGGAGCGGGTCTGGTCGCGGGTTGTATCGAGGGTGAGGCGCTGCTGCGCCAGCGATTCCTTTGATTGCCTGATCAGCGAATATTCGGCGCCGCCCTGGTAGATCGGAACCGTGAGCTGCGCGATCGCAGAAGCACCGAAGGCACTCGGCGTAACCTGCGTCTGTTCATACGCTTGTTGCACCGAGGCCTGCAGGTTGAGCTGCGGAAGCAGCGCACCCTCATTGATCTTGACCTGCAAGAAGTTGACGTCGACGCCGTACATGGCGGCGGTGACAGCCGGGTTCTCGATGAGGCTGAGTTCGACCGCTTGCGGCAAGGTTGCCGGCAAATAGCGGTCGACCGGTGAGCCCGGCGCTAGATTCTTCGGCTCGTTGCCGATGATGCGGCGGAAGTTCGCGCGCGTTGTGACCAGGTTGGACTCGGCGGTCAGTTCCTGCGTTTTGCCAGCGGCGAGCTGCGCCTCGGACTGCGCAACGTCGGTGCGCGTCACCTCGCCCACGTTGAAGCGATCGCGTGTCTGCTTCAGCGTCTGTTCAAGGACACGGACGTTGCTCTTTTGCACCTCGACGATCGCCGAGTCGCG
>Ga0306923_10008872_pt1 | contig 10088 bp, 9 predicted proteins | sample sta12Can44000108_FD_203841 | JGI IMG/M metagenome (GOLD analysis project Ga0306923, IMG submission 203841) | Lab enrichment of tropical soil microbial communities from Luquillo Experimental Forest, Puerto Rico - statanox.12C.anox.44.000.108 (v2)... | ecosystem: Environmental > Terrestrial > Soil...
CGTCGTCGACTCGCTGACGGTGATCGGCTGCTCCTCGCGCTCCGCCGGCGCGCCGCGCGGCGCGATGCGGATCCGGAGCAGGTAGTCGCCGTCGGGGAGCCTCACCGGGTGGCGCACGTTCCCGGCCGGCCCCGGGCCGGGCCGCAGCTCGGCGCGGCGGACCACCTGGTCGCCGCGCGCGATCTCCACCTCCACCGACGTGACCTCGCGGTCGCCGAGCCCGTACACCAGGACCACGTCGCGCGGCGCCTGGCGGAAGAGGAGCCAGCCGATCCCGAGCGCGCCGGCGAGCAGGAGGAGCCGCGCGCCCCGCCTCACGCGTCGGCGTCCGTCGCAGCGGCGTGCTCGGTCTCCGGCTCCTTCTTCCCGAGCCGCGGCTTCACCTTGTGGACGAGGACCTTGTGCGCTCCGCCCGAGTCCTTGAGCCGGATCTCGGCGGTGATCTCGATCGACATCGAGCCGAGGAGCTTCAGGAACTCGCGGCGCAGCGCCTCCGACTCGAAGAACTTCCGCACCTCGTCGGAGACGACGCGCAGCACCTCGTCCTTCGCCCCCGCCGCCTGGGCGGTGACGAAGCCCAGCACCTCCTTCGGGAGCTTCCAGTCGCGAGCGAGCTTCTTCGCCCCCTCCTCGGTGAGGAAGATGGCCCCCAGCCCGGCGAGGAACGCCTTTCGGACGGCGTCGGTGACGAACCGGCGCGCGCCGGCCTCGCTCCCTTCCCCGGCTTCCCCAGCCTCCACATCCGGCGGTTCCCCGGACGCGGTGGGCCTGCGCTCGTCGACCATGGGTCCCCCTAGCTGGCGCGCGTGACGATCGGCAACCTCGGCGCCTTCATCACCTGCACGCTCACGGCCGCCGCCACCTGCTGGGCCACGCCGAGGAACGCCTGCGCCTGCGGCGAGTCGGGCTGGCCGGAGACGATGGGCACGCCGGCGTCGCCGCCCTCGCGCACCGCGAGATCGAGCGGAACCTCGCCCAGGAAGCGGATGCCCATCTTCTCCGCCGCTTCCTTCGCGCCGCCGTGCGCGAACACCGGCGTCTCGGCGCGGCAGTGCGGGCAGATGAACGTGGACATGTTCTCCACGATGCCGAGCACCGGGATGTTCACCCGGTCGAACATGAGCTTCGCGCGGATCACGTCGGCGAGCGCGAGGTCCTGCGGCGTGGAGACGAGCACCACGCCGGCGGCGCGGACGTTCTGCGCGAGCGTGAGCGGGATGTCGCCGGTGCCGGGAGGCAGGTCGAGCACGAGGTAGTCGAGGTCGCCCCAGTGCACGTCCTTCAGGAGCTGCAGGAGCGCGCCGGTGACCATGGGGCCGCGCCAGATGAGCGCCTGGTCCGGATCGATGAGGAAGCCGATCGACATCACCTTCACGCCGTGCGCGACGAACGGCTCGAGCTTGTTGCCGTCCTTCGAGAACGGCTTCTGGTCGATGCCGGTGAGGATCGGCATCGACGGGCCGTAGATGTCGGCATCGAGCACGCCGACCTTGGCGCCCTGGCGCGCGAGGCCGACGGCGACGTTCAGGGCCACCGTGCTCTTCCCGACGCCGCCCTTCCCCGCGCCGACGAGGATGATGTTCTTCACGCCGGGCGTGAGCCCGCCCTCGGCCACGCCGGGCGCGCCGCGCACCTGGGAGCCCCAGGCGATCCGCACCTCGGAGAAGCCGACGGCCTTCAGCGCGCCCTCCACGTCCCGCTGGATCGTCCCCTTCAGCGGGCAGGCCGGCGTGGTGAGCTCGATCTTCAGCGAGACGTTCGTGCCGTCCGCGACGAGGTCCTTCACCATGTTCAGCGAGACGAGGTCGCGGCGCAGCTCGGGGTCGTTCACCGTGCGCAGCGCCACGAGGGCGGTCTGGATGTCGGGCATGCGGGCTTCATAGCGGAGGGGAGCGTCTCATACAACGGCGCAGCGCCGGGCCCGCCCTGCCGGCCCCCTCCCTCACTTCTCCTGCGCCGGCAGCGCCTTGATCTGCTCGCCGGTGGGCGTGCGGGTGGTCCCGCGGGCCGACTCCTGCTTCTGCGCGGCCGAGGGCTCGCCCACGGCGAAGGACTGGACGGTGCTCCGGGGCCCGGGGCCGAAGGTGCCGCTCACCTGCACCGCCAGGTGCGAACGCCCCTGCGGCGCCGTGAAGCGGACGTCGAGCTCCTTCACGTCGCCCGCGGCGAACGAGGCGCCGGTGACCGGCCGCTCCTCGCTCGTGACGGTGAGGCCCCGGACACCGTACACGCGCACGGAGACGTCCTTCCCTGCCCCCTCGAAGTGGAGGGTGAGGTGGGCGGTCCCGGCGGCGAGGGCGGCCTCCACGCGCACCGGCGCGCGCGGCTTCCCGGCGGAGCCCCTCGGAACAGGCGCGTCCGCGGCGGCAGTCGGGGGCTTCGCGGCGGGCCCGGGCTCGTCGGCGCGGCTGGCTGGACTGGCCGGGCTGGAAGCACTGGCGACGAGCGCGACGGCGAGGGCTGCGTGGAGCTTCATCGAAGGTTCCTGTCAGGGGCTCGTGAGGGTGAGATCCGCGGTGTAGTCGAACGGGGTGCCGGGCGAGGACTCGAACCCGGTGAGGACGACCACGTAGGGAAGGCCGCTGGTGGTGGGGAAGCTCGCCGACTCGGTGGCACCGCCGAAGAACTGGTCGGCGGCCGCCACCACGGCGCCCGCCTGGAACACCGTGATCGCCACGTCCCCCACGCTCTTCGCGCTCACCGTCATCTGCGCCCCGTTCCCGGTGACGGTGAGATAGCGGTTCGCATTCACGTCGTTCGGGGCGTTGCCGGCGAGGCGCAGCGTGAGCAGGCCGGAGTTCTCGACCACCGGCTGGTAGAGGACCGCGCCCGTGAGCGGCGCGGGGCGCGGGTTCCCGGTCCCCGCGTCGTCCGTCACCGAGAACCCCCGCTCGGCGACGAGCGCGTCGATGTCGGCGGCAACGGCCGGGTTCGCTGCCTTCAGGGCAGTGACGAACGTGAAGACGGAGGTGAGGCGCGGCGTGGTCTTCTGCGCGCCGACGGCCACGTCGTAGATGGGCCCGAGGCCGAGCGAGACGCGGTCGAACGGCTCTGCCGACCCCGCTGGCCCGTCCGCCAGGTCGACGAGGATGCGGGCGATCGACCCCTCGGACCACCAGCCGGGAGTCGGATCGCCGGTGCCGGGGCCGCGCACGTTCTGCTCGAGGTCGTCGTCGATCGCGGTGGTCGCCTGCTGCGGCCCCTGGGTGTCGCGGTACGACGTGTCGGGCGCGAGCAGGATCGCGCTGAGGCCGTTGCCCCACCCCTCGCTCCACGCGAGCCGCGGGTCCTTCTCGTCGCCCACGGAGTGCGGGCCGCCGGGAGAGTCGGAGCGCGAGAGCTTGGACTCGAAGTAGTGCCCCCACTCGTGCACGATCACGTGGTCGTCGTACTCGTCGGTGTCCACGTCCTCCGCGCCGAGGATGTAGAGCTGCTCGCCATCCCAGTGCGAGGTGCCGATCTGGCCGAGCGTCGCGAGCCCGGGCTGCGGGACGTTGTCCGGGCTCCAGTTCAACGTGAGCGGCGGGAACGTCGGCTGGCGCACGGCGAGGAAGCCCTGGGCCGCCGTGAGCATGGAGTCGAGGATCGCGAACGGCGCGGCGATGCGGGTCTGCGGGTCGTAGCTCCTGCCGGTCCAGCCCGACGGGGCGCGCAGGTCCTTCTGCACGTCGCCGGGCGCGAACGGCGCCGAGACGACCGCCCAGATCGAGCCGTCGGTGTTGTCCCTCACCTCCATCGGCGGCGTGGTGGTCCTCGCGAGCACTGCCACGCGCACCTGCGACGGAGCGCCGGCCGGGACGGTGAGCGCGTACGCGCCGCTCGCGTCGGCGGTGGTCTGCGACAGCGTCGCCAGGCTCGACGCATCCACGAGCCGCACCTCCGCGCCGCGGATCGGCTTCTGAACCGTGGAGGCGTAGGCGAGGCCGGAGCTGGGCGTCGTGGGCACGCGGTCGTAGGTGAGGATCCCGTGGACGCCGGACGCGGCAGCGCTCACGCTCCCGCCCTTGTTGCTGTCGCCGCCACTCCCGCCCCCGCCGCACGCCGCCGCCAGGGACGCGAGGATCGGGAGACAACGCCAAGGAATTCGCACGTTCGCCGCTCCTCGCTCCTCGGGAGGGCAAAACGCTATGCGTGGCCCGCCAGCGCGGCCAGCACCGCCCGGAATCCACGACGGGGCAGACCCGCTCAGCCTCTCAGGTCGGCGGGAGCCGCACGACCTCGCCGGAGGCTCCGGGCGGTTGCACGCGCACCTGCCCCTCTTCCCCCTCGCGGCCGATGATCGAGATCTCCACGTCGAGGAAGCGGCGGATCACCTCCGCGTTCGTGGTGAGGTGCTTCGTCACCGCCGCGACGGTGTAGCGCGTCGAGGGAACCACGCCCGGTGGCGGCTGCAGCAGTCCGGCCGCGCCGAGCGCGGCGGGGAGGAGGAGCTGGTCCGCGAGGTGGCGGTCCACGGCGGCGCCTCCCGCGAGGAAGGCCTGCATCTCCTTCACCGCCTCGTCGGCGACGCGCTCGGGGGCGGCCGTGCGGTCCCCGACCGCGCCGCAGCCCGCGCGCGCGCGCTCGAACGAGGCGACCACGAGGAGGTGCGCTCCGGCGGAGATCCGCGCCGGCACCGGCACCCGCGTCGTGTCCGCCAGGACGCCGATGTCGCGCAGGGCGCGGGACGCGCGCGCCGCCATCCGGTCGGAGATCTCCGACGAGAGGCCGCCCACCATCGCGACGGCCTGCACCTCGCCGAGCGTGCCGCGGTGGCGCAGGTCGAGCGGCGGCATCGCGTGCGCGGGATCGATGGTGGTGGTGATGACGCCTCCGCCCTCGGGGTAGAAGCCCGCCTCCTGCATCTCGAGCGCGAACCCGAAGCCGAGGCGCGCCATCGCGGGCGCCCACACGAGCGCGAGGTAGTGGAACGTGGGGCTGTACTGCTGGTGCGTGCCGCCGCGGAGCGTGAGCTCGGAGCGGCCGCCGGCGAGCGCGAGCGGGAAGCAGAGGGTCTGGAAGAGGAGCGGCGCGGAGCCCGCGGTGCCGATGTCGAAGGAATGGGTGCCCGGCGCCGCTCGCGTGCGGGGGCGGAAGACGAGCCGGGACGAGCCCACCTCGCAGCCCTCCACCTCCGCGTCGCAGAGCCGGGCCGCCGCGCGGGCCGCCTCGCGGTGCTGGGGGCGGAGCCCGGGCTTGATGCGGTTCGCGCGGATCCGGTGGACCCTGAACGACTTGCCGGTGATCGTCGCGAGCGAGAGCGCGGTGCGCAGGATCTGCCCGCCACCCTCGCCGGAGCTGCCGTCGAGCACGATCTCGAGGTCGTTCGGCATTTCGGGCGAATGTAGCCCTTTCAGCGGCCTTCGGGCGCGACCCGCCAGGGATCGTCCCCGTGGTAGATGGGGCCGTGCTCGCCGCCCTGGTCGTGTTCGCGGTCTGCTATTCCGCCATCGCCGCGGGGCGCGTCCCGGGGTTGTCGCTCGACCGGCCCACGGCCGCGCTCGCCGGGGCGGTGCTCATGGTCGCTGCCGGGGTGATCTCCCCGCGCGATGCCGCGCAGGCGGTGAACGGCGACACCATCGGCCTGCTGCTGGGGATGATGATCCTGGCGGAGCTGCTCGCCGAGGCGGGCTTCTTCCGGTGGGCGGGCTGGCGCGTCGTCAGCGCGGCACGGACCCCGCGCGCGCTCCTGTGGGGGCTCACGTTCGCGGCCGGCGGGCTCGCCGCGCTGCTCGTGAACGACACCGTGTGCGTGATGATGACGCCGCTCGTCCTCGCGCTGGTGGACGAGGCCGAGCTGCCGCCCCTGCCATATCTGTTGGCGGTCGCCTTCGGCGCGAACGCCGGCAGCGCCGCCACGCTGGTCGGGAATCCGCAGAACGTGATCGTCGGAGCGCTGTCCGGCATCTCGTTCAGCCGCTTCACCCTCGCGCTCGCGCTCCCCGCGGCGGCGGCGCTCTGCGTCGTCGCGCTCCTGCTCCAGCTCCTCTTCCGCCGCGACCTCCCCCACCGCCGGCTCGCACCGGCGCACGCCGTCCCGCCCACGCTCGACGGCCCGCTCCTCCGCCGCGCGCTCCTCGGCCTGACGCTCGCCGTGCTCGGGTTCCTGGGGGGCCTGCCGCTCGCCTGGACCGCGCTCGCCGCCGCCACGCTCGCGCTCGCGCTCGCGCCGCGCTCACCTCGCACGGTGCTCGCACGCCTCGACTGGCCGCTCCTCGTCTTCTTCGCCGGCTTGTTCGTGGTCGTCGCGGGAGTCGGCCGCTCCGGGCTCGCGGAGTGGATCTACGACCGGGCCGTGGCGCCCGCGCTCGGGGTGGGCACCAGCCGCCAGGCGATCGTCTTCTCGGGGTTCGCGACCCTCGCTTCGCAGCTCGTCTCGAACGTGCCCTTCGTGCTGCTCGCGGGGAGCTGGATCCCGAACACCGCCGATCCCGACCTCATGTGGCTCGCCACCGCCCTCTCGTCGACGCTGGCCGGGAACCTCACCATCGTGGGCTCGGTCGCGAACATCATCGTCCTGGAGCTGGCCGGGGAGCGCGGGCGGATCGGGTTCTGGCGCTTCCTGGCCTACGGCCTGCCGGTGACGGCGCTCACCCTCGTGGTGAGCCTCGCCCTGCTCCTCGGCGAGCGCTCCCTCGGGCTGCTCGCTGGAAGTCCTTGAGATCAGAGCAGTAAAGGGTTACCGACGAGCGAGCGTGCGCCCGCGCGTGGCCCGAAATACGGCCGCTCGCCGCCCGTAGGTACGAACATGATCGGCGCGATCGCGCTCGCAGGAGTCGGCGCCGCGTGGCCGGCGGAGGTGGAGCGGGAGTTGGCACCCGAGCTTCTCCCGGTGGAGGCGAAGCTCGCGCGCGCCGCGGCGAGGGGCGATCGCGAGGCGTTCGCGCGCCTCGTCGACGTGCACAAGCGGCCGATGCTCGGGCTCTGCGTCCGGCTCCTCGGCGACCGCGAGGAGGCGCGCGACGCCGCGCAGGAGGCGTTCGTGCGCGCCTGGAGCGCCATCGGCGCCTACGACCCGTCGCAGCCCTTCGCGCCCTGGTTGCTCCGCATCGCCCGCAACCACTGCATCGACCTCGCCCGGCGCCGCGCGCAGCTCGGCCGCGTGGTCGCGCTCGACGCCGCCTCCGAGGGCGGGGAGTCGCCGCTCGAGCTCGCGGATCCCGCTGCCGCGGCCGCCGACGAGCAGCTCGCGCAGGCGCAGCTCGCGGCGAGCGTCGGCGTGGCCGTGGAGGCGCTGCCGGCGAACTACCGCACCGTCATCCAGCTCTTCCACGTGGAGCACATGAGCTACAAGGAGATCGCGGCGGTGATGGACGTCCCCATCGGCACCGTGATGACGTGGCTCCACCGGGCACGGGCGCGGCTGCGCGAGGCGCTCTCGACGCGGCCGGAAGGCTCGCCAGAAGCTTCGGAGTTCCCGCCATGACCCCCACCACCCGCCACCTCACCGACGAGCTCGCGCAGCGGTACGTCGACGGCGTCGCCACCGAGGTCGAGGCGGCGCACTGCACCGGGCACCTCGCCGGCTGCGACGGCTGCAGCCTCCTCGTGGAGTCGTACCGCGCGCTCGGCGATGCGCTCGAGGGGCTCGGCGGTCCCGAGCCGGAGCCCGACTTCACTGCCGCCGTGATGGCGCGCATCGACGGCGCGGAGCGCGCGGCCGCCCGGTCGCGCCGGTTCGCCTCCGCCGTCGTCGCCGCGGCCGCCGTCCTGCTCGTGGCCGTCGTCGGCGTCTCCGGCGCCGCCGTGTCCGCGCCGGCGCTCTCGGGCCTCACCGTCGCGTTCGGCGACGCCTTCCACGCCACCTCCGTGGGGCTCGAGGTCGCGGCCCCGCTCCTGCGCGCGCTCCGGCTCCAGATCGTGCTCGCCTGCGTGGCGCTGGGCGTCCCGCTCCTCCTCGCCCTCCGCAGGCTCTCGGTCCGCGCCGAGGCCCGGGTCTCCGCCTCGTAGGAACGCCCATGCTCGTCGCCTCCGCGATCGCCTTCCTCCTCGCGCTCGAAGCTCCGGGCCAGACGCCGCCCGCGCCCACGCCGCCGCCTTTGCCCCGGCAGGCCGTGCACGCGCCCGCGCTGCCCCCCGTGCCCTCCCCCGTGCCGAAGCGCGCCGGCGAGTGGCCGGCCCGCCCGTCCGGGCAGAAGGTGACGATCACCGAGAAGACCACCGTCGACGACGCGCTCGAGCAGATCGCGAAGGCGGCGGGCTGGAACCTCGTCGCGAACACCGGCCGGCTCGGCGACCGGGTGGTGATCCTCGGCCTGCGGAACGTGCCGGTGGAGGACGCGGTGGACGCCGTGCTGGAGGGGCTGCCGCTCGTCGCGACCCGGCACGGGGACGTGGTCACCGTTGCGCCGGGCCTCCCGGGTCCGCCGGTGGAGCGGCCGGTGCTCTCCGGGTTCGACAAGGCCACCGGAAAGAGGTTCAGCGGGAAGTTCGCGGACGCGCCCGTGGACGAGGCGCTGCGCAAGGTGGCGGAGGCCGCCGGGCTCTCCATCGTGCTGCCCCCGGGGCTCCGCGGCGCGGTCACGGCCGACTTCCGCGAGGCGCCGGTGGAGGACGTGCTCCGGGTGCTGCTCGCGCAGAACGGCCTCACCGCCGAGCGCGAGGGCGGCATCGTCACCGTGAGCCGCGCGCTGGGGCCGAGCGTGGTGATCCGCGGCGGCAAGCGCACGCTCGAGTTCCACGCGCCGGACGTCGACGTCGAGGTGGGGCAGGCGCTGCGCGAGGCCGAGCGAGACGCGCGGAAGGAACAGCGGGACGCCGAGCGCGAGGCCCGGCAGGCGGCGCGGGACGCGGAGCGTGAGGCTCGCGCCGCGGAGCGCGACGCGCGGGACGCCGCGCGCGGGAGGCGAGGCCACGACGGCTCCGACCGCGTGCTCTCCGGGGATCAGGTGATCGGCGCCGGTCAGCAGGTGGGGGACGTGGTCGTCCTGCGCGGCAACCTGCGGCTCGCCCCCGGGGCCACCGCGCGCGAGGCGGCGGTGATCCTCGGCTCGGTGGAGCTGGCGCCGGGCGCGACGGTCGAGGACAGCCTGGTCGCGATCGGCGGCGACATCCACGTCTCGCCCGGCGCGCGCGTCGGGAAGGACGCGGTGAGCGTGGGCGGAAAGATCGTCCTCGACGATGGCGGCGAGATCGAGGGGCAGCACACGAGCGTCTCGATCCCCGGCATCGCGACCGCGGTCTCCGCGGTGGGGCTCGCGCCGTTCCTGGGCGCGGTGTCGCCCGCGGTGCGGCTCTTCAACGCGCTCGCCCTGTTCGCGACCCTCTTCCTGCTCGGCCTCCTCCTCATCACCGTCGCGCCGCGGCGCGTGGACGGGGTCGGGGCGGCGCTCCAGAACGCGCCGGTGAAGTCGCTCGTGGCGGGGCTGCTCGGCACGATCGCGCTGCCGGTGCTCGGGCTCCTGCTGGCGGTGACGATCGTCGGCATCCCGCTCATTGCCGTGCAGGTGCTCGCGGTCGTGCTGGCGTGGATCCTCGGCTTCACGGGGCTCGCGATGATCGTGGGGCGCGCGTTCCCGCTCCGCGTGGAGCGGCGGCTGCCGGTGGTGCAGCTCGCGATCGGCACCGCGGCCCTCGTGCTCGCGACCCGCATCCCGGTGCTCGGCGTGATGATCTGGACCGCGGCCTGGCTCTTCACCTTCGGCGCGGTGCTGCGGACCCGCTTCGGCCAGCCCCCGTCGCTCGAGACGGCCCTGCCCACGAGCGCGGTGCAGCCGCCGCGGCCGCCGCCCCCCGCGTCCCCAATGCCGCCCCCGATGCCGCCGGCCTGAAAGGGCGCGGCGCTCGTTCACGCGGCGCGCGAGACGACCGGCCGCTCCGGCCACACCAGCGCACGCGCCGCCGGTCGCGCCCTGAGATAGGCCACCGTCCCGGCGAGCACGAGGAGGCCCCCCGCGACCGCGCCGCCGGCCCAGGCCGGGCGCGGCGGCTCGAGGAAGAACGCGAGCGCCAGCACCGACGCGAGGAGCGCCCACCCGGCCCCCTGCACGCGCGCCCAGCCGCGCAGGCCGGCGAGCCGGGCAGCGTCGAGGCCCGCGAGCCGCTCCCACAGGAGCTGCTCCTGCCGCCAGTACGTGTAGACCACCGGGATGATCTCGAGCGTGAGGAAG
>Ga0306923_10008873_pt1 | contig 10088 bp, 3 predicted proteins | sample sta12Can44000108_FD_203841 | JGI IMG/M metagenome (GOLD analysis project Ga0306923, IMG submission 203841) | Lab enrichment of tropical soil microbial communities from Luquillo Experimental Forest, Puerto Rico - statanox.12C.anox.44.000.108 (v2)... | ecosystem: Environmental > Terrestrial > Soil...
CGGCGCGGGCGAGGTCCTCTTCGGCCCGCTCGGCGAAGACCGTCATGCCAAGCCGCCTGGCCGTGCCGAGCGCGGCCGTCAGCAGTTCGAGCGCCCGCTCCCGGTCACCCGGCCGGCCGCGGGCGACCAGCAGGCGGGCCAGATCGGCCTGCGTCCGCGCGGTCCACGGCCGGGCGCCGATCCGCGCGTTCAGCCGCAGGGCATCGTCCAGGTGCAGTTCAGCGGCTTGGAGGTCGCCGGCCGTCATCGCCGCGAGCCCGAGGTACCGGTCGACCGCGCCCGTGCTTGTTTCCAGGGTGTCCACGACCAGGCCGCGGTACGGAAGCAGCCGGCCGTGCAGCACAGCGGCACGGCCTGCGTCGCGGAGGAACATGGCAACCTCCGCCAGGTGGGCCAGGCTAAGCAGCAAGTCGTTGTTCACCGGGATGACCGCGAACCGGTCTGCGGCCAGCTCCTCGAAGACGGACCGGGCTTGGTCTTCGTCCCCGAGTTCCGTATGCAGCCTGGCGAGCAGGCAGCGGAACAGCGGGCGGGTGGGAAACTCCGCCACCGAGCGCCGGATCGCTGGTTCTATCTCCGCCAGCCGGCCATCCTCGCTGCGCAGGGCGAACAACTGCACCCGGGTGAAGATGACGGCGTCCCACGGCACCGAGCTGGTGCCGGACCGGAGCGCCGATTCGACCAGTATCTCGGCATCGGCGAACCGCCCCTCCAGCAGCGCCAGGCTCGCCTGGACCACGGCGGCCATGAAGCGCAACGCCGGCTGGCCCAGCTCGGCGGCCAGGCGCTGCACCGCGTCCAGGGCCTCCCGGTACTCCGCCATCCGGCCGACCAGGAGGAACACCATGCCGCGGTGGTGCTCCCCTCCGCCTTCCATCGCCTTGTGGCGCGCGGCGCGGGCCAGCGCCCGCAGCTCCTCAGCGATCGCCAGCCGTTCGGCCGGGTCGCCGGGCCCCATCAGCGCGTTGAGCCGGCAGGAAAGGGTGTAAGCGAGCGTCGAGGGGTCATCCAGCGCCCGGGCCAGGGCGACCGCCTCCCGGCTGAGCGCCTCGCGTGGCCCGCGGTCGGGCTGGTCGCGCAGCGCGACCGCCAGGTGGGCGAGGACCCGCGCGCGGACCGCCCCCGCGCCTTCTTTCTCTGCGAGCATGGCCCGCGCCTCCTGCAGGAGGGGGATCATGTGCCGGTCGCTGGCGCCACGCTCGAACGTGAACCGGCCTGCATAGCCGAGTGCGGCCTGGCCCAGCTCCTCAGCCATTCCGTATTGCCGCGCGAGGCTGGCCGCGAGGCGCAGCTCTTCCCTCGCAGCTTGGCGCTCGCCCATCCTGGTCAGCGCATCACCCAGCGCCAGCAGCAGCCGGCACCGGGCCTGGTCCTCCTCGGGCGACTGACCGGGCCCAAGGGCGGCCAGGGCCATCCGAAACAGCCGGGCCGCCTCCTCGTAGGCCAGCAGGCCAATCGCACGCTGGCCGGCCTGGCCGGCGTAGCTGACCGCCTTGCCGGTGTCGCCGCCCGCCGCCGCCTCAAAGAAATGGTGCGCCAGCTCGGCCAGGTGCGGGCCCAGATCCTGCATGTACCGCGTCTCGAGAGCCTCACCGGCTTGCCGGTGCAGCCTCACGCGGCGGCCAGCCGGGATGCTGTCATACAGGGTGTCGCGGATCAGTGCGTGGGTGAAGCGCAGCCGGCCGGGCGCGCCGGGCACCGCGGCAACCATGCCGGTGGCAATGCCGTCGTCCAGGACGTCCAGCAGCTCGCCCGCGGGGACCCCCGAAAGCCCCTCCAGCGGGCGCAGCGAGAACTCGCGGCCGAACACCGACGCCAGGCCCAGGACCCGGCCGCACGGCTCCGGCAGGCGCGCCACCCGCCGCCCGATGACCTCGCGGATCCCTTCCGGGATGGCCAGCCGCAGCCCCGCCGGGTCGCCGGCCCGTTCCAGCCGCCCCTCGGCTGCCAGCAGCCGCACCACCTCCCCGACGAACAGCGGGTTGCCCTCGGTATAACGGTGGACCGCAGCCACCACGCCGTCCCCTGGCATCACCCCGGCGGTCTGCTGGATCAGGTGGCCGACATCGGCCTCAGCCAAGCCTGGCAGCCGAAGGTGCCTGGCCGCCGGTTCGCGGGAAAGCTCCGCTAGCGCCACGGCCAGCGGGTGGCCGCGGTCGAGTTCAGTGGGGCGGTAGGCGCCCAAGACCAGGACGCGGGCGTCACCGAGCTCCTGGGCGACGAACCGCAGCAGCAGGACCGACGGGGCATCAGCGGCGTGCAGATCGTCCAGGATGAGCATCAGCGGCTGTCCGGCTGCGGCGTTGCGCAGAAACGTGGCAACCGCGTCGAACAGGCGGAACCGGGCAGCCTCCGCCCCCGCGGGCGGGAGCGGGCCGGCATCCGGCAGCGTCTCGGCGACCTCTGTCACGATCTGCGCGACGAACGGGGCGCCCGCTCCCAGGTATGACCGCAGGTCCTCGCTGCCCAGGCCACGAACGCAGGCCCGCAGCGACTGCACCCACGGCCAGTACGCCGGCGCCCCGCCGGCCTCCCAGCACCGCCCCCACGCCACCTTGACCCCGCGATCCCGGGCATGCGCCGCCGCCTCATACGCCAGGCGGCTCTTCCCAATACCCGGGTCTCCGGCAAGCAAGAACAGCCGACCGGTCCCGGACGTGACGTCGCCGAGCCCGGCCAGCAGCTCGCCCAGCTCGCCATCCCGGCCGACCAGTGCCGGTGCTGCCCTCGGCCGATCCTGCACGCGGCCCCCAGTTGTGCCCGCTAATCCCGATTGTGCCGACGCCAGCGCCTCCGCGGAAGCCGGCAGATCATCCTGCGGGATTCCGCCGGTCCCACGGTCCGGGGGCGGCCCATCCCCGGATAGCCGATGTCCATCCGCGCAAGGTCGGCCAAGGGCGGCGCGAGGAGACGCAGTTCCTGGCCGACGGGTTGCCACGAACCGCGGGGCTGGGTGGCCGGATCCCCCGCGGAGCGGCCCGGGTGACCATCACCAAGGCCCTCAAGACCACCCTGGGACGGATCCGGGCACTCAACCGTGCCCTCGACGCCACCATCCACACCAGCACGTTCTGCTGCTACGCGCCCGATCCGCGAGCCCGGTCACCTGGCACACCTGATCGCCGAGACCAGTTTCCCGTCCCCGGCCGGGGAACAACTGTTCCCTGCCCGGTTACGCCTGCCCTCTGAGCTAGGCGGCACGCCGGCACCACCGGCAAGCAGCAGCAGACCGACCGCCAGCCTGCGTGAGAGGAACTTGCGCGGTCCGGCGGATGACCCAGTTGCAGATGCGCTTGATGCCGGACAACCGCCGTGGCCAGCGGCGAAGTTCATCAGCTGGGTTGACCTGCTCACTCATATCAGCGGAGGCAGGGAAGCTTCGTTGACACCAAGATCACAAGGCAATGGGAACAGGACGAATGATGACTGCCATGGCGCTAACAACCACCATCCTCTTCACCGTCTTCATCACCGGCGTCGTCTCCGGAATCACAGGCGTGATCACCATGGCGGTGCATCGCACAGAACGGAATCACGCGCTGACTCTGCCAGCAGCCGACCAAGTCACCCAAACCGGTCGGTGGCTCAACGGCGTATACGTCCGCACTCCGGCCATCGCACGCGAGGTTTGCGCCCGATACGCGCCCGGGCAGGACACCTACGAGAACGTTTCCGCAGGTCAGGGGCGTGCACAGCAACCCCCTCCGAAGCCGTGAGCGCAGGTTCGAATCCTGCCGGGGGCACTGGTCAAAGGCATAAATTCGAACACTGTGACGATCTTGGCTAGCCCGGGCGCCAGGCCCGTGACCTGCGGCAACGCCCAGCCCTCCCCGACCTTGTGCCCGATACGTGCCCGGACACCACCGCTGATCCGCGAACTCTCCTGCTCAGCGGCAGGCTACATTCACGGCCTCCAGGCCGTTCGGCGGCAGCAGGCCGTTGCACCTGCAACTTGAGCTGCACTAACGCGCCAGCCGCGGGGCACAGTCCTCGGCTGGCAACGACATGCCGCCACACCTGGCCGACGGCGGCGAGGAGATACATCACGGCGGCAGGAGCACGCCACAACAGTGTTGTCAACGCGATGTCCTTCGGCTTGAACTGCTTCACCTTTGGGTCGACCTGATGGAGCATCTTGCTGGTCCGCTCCGTGTTTCGACGCGCACGGTTTCACCGGCTGCCAGTGGGCAGCGCATCGAACGGTAATTCGCTGTAGGCCGTGGCCGCTTATCAGCCGGCCCGGAGAATTGACATGGATCCGGCTTGGAAGAGTTGGGTGACGTAGACGGTGTTGGTGTGCTGGTTGACGCTGATGCCGAGTGGTTGGGAGCCGACTGACTGCAGGGGCGCGAGGCGGCGGCAGCCGCTTGTTGCGCCGGCCCGGCAGTTGGTGCCGTTGATCACCGAGATGGCGGCGCTGGAGGTGTCGGTGACGTAGACGGTGCCCGTGGCGGAGTCGGTCGTGACGGAGCTGGGCGAGCGGCCCACCGTGACGGTGGGGTGGTGGCCGGTGCAGCCGGAAGTGCGGGTGCTGTTGCAGGTGGCGGCGTTGATGACCGAGACCGTGCCGGGCTGGTCGCCGAGGGCGTTGTTGGCCACGTAGAGGGTGTGGGTGCGGTCGCTGACCGCGGCGCCTTGCGGGTTGAGCCCGACGGTGATGGTGGCGGCGAGGTGGCCGCAGCCGGAGTGGTTGGTTGCGTCGCAGGCGACCCCGTTGATCACCGAGACCGTGTCGCCGTTGCTGAAGTGGCTCGCGGCCGACCCGGCGTTCGGCCCGTAAATGGTGTTGGTGGCGGCGCTGACGGCGAGGGTGAACGTGCCCTGCCCGACCGTGGCCACGGCGGGGGCCTGGGCGCACCCGGAGGTGTGCTGGGCGTTGCAGGTGGCGGCGTTGATCACGGCGACCCGGTTCGCGGCGTTGCCGAAGGGCACGTACAGGGTCCGGGTGGCCGGGTTGAGCGCCGGGGGCCCGGGATTGGGGCCGACGGTGATAGCCGACGCCGATTTGCCGCACCCGGCAGTGTGCGTGGCGTTGCAGATGGCGGTGTTGATCACCTTGACGGTGCCGGAGGACGGGTCGGAGGCGTACAGGGTGTGGGTGGCCGGGTCTATCGCGCCGACGTTGGCGAAGGGGCCGGCCATGGGGATCGTGGCGGCCGGGGCGCATCCGGTCAGGTCGCCGACCTGGCAGGTCGCGCCGTTGATCACATCGATCTGCGGCAGGCTGAGGTTGCCGGCGTAGATCGTGTTAGTGGCCGGGTCGATGGAGGTCAGGAACTCGCCGTCGGGGACGCTCGGCGCCGGCTGGCGGCAGCCTGTGGCGTGAATGGCGTCGCAGCGGCCGGGGTTGATCACCGACAGGATGTTGCCGCCGCCGACGTTGACCAGGTAGAGGGAGCTAAGGCGGGGGATCAGTGCGAATTGGCCTGGGAATGGGTTGTATCGGGGGCCGTTGTTGGGGGCAGCCTGCTGCGCAGGTGCCAGCTTCGGGCAGCCGGAGGTCATGCCGCCGCGGCAGGTCTGGGTGTTGATCGCCGACAGCGTGTCGTCGTTCGTGTTCACCGCGAAGACGGTGTGGACCGCGGCGTCGATCCCGGCGAAGGAAGCCGCGGCGCCGGTGGTCACCGCGGGCGGGATGTGCGCGCAGCCGGAGGTCACGGTGGCGTTGCAGGTGGCGCCGTTGATGACCGAGACCGTACCGTCGTTGTGGTTAGCGACGTAGACGGTGTTCGTGGCCTGGTCAACGATGTCCCAGCGTGGGTCGGCCCCGACCTTGATGGTGCGCGGTGTCTGGCCGCACCCGGTGCCGGTGCTGCCGTTGCAGGTGGCCCCGTTGATCACGGAGACCGTGTCGCCGTTGTCGGACGGCCCGGCGTTTGCCGCGTACACGGTGTCGGTGGCCACATCCACCGCGACGGCACCCGGCCCGGCCTTATCCTTGACCGACTTGACGGGCTTCCCGCATCCTGACGTGGTCACCGCGTTGCACCGGGCGGCGTCGATCACGAACACCTGCCCGGCGAGGCTGGCCACATAAACCGTGCGGGTCTGCGGGTTGAACGCCGCTGCGACCAGGAAGCGGCCGGTGTTGATGGTCGCCAGCGGCGTGGCGCAGCCGCTGGTCACCGCCGCGTTGCACCGGGCGCCGTTCACCACCGTCACGGTCCCCGCTCCGTCGGCCACATACACGGTGTCGGTTCTCTGGTCCAGGGCCGCCGCCAGCGGAGAGGGACCCGCCGCGGCCCGGGCGACCACCCGGCACCCGGACACGGTCGTCGTGTTGCACGTCGCGGCGCTGATTATGTCCATGACGTGCCCGGGCGTGGTGCAGGAGCTTGTCGTGCACTGGATCGGCACGTAGACCGTCGACGTCTTCGGGTTGGCCAGCGGGACGCCCGGGCTGCCGTCGAGCAACACCGACCCGCCCAGCGGGCCGAGCTGGCCCCGATCCGTGCCGTAAGTCACCGGCAGCCCTCCATCGGCACGGCCGGGCAGCCCCACCCCCGCGCGGGCGTCAGCGGCAGGCCCCCAGCCGGCGCCGGCGCTGCCGCCCAGCCGCCAGGGCACCCCGGCGGCACCGTCACCCGTGGCTCTCTGCGTCACCCGCGGCCCACCGACCGCGGCGGCGGGGATGCCGCCCAGCAGCGCCATCATGCCGGTCAACGCCGCCGCAGCGCCTAGGGCAAGCATCGTGTGCCGAAGTCGTCGCATCGGGCTCTCCTCACTCATGTGCCTACCCGGGTCCAAGTGCCGGGATGAGTTCCGTCGCGGTGCGCGAGGAACGTTACGAAGCCGTCGGCGGCAATGCCGGTGCACGTGTGAGGGTCGCCGGCTGGGTAAGCGAACTGGAGCTTTCCGCCGGTGACCGTCCACCGGACGCGCGCCGGCGTCCCGGGCTCGTTGTTGCACCAGGCGTTGAGATCAGTGCTGGGATGGCCGGTGGCCATGCCGGTGCGGATCTCGGCCAGCCCTGGGGCCAGGTACGCCACGTCATAGAGGCCGCCGCCGCCGGAGGTGTCATAGACCTGCCACCCGACCGGGCTGATCACCAGCCGCCAGTCCCCCGATGGCGGCATGTCCGGGCTGTTCTGTTTCAGGAAGACCTTCCAGGTGCCGGTCAGCGATGCGGGCGGGCGCGGCGCGGCGGCGACGGTGGCGGTCACCGTGTCGGTGGCGGTCTGTCCCCCAGCGGTGACCGCGCGCACGGTGAAGGTGTGCTTGCCTGGCATCAGGAACGAGGTCACCAGGTAGTTGTCGTCCGAGCCGTAGAAGTACGGCGCTTCGTGCTCGGTCCACAGTTGCCTGCCGTCGATCAGGTAGTCGACTTCCGAGACGTCCGCGGCCGGCGCGCTGGGGAATGCCTGCCAGTGGATTCGGTGCGGCAGGGCGGTGAGACGATCGAGCGTCGATGTCACCGTGAGCTTCGCGGTGCTGGCAGTGTGTACGGCTGTGGCCGCGCCTTGCGAGCATGCGGCTGCGGTGAGAACTACCGCAAGCCCTGCGAGCCTCGCGGTCAGGCGTCCCAGGCAACGGTCGTGGCCGCCTGTTCCATGGCAATTCATCCTTGCCTCCGTCCGGCCGCCCCTTGTCGCCTCCGGTCACGGGGCCCGGCAGAAGCGTCCGGCTGGCTGATCGGAGATCGCTCGCAGTTTGCTCGCAGCGCAGGTCACAGACCCGCTTGTCGACAGTGATCACCCCTGGCCGCAGGCTGCGGCGAGTGCTAGCGTGCAGCCATGGTGGGGGGCGGTGGCCTTGAGTTCCGCCTGCTCGGGCCGGTCGAGGCCGCCGAGGACGGACGCAACCTCGCGCTGGGCGGGCCGAAGCAGCGTGCGCTGCTCGCCGACCTGATCTTGAACGCGGGAAGCATCGTTTCCACCGCCCGGCTGATCGATGACCTGTGGGGTGACACACCCCCACCGGCCGCCGGCCACACCATCGAGACCTACATCGCGCGCCTGCGCCGGGTTCTGCGGGACGGCTCCAGGCCAGAGGTCCTGCTCACTAGACAGCCGGGATACCTGCTGGACGCCGAACCCGGCCAGGTGGACGCCTTCCGGTTCCAGCAACTGGTGAAGGACGGCACCGCGGCGGCCGACCGGGGCGACCACGAGCAGGCATCAGCCCTGCTTGGCAACGCCCTGGCACTGTGGCGCGGCCAAGCTCTCGCCGACGTTGCCGACGCGCCGTTCGCCCAGGCCGCCGCCAGACGGCTCACCAACCAGCACCTGCTCGCCCAGGAACGACGCATCGACTGCGACCTGGCGCTGGGCCGGGCTCAGGACCTGATCGGTGAGCTTGATGCCCTGATCGGCGGCCACCCCTACCACGAGCCGTTCCACCGGCAGCTCATGCTGGCGCTCTACCGGTCCGGGCGGCAAAGCGACGCGCTGGCCGCGTACCGCCGGGCTCGCGGCCAGTTGGCCGACGAGCTGGGCATCGAACCGGGCCCGGATCTGCGGAGGCTGGAGCAGGCTATCCTCCGCCAGGATCCCGGACTAGAACTCGGGCAGCCGTCGGCAGCCCGCCCGCCTCTGGCTGCTCCGCTGGAGGCTGCCCCGCCCAGCAGCCCGCCCGGCCCGCCGCCGGTACCGGGCCGGGGACGGCACCGCAGGCGGGCGCTCGCTGCCGCCGGGGTAGCGCTGGCTGTTGCGGTCGCGGTGGCCGTGCCGCTGGCCCTGCGAACCCCGGTGGCGGGCACGAGTGTCCCGGCGAACGGGATCGGGGTGCTGTCGCCCTCCGGGAACTCGGTCACAGCTCGGCTGGCCATGCCCTCGGCGCTGGCCAGCCTGGCCGTGGGCGGGGGGTCTGCGTGGGCCACCAGCCCCGAAGGCCACACCGTCTACCGCATCAATCCCGCCACCCGGGCCACCAACCAGGCCATCCCGGTGGGTGCGGGCGCCGACGGCATCGTCTACGACGACGGTGACATGTGGGTGGCCAACGCCCTCGACGGCACCGTGTCCCGGATCGACAGCAGGACCGGCCAAGTTGTACAGAGGACGGGCGCAGGCTCCCAGCCCACTGGGATCGCGGCCGGCCTGGGCGCGGTGTGGGTCACCGATCAGCTGGGGAGCGCCGTCTACCGGATCGACCCCTCGTCGGGCTGGCTAACCCGAACGATCAGCCTCGCCTCGGCGCCGTATGGCATCGCGGTCGGCGCAAGGTCGCTGTGGGTTACCAGCCCCGCCACCGACACCGTCACGCGGATCGACCCAGTGGCGGGGCAGCCGATCCAGACCATCCCGGTCAGCGCAGGCCCGGCCGCCATCGCCTACGGCTTCGGCTCGGTCTGGGTAGCGAACAAGCTGGACAGCACGGTCTCCCGGATCAACCCTGGCACCGATGCGGTCACCGAGACGATCCCCGTCGGCAACGGGCCCACAGCCCTGGCGATCGGCAGCACCGGTGTGTGGGTAGCGGACGCGGCCGGGACCGTGGTACGGATCGATCCCACCGCCGACCGGATCGTGTCAACCCTGCGCGTCGGTGATCCCGCGCTGACGGTGGCCGTCGTCAAGGGGGCGCCATGGGTCGGAACCGGCGCGGGCTACCCGGGTCGGCACCGGGGCGGGACGCTCCGCGTGCTGTCATCTGTCTGGCCGGGGACGTTTGACCCGGCGACAAGCAACGACTTCGCGCTCCCGGGGCAGTTCAGCGGTGGCACCTACGACACGCTGGTGACGTTCCAGCACGTGGGCGACAGCGCCGGATCCGAGCTAGTTCCCGATCTCGCGCTCACCATTCCCGCGCCGCAGGCAGGCGGCACCCAGTACACGTTCGTGCTGCGCCCCGGACTGCGCTACTCCAGCGGCGCTCTCGTCCGGCCGCAGGACTTCCGCTACGCCCTGGAGCGGGTCTTCGAGCTCAATCCCAATGAGCGGTCGTACTTCGCCGGGCTCGTGGGCGCGGCCGCATGCCACAGCGGGTCGCCATGTGACCTCTCCCGCGCCATCACCGTGGACGATCACGCCCGGGCGGTGACCTTCCACCTCACCGCGCCCGACGGGAACTTTTTGTACAAGCTGACGTTCGGGTTCACCGCGCCGGTCCCGGCCAGCGTGCCGCCCCACCCCGTCGGGACCAGCCCG
>Ga0306923_10008874_pt1 | contig 10088 bp, 12 predicted proteins | sample sta12Can44000108_FD_203841 | JGI IMG/M metagenome (GOLD analysis project Ga0306923, IMG submission 203841) | Lab enrichment of tropical soil microbial communities from Luquillo Experimental Forest, Puerto Rico - statanox.12C.anox.44.000.108 (v2)... | ecosystem: Environmental > Terrestrial >...
TGATTGCATGACCGTTCTGGATCGGATTTTAAGTCTATATCCACATTTTAACGATGCTCGGTTCGGTCGCTATCATAAAGCATCGGTAACGAAGGGATGTGGAAGGTAGGTATAGTTATCCGTCTATGCCGCTTGCGCCCTGGCAAAAGCCATGGCCTTCTCCCCAGACATCAACAGCTTCTTCAGCCGACTTTAATGGATTCATGGTGCAGGCGGTAGGGTACTTCCATCTTCATCTGATTTCCGACGCCACCGGCGAGACACTGATTACCGTCGCGCGGGCTGCTGCTGCGCAATACGCCAAAGTCATGCCGGTCGAACATGTTCATCCGCTGGTCCGCACCGAGAAGCAGCTCGACCGGGTGTTGGCGGAAATCGAGGAATCGCCTGGGATCGTTTTGTATACCTTGCTCGAGGAGAGCTTAGTGAATCGCCTGGAAGAGAAATGCCGTGCGCTCGGTCTGCCATGCCTATCGATCCTGGGTCCGGTGCTGCATCTGTTCCAAGCCTATCTAGGCGCCGAATCGACGCACAAAGTCGGTGCGCAGCACACGCTCAATGCCGACTATTTCCGCCGCATTGACGCACTCAACTACACGATGCTGCATGATGATGGGCAGCACACTGACGATCTCGAAGAAGCCGACGTGGTGCTCGTCGGTGTGTCGCGCACCTCGAAAACGCCCACCTCGATCTATCTCGCCAACCGCGGGATCAAGACCGCGAATGTGCCTCTGGTGCCTGGCATGCCATTGCCCGCTCGCGTGGAGAGGTTAAGCCGTCCATTGGTGGTAGGCCTGTACGCGACGCCGGAGCGCATTGTGCAAATCCGGCAAAACCGGCTGCTCGGGCTCAAGGCCCACCGCGACGACGACCGATATATCGACCGCCAAGCCGTTGCCGAGGAGATTGCCGCTTCACGCCGGCTTTGTGCCAAACACAATTGGCCGCTGATCGATGTGACGCGCCGCTCGATCGAGGAAACGGCCGCGGCGGTACTTGCCCATCTCGGCGAGCGCCGCCGGCAGCGGGCGCTGTAAAATGCCGGGGGCGTTATGGCTCGCCAAAGAGCCGCTCATGCTGGCATCGCGAAGCACCACACGGCAAATGCTGTTGAGCGCGGCGGGCGTGCCGGTCGAAGCCTTTCCCGCCGATCTCGACGAGCGCAGATTGGAAGCCGGAGTGAAGCTGCAGTCTGCCGGCGCGGTCGCTGCTCTCTTGGCACGCGAGAAAGCAGGCGCCGTGGCGAAGCTTCATCGCGGTCGCCTCACGCTCGGCGCGGATCAGACGCTCGCGTTTGGCGCCGATCGCTTTGCCAAGCCTGCGGATCGCGATGCCGCGCGTGCGCAACTGCGCGCTCTGCGTGGCCGCAGCCATGAACTACATTCGGCAATCGCTTTCGTGCAGGACGGCACAGTGCTGTACGAACATGTCCGCGTGGCCCGCATGGTTATGCGTACCTTCTCCGACCAGTTTCTCGAATCCTATCTTGATGCGTGCGGCCAAGCCGTTAGCGCAAATGTCGGCGCCTATCAGATCGAAGGCCTCGGCGTGCAATTATTCGAGCGCATCGAAGGCGACTTCTTCACGGTGCTGGGCCTGCCGCTCATGGAAGCCCTGGATTTTTTGCGGCGCAGAGGATGCTTGGCGTGATGAACACCGAGCGGCCATTCGTGCTTTGCCTGACCGGCTCGCTCGGCATGGGTAAATCGACAGCCGCCAAATTCTTCGCCGAGATAGGGGCGCCGGTGCACGATTCCGATGCGGTCGTTCACGCTCTTTACGAGGGTGAAGCTGCGCCATTGATCGAAGCGGCATTCCCAGGGTCGACGACTGCCGGCAGGGTCGATCGCAACAAACTCGCCGCGATGGTTCTTCACGACAAGGCCGCGCTCGCCCGCCTCGAGGCCATCATTCACCCGCTGGTTACCGCATCGCGGGAAAGGTTCCTGGCCGACGCGCAAGCGCGCGGCACGCCGATAGTGGTGGTTGACATTCCGCTGCTGTTCGAAACGGCCGCGCAGTCGCGATGCGATGCGGTAGTGGTGGTTTCAGCGCCCCCCGAAATACAACGCAGGCGGGCCTTGGAACGTTCGGGCATGACGGAAGAAAAGTTGGCGGCACTACTTGCCCAGCAAATGCCGGACGCGGAAAAGCGCCGCCGCGCTGATTTTATCGTGGATAGCTCTCAGGGATTCGACCATACCCGTGCGCAGATTCGAGACATTTTACGGAGGGCCGCTAAAATGCGTCGACGGTGATGATTCGCACCGCAAACGAAATGATGCGCGAAATCGTTCTCGACACCGAAACAACCGGACTCGATCCGCTCGAGGGCGATCGCCTGGTCGAGATCGGCTGCATCGAACTGGTCAACCGATTCCCGACGGGCAGGATGTTCCATGGTTATTTCAACCCGGAACGCGATATGCCCGAGCAGGCCCTGAAAATTCACGGCCTGACAATCGAATTTCTCAAGGCTCAGCCGTTGTTCGGCCGCCGCGTGGAAGAGCTCGTGAATTTCCTCGGCGATGCCCAGCTGGTCGCGCATAATGCGATGTTCGATCTCGCATTTCTCAACGCCGAGTTGGAGCGTGTAGGGGAACCGGCGGTAAACCGCGAGCGCATGATCGATACGCTTGTTCTCGCGCGCCGCAAGCATCCCGGAGCGGCGAACAGACTCGATGATTTATGCGTGCGCTACGCAATCGATAATTCGCGGCGCACCAAGCATGGCGCGCTGCTCGACGCTGAGCTTTTGGCCGAGGTTTATGTCGAGCTCATTGGCGCTCGCCAGGCGCAACTCGTTCTGTCGCAAACCACAACAATTGTGCGCGCGGCGGGCGAAGTCGTCGCATTACGCGAGCGCCCCGTGCCGCTGCCACCGCGGCTATCGGCCGATGAATACGGCGCCCATCGCCGATTCATCGAGAGCCTCGGCGACAACGCAATTTGGCGCGACTACGTCAGCCGAGATTGAGTGGCGAAGCCGCCGGCTGTGCCGGGGTCATGCGCTCGCGGTAGAGCGCGGCGAAATCGACCGGTTCGAGCAACAAGGGCGGGAAGCCGCCATTGCGTGTTGCCGAAGCAATGATTTCCCGCGCGAACGGGAACAATAGACGCGGGCACTCGATCAACACCATTGGTTGGACGCTCTCAGGCGGCACGTTGAGAATGCGGAACACTCCCGCGTAAAGCAGCTCGAAGCCAAACAGCAGGAAGCCTTGCGCTTCCGCCTTGCCGTCAAGCCGCAGCGTGACTTCGATATCGTTGTCGGACAGTGGCGTCGCATCAACGCCGACGTTGATCTGAATGCCCGGTTGTTGCGGGTTCGGCGTCAAGGAGCGCGGCGCGTTCGGATTTTCGAACGAGAAATCCTTTACGTACTGCACGAGAATGCCGATCTGCGCGGCCGGCGTTTGCGGCTGAGGGGCTTGCGGCGTGGGGCCGCCATTCGTCGTCGACATTGTTGTCTCCGGACTAAGCGGGCTTGGCTAACACGGCGACAGGGCGCGAACAATGGCGGGTCGCTGCCGCGCGATGGGGTTGCCGTAGGTGGCTGCAACGGGCTCTAACCTTATGGGCTCAAAGTAATGGATCTAGAATCTGGGTCTAGCATCTGGGTCCAGCACATGAGCCCAGCGCCTGAACTCTGCGCACGAGCCCTGCGCCTTTGGCATTTGTAACGGGCGAGCTTCCATTGTTGGCCTCCGGGCGGTGATCGTCTAATCTTTCGCCGGGCGCGGCCGACGAATGGCCACTGGATGGCTTTGCTTACGTGCCTACATAAAGCAGAGGAAGCGGGTCTTCTGCCGCAATTCGGCCATTCGAACCGCCCCGGAATAAAGTACCTCCTTACGCGCGATGTCGAGAGAATGCCCGACGTGTTCGATATCTACACCATCATTTTCCTGGCGCTTGCGGTGTTCATTTTCCTGCGCCTGCGCAGCGTATTGGGCCAGCGCACCGGGAGAGAGCGGCCACCCTACGACCCTTATTCGGCGCGGGATGCCGTGCGTAGCCCGGCAAGCGACAAGGTTGTGACGCTGCCGCCGCGCAGTTCCGACGCTGCGGCTCACCCGAGCGAGACCGCCGCAACCCCGCCTGCCGAACGTTGGAAGGACATTGCCGAAAGCGGATCGGCCGTCGCGGCCGGCCTCGATGCAATATCGGCTACGGATCCGAGCTTTGATGCCAAACATTTCATCACCGGCGCGCGCACTGCCTACGAGATGATCGTGACGGCCTTCGCTAGCGGGGATCGCCGTCAGTTGCGGAGTTTGCTGTCCCGCGAAGTATTCGACGGGTTCGACGCGGCGATTACCGAGCGGGAGCGCCGCAGCGAAACCGCCGAAACGCGCTTTGTTTCAATCGACGGTTCCACGATCACTGCGGCTGAACTGCGCAACCGCGCCACCGCTCAGATCACCGTGCGTTTTGTCTCCAAATTGGTCTCCGCCACTCGCGATCGCGCCGGCGCCGTAATCGACGGCAGTGCCGACAGGGTCACCGACGTTACGGATGTCTGGACCTTCGCGCGCGATATTTCTTCGCGCGATCCCAACTGGAAAGTCATCGCGACCGAAGCCGGGCAATGATGCGTGCAATGGGGCTGCGTTCGGCGCCGCGTCGAGGCCTTCGCGTCATAGCTGTATTGGCCGGCCTGTTCGGCGTTGCAAGCGCGGCGTTTGGCCAGAGCGACGGACCCATTCAATTCCCGGATACGCAATATGAACCGGTCGACTGGTCGGAGATGGAAGGCTGGGCGAACGACGACCACGCTGCGGGTTTCGCAGCTTTCCTACAAAGCTGCCATACGCTGGACACCAAGCACCGCAGCAGTCGCGAATCGACGGCGATTTCCTCGGCGCTAAGGGATGTTTGCGAACAGGCGCGCGAGGCAATTCCGCTCGACGAGGATGGCGCGCGAAAGTTTTTCGAAGAACACTTCCGCCCGGTTCGGATCAACAAGCTCGGTGACACCGACGGTTTTCTCACCGGCTACTACGAGCCGATCATTGCCGGTTCGCGCTTTCCTACGGGGAACTTCACGGTGCCGCTCTATCGCCGCCCTCCCAATCTCGTGGTTTCCGGTCGGCGCAGATTGGGCGACGCCTTTCCGAGCAAGGGCGTGCTTGTTGGGCGCCGTTTCGGCCGCCGCAAAATCGTGCCTTATTATACGCGCGGTGAGATCGAGGACGGTGCGCTGGATGGCTGGCATCTGGAAATCTGCTATCTGCACGATCAGGTCGATGTTCTGTTCGCGCAAATTCAGGGCTCGGCTCGCATCAGGCTGGAGGACGGAACGATCCTCCGCGCCAATTACGATTCACATAACGGCTGGCCCTATAGGCCCGTCGGCCGCGTTCTGCTTGATCAGAAGCTCATGAACAAGGACCAGGTGTCGATGCAAAGCATTCGCGATTGGATGGAGGCCAATCCGGAACAAGCCAAAGAAGTGCGCCGCCAAAATAAATCATATGTTTTCTTTCGCATTACCGACCTCGCCACCGAGGACGAAGCGGTCGGCGGCGAAGGCGCACCGCTTATGCCCGGCCGTTCGATTGCAATCGATCGGTCGCTGCATGCCTATGGCACGCCGTTCTTCATCGATGCCGACCTGCCGATAGCGAACCAGAAGGTTCCCACCAAATTCGAGCGGCTCGTCATCGCGCAGGATACCGGTTCGGCGATCGTCGGCCCGGCGCGCGCAGACATTTATTTCGGCGCCGGCGACGAAGCCGCGCGCATTGCCGGCCGTATCAAGAATTCCGGCGCGTTCGTGATGCTCATCCCGCGCGAGCTCGATCCGGTGCAGGCAGGCGAGGACATGCCGCTGCCGATGGCGCGGCCGAGCTTGTTCGGCTTCGACGCGAGCACCATGGAGGACCCGACGGCGGTCGATCCGACGGTCGATGGCGTGCCGCTGCCCGAGGAAAAACCGGCGAGCGCGCCCCATCCTGCCGCGGTCGCCGCCTCGGCGCAGAAATCGAAATCCAAATCGCGGCGCAAGCCATGAGCGGGCGTCGGCTGAGCGATGACGAGCACGCATTGTGGAAGGGCTATGTTCGCGCGATCACGCCGTTACGGCGCGGCAAGCCTGTCAGCGAACCGGGCGACGTGGGCCCTGCACCGCCATCGGCCAAAGCCGCACGGAAGGCCGCGCGGCAAGAGTCGCCGCAATCGGGGCGGCAATCACCGCAGCCGGACGAACCTCCGCGGCTTGCACCATTCGACCGGCGCCTGCGGCAGCGCGTGGCGCGCGGCCGAGAGACGATTGACACGCGGATCGATTTGCATGGCATGACGCAAAACCAGGCGCATGGCGCGCTACTTCGCTTCTTGCTGCGCGCGCACGCCAACGATGCGAAGCTTGCGCTGGTGGTGACCGGCAAGGGCGCCGGAAAAACCGCACGCGGAGCACAAAGCGAACGCGGCGTGCTGCGCCGGAGCGTGCCAGTGTGGCTTTCGCTGCCGGAGTTTCGCCGCTTTGTCGTCAGCTTCGAAGAGGCGCATCCAAATCATGGCGGCGAAGGCGCGCTTTATTTGCGTATGCGGCGACGCGCGCCTGCGCCGAAAGCTCCGCCATAATCATGGCGGGCAAGAGCGTTCTCGTCAGCTCCTTTACTGAGAAAGCCCAAAGAAGTGCAAGAATCGGTCAAATTCCAATGCGAGTACTGTGGTGCCACACGAGTTTGCTGGAGTGCCAATCATGCCACAGAGTTTCATCGCATCGGAAAAGTTTATCATCTCGCACAGCGGCACTTCTGACTTGCGCATGCTTGCTCAAGTCGAGAAATGGATGGCGGCAATCCGCGAGATCAGTCGCGAGCAGCAAAAGACGCCGTGAAAATGCGTGCTGCCGGTTGAGCGAGGTTCGACCGGCAGGCCGCCATTCAAATCACAAAATAAATCGGCTGAGGTCCGCGTTCTTAGCGAGGTCGCCGACGTGCTTGTGCACGTAGGCGGCATCGATTTTGACCGTCTCTCCCGACCGGTCGGGTGCGCCGAAGGAGACGTCGTCGAGAACGCGCTCCATCACGGTCTGGAGCCGCCGCGCACCGATATTCTCGACGCTGGAATTCACCGCCACGGCTACGTCGGCGACCGCATCGATCGCGTCCTGCGAAAATTCCAAATTGACTCCTTCCGTCGCCATCAGCGCGATGTATTGCTTGATCAGCGAGGCTTCCGGCTCGGTGAGGATGCGGCGGAAGTCGTCGCGCGTCAGCGGTTTCAGCTCGACGCGTATCGGCAATCGGCCTTGCAGCTCGGGCAATAGATCGGACGGTTTCGAAATATGAAAAGCGCCCGAGGCAATGAACAGGATGTGGTCGGTCTTCACCGAGCCGTGCTTGGTGGCGACGATGGTGCCCTCGATCAAGGGCAACAGGTCGCGTTGCACGCCTTCGCGCGAAACGTCGGCGCCGACGCGGCCTTCCCGCCCGCAAATTTTGTCGATTTCATCGAGAAACACGATGCCGTTGTTCTCGACAACCTTGATGGCATCTTGGGTCAGCTGATCGTTATCGAGCAGTTTGTCGGATTCCTCGTTGATCAGGATGTCGTGGGAATCCGCCACCGTGACGCGGCGCGTTTTGGTGCGGCCGCCGCCGAGCTTGCCAAAAATATCGCCGATCGAAATGGCGCCCATCTGCGCGCCGGGCATTCCCGGAATATCGAAGAGCGGTAAACCGCTTCCGGCGGCCTGCACTTCGATGTCGATCTCCTTGTCGTTGAGTTCGCCGGCCCGTAATTTCTTGCGGAACGCTTCTTTGGTGGAGGAACTGGCATTCGCTCCCACCAGGGCGTCGAGCACGCGGTTTTCCGCCGCCTGCTGCGCGCGCGCCTGAACGTCTTTGCGTTTCTTCTCGCGGGTCATGGTAATCGCGACTTCGACCAAGTCGCGAACAATCTGCTCGACATCGCGGCCGACATAGCCGACTTCGGTGAATTTCGTCGCCTCCACCTTGAGAAACGGCGCTCCCGCGAGTTTGGCGAGGCGGCGGGAAATTTCGGTTTTGCCAACCCCAGTCGGGCCGATCATCAATATGTTCTTCGGCAAGACCTCTTCGCGCAGCCGTTCGTCGAGCTGCAGCCGGCGCCAGCGGTTGCGTAGTGCGATGGCGACCGCGCGCTTGGCGTCGGCCTGGCCGACGATGAAGCGGTCGAGTTCGGATACGATTTCGCGCGGGGAAAGGTCGGTCACGCTTTCAATGTCTCTACGGTCACATTGCGATTGGTGTACACGCATATGTCTGCGGCGATGTCGAGGGCGCGCCGCACGATCGCTTCGGCGTCGAGGGCCCCTTCCAACATCGCTCGAGCCGCGGCGAGGGCGTAATTGCCGCCGGAGCCGATGCCGACCACGCCCGCTTCCGGTTCGAGCACGTCCCCGGTGCCGGTAAGGACGAGCGATACGTCCTTGTCGGCGACGATCATCATCGCTTCGAGCCGGCGCAGATAGCGGTCGGTGCGCCAATCCTTGGCCAGCTCGACGGCAGCCCGCGTCAATTGACCTGGATATTGCTCGAGCTTGGATTCGAGCCTTTCGAAAAGCGTGAACGCATCCGCGGTCGCCCCGGCGAAACCGCCGATGACCGAGCCGCCGCCAAGGCGTCGCACTTTCTTTGCATTGGCCTTGATAATGGTCTGGCCGATCGAAACCTGCCCGTCGCCCCCGATAGCGACCAGCCCGCCTTTGCGAACTGTCAGAATCGTCGTGCCGTGCCAGGGGCCGGCTTGACCCGCTTCTGCAGATGCCATGGATTTGAATAAACCGGGCTCGATGACCTGAACGCGATGACCTGAACGCGATGACTAGAACCAGACAGCATGAAAGCCGCTGATCCGGGCTGGAAAGCTCCTGCTCAAGGCATGATTTAAGAGTTGGCCGCCGGCAATGCAATTACGCGATCTCGCCAGTGGCGGGTCGGACCCAGCCCTGATAAAAGCCCGCATCGAGCCGTGGAGAGCGAAATGCGCAAGGGCGCGGTCGCCCGCAAGACCAAGGAAACCGAAGTCGAGGTCGCCGTCGATCTCGACGGCGGCGGCTCATCGTCGGTCGCAACCGGCATCGGTTTTCTCGATCATATGCTAGATTTGCTGGCCCGGCATTCGCGCATCGACCTGCGCGTCAAAGCCAAGGGTGACCTGCACGTCGATCACCATCACACGACCGAGGATGTCGGCATTGCCCTCGGCCAGGCGTTGAAACAGGCGCTAGGCGACATGAAGGGCATTACGCGCTATGCCGATGTCCACATGCCCATGGACGAGGCGCTCACGCGCGTCGCGCTCGACATTTCGGGGCGCCCGTTCCTGGTGTTCGACGTCAAATTCGTGCGCGCCAAAATCGGTCCGTTCGATACCGAACTCGTGCGGGAATGGTTTCAGGCCTTCGCCATGAATGCGGGTGTGACATTGCACGTCGCCACGCTCTATGGCGGCAACGACCATCATATCGCCGAATCCTGCTTCAAAGGTCTGGCGCGTGCGTTGCGTGCCGCCGTCACCATCGATCCGCGAGCAGCGAACGAGGTTCCGTCGACCAAAGGCACGCTCGGCAACTAAGATCAGTCGATGTCCGTCTATACCGTGCATCAACCGCCGCCGCGGACCGCCGACGACTTGGCGGATACCGATCGTTTTGTTTTCGTGCGCGACGGCTTTTCCTGGTGGGCTTTTCTGCTGACGCCATTGTGGATGCTGCGTCACGGCCTGTGGCTGGGGCTGATCGTCTATCTTTTGGTCCTGGCGGGAATTGACGCTGTGCTGCACGTACTCGGCGCCTCGACGTCCACCATCGTTCTGGTCGCCGCCCTGGTCTCGCTTTTCGTCGGGCTTGAGGCCGGCACGCTGCGGCGCTTTACGCTTTCCGGCCGCGGCTGGCGGAACGTCGGCGTGGTCAGCGGCCACGACGCCGAAGAAGCCGAGCGCCGTTTTTTCGCTGCCTGGGTATGCCGAGCCGCGGCCCGCCGCGGCGAGCCGCCGAAACCGCCTGCGTCTTCGCCCACGCCGCTACCGGCGGGCGACCCGTTCGCCGCGGAACGCTCGGGGGTGATCGGGCTGTTTCCGGAACCGGGAGC
>Ga0306923_10008875_pt1 | contig 10088 bp, 9 predicted proteins | sample sta12Can44000108_FD_203841 | JGI IMG/M metagenome (GOLD analysis project Ga0306923, IMG submission 203841) | Lab enrichment of tropical soil microbial communities from Luquillo Experimental Forest, Puerto Rico - statanox.12C.anox.44.000.108 (v2)... | ecosystem: Environmental > Terrestrial > Soil...
TTGTACTTCCAGTGCGCCGCCACACCCAGTTCCGACACCTCGTGCATCTCGTCGGTGCGGATCTGCACCTCAATGCGATGGCGCTCGGGCCCGAACACGCCGGTATGCAGCGAACGGTAGCCATTAGGCTTGGGCGTCGAGATGTAGTCCTTGAAGCGGTTGGGCACCATCGGGTACTTGGAGTGGATGACGCCCAGCGCCCGGTAGCAATCCTCGACCGAGGGCACCGCCACGCGAAAAGCCATGATGTCGGACAATTGCTCGAAACCGACATTCTTGCGCTGCATCTTCAGCCAGATGGAATAAGGCGTCTTCTCGCGGCCCGACACGGCGGCCTTGACGCCCGCCTCTTCCAAGGTCTTGCGCAGTTCTTCCAGAATGCGGCCGATCAGGTCGCCGCCCTGCTCGCGCAGGAAGTTGAGGCGCGCGATGATGGAGGAGCGGGCATCGCCGTGCAGCTCGGCGAAGGCCAGGTCCTCCAGTTCCATCTTGAGCTCCTGCATGCCAATGCGTTCGGCCAGCGGAGCGTAGATTTCCATGGTCTCCAGCGCGATGCGGCGGCGCTTCTCGGGCTTGGAGATGTAATGCAGGGTCCGCATGTTGTGCACGCGGTCGGCCAGCTTGACTAGAAGGACACGGATGTCCTCGCTCATGGCCAGCACCAGCTTGCGCAGATTCTCGGCCTGCTTGGCGTGATCCGATTGCAGCTCGATGCGCGACAGCTTGGTGACGCCGTCCACCAGGCGGGCGATTTCCGGCCCAAACAGCTTTTCGATATCGTCCAGCGTGGCCGGCGTGTCCTCGATGGTGTCGTGGAGCAACGCGGTGATGATGGACGACGAATCCAGCCGGTACTTGGTCAGGATGCCGGCGACTTCGATGGGATGCGAGAAGTAGGGATCGCCCGAGGCGCGCTTCTGGGAGCCGTGCATCTTCATGGCGAAGACATAGGCACGATTGAGCGCATCCTCGTCCGCATTGGGATCGTAGGACTTGACCCGCTCGACCAGTTCGAATTGGCGCATCATCGCATTGGATTCCTTGCCGGCGCACCGCTTCCGGGCAAGGGCGGGGGCGGCATCAGGCGGACGCTTTCGCCACGACCGCCCCCGAACAACTTACTCGTCGGCGTCGCCGACGTCACCGCCGAAGCTGTCGGCGTCGAAATCGACGCCTTCCTCGGAGACGGTCAGGCCGTCCTCGATGGCTTCCTCTTCGGAGGCAATGTTCTCGAACGCCATGTCGCGGTCGGGCATGAAGGACTCCATTTCGTCCTCCTCGGGCTCGTCCACTTCGACGTGCTTCTGCAGACCCGAAACCAGCGAATCCCGCAGATCGTCCAGCGGAACCGTGTCGTCAGCGATCTCGCGCAGCGCCACCACCGGGTTCTTGTCGTTGTCGCGCTCGACGGTCAGCTTGGAACCGGACGAGATGTCACGAGCCCGCTGGGCGGCCACCAGGACCAGCTCGAAGCGGTTCGGAACCTTCAATACGCAATCTTCTACCGTAACGCGCGCCATAGAACGTCCTTTGATGAGTGCGTCCGTGGGAAAGAACCCAGCTTATATATTGGCAATGGCCGGGAAAGCAAGCGTTGCGGCTGTATGCCGGCTCGTTTGCCCCTTGCGACCACCTGTGGGGGCGCCTACGTTAAGACCATTGTCCGCAGGACGGCCTACCCTCGCCGCCTGACCGCTATTTGTTTAGTCGAGTGCTGCCATGCATTTTTATGACGCCGAGCGTATCGGCCTTTTCATCGACGGCTCCAATTTGTACGCCGCCGCACGCGCCCTGGGCTTCGATATCGATTACAAGCGCCTGCTGGATTTGTTCGCCTCGAAGGGGCGGCTGATCCGCGCGTTCTATTACACCGCGCTGATCGAGGATCAGGAGTATTCGCCGATCCGCCCGCTGGTCGACTGGCTGGATTACAACGGCTACACGATGGTCACCAAGCCGACCAAGGAATTCACCGACGCCATGGGCCGGCGCAAGATCAAGGGCAACATGGACATCGAACTGGCCATCGACGTGATGGAGATGGCAAGCCATCTGGATCACGTGGTCCTGTTCTCGGGCGACGGCGATTTCCGCCGGCTGGTCGAGGCGGTCCAGCGCAAGGGCGTGCGGGTGACGGTGGTGTCCACGGTGCGCTCGCAGCCGCCCATGGTGGCCGACGAGCTGCGGCGCCAGGCCGATACCTTCCTGGAGCTGCTGGACCTGGAGCCGCAGATCGCCCGCGCCCAGTTCCATCGCGAGGACCGCTCGCCTCCCCCGTACTCCCAGGACGAAGACTTGTCGTGACCACAGCCGCCGCCAAAATGGCCGACGCCCTGGCGATGCCGGGGCGCGACTGCCCCCTGTGCCCCCGCCTGGTTCAGTTCCGCACCGAGAACCGCGCCGCCTTCGCCGACTGGCACAACGCACCGGTGCCGTCCTTCGGCAGCCTGACCGCGCGATTCCTCTTCATCGGCCTGGCCCCCGGCCTGCGCGGAGCCAACCGCACCGGCCGGCCGTTCACCGGCGACTATGCCGGCGACCTGCTCTACCCCACGCTCAAGGCCTTCGGCCTGGCCGAGGGCGAGTACGGGGCCTCGCCCGATGACGGCTTCACCCTGGTGGACGCCCGGATCAGCAACGCCGTGCGCTGCGTGCCCCCGCAGAACAAGCCGTTGCCGGCCGAGTTCGCCGCCTGCCGCCCCTTCCTGCTGGCGGAGATGGCCGCCATGCCCAACCTGCGCGGTCTGTTCGCCATCGGCCGCGACGCCCATGACGCGGTGCTTTCTGTGCTGGGCCTCAGGAAGGCGGCCTATTCCTTTGCCCACGGCAAGGTCCATTCCCTGCCCAACGGGCTGGTGCTGACCGACAGCTACCATTGCTCGCGCTACAACACCAACACCGGCCGGTTGACCGAGGCCATGTTCCACCAAGCCGTCCGCGCATTGGTGGACTCCGCCGCCTAGAGCGCGATGACATTAGGGCGGCGCAGGAATGCGCCGCCCTAGACATTGGTTCTACGCCCACCGGCAAGGTTAACTGATTTTTGACAGGGCCGATGAGAGTGTGGAAAGCGAGTAGGTGGCGCGGGCGGCGCCGTGGACGGGAGGGCGCCATGACGGTCAACCGCATTGAATGGACCGACGAATACAAGCTGGGCATCCCGGTCATCGACCGCGAGCATCGCGAGTTGCTGGACGTCTGCAACGAGTTCCTCGACGCCGTGCAGCACGGCGAGCCCATTCCCCGGCTTGCCGCCATCCTGGACCGCATGCTTCTGTTGACCCGAGCCCACTTCGTCGGCGAGGAGCGCATGCTGGATCGTCACGGCTACCCTGGCCTGGCCGCCCACAAGGCCGAGCATGACCATCTGCTGGTGCAGGCCGAGGCGCTGAAAGCCCGCTATCTGGACGTTTCACAGGAAGAAGAGCTGCGCCACCTGACCATGGAGACGGCGGATTTCCTGCAGACCTGGCTGCTCGACCACATCCGCACCAACGACCGCCCCTACCGCCCCTTCCTGATGAGCCTTTACTAGCTCGATACCTCCCTGGAGCGCCGGCACCCCCGTGCCCATATGGCAGGGGAAGCCAGCAGCACAGCCAGGAGGCGCCATTGTCCGTCGCCAGCCGCGGAACCAAGCATCGCTGCCCCCATTGCGGAGCCGCCTTCTACGATTTGGGGCGTGACCCCATCGTCTGCCCCAAATGCCAGACCCCCTATGTGGAAACCTCGAAGATGCCGGTGCGTGCCAGCCATCGGCCGCGCCCTGTCGCGCCGGCGCCCGCCGTCGAGGCCGAGGAGGAAGAAGCCGCCGCCTTTGACGAGGACGAGGTGATGGAACACGACGAAGACGAGGCCGGCGACACCTTGCCTGACGAGCACAACGAGCAGGATGAAGACTAGGCTCCGGACTCGTTAAGCGGCCGGAACATCACCAGCGCGTCGACGTATCCATGGTGAGGGTGATGGAAGGCTTGCGGCAGACGGCCAACGATCTCGAAGCCGAAGGACTCCCACAGCGCCACGGCACGGGTGTTGGTGCTGACGACGAAGTTGAACTGCATGCCGCGATAGCCGCGTTGCTTCGCATGGTTCAAGGAGTGCTGACACATGGCGCGGGCAACACCGCGACCCGTTGCAGCCGCACTCGTCATATAGCCGCAATTGCAAATGTGGTTGCCACCACCGGCCTGGTTGGCCCGAATGTAATAGGTGCCGATGATCTCGCCATCTTCCTCGGCGACAAAGGTTTCCCGATCGCCCCCGAGCCAATAGGCAAGAGCATCAGCTTCGGTCATAGCCCGATCCAGCGCATATGTTTCGCCCGCACGGATCGTCGGGCCAATAATGCGCCAAATCGACGGAGCGTCGTTCATGCGAGCGGGGCGGATGTGCATTTGGGTCGACATCCTACAGGTTTAGGAACTGGCCTCCGCCGGGGCGTGTAACTCCTCGCCTTCGACAAATTCGAAGTTGTTCTTGCCCCGTTTCTTGACGGCATACATGGCCTCATCGGCCAGTTTCATCAGGGCGCCACCATCCACGGCATGGTCGGGGAAGATGGCGATGCCAATCGAGCCACGCACTTGGGCGGACGAACCGTCCAGATCATAGGGCTCGGACAGGCGCTCAAGTATCTTGGCCGCCACCATGGCGGCATCCTCGCGGTTGCGGATACCCGACAGGATGCAGGTAAATTCGTCACCGGCCAGGCGCGCCACCGTATCCGACGAGCGCATGCACTCGGTCAGGCGGGCGGCGGTCTGCTGCAGCAAGATATCGCCGGCGGCGTGGCCGAGGGTGTCGTTGACCTTCTTGAAACCGTCCAGGTCCAGGAACATCAGCGCGAACTTCTTCCCCTCGCGCCGGGTCTGGCGCACCGCCTGAGTCAGGCGGTCGAGGAACAAGGCACGATTGGGCAGGCCGGTCAGCACGTCGTAATTGGCCTGACGCCACACTCGCTCCTCGTCCTCCTTGCGGTGGGTAATGTCCGAGAAGATGGCGATGTGGTGAGTGGTGTTGCCGGCCTTGTCCTTGATGGCGACGATGGACAACCACTCGGCATAGAACTCGCCCGACTTGCGGCGATTCCATATCTCGCCGCGCCAGCGTCCCTTCGCGCGCAGTTCGGTCCACATGGCGCGGTAGAAATCGCCATCGTGGCGACCCGATTGCAGCATGCTGGGATTGGCACCGATGACTTCATCCGCACGGTATTCGGTGATGGTCGTGAACGCCGGGTTGACGTATTCGATCTGGTTGCGGGCATTGGTGATGACCACCGCCTCGGTGGCGCTTTCCACCACGCTGGCGGTCAGCTTGAGGCTGGCCTCGGCCGCCTTCATGGCGGAAATGTCGTAGACCCAGGCCAGGTTCACCACCTCCTGCTCGATGCGCGAGGCGCGGATGGTAAGCAGGCTCCAGAAGGACTCGCCGTTGCGGCGGCGGAATTCCACTTCCTCATCGTCGATGTGGCCTTCGGCCTTCAGCTTGGCGACGATGCGCTGGCGCTGCGCCTCGTCCACGTAGTGGTTGCGCGCCAGGTCGTCCAGCACATCGGCGCGGCTGGCAGCAATAATTTCGCAGAAACGAGTATTGGCGAAAATCACCCGACCATCCGAACGGCGCGATACCGACACGCCGACCGGGCTTTCTTCCAGAATCTTCCACAGGCGCTCTTCCGACTCGCGCAACTCCCGTTCGGCCCGCGTGCGTTCCTCGATGTCCGCCTTGATGCGGGCCACCATGGGCTGGAACACGCCGGCCGCCGAGACAACCAGCAGGGCCAGGATCACCACCAGCGCGGCGCCGTGCAGGGCCGACAGGCGGATCAACCGCTCCTCGTTCTCCACCTGGTACATGGCGGTGAGGCGGTCCAGCTCGACCAGCAGCGGCCCGGCCGCAGCCTCGGCCATGCCGGCCAGATCGGGATCGTCGGGCGCGACCGTGGCGGGAAAGCGCTGTGAGATGGAGCGCGCGTGGGCGGCGAAATCGCGCAAGTGCTCATCGACGCCGCCTTCAGGGCCGAAATAGAGCGCCAGCAGGTCCTTGGACGGAGGTTTGGGCGAACGCAATTCCGGAAGCCCGGCCAGCAAGCCGGCATGGGCGGATTCAAGAAGATTGAGCGCCTCGTTGTAGTAACGCTCGGCTTCGGCGCGCTCGCTCCCCGAGGCGGGAAGCAGGGTCAGGCGGGTGCCCAGGAAGGCGATGCGCTCAACCAGGGAGCGCTGGCGGCCGGCGACGTTGACCAGCGCGGTGCCGCTTTCCGCATCCATCAGGATACGGGCCAGCCCCAGGAACGAGGCGATGGCCAAGCCCCCCAGCACGGCCAAGACGGCCACGTACCGGATGGTCAGTTCACGGGTGATCTTCTCACCGGAATCAGCCATGGCCCTGTCTCTGGTGAAGAGTGTCCGCTGGTTGCGGCTTCTACCTCTAATATTTAACACGCCCGCACCGCCATGGCGACGGGGCAAATTGGAAAAGGGGGCGCAAAGCCCCCTCCCCTAATCTTTGGTCAGGCCCCGGAAAGCCTTTGCAGAGCTTCCTGAAGCTTTTCCTTGGCGGCCGACCATTCGGCACGGCGCTCGCGGTTTTCCTCCACCACTTCCGGGGCCGCCTTGGCGACGAAATCCGGATTGGCGAACTTCTTATCGACCTTGCCGATTTCAGCCTCGACGCGGGCGATTTCCTTTTCCAGGCGCAACCGCTCCTTGTCGATTTCGATGACGCCGGCCAACGGCATCACCAAGGTGGCCTCGTCCACCACCATCTGCGCGGCGCCATGCGAGAACGCCTGGGCGATGCGCTCGCCGGCGGCGTGGGGCTCAAAGGCCGCCAGGCGGGCCAGGCGGACGATCAGGTCGGCGTGCGTCTTGGCCCAGGCCTGCCTGTTCGAGGCCAGCCCCGATACCAGCAGATCCACTTGGGCGCCGGCCGGCACGTTCATCTCGGAGCGCACGCCGCGCACGGTGGAGATGACGCGCACCACCCAGTCCATCTCGTCCTCTGCGGCGGCGTCATGCAGGCCCTCGAACTTGGGCCAGTCGCGCAGCATCAGCTGATCGCTGCGGCCGCCCATCTGCGCCCACAGCTCCTCGGTGATGAAGGGCATGAAGGGGTGCAGCACGTGCAGGATCATGTCCAGCACCCAGGCGGCGGTGGCGCGGGTCTCGGCCTTGGCGGTCTCGTCAGCGCCCGAGAAGATGGGCTTGGCGAATTCCAGATACCAGTCGCAGAAGGTGCCCCAGACGAACTGGTAGGCGGCACCGGCGGCGGCATCGAAGCGATAGGTGTCCAGCGCCGCGGCCACCTTGTCCGCCACCTCGGCGGTCTTGCCGACGATCCAGCGGTTGACCGTTTCCTTGACCGCCTTGGGGTCGAAACCGGCGATGGGGGCGCATTCGTTCATCTGGCAGAAGCGCGCCGCATTCCACAGCTTGGTGGCGAAGTTGCGGTAGCCCTCGACCCGGCCTTCCGCCAGCTTGATGTCGCGACCCTGGGCGGCCAGCGCCGCCAGGGTGAAGCGCACGGCGTCGGTGCCGTACTTGTCCATCAGCACCAGCGGATCGATGACGTTGCCCTTGGACTTGGACATCTTCTGGCCCTTCTCGTCACGGACCAGGGCATGGATGTAGATGTCCTTGAACGGCACCTCGTCCATGAAGTGGATGCCCATCATCATCATGCGGGCGACCCAGAAGAAGATGATGTCGAAGCCGGTCACCAGCACATCGGTGCTGTAATAGCGCGCAAGCTCCGGGGTCTTCTCCGGCCAGCCCAGGGTCGAGAACGGCCACAGCGCCGACGAGAACCAGGTGTCGAGCACGTCGGAATCACGGGTCAGCTCGACATCCTTGCCGTAATGGGCCTTGGCCGCTGCCTTGGCGGCGGCCTCGTCCATCTCGACAAAGACGGCGCCGTCGGTGCCGTACCAAGCGGGAATCTGGTGCCCCCACCAGATCTGGCGCGAAACGCACCACGGCTGGATGTTGCGCATCCACTCGTAATAGGTGTTTTCCCAGTGCTTGGGATGGAACTTGGTCTTGCCGGTCTCGACCGCGGCCAGGGCGGGCTTGGCCAGCGTCGGCGCGTCCACGTACCACTGGTCGGTCAGCCACGGCTCGATGACCACGCCCGAGCGGTCGCCATAGGGGATCATGTGAACGTGGTTCTCGATCTTGTCGAGCAGGCCCAGTTCCTCGATGGCGGCGACGATCTTCTTGCGCGCGTCGTAACGGTCCAGGCCCAAATATTCGGCCGGGACGTCGCCGGTGATCTTGGCGTCGCGGTCCAGCACGTTGATCTGGGGCAGGCTGTGGCGCTTACCCACTTCGAAGTCGTTGAAGTCGTGCGCCGGGGTGATCTTCACCGCGCCGGTACCCTTGGTGGGGTCCGAGTACTCGTCGGCGACGATGGGAATCAGGCGGTTGACGATGGGCAGCCGCACCATCTTGCCCACCAGATGGGTGTAGCGCTCGTCCTCGGGATGAACGGCGACGGCGCTGTCGCCCAGCATGGTCTCGGGGCGAGTGGTTGCGACAGTAATATAAGTATCTTCAAGGCCTTCCACAGGGTACTTGAAGTGCCACATATGGCCCTTCACCTCGCGCTGCTCGACCTCGAGGTCCGAAATGGCGGTGTGCAGCTTGGGGTCCCAGTTGACCAGGCGCTTGTCACGGTAGATCAGGCTCTGCTTGTAAAGCGCGACGAACACCGTGCGGACGGCGTGGCTCAGGCCCTCGTCCATGGTGAAGCGTTCCTTCGCCCAGTCGGGCGACGCACCCAGCCGGCGCAACTGGCGGGTGATGGTGCCGCCGGATTCCGCCTTCCACTCCCACACGCGCTCGATGAACTTCTCGCGCCCCAGGTCATGGCGGGTGATCTTCTGCGCCTCCAGTTGGCGCTCGACCACCATCTGGGTGGCGATGCCGGCGTGGTCGGTGCCGGGCTGCCACAGGGAATCGCGGCCGATCATGCGGTGATAGCGGGTCAGCACGTCCTGGAGCGTGAAGGTCAGCGCATGCCCCATATGAAGACTGCCGGTGACGTTCGGCGGCGGCATCATGATGGTATAGGGGGTCTTGGACGAGTCGGTATGGGCGGCGAAGGCCCCCGACCTTTCCCAACGCTCGTAATGCTTCGGCTCGACCTCGGACGGGCGATACGTCTTGTCCAGCATGACCAGGAATTCCCTGTTGCTTTTGGCTATTCAGCGCAGATGGATAGGGCAAAAACGAAAGGCGGCCCGGGAAGGCCCGAGCCGCCTGAAACCTCGGACCGGCAGAGACTAGTAGTTCTCGGCGCGGTTTACCATCTTCTCGATTTCCTTCTTGATGATGCGCTCGATCATGTAGGGCAGGTTCTCGTCGAGCCATTCCTTCAGGATCGGGCGCAGCAGCTCGCGCACCATGTCTTCCAGGGTGACGCCACCATTGCCGATGCCGATGGCGCGCTGACGCACGATCTCGCGGGCGAGATCGGACAGCAGCGAGGTCGAACGCTGGGCAACGGGCTCGGAAATCAAGCCGTCATCATCGACGGGAGCCATACGGCGCGGCGGCATGGGAGCCGGCTGCGGTTCGGGCTCGAAATCATCCAGAATGTCGGACTTGAATTGATTGATATCGAAGGCCGGTTCCGGCTCGGGCTCGTCCAGAACCATGTCCTCGGTCAGTTCCAGGACATCCTCTTCCGGCTCTGGCTCTGGCTCGGGCGCAGGAGCGGGTTCCGGCGCGGCCTGGGCGAACAGGGCGTCGATGTCGTCCTGGGGCAGCGGCTCGGGCTCGGGTGCCGGGACCGGGTCGGGCGTCGCACTGGCGAACAGAGCGTCGATGTCGTCCTGGGACGACTTCACCGGCTCGGGTTCGGGCTCCGGTTCGGGCGCAGGCGCGGGCGGCGGCGCCTTGGCTTTTTCCTCAGCCTCGTCCTCCGACAGAATGCGTCGGATGGAGGCGAGGATGTCCTCCATTGAAGGTTCCTGTTGGGCCTTGTCGTCGCTCATGATTCGACTGTCCGATGGTCCCCTGGTGCCGTATTAACGGACATCATGCCCCACGACCCCATATAAATCATTAAAATATCTTCGA
>Ga0306923_10008876_pt1 | contig 10087 bp, 9 predicted proteins | sample sta12Can44000108_FD_203841 | JGI IMG/M metagenome (GOLD analysis project Ga0306923, IMG submission 203841) | Lab enrichment of tropical soil microbial communities from Luquillo Experimental Forest, Puerto Rico - statanox.12C.anox.44.000.108 (v2)... | ecosystem: Environmental > Terrestrial > Soil...
CAAGACTTTTGTCGACCAACGCGCACCGACTAACGACTAGCGACCGATGACCGAAGGATGACCACCGCCCCTAAATCACCACCGTCTCCTGATACTCTCCAAACACCCGCCGCATCGCATCCGAGATCTCGCCCACCGTAGCCGAGGCCTCCACCGCCGCGAGAATCCGCGGCATTAGATTCGCGCCCGATCGGGCCCCATCCTCCACGTCCTTCACTGCAGCCTCCCACGGCTTCGCATCGCGGCGAATTCGCAGCGCCCGCACGCGCTCCACCTGCCGCGCTTCCAGCGCTTCATCGATTCGTTGAATTGGAATCGGCTTCTCTTCCTCCAACTCAAACCGGTTCACACCCACAACCACCGCTTGCCCGTGGTCCACTGCCCGCTGATACTCATACGCAGCATTCTGAATTTCCTGCTGCACAAACCCGCGCTCAATCGCCCGCAGCATGCCGCCCATGGCATCGATCTTCGCTAAATACTCATTTGCTCGCGCCTCAATCTCGTTGGTTAGCGTCTCAATGTAGTAAGACCCTGCCAGCGGATCGATCGTCTGCGGCACACCCGACTCGTACCCGATAATCTGCTGCGTCCGCAACGCAATCCGTGCCGACTCCTCGGTGGGCAAGGCTAGGGCCTCGTCGAAAGAATTCGTATGCAGCGACTGCGCCCCGCCCAGCACCGCCGCCATCGCCTGGATCGCCGTGCGCACAATATTGTTTTCCGGCTGTTGCGCGGTCAGCGTCGACCCGGCGGTCTGCGTATGAAAGCGCAGCATCCACGATTTAGGGTTCTTCGCCTTAAAATGCTCGCGCATGATCCGCGCCCACATCCGCCGCGCCGCCCGGAACTTCGCGACTTCTTCGAGAAAATTGCTATGCGCATTAAAAAAGAACGACAGCCGCGGCGCGAACTTATCTACGTCCAGGCCTTTGTCGATCGCCGCCTGCACGTATGCAATTCCGTTCCCCAGCGTGAACGCCACTTCCTGCACTGCGGTCGATCCCGCCTCCCGCATGTGGTACCCGGAAATCGAAATCGTATTCCACTCCGGCTCATTCTCATTCGTCCACGCAAACAGATCGGTAATGATCCGCATCGCCTGCTGCGGCGGATAAATGTAGGTCCCGCGCGCGATGTACTCCTTCAGCACATCGTTCTGCACGGTCCCGGAAAGCTTGCGAACATCCCCGCCCTTCCGCCTGGCCACCGCCACATACAGCGCCAGCAGAATCGATGCCGTCGCATTGATGGTCATCGATGTAGAGATCTTCGTCAGATCGATGCCATCGAACAGCCGCTCCATATCTTCGATCGAATCAATCGCGACCCCAACCTTGCCGACTTCCCCCAACGCCAAGGGATTATCCGAATCCATCCCAATCTGCGTCGGAAGATCAAACGCTACCGACAACCCCGTCGTCCCGTTCGCCAGCAAATACTTGTATCTCCGGTTCGACTCCTCGGCGTCGCCCATCCCCGCATACTGCCGCATGGTCCACAGCCGCCCGCGGTACATCGTTGCCTGCACCCCACGCGTAAACGGGTACTGCCCCGGGTATCCAACCTCCTTCTCGAGGTCGTGGCCTGCAAGATCGGCCGGCGAATAAAGTTTTCGTATGGGAATATTCGACGAGGTCTCAGGATCAGGCTCAGGTGAGCGGGGGTTCGAAGGAATCTCGGTTTTAGTGGCGTCAGCCATCGAGAGACTTGCTACAGTCCAGAATCAACTTTCAATCGCGAAGAAGATGCCGCACCAAAGGGTTTCCTCTGCCAACCTCAGCGTACTCTGCGATTCACGCTTTGAGACTTCCTTAGTGAACCTTCGTGCCCTTGGTGGCTACGACTTCTTCCGCACCTTCCAGAACGAACTCACCCCAAAATACCCAAACGTCAAACAAAAGCAGGCGGCCATCACCAGCCGTCCTGGCCCAGTCTTTCCCGCAGCGTACTTGGCCCACTCCCGGCTAAAGGCGATCCCGCCAATGCCCGCAATCGCCAGGAACGCGAATCCCATTACCTCATGCCACAACTGGTGCAGCACGCGCCCAAAGCTGCGGGCGGTCAGCCGCACAGCATTCGCGCTCGCCCGGCCCCAGCGGCTGCGCCCGGCTTGCCGCGCCGCCACTCGGGCTCCCACGCCCAGTTTCTCGGGTAAAGTTAGCCGCGCCACTGGTCGATTTTATCAATGTTCAGGGTTACAATGAGCCCAGTGCGAGGAGGGCCGTCACCGTGGCTTGTGACGGCCCGCCAGAAGGGGTCCCGTGGATCAACAGCTCAAACAGCTCATGAAGGAACTGGGCGATGCGATCAACGAATCGCTCGCCGATTCCGAGCAGATCGCCGAAGTCGTCTCCCGGATCAAAGACGACGGCTATGACATCTTCCTCGTGCTCGAAGCCACCATTGGGGTCAGCAAGCAAGGCGAAAAATCCACCGACAAGACATCGCTCGTCACCACCCTCACCAGCAATCCCGAGCTCAAGGTCAGCGATCAGGACCTCAAATTCCTGAAATCGCTCCGCATCAAGATCGACGAGGACGTAGCCTAGCTTCCCGGCTGCGAATCCGAGGTCAAACCCCTCCTTTCCTCCTACGCTCGCGCCTCACTCTGCGGTTAAATTTCGCTTTTTGTACAGGATTTCGCCCGAAGCCGCCCCTTGCACCCCTGTGCTACCATCATCGGTCTTGCAGCACCACTGCCGCAGGCCGCGATGCACGGCTTGCCTTATCCCTGGGCCCTGTAGCTCTATAAAACAGTTGTCTTCGATGCGGGTGATCCGATGCGGGTGATCCTATGAAAGACACGCTGGGTGTGCTTCTCGCCGGTGGGGCTGGTGAGCGCCTCTATCCATTAACCCGTGACCGCGCCAAGCCTGCCGTAACTTTCGGCGGCATCTACCGCATCATCGATATCACGCTCTCCAACTGCATCAACTCCGACCTCCGCCACGTCTACATCCTCACCCAGTACAAAGCTCTCTCGCTCAATCGCCACATCCGCGAAGGCTGGAACATCGTTGCCCGCGAAATGGGCGAGTTCATCGAGATCCTGCCGCCCATGAAGCGCGTCAGCGAGAACTGGTACATGGGCACAGCCGACGCCGTCTATCAAAACATTTACTCCATCGGCTCCGAGCAGCCCAAACACGTCCTCATTCTCTCGGGCGATCACATCTACAAAATGGACTACGGCAAGATGCTCGAACAGCATCGCCACTCTGCCGCCGACGTCACCCTCGCCACCATCCAGATCAAGCCGGAAGAGACCTTCCGCTTTGGCGTGGTTGACATCGATCGCGACTATCGCATTAACGGCTTCGTCGAAAAACCCAAGGTGACCGATCTGCGCTCGCCATGGAACCCCGACATGGTTTCGGCCTCCATGGGCATCTATCTCTTCAACACGGATGTCCTCATCCCCGTGCTCCTGAAAGACGCGGAAGATCCCAAATCCAGCCACGACTTCGGCAAGGACATTTTGCCCAAGATGGTTGATGAGTACCGCGTCTACGCCTACGACTTCATCGACGAGAACAAAAAAGAAGCGCTCTACTGGCGCGATGTGGGCACACTCGAGGCCTACTACGAAGCCAACATGGACATCGTCTCCGTGTCCCCGGTTTTCAACCTCTACGACGAAGACTGGCCGATCCGCACCCATCAGCGCCAGTATCCGCCCGCGAAATTCGTCTTCGCCGAAGCCGGCCGCACCGGCACCGCCGTCGACTCAATCGTCTCGATGGGCTGCATCGTCTCCGGCGGATCCGTCCAGAACTGTGTCCTCTCGCCCGACGTGCGCGTGAACTCCTACAGCGAAGTCGAGAACAGCATTCTCTTCTCGCACGTGAACGTCGGCCGCCACTGCCGCATCCAGCGCGCCATCATCGACCGCGACGTCCACATCCCCGAAGGCACCACCATCGGCTTCGACGCCGAGGCCGACCGCCAGCGCTACTTCGTTACCGACGGCGGCATCACCGTAGTCACCCGCGACTACTCGCTCTTCGAGAACCCAGTCACGGTGGATTACTTCACCAGCGAATAACCTCTAAGCGAGTACGTGCAGCGGCAAATAGCGTGTAGCGGCAGACGCCCCCGTCTGCCGGGCTGAGCGCAAGCTCGCCGGCTTTAGCGAGTAAGATAGCCGGACAGACCTTGGCTGTTGGGATTCCTAGATGTCGAGTCACCCGGATCTGTCAGCAGACGAGAAGTGGTCGAGGGTAAGTCTGCGCATTTTCAGCGACACCCTCTCACCCGAGCAAGTCACGGAAGCTCTCGGTCTTCCGCCGACAAAGACTCACCACAAAGGTGATCCTGTCTCTCCCAGGTACAAAATGCCGTTGCGGCGGCAACACGGGTGGATCCTAGCAAGTCCCTTTGGGGGGCATCCCGATCTCGCGGCACACCTGCGCTGGCTGCTCGATTTAATCGAGCCAAAGCTGGTCGCGCTGAACCAACTCCGTTCAACTTGCAAGATTGATCTATTTTGCGGTTTTTCGTCGGGGAACGGGCAAGGTGGCTTCACACTCGATGGACCACTCCTGACCCGGCTGGCAAAACTCGAACTTAATTTTGGTCTGGATTTGTACCCACCGAACATCGAAGAACTTGATGCCGCCGAGCCGTGAGAGCATCCCAGTACCGCAGCCAATCCAAAGTCCCGTTAGGGACGCCCGACAATAGCCCGGCGCTTCAGCGCCGGGCTGTTCACATAAACAAACCGCGTCCCGTAGGGACGCCTGAAGCCGGCGCACAAGACCTACCCAAAAACAGCGAAAGCCCAGGAGACTGCGTCCCCTGGGCCCCAATCCGTTCACCGAAGAAAGGTTAAGCCGTCTTCCGGATCGGCACGAAGAACTCGATCACTTTGCCGCGGTCCGCTGGCGCGACCCATTTCACCTTTTTGTGAAATCTTGCCGGCACGTAGAATTCGATAATCTTTGCCATATATCACCTCCGAACCACTCACTCCTGCCCTTGCTAATGCAACTACGACGCCAAACCGCTGTCCGGTTGCTACCTCTGCCCGTCCTCTGTTTTTCCCAAACCACTGCTCGGGAGCACCGCTACTCCCGAACTTACGCGTGTTCCGCCCGCGACTCCGCAGTTTTCCTGCATCCTGCTGAAACGACTCGTTCCCGGTCGGATTTGCGATTCCAAATCAGCTGTCAATACAAACCCTGCGCCGGTCCCGGAGTTGCGCGACTCCTGCCCGACGCCTTCCCTTCCAGAACCGAGAGCCCCCTAAACCCGCATCTGGCTGAACCCAAACGGATAGTCATCATCTAACCCTGCGGTTAGAAGGAGACTTTCCCGCAGCGGACAGTAGAAACCATGCCGAGCCCGAACAAGATCCCTCCCAGGCACGTGGAACCGTCAGAATCTACTTGCCCAGAGTGCATCGAACCTTTGGGATGAGGTCGCGGCCACCGATTCCGGCTAGCATGCCGAAGTCAGTGCAACTGCCAGCCGCGACCGGCAATATGCTCAAGATCTGCCTGATTTCACAAGACAACCGGAATGGCTGCGAGGCGGCACGAGTCTGTAGCCGGTGAACAAGACTCAGCACATCTGATTCCCTTCGCTCCCCATTCGCCGCCAATCCCCCCTGCTACAATTCATGTCCGCATAAGCAAAGCTCTGAAGATGCTGAAGGTGCCCCAGGTTCGCGTCGTCCTTTGGCGCTAACCTGGGTTTCGCGAAGCTAGCGATCGCGCGAACTTCTGCAGACACCTCGCCGTATCTGTGAGTGTCTGGCAGCCCGGCCGGGTCTTCACAATCCCGGGCTGATTTCAGGGGTCAAGGGAGTGCTGGTTGGAAGACGTCCAAATCGTCCACGGTCTCATCCGCCGCTGCGTCAGTGGAGACGCGGCTGCCTGGGAAGAAATCGTGCAGCGCTACCATCGCCGCATTTATAACATCTGCTATCGTTTCGCAGGCTCTTCGGACGACGCTCAGGATCTAACTCAGGAAGTTTTCATCAAAATGTACCGGACCCTCGACAGCTACGACGTCGAGCGCGGTGCTTTTATGACCTGGGTAACCACCATGACCCGCAACTTGCTGGTCGACCACTTCCGCAAGCACAAGCAGGATCGGGTCACCGATTCGCTCGACGCCGCCCCCTCCGAACACAAGGACGCGATGCCCCTAAGCGACAAAATTGAGTACAAGGGCCCTGCCCCCGACTCCCATGTCCAGTCCGGGGAGGCCCAGTCCGCCGTTCACGAAGCCCTCCAAAAACTGTCTCCAGAACTCCGGGAGGCCGTTATTTTGAGAGACTTACAGGACCTCGACTATAAGGAAGTGGCTGCGGTGCTCAGGGTTCCTGAGGGTACCGTGAAATCCCGAATTAACCGCGGGCGCGCGGAACTTGCACGCCTCCTTACACGTACATATAAACAGGTGATTTGATGCCAGGTGAAATCCATAACGGTATGCCGTGCAGTGAGTTCGAAGCTCTTCTGTGGGACGCGCTCGATCAGAAATTGAGCGGAAGCCTGCTGGAGACTTTCCACTCTCATGCACGAGCCTGCTCGCACTGCGGACCCATGTTCGCAGAAATTCAGGCAGGGCAGCATTGGCTGAAGTCTCTCACGGAGGTGGAGCCTCCAGCCAACCTGGTGAATAACATTCTGACTGCGACCAGCGGCCTCGACAGCTATCGTCTGGCCGACACAGCCCCGGTCCACTACCAACCCGGTCTCGTCGAGCGCCTCCACGAATGGGTGGACACGTTCGTCGCTCCGGTTTGGGGAACGGTCCGGCAGCCGCGCTTCGCGATGTCGTTTGGCATGGCCTTCTTCTCTCTGTCGGTAGCGCTGAGTGTTTTTGGCGTGAAGCCGAAAGATCTGAAGCAGGTCGATCTCAGCCGGAATGGTTTGATTCGCACGTACTACGGAACCCAGGGCCGCGTCGTGAAATATTACGAGAATATACGTCTCGTGTATGAGATTGAATCGCGCGTGCGCGAATTCAAGAAGGTCACGACGCCCGAACCGGCCGAGCCGGAGAAAGAAAAAGAGCACAAGAACAATTCGAGTGGAGCTCCCGAACCTAGACAGGACCGCAATTACGCCCGCGAGGAGAACCAGCCTCTGCTGGCTCAAGCCCCGGATGCACCACCTGCCGTGTCGGTGACCACGATCAGGAGGTTGGTATGAACTGCGCCACGCATAGCAATATTGCAGCAGTGGCCTACTGCCGTACATGCGGAAAGCCGCTGTGCGCTGCCTGCTCCCGCGATGTCCGCGGAACTATTTTCTGCGAGACTTGTCTCGCAGATCGTCTGGCCGGTGTCGTTCCGCCCGCGCCTGGGATTATTCCGTCTGCGCCGTCCGCCGTGCCTCCGGGCAATTACCCGCCGGGTTCGTATCCGATGAATCCCGCCATCCCGATGGCTCAGCCTTTGCGAGGCGGGCCGAATCCCGCCGTCGCCGGAATTCTTGCCGGATTTCTGCCGGTCGGTGTCGGCGCGGTTTACAACGGCCAGTACGCGAAAGGACTCGCGCACTTGGTGATCACGGTGGCGACCATCGTCGCGCTGAGCTCGAATCTGCCCTGGTACATGGATACTGTGCTCGGCATCGGCCTGGGATTTTTCTACTTCTACCAGATCATCGACGCCGTTCGTTCCGCGCATGCCATTCAAGCGGGACAGCCTGCTCCCGACCCGTTTGGCCTCGCGCAGACGTTCAGCGCCGGCGACAGCTTCGACAGCAGCAAAGTTCCAACGGGTGCTGTGATTCTGATCGGCCTCGGCCTGCTCTTCCTGTTGCATACGATTGGCCTGTTCGAATTCGGCTTCGGGCGCTTCTGGCCCGTCATCCTGATCTTCTTCGGCGTGTGGTCGTTCGCGCGCCGCTGGGGTCTGGTCGGGCACACCACCGGCTGCCCATGTGAGCGCTGCCGTGCGCAATGCATCATGGGCCCGGCGATGCTGACCACGGTCGGCACCCTGCTATTGCTCCAGTCGCTGAGCGTGGTCGGCTTCAACAAGACCTGGCCTGTGATCATTCTCGTGGTGGGCGGCGTAAAGCTGCTGCAGAGCAGTGCCTCCACAGAAGGCCACATTCAGCCACCGCCGCCGGCGTACCCGACGGCAACTCCGCCAACGCCGCCAATGCCCGCGGCCGAAATTTCCTCGACGCCGTCGAGCGAGGTGAACCGTGGCTAGCCCTGTCTATACTCCCCCACCGCGCCGCCGCCGCTCGATGACGGGCCCGTTCATCCTGATCATCCTGGGTGTCATCTTTCTGCTGGCGAATATCGGCGTGCTTTCGCACCATCAGCTGGGCGTGATGTTCGCGCATTACTGGCCGGTGCTGCTGATTGTGTGGGGCCTGTTGAAGCTCTACGAATACCAGCAAGCCAAGCGCGACAACGTACCTGCGCCCGGTATCGGTGGTGGTGGCGTTGTGCTGCTGGTCTCTCTGGTGACCTTCGGCCTCATGGCCACGCACCTCGCCAACTACCATTGGGACGAACTTCGCGACAAGATCGATCTCGGCGACAGCGACATCGATCTGCCCGGCTTCGGCAAGACTTTCAATTACGACGACCAACTTTCCCACGCGTTGCCTGCGGGATCTGCGGTCAAAATCGTCAACGACCGCGGCACCGTAAACGTGAGCGTCTCGACCGACGATCAACTGCGCGTGACCATCCGCAAAAAGATCCGCGCCGACGAACAAAAAGACGCCGACAAGTGGAACGAGAGCACCAAGCCCCAGCTGAACGTCACCGGCAACCAGGTCACGGTCAACGCCAATACCATGGGCGCGGGTGATCACCCGGTTATTGCCGATCTTGACGTCTCTATTCCGCGCAAGGCTGCGCTTACCATCGCCTCCAAGCGCGGGGACGTGAGCGTCATCGGGCGCGACGGTACGGTGGATGTCACCAGCCAGAAAGGCGACGTTTCTGTCCAGGATGTAGCCGGCAACGTCAACCTGAATCTCGACCACAGTTCGGCGCACGTCAACAACATTGGCGGCGATGTCAGTGTTGACGGCCGCTCCGACGAAGTCTCGCTCAACGAGATCACGGGATTCGCGCGCCTGAACGGTGAATTCTCGGAGAGCCTGAAACTTTCGAAGATCGGAAAGACGGTCAGCTTCAAGTCAAGCCGCACCGACCTCGAGTTCTCGAAGCTGGATGGCGATCTCGATCTCGACCAGGGCGATCTGCGCGCCAAAGATCTGGCCGGCCCGCTGCGTCTGGTTACTCGCTCGAAAGACATCGACCTCTCTGGCGTCTCGGGTGATGCTCGCGTTTCGAACGAAAACGGATCGGTTGATTTTGAACTAGCAAATGCCGGCAACGTGCAAATCGACAACCGCTCGGGCGACATCAAGGTCATGGTCCCTGAGAAGGTCGGCTTTCGAGTCGATGCCAGTTCGCGGGGCGGCGAAGTGCAATCCGACTTCGACAAACTGCGAATCGACAATGGCGAGCACAGCAGCACGATCACGGGCACGATCGGCAGCGGCCTGGCGCACCTGGTGCTGAACAACGAACACGGCTCGATCGAACTGCGGAAGAGCGATGAATCATCGGCGTCGATTCGCGTGGAGACCCCGCGTCCGCCGAAGCCGCCGAAGCCGCCAAAGGCGCCGAAGCCCGGGGATGAGATGGCGCCGACGGAGAATTAGGAGGCTGGGAGCTGTCAGCTTCTAGCTTCTAGCTCTTTCGCAACCAGATCGTTTGCGGAAATCCCGTCGAGGAGAAGTTCATGCGCAACATTGGCAAGACGGTTTGGATACTTGCAATGCTGTTGGCGGCAGCCGGAGGCGCCAGTTCACAGGCCAACTCTGCCCCCCAAGACGAACGAACTTCATTGGTGATCGTGTTCAATGACGGCCGACAGCAGAGTTTCGCCACCACTGACCTTGCCCGGATCGAATTCAAAGGTGCGGGCATGATTCTCTCCCAAGGGGAACGCAAGCAGACCATTCCCATATCCACGATCGCACGGATTGAATTCAATCGTGGGTCGACTGGCGTTTCCGAGACGGGTCGCGGGCGCTTTGTCGGCAAGTGGAGAGTAGGACAAGGGAACGGGAGCCATTTCTACATCACGCTG
>Ga0306923_10008877_pt1 | contig 10087 bp, 8 predicted proteins | sample sta12Can44000108_FD_203841 | JGI IMG/M metagenome (GOLD analysis project Ga0306923, IMG submission 203841) | Lab enrichment of tropical soil microbial communities from Luquillo Experimental Forest, Puerto Rico - statanox.12C.anox.44.000.108 (v2)... | ecosystem: Environmental > Terrestrial > Soil...
CCCTGGTCAGGCGAATTCCAGTTGCGCTACTTCGGGCCCCGGCCGCTGATCGAAGACGACAGCGTGCGCTCCGACGCCACCACGCTTGCGTACCTGCGCGTCGGCTACGCCTTCGACGCCGACACGCGGCTCATGCTCGACGTCTTCAATCTCTTCGATACGAAGGCGAGCGACATCGACTACTACTACGCTTCGCGCCTGCCGGGCGAGCCCGTGCAAGGCGTCGAGGATGTGCACTTCCATCCAGTCGAACCGCGCAGTTTCCGCCTGACGCTGGTGCGGCGCTTCTGAAGCCCTGGCGTCAGTGGAACTCGTAGTAGGCCGTTGCCAGCACGGCGGACTGGTTGCGCGCCTGCGTGATCGGGCTGTCCGCCGCGGCACCGAGCAGGCGCGCGACGTTGACCTGCCCGTCGAAACGCCAGTTCGGCGCGATCCGGTATTCGAGGCTGATCCCGACATTCGCGTCCTGCCCTCCAGCGCCGAGCAGGTACGCCGGTCGGCCGCTGCGTGCAGACTGTTCGGCCGAAATGCCGAAATAGCTTTGTCGATAGGCCTCGTTCGCCCAGGTGCCGGCAAGCGTGAGGCCGATCAGCAAGGACTTGCCGATGGGCGCGCCGATCGTCGCACCGAGTTCACCCAAGAGTCCGTCGCGATCGATGCCCGAACCGTAGCGCAGGCCGCTTTGCAGGATCAGGAATTCCCAGGGGCTGTAGTTCAGGAAGGCGCAGCCTTCGAGGCGGAAACCGATGTCGCCGAGCCCGTGGAGTTCCGGCGCGTCGGTTTCCTTGCGCCCGAACTGCGGCCACAGCCGCAGGCCGTACTGCCAGTCCTTGCTGCGCGAGAAGTTCCAGCCGACGCCGTTCTCGACCGATACGAAGCCGCCCTGCGGGATGTACAGGTCGACGCCGGGCAGCGGCAGGTACTCGATCTTGTCGGAGCCGGGAAACTTCGGATACGCGGCGAGCGAGGGCCCGAACGCGAACTCCGTCGTCTCCGGCACGGCGTCGATCAGGATGATTCCGTTCTGCGCGTACGCGGACGGGCTTGGCACCATCATGCACGCAGCGGCGAACGCGGTGGCAAGAGCGGGCAGGTGACGCGGCATGGCAATTCCGGGAGTGGACGGGACCCGCATCGTAGGCCATCGGCCCGCGCGAGCCAAAGCCTGTTGCCGCGCCGTCCCGCGCACCGTTAGGATCGGAAGGCCCGCACGCCACGCGTGCGTGCTGTCACGGCAGGCGGCGCGGGCGCGTGACGTGCTCCGTTCTCTCGCGGCATCCCTGGCCCCGCGCACGCTGCGGACAGCCGGATGAAGCAGGCATTCGATTCGACGGTGCGCCCATCGTCCGGGCGTGTTCAGCAACGCTTCCTGTCGGACTTCGCCATGACACGACCCACTCTGCCGCGCGTGCTGCTCTTCGCGATCTCGTACGCCCTGCTGGCCTACATGAGCATGCACATGCGCGATCCGCGCAGCCTTTCCGCGCTGGTGTGGCCCGCCGGCGGCATCCTGCTCGGCGCAATGATGCGCAACGACGTGAAGTCGTGGCCGATCTGGCTCGCGATTGCCGGCGCGCTGCATTTCATCGCGAGCATGGCGGCCGGACGCCAACTGTTCGTCTCGGTGGTTTTCGTCTGCATCACGCTGATCGTGTCGAGTCTCATCGCCTGGCTCTGGCGTTCGCGCGTCGGCCCGAAAGGGGAACTCACGACCCCGCGCGGGCTCGGCTGGTTCCTCGGGCTTTCCGCAGTGCTGGTGCCGCTGGGCGCAATCGTGGGCGCGGAAGTCCTGCACGCTGCCGGCGTCACGGAGGGACGGCCATACTGGCAACCCGGGGCCATCGCCGATGGCGTCGGCATACTGATCGGTGCACCGCTGGTCCTCGCCTGGGCCGAGTTCCGCATCCGGCGTTCGGGCGGCTCGAATTTTCGCAATTTCGGCATCGGCCTCGTCTGGTTCGCAGCACTTCTCGTCACGAGCTGGCTCGTTTTCGACAAAACGGTGGCCGATCCGCTGTTCGGCACGGTCGATGTCGGTCTGAGCTACGTGCCGTTGCTCTTCGTCGTGCTCGTCGCAACCGTGTGGGAAGAGCGTGGCACGACGCTCGCCATCGTCTGTCTCGCGACGATCGTCGGCTGGTACACCCTGCAGGGCGGGGGGCCGTTCAACGTGCTGGAAAGCTCGCCCGGCGAAGCCCTGCTCGAAGTGCAGGGATACATCGGCGTGGCTGCGGTGCTCGGCCTGCTGATGGGCGCGCTGAACAAGGATCGCGAAAAGGCGCTCCAGGCTTCGGCCGGTTGGAAGGTCCGCTTCGAGGCGGCGCTCTACAGCAGCGGCCACCTGATGTACGAGTTCGACCCCGTGACGCGCAACATCGCGTGGGGCGGCAACGTCAAGCGCATGCTCGGGCTCGAAGCCACGGAGCTCGCCAGCTTCGATGCCCTCCTTGCGCGCGTGCATCCGGACGACCAGTCGCGCCTAAGCCATTACTCCACCGTGGAAGAAACCGCGGACGAAACGCCCGGCACCCGCGAGTTGCACGTGCGTCTGCGATGCGGCGAGGGCGACTACCGGCCTGTCGTGCTGACCGGTGCGCCGATCATCGATTTCGACGGGCAGATCTACCGCGTGGACGGTCTGCTGCGCATTGACGACCTTGCACTGAACCCGCGGGGATAGGCGTGGGCGCCGCGATACCCGGCGCGCGCGGAGCCTTGCTCGTGCATGGCCTGGGCGGAACGCAATACGACCTGGGTTCGATGCACAAGCTGCTGCGCCGCGCCGGCGTCGATACGCACTCGCTGACGCTGCCGGGCCACGGCGGCCAGCCCGAGGATCTGCTCGCGGTGACGGCGGAGCAGTGGGTCGAGGCCGTGACGCTGAAATACCGCGAGCTGCGGCTGCAGTACGAAACGCTGCATCTGGTGGGTATGTGCATGGGCTCGCTGCTCGCGATCGAAGTCGCCAAGCGCGAGTGCCACGAGCGTGGGCGTCTGATCGCGCTCGCGCCACCGATCTACATCGACGGCTGGTCCACGCCGTGGTACCGCGAAGTGCGTCATCTCGTCTACCGCGTGCCGTTCGCGCCGCAGCGGATGAGGGTCGTCGAGGAAGAGCCGTTCGGTATCAAGAACGAACTCGTGCGCTCGATCGTGAAGGCCAAGTTCGAGCGTGGCGACAACTTCCACTACCGGTGGGTGCCGCTCTACTGCATCCAGCAGGTCGATCGTCTGCGTGCCTGGGTCAAGGCGGGCCTTTCGGCGATCCGCTGTCCGACCCTGGTCGTGCATGCGAAAGAAGACGAACTCACGAGTCCGCGCTCGGCGCACTTCCTGCTGAGGGAGATCGGCCAGGCGCATGCGCGCATGGTGCTGCTCGAAAACAGCTACCACATGATCTGCGTGGACAACGACCGCGAGCAGGTGGGCGACGAAGTGTTGCTGCATCTCGGTTTCGAACCCGCCGAGGTGAAAAAGCGGCGCAAGCAGGTCGAGAGCGTGTCGATGAGCGAGCAGGCGGTGCGGGAAGTCGCGGAACAGTATTTCGCCGCGATGCAGGCGGGTCAGTTCGAAGCCGTGTTCCTGCTGCTCGGTTCCGACGTCCGCTGGCACCAGGCCGGCACGAATCCCGTTGCGGGCGATTACGAAGAGCGCGGCCAGATGATCGACTTCTTCTCGCGCCTGATGGCATACAGCGACAACAGCTTCCGCGTGACCCAGGTCGATGAGGTCGCGCTGACGGGGCAGACGGTCGTGGCGCGTTTCCATTTCGAGGCTGCGTGCGAGGGCGCGTCGCTGAGTTCTTCCGGCATGCAGCGCATCGATTTCCTCAACGGCAAGCTCGCCGAGGTCTGGTACACGCCTTCCGAGCCCGAAAGGGAAGATGCCTTCTGGAACGCCGCGGCCGCTGCGCAGGGCACGGCGAAGACGGATGCAGGCATCGCCCCTTCCGTGGCGGCGTTGCCGGAGTATGCGCTTGCCGCGGCTTTCACCGATGCCGCGCAGCGCGTGCAGGCGCTGCCGCGCCGCCCCGCGAACAACGTGCTGCTCGAGCTCTACGGCCTCTACAAGCAGGGCTCCACCGGCGATGCGGACGGTGAGCGGCCGGGCCTCATCGATCCCGTCGGGCGGGCGAAGCACGATGCGTGGAGCAGCCGCCGCGGCATGAACCGCGACGAGGCGATGCGGCGCTACATCAGCCTCGTCGACCAGCTTTGCGGGTGAGGCGCGGAACGGGCGGGCCACACATCCCGGTGCGCGCGTGGCAGCATTCGTCTTTTCGCGCGCAGCGCAGGTGATTCATGGACATCAAGCTCACCCAGTTTTCCCCCGGCGGCGGCTGCGGCTGCAAGATCGCCCCGGGCGTGTTGCAGCAACTGCTGTCGAAGGCCCCGCCCGGCGTCGTGCCGTCGGCCCTGATGGTCGGTACCGAGACCTCGGACGACGCGGCGGTCTACAAGCTCAACGATGAGCAGGCGCTCGTCGCCACCACCGATTTCTTCACGCCGATCGTCGACGATCCGTTCGACTTCGGCCGCATCGCAGCGACGAACGCGATCTCGGACGTCTACGCGATGGGCGGCAAGCCGATCATGGCGTTGTCGCTGCTCGGCATGCCGCTCGACAAGCTGCCGCTGGACGTGATCGGCCGCATCCTCGAAGGCGGCAGCGCAATGTGCCGCGAGGCCGGCATCCCGATCGCCGGCGGGCACTCGATCGACATTCCGGAACCGATCTACGGACTCGTCGTGATGGGGCTCGTGCATCCGCGGCGCGTGCGGCGCAATGCCGATGCGCACGCGGGCGACGTGCTGATCCTCGGCAAGCCGCTCGGCGTCGGCGTGCTGTCGACCGCGATCAAGAAGGGCAAGCTGGGCAGCGCGGGTTACGCCGAGATGCTCCGTCACACGACGAAGCTCAACCGCGTCGGCGCGCGCCTGTCGGAACTCGAAGGCGTGCATGCGCTGACCGACGTCACCGGCTTCGGCCTGGCCGGTCACCTGCTCGAAATCTGCCGCGGCTCCAAGCTCGCCGCGCAGGTGAGTTTCGATGCGCTGCCGCTGATCGACACGGCGGTCACCTTCGCCAAGGAAGGCCTCGCGACGGGCGCCACGAGCCGCAACTGGAACAGCTACGGCGAGAGCGTGCTGTCGCCCGAGCCGCTGGAGCCCTGGAAGCGCACGCTGCTGAGCGATCCGCAGACGTCGGGTGGCCTGCTGGTGTCGTGCGCGGGCGATGCGGTGGATTCGGTGCTGGCCGCGTTCCGCGAGGATGGCTTCGCGGAAGCTGTGGTCATCGGACAGTTGTTCGAAGGCCCGGCTTTGGTGAGGGTGGTGTAGGGGAAGCTGGCGGGGTGATGGAGCCGCCGAGCCTGCGTCATCCTCGGCTTCTCCCCCTCACAGCGCGGGGTGGGGGGCAGCCGACGGATCGGCCTCGTCACCCCAGCCCCGCAGCCGCGATTCAGAGTTCCCGCAAGGCCGTCGTCACCGGCAGCCGCGCTGCCCGCACCGCCGGGAACAGTCCGCCGATGAAGCCGATCGCGAGCGCCCACTTGAGGCCGGTCCACAGCAGTTCCGGCGTCACGCGCAGCTCGAACGCGAGCTGGCCGACCGAACCCGCGGCCAGCGTGGATGCCGAGTAGCCGTTGAACAGCGCCCAGGCGATGAAGCCGCCGATCACGCCACCGATCAGCGCGAGCAACATAGTCTCCAGCATCACGGCGATGACGACCGGCAGGCCGCGGAAGCCGATCGCACGCAGCGTGGCAATCTCCCGCGCACGCGCTGCGACGGCCGCGAACATCGTGTTGAGCGCCCCGAACATCGCGCCGATCGCCATGATCACGCCGACCGTGATGCCCATGATGCGGATCACCTTGGTCATCCTTTCCGACTGCTTGGAGAAGTATTCGAGCGTGGTCTCGACGTCCACCTTGAGTTGCGGGTTCGAGTCGAGTGCCGCCTTGAAGCCGTCGTAGGCACTGGCGTCCGCGAGCCGCACGGTGACCGACGCGCGGCTGCTGCCGCGACGATAGGTGTCGGCGACGACCGGCGCGTCGGCCCAGATCTCGGACTCCATCGCGTCGCCGGATGCGAACACGCCAGCAACCGTCCACACCTGGCTGCCCAGACGCACTTCGTGCCCCGGCACGAGGCCCGCGAACTGGCGCGCCGCGCCCTTGCCGACGATGAGTTCGCGCAGGCCCGGCTTGAAGCGGCGGCCTTCGATGATCTTCACGTTCGGCCGCACGGCCCACGCCTGCTCGCCGACGCCGCGCAACTGCACGCTGCCTTCGTCGTCGGGGCCACCCTTCTTCAGCGGCAGGTTGGCGGCCACGACGATCTCGGGCGAAGCGAGCGGCTTGCCCTGCGCATCGCGCGCGATGCCGGGCGCCTGCGGGATCAGCGTCACGCTGTTGTTGTCGAGCACCGACATCACTTCCGAGGCCGATGCCCCGCGCATGACGATCGCCGTGTCGAGGCTGCCGGTGTTGCGTAGCGTCTGGCCGTAGCCTTCGGCCATCGCGAGCAGCGCCACCAGCACGCCGACCACGCCTGCGATGCCGACGACGATGACCGCCGAGGAGCCGATGCGCTGGCGCAGCGTGCTGATGCCGACGCTGGTGACCGAGCCCGCCTGCTGGCCGCGCCGCGTCAGCAGCATCCACGCCGCGAAGACGACGGCGAGCGCGAGCGCGCCGTACCAGGGCAGGAAGATCCACGCCGCGAGCACGGCAACGAGGACCACGAGAAGCAAGAGATTGAAAAGCATGTGTGCTCCTTAGCGTCCGGCCAAAGCGTCGACGATGTTCAGCCGCATCGCGCGGATGGCGGGCATTGCACCGACCAGAAGGCCGATCGCCACCATCAGCACGATGCCGAGCACCCAGCTGGCCGCGCCGACCCGCGGCAGGTTCAGCATGCCGCCGCTGCCGGCGGAGACGATCGGGATGATCACGCTTGCGAGTCCGAGCCCGAGCACGCCGCCAAGCACGAGCAGCAGCAGCGATTCGGCCAGCACCATCGCGAGCACCGATACGTCCGAGAAGCCGATCGTCTTGAGTACCGCGAGTTCGCTCGTGCGTTCGCGCACCGCCTGCATCATCGTGTTGCCCGAGAGCAGCAGCAGCGTGAAGAACACCGCGCCCATGATCGAACCGACGATGAGCCCGATGTCGGCGAGCTGCTTCATCCACGATGCGGTCGCGGCCTGTTCGGTCTGCGTGCGCGTTTCGTGGTCCGAGTTGGCCGAGATCGCGTCGATCGCCTTCGCCACGCGGTCCGCCTCATTCACGTCGCCGACGCGCGTGACATACCAGCCGACCGTGCCCTGGTTGTAGGGCGTCGTGTCGTCGAAGTACTTCCACTGCAGCAGGAAGAGCTGGTCGAAAAAGCCCGCCGATTTCTTGTCGGTCGAATGGATGATGCCGACGACATCGAACTGCCAGTCCTTGCTGCCCTGGCGGTTGGGGAAGATCGTCGATTGCAGCGGGATGCGGTCGCCGACCTTCCACTTGAAGCGCTTGGCGAGTACTTCGCCGACGAGCGCGCCGGTGCGCGTCTCGTTGAAGGCCTTGCGCTCCTCCGGCGTCACCGACGCTTCGGGATACAGGTCGAGGTAGTTGGGCGCCACCGCGAAGCTGAAGACCTGGTTGTGCGGATCCTGGTAGGCGCCGCCGAACCAGTTCGCATAGGTCGTCATCTTCACGCCCGGCACTTGCTGGATGCGCGCTTCGAGCGACTGCGGCAGCGTCTGGATGAAGGACAGCTTCGAGCCGGTCTGCAGCCGCTGTGCGCCGTTCGCGCTCTGCCCGGCCTGGTTGAAGGACGTGCGCACGGCATCGAGCATGCCGAAAAGCAGGAAGGCGGCGATGATCGAGACGAGCGTGAGGATCGTGCGGGTCTTGCGCCGGAACAGCGAAGCCCAGATCAGGTGGAGATACTTCATCGTGCCCTCCGTCAGACGGTGGCTGACTGTTCGACGAGCGTGCCCTTGTCCAGATGCAGCGTGTGGTTCGCGTATTCCGCCGCCTTCGGATCGTGCGTCACCATCACGATCGTCTTCCCGTGGTCGCGGTTGAGCGCGCGCAGCAAGGTGAGCACTTCCTCGGCGGACTGGCGGTCGAGGTCGCCGGTCGGTTCGTCGCAGACGAGCAGCGTCGGGTCGGAGACGATCGCACGCGCGATCGACACGCGTTGCTGCTGGCCGCCGGAGAGTTCGGTCGGCTTGTGCGCCGCGCGGTCGGCCAGCCCCACGAGCTGTAGTGCGATCGCGGCATTCTTGCGCCGCTGCGCGGCACCGAGCTTGGTCAGCAGCAGCGGCAGTTCGACGTTGCGCTGCGCCGAGAGCATCGGCATCAGGTTGTAGAACTGGAACACGAAGCCGACGCGCGAAGCCCGCCACTTCGCGAGCGCACCGGGGGAAAGCTGGTCGAGCCGCTGGCCGCCCACGTTGATGCTGCCGCCGGTGGGCACGTCCAGGCCGCCGATCAGGTTCAGCAGCGTCGTCTTGCCCGAACCCGACGGGCCCATCAGCGCGAGGAAGTCGCCCTGATCGACGTCGAGATTGATGTGATGCAGGACCTCGACCTTCTGTCTGCCGCGTTCATAGACTTTCGAGAGGTCGCGGATCTCGATCAACTTGCCCATCTGCATGCCCTTTCACGGAGTTTCTTGTTGTGCATCCGGGCCGCCGCGCGTGGCGGCGGAGGGAGGTAAGTCCGACTTCCGGGCGTGCGCCCGGAACGCCGGTCAATCCTTGGCGGTTTCGACGCGTGCGCCGTCGGCGAGCGTTTCGGGCGGCGACACGATCACGCGGTCGCCGGCAGCGACGCCCTCGGGCAAGAGCTTCATGCCGCCGTAATCCTGCGCTGCCGGTGTGACGGTACGGCGTTGCGCGCGGCCGTCGGCGACGACGAATACCGTCTGCTTGCCGTCGCGATTCGCAATCGCCTGCGCCGGCACGAGTACGCCCTTGGGCGCGGCGGCGGCGGGTTCGCTCTTCTTTTCGAGGAAGGACACGCGCACGCCCATGTCGGGGACGAGGCGCGCGTCCTTCTGCTCGAGCGCGACGCGCACCTTCACCGTGGCCTTGCCGCGGTCGGCCGAGGGCACGATGGCGATCACATGCGAGGGAATCTTCCAGTCGGGATAGGCGTCGAGCACCGATTCGCAGGGCATGTCGGGCTTCACCTGGCCGATGTACGCCTCGTTGACGTCGACATCGACTTCCAGCGAATCCATGTCGACGATCGTGCCGACGCCGGTGCGCGTGTAGCCGCCACCCGCCGACAGCGGCGAGACGATTTCGCCGACCTGTGCGGCCTTCTCGGTGATGACGCCGCCGAACGGCGCGCGAACCACCGTGTAGTCGAAATTGACCTGGCGGCGCACGTCGGCTTCCGCCTGCGTGAGCTGCGCCTCGGCCTGCGCGACCTGTGCCTGCGCCGTGTTTGCGTTTGCCTTCGCGGCATTGAGGCTCGCCAGCAGCGCGCTGTCATCGAGCCGCGCGAGGACCTGGTCTTTCTTGACGACGTCGCCTTCCTCGATGAGGACTGCGGTGAGCGTGCCGGTGATCTGTGCGGAAACGGTGGCCTTGCGACGCGCCGTCACGTAGCCGGTGGCCTGCAGGACGGCACCTGCGCCGCCAACGCTCGCAGGCGCAGCGGCCGTGGCGGTCTGGACGCTGACCGGGCGGGAGTTGAAGAACCACCAGGCACCGCCCGCCGCGAGCAGCAGCACGAGTACGACGACCAGCGCAATCCACAGCTTGCGCGATCCGCCGGTGCCTTCGTCCTCGCGTTGATGCTCGCCGATCTTCAGCTCGTTCAGAAGATTCGAATCGATTTTGCTCACCTCTGGGCTCCAGCTGGGCATGCGAAGCGCCACCCCGGGGCCGCGCAGCATTGGGGGCTGTCTGTGCGGTCGCATGTCCGGTCGTTGTCGGCGCAGCTGCCTGGCCGACGGGTCTCAGCAAAACGTAAGAATGTACCCCTTTTCCCCTGGCGCTAACACCGTGCGGGGCTTGCGATACATTCCGATACTCGTGAAGGGATATCGTCGCTCCCGGAATGCGCGGCGAGGGCGAT
>Ga0306923_10008879_pt1 | contig 10086 bp, 8 predicted proteins | sample sta12Can44000108_FD_203841 | JGI IMG/M metagenome (GOLD analysis project Ga0306923, IMG submission 203841) | Lab enrichment of tropical soil microbial communities from Luquillo Experimental Forest, Puerto Rico - statanox.12C.anox.44.000.108 (v2)... | ecosystem: Environmental > Terrestrial > Soil...
GGTGGACAGGGCCGCAGCGGGCGAGCCGTCGCTACCGGCCATCATCCCCCCTTCCGAGGGCACGCTCCCATCCGCCACACTCCTCGGCGATGGCCAAGCCCAGGCCTAGGTAAACGTCGGCCGGCTCGCCCCAGGTCTCGACGGTGACCGGGCCCGCGCCCAGGTGGGCGGCCGCCCCGAGCACGAGCCGGCGCACGGCGTCCGGCGATCCCGGGCCGCCGGGGAAGCCGGGCCCGTCGATATGGCGGCACTCCGGTTCGATTCGGCACAGCCCGGTCCAGCGGCCGGGCTGGCCCAGACCGACGTAACGCGCCTCCGGGGAGGTCGCCCAGGCGGCGTCGAACAGGTTATGCCCCCACTGCCCGATAAACGCGCGCGGCAGCAGGTCGAGCACGGTCGGGGTGTCCAGCAGCGGCAGCGGATCGGCGGGCGGCAGGGCCGAGGCGACCAGCCGCCGGTATCCCTGTCGCGGCATGAATCCGGCCCCGCGCAGGTCCGCTGCGCAATAGACCCAGAAAACGACCGCTCCGCGCGCCGCGGCCTCCCGGGCCAGCGCGGCCAGCAGGCCGAGGTCGGCCGCGGCCAGCTCGCACTGGGCGACCGGCTCCCCGGCCGGGGTGCGCGCGAAGACGAGCCGGTCGGCCAGGCCGCTGTCACCGGCGCCGGACATGGCGCATCTCCCTCTGGTCGGACGCGAGCAGGATCGCACGAATGTCGGCGGCACCCGGTGGGCGCGGCGTGTTGGCCAGCACCTCGTCGTCGAGCGCGTCCGCGGCGATCTGATCGAAATCAGCGCGGGAGATGCCCAGGTCGGTCACGCGCCGGGGCATCCCCAGCCGATCGGCCAGGCCGGCGACCGCCTCGATGGCGGCGTCGGTATTCCAGGCGCTGTCCCGGGACCGGTCGCCGACACCGAGGGCGGCCGCCACATCGGCCAGGCGCTCGGCGCAGGCCGGGGCGTTGAACCGGAGCACCTGCGGGAGCGCCGCGGTGAGGGCCACGCCGTGCGCGATGTCGAACCGGCCGCCGACCGCGTGGCCGACCGCGTGGCACAGGCCGAGACCAGTGGTGGCCATCGCGATGCCGGCCATGTGCGCGGCCAGCAGCATCTGCGACCTGGCCTCCAGGTCCTGGCCGTCGGCGTGGGCCCTGGGCAGGTTAACCGCGATCATGCGGATGACCTGCAACGCGATGCCGTCCGACCAGGGATTGGCCCGGACCGACAGGTAGGACTCCAGGGCGTGGGTCAGCGCGTCCATGCCGGTGGCGGCCGTGGCCGGCGGCGGGAGGCCGACGGTCAGCCCCGGGTCGAGGACCGCGGCCGCGGGCAGCGTGCTGGCGTGGCCCACGTAGAACTTGCGGTGCGTCTCCGGATCGGTCACGACCCCGAACGCGTTCGTCTCGGCTCCGGTGCCCGCCGTGGTCGGGACGGCCACGATGGGCAGCGCCGGGCTGGCGAACTGACCGCGGTAGTCGAGGTCCCGCCCCCGCTGCGGGTTGACGGCGGCCAGGGCGATCCCCTTGGCCGCGTCGATCGGCGACCCGCCGCCCACCGCCACCAGCGTGACCCGGGGGGCGGCCCCGGCCGCTACCTCCGCGCCGGCGGCCACGTCGCCGGTGGTCGGGTTGGGATGCACCCCGCGGAACACGGTCACCGGTATCCCCGCCGCCTCGAGCACGCTGGTGACGCTGGCCACCACCGGCGTGGCGGCCAGCGCGGCGTCGGTGACCACGAGCGCGGCGTGGCGGCCGGTGCCACGGACGATGCCGGGCAGCCGGCCGACCGCGCCGACGCCGAAGTGCGCAGCCGGGGTGGGCGACAGGACGAGCTCGGTGCGGGAAAGATCAGCGCGAGCCAGGCCCGTGCGTCCAAGATCAGTTCGGCCAGGGTCGGAGGTCATGCTCACTCCTGCGGTGATGGCGTGTCGATGCGGAGCGGGGTACCGGTGAGATCCTCGAGCAGCTTGATCGGGAGCATCCCGCCGCCCGCGTCCCCGTACTGGGCCCGCGCCCGCCGGTAGATCTGCTCGACGACCGCGCTCACCTCGACCGGCACGCCGGCCTCCCGGGCCACGTCCATCGCGAGGCTGAGATCCTTGCCGGCCAGCGCGAGCGTGAACGACTCGTCGTAGTCCCCGCGCTCTAGCACAGGCAGCACGTCGCGCTCGAGAAAGGTGCTGGCCGCGGGGCTGGCCAGCAGGCAGCGGCGCAGGGTGGCCAGGTCGACCCCGGCCGCGGTGCCCACGCTCAGCACCTCGGCGGTCGCGGTCAACTGCGCGAACCAGAGCAGGTTGATCATCAGCTCGGCCGTGTACCCGGTGCCGTGCGCTCCCACGTGCAGGATCCGCTCCGGGTCGCCCATCGCCTCCAGCAGCGGCCGGACCCGCTGGTAGGTTCCGTCCCGGCCGCCGACGAAGATCTGCAGCGTGCCCGCCTCGGCGCCGCTGACCATGCCGCTGACCGGAGCGTCGAGGACCTCGATATCCCGGCGCTCGGCCACGGCCCGCACCTGGTCCGCGATGGCCGGAACGGACGTGGACATGTCGATCCACACCGCACCGGGCGGCAGGCCGTCCAGCAGCCCGGCCCGGCCGAGCAGGACCTCCGCCACCTGCCGGGGCCCCGGCAGCATGGTGATCGCCACGTCCCGGTCCCGCGCGGCCTCGCGCGGCGACGCCGCCCACGCCGCGCCGGCGGCCACCAGGTCCGCGGCGGCCACCGGGTTCAGGTCATGCACGATCAGGTCATGCCCGGCGGCCAGGATGTTGCGGCTCATCGGTGCGCCCATGTGTCCGAGGCCGACGAAACCTACCTTCATCGCCCCTCCCGATCCCGAGGTCCGCTTCAGCGCCTGGCCCACCGCGCGACCGCGGCCTCGTCGATCTGCGCGCCCAGGCCCGGGCGGGCGGGCACGGTCAGGCACCCGCCGGAGTCGACGCGCAGCGGCTCGGCCAGGAAGAAATCGCGCCGCTGCTCGGTCCACCCGGGCGGGTCATAGGGGAACTCCAGGTACGGGCCGCCACCGACGCCGGCGGTGACGTGCAGGTTCGCCAACAGGCCCAGCCCGTTGGTCCAGGTGTGCGGGGTGAACCAGCGATGGCCGGCCCGGGCCAGCTCGGCGACCATCCGGGCCCCGAGCAGGCCCACCGCGAGCACGGCGTCGGGCTGGACCACGTCCAGCGCGCCCGCCGCCAGCGCGTCGAGCAGCTCGGGCACGGTGCGGGCCATCTCGCCGCCGGCCACCCGGATCCCGGCCTGTTCCCGGAGGACCCGCATGCCCTCCAGGTCGCCGGCGGGCAGCGGCTCCTCCAGCCAGAGCACGCCGAGCTCGGCCAGCTCGCCGGCCAGCCGCCGGACGGCGGCCAGGTCGAGGGCGGCCGAGACGTCGCCGGGCATCCGCCATCCCTGGTTCAGGTCGACCATGATGTCCATGCCGTCCCCGACCGCCGCGCGGGTGGCCCGCACCGCGGCCAGTCCGGAGGGGACATCCTCCCGGGCGATGCGGATCTTCACCGCCCGGAAGCCCGCCTCCCAGGCCGCCACGGCGGCCTCCGCCCGCGCCCCGGGGCTGCGCAGCTCGCCGAACGACGCGTAGGCCGGCACGCTCCGGCTGGTCCCGCCGAACAGCGCGGACACCGGCAGCCCGGCCACCTGGCCGGCGATGTCCCACAGCGCGGCCTCCAGCGGCCAGTAGCGCCCGGCGTGGAAGGCAATCGTCTCGATGACGGCCGCGTGCCGGGCGACCTGCAGCGGGTCGCGCCCGACGAACAGGTCCCCGAACGCCTCGAAGCCGTCCATGGTGTCGCCGGAGCCGTACCCGGTCACGCCCTCGTCGGTCTCCACCCGGACCAGGGTGGCGTCGAACCGGCCGCGCGGCACCGGGTCCCAGGCCGCGCGGAACGGCGGGTCCAGCGGCAGCCGCATCCGGTCCAGCCGGATCGCGGTGATCTTCACTGGGCGCGGGCGTTGTCGGACATGGCGACGAGGCTAACGCGCCGGGCCGACACCGCGGGGAAGCCACCGCCAGCGGCTCGTTGGCTTGGTCACGTTTCGGCGCATTCGGCGGCTGACTCGTTGCGGGTCTACCGGCGGGAAACTAGGCTGCGTCCATCCGATGACCGGCGCGTTGCCGTTCGCAGGCGGCCCAGGGGGAGTCTTGGCGACGTACATCCTCAGGCGCGTCGGGCTGGCCCTGGTCACCCTCTGGCTGCTCAGCGTCATCATCTTCTTCGCCGGGCAGGTGCTGCCCGGCGACCCGGGCCGCGCGATCCTCGGCCCGCTGGCCGCGCCGAGCGCGGTGCACGCGCTCGATAACTCGCTCGGCGTCAACCGGCCGCTGCTCACCCAGTACTGGACCTGGCTCACCGGGCTGCTGCACGGCGACCTGGGCCAGTCCTACCAGTTCCGGGCCCCGGTCGGGCCGCTCATCCGCGCGGCCCTGGTGAACTCGATCAAGCTCGGCGCGCTGGCCTTCGTCATCGTGGTGCCGCTCAGCATCCTCGGCGGGGTGGTCTCGGCGCTCAACTACGGCCGGGCCCCCGACCGGATCATCTCGGTCACCGGCCTGTCCGCGACCACCGTGCCCGAGTTCGTATCCGGGATCGTGGTCCTGGTGATCTTCGGCGTGGAGCTGAAGTGGTTCCCGGTCTCGGCGTCGGCCGGCCCCGGCGCGTCGGCGGGGTCCCAGCTCTATCATCTGATCCTGCCGGTGATCCCGCTCGTGCTCATCCTGTTCGGCTACATCGCCCGGATGACCAGGGCGGGCACGGTCGAGGCGCTCGAGTCCGACTACGCGCGCACCGCGACGCTCAAGGGCCTCAAGCGATCGGTGGTGATCCGGCGGCACGTGCTGCGGAACTCGCTGCTCCCGACCATCACGGTGATCGCCACCCAGGTCGGCTACCTGATCGGCGGGCTGGTCGTGGTCGAGACCCTGTTCAACTACAACGGCATCGGGAAGCTGATCTTCACCGCAGCCACAGGTAAGGACTTCCCGATGCTCGAGGCCGGCGTGCTCACGATCGGCGTGGTGTACATGGTCGCGACGCTCATCGCGGACATTCTCTACACCATGCTCAACCCACGGCTGCGCCTCGCAGGTTCCGGATGATCGAGCTGGGGCCGCCCACCCCGGTGCCGGGCGTGGAGACGGCGGTCACCCAGGCGGCGCGGCGCAGCCAGCAGCCGCCGTGGCGGCTGATGCTGCGCCGGCCGACGTTCATCGTCGGCGCGGTCATCCTGCTGTTCTGGGTCTTCTGCGCCGTGTTCGGCAGCACCATCGCCCCGCACAACCCGCTGGAGCAGCAGTTGCTGGCCGTCAACGCCCCCCCGTCCGGGGCGCACCTGTTCGGCACCGACCAGCTCGGCCGGGACGTGCTGTCCCGGGTGCTCGCCGGGTCCCGGTGGATCCTGCTCATCGCCGCGGCGGCCACGGTGCTCGGCACCCTGCTCGGCACCGCGCTCGGCCTGGCCATGGGGTACCTCGGCGGCGTCCTGGACATCCTGGTCGGCCGCGTGGTCGAGGCCGTGCTCGCGCTGCCGATCGTGATCGTCGCGTTCCTGTTCATCGTCGCGCTGGGGGCCTCCCCGCCGACGGTGATCCTGGTGATCGGGTTGGTGTTCACTCCGCTGATCGCGCGGACCGTCCGGGCCGGCGTGCTGGTCGAGAGCCAGCTCGACTACCTGTCGTCGGCGCGCCTGCTCGGCGAGAAGCCCGCGCAGATCATGTTCACCGAGATCCTGCCGAACGTCGTGCCGGTCATCCTGGTCGAGTTCACGGTGCGGCTCGGCTACGCCATCTTCGCCGTGGCCACGCTGTCGTTCCTGGGCTTCGGCGCGGTGCAGCCGCCGACCCCCGACTGGGGAGGGGACATCGCCGCGAACTACGGGGTGCTGCCGGCCGGCTACTGGTGGGAGACGCTGTTCCCCGCGCTGGCCATCGCCTCGCTGATCGTGGCCGTCAACCTGGTCACCGACTCGATCGAGCAGGTGCTGGCCTCGTGACCGCGGCGGATACCACGGCTGCCCCCGGCGCCGCGGGCGGGACGGCTCCCGCCGCGGCGGTCGGGCACCTGGACGTCACCTACCGGGTGCGCGGGCAGGACCGGCGGGCGCTGCGCGACGTGTCGTTCGAGATCGGCCAGGGCGAGTCCTACGGGCTGGTCGGCGAGTCCGGCTCCGGCAAGTCCACGGTGGCGCTCGCGCTGACCCGGTACCTGCCCCGCAACGGCCGGGTGAGCGCGGGCACGATCAGCATCAACGGGATGGACCCGCTGGCCATGGGCCCGGCGGAACTGCGCGACCTGCGGGCCCACACGGTGTCCATGGTCTACCAGGAGCCCGGGCGGGCGCTGAACCCGTCGATCAAGGTGGGCCACCAGGTGGCCGAGGTGTACGAGATCGCCGGCCTGGACCGCAAGGAGGCCCTCGCGCGCGCCGAGGACATGCTGCGCAAGGTGCAGATCTCCGACCCGCACCGGGTGATGGAGCGGTACCCGTTCCAGCTTTCCGGCGGGATGGCGCAACGGGTCGTGATCGCGATGGCGCTGGCCGCCGAGCCCTCGCTGCTGATCCTCGACGAGCCGACCACCGCGCTCGACGCGACCGTCGAGGCGGAGGTGCTCGACCTGGTGGCCGCGCTGCGCGAGGAGTACGCCACCTCGGTGCTGTTCATCAGCCACAACCTGGCCGTGATCGCCAAGATGTGCGACCGGGTCGGGGTCCTCTACGCCGGGGAGCTGATCGAGGAGGGCCCGGCCCGCGAGGTGTTCGACCAGCCGCGTCACCCCTACACGGTCGGGCTGCTGCGCTGCATCCCCCGCCGCGGCCAGCGCAAGGACCACGGGCGGCTGGACACCATCCCGGGCTTCCTGCCGACACCCGGCGACACGCCCCCCGGGTGTATCTTCACCCCGCGCTGCCCGATCGCCGAGGAGCGCTGCCGGGCTGCCCCGCCGCCCTCGTTCGTCACCGGCATGAACCGGACCTCACGTTGCTACCTGTACGACCAAACCTCGGATCTGCCCCGGAATACTCCGGTTGACCTGGAACTTCCTTCGCAACGTGAGGCCGGCCCGCCGGTCGTCCAGCTCGAGCGGCTGTCCAAGACGTTCGGCTCGCGCGACGAGGCCGTCAAGGCCCTGGTCGGGGTGAACCTCACCCTGGACGAGGGCGAGACGCTCGGGCTGGTGGGCGAGTCCGGCAGCGGCAAGACCACCCTGGCGCGCGCGCTGCTCGGCCTGATCCCGCCGGATCAGGGCTCGGTGATCGACCTGGACGGCCAGCCCTTGCAGGCCGACGCCCGGCACCGCACGCGCGAGCAGCTCAAGGCGCTGCAGATCGTGTTCCAGAACCCGGACTCGGCCCTGAACCGCCGGCACACGGTCCGGCGCCTGATCAGCCAGCCGCTGTCCCGGCTGGCGGGGCTGTCCGGCGCGCGGCTGCGTGAGCGCCTGGCCGACCTGGTGCGGTCGGTCCGCATGGAGGACCGGCAGCTGTCGCTGCGCCCGAGCCAGCTGTCCGGCGGGCTCAAGCAGCGGGTGGCGATCGCGCGGGCGTTCGCGGGCGGCCCGCGCATCGTGGTCTGCGACGAGCCCACCTCGGCCCTCGACGTGTCGGTGCAAGCCGCGATCCTCAACCTGCTGGTCGACCTGCAGGCCAAGGAGCAGGTGACCTACCTGTTCATCTCCCACGACCTCGGCCTGGTGCGGTACCTGTCGGACCGCATCGCCGTGCTCTACCTCGGCCGCGTCATGGAGCTGGGCCCGGCCGAGGACGTGTTCGCCGGGCCGCACCACCCGTACACCGAGGCGCTGCTGTCGGCGGTACCCAGCCTGGACGGGCAGCAGCCCACCCGGATCCGGCTGCACGGCGAGATCCCGTCCGCGGCCGACCCGCCGAGCGGCTGCGTGTTCCACACCCGCTGCCCGCGCAAGCTCACCACCGGCGTGTGCGAGTCGGTCGAGCCGCCGCTGGCCGAGGTCGCGCCCGGCCACCTGATGAGCTGTCACATTCCCATCGATCAGCTAACAGTCCTGCAGCAGAACGGGCGGGCGCCGTGACAAGCGCGCGCCCTTAGGCGTACGTTTTCGCTTCACGCCGGCCGCGCACCCGCGTGTCCGGTGAGGCTAGGGAGGTCCCCAGTGAACGCAGACCATCGCCGCCTCGACCGGCTCCGCGAGGGGCAGGGCGACATCGGGAACCATGTCATTGACGAGTTCGTGGCCGGGAGGATTTCGCGACGGGACTTCATCCGGCGCGGCTCGGTCGTCGGGATATCGCTGCCCCTGCTCGGCGCGATCGTCTCCGCATGCGGGAGCTCAACCACCACGTCCCCGTCATCGGGCGGTGCCACGGGCCAGGCCGGGGCGACGATCAAGGCCGGGATCACCGTGCCGACCGGGGCCATCAACCCGGTGACCGTGGCCGACCAGGGGGGCCTGGACATGCTCGGCCAGACCGGCGAGTACCTGTGCCTGTCCGACCAGACCCTGACCCTCAAGCCCGTCCTCGCCACGAGCTGGACGCCCAACTCCGCCGCGGACGTGTGGACGTTCAAGATCCGCCAGGGGGTGAAGTTCCATAACGGTTCGCCGCTCACCGCCGACGATGTCGTGTACACCTACAAGCTGCAGACGAACCCGGCGGGCAAGTCGTCCGCGCTGTCGGCGCTGGGCGGCGTGCTGACCCCGTCCGGCGTGCAGAAGGTCGACGACTTCACCGTCGCGTTCCACCTCAAGGCTCCGAACGGAAACTTCCCGTACCTGACCTCGTCCGACAACTACAACATGATCATTCTCCCGAACAACTACGACCCCGCGAAGTGGGAGAGCTCGTTCGTCGGCACCGGCCCGTTCGTGATGAAGAGCTACACCGCCAAGGTCGGCGCGTCGTTCACCCGGAACGCGCAGTACTGGGGCGCCAAGGCCCTGCCCTCGGCCACCCAGTTCACGTTCTACTCCGACCAGACGCCCATGAATCTCGCGCTGACCGCCGGGACGATCGACGTGGTCGGGCAGTTCGCGGTAGCCGGCGGCGAGCAGCTGCTCGCTTCCGGCGCCCCGTACAACGTCATCAAGCTGAAGTCCAGCGCCCACCGCGAACTGTCGATGCGCAACGACCAGGCCCCGTTCACCGACCCGCGGGTGCGCCAGGCGATCGCGCTCAGCCTGGACCGGCCCGCGATCCTGCAGGCCCTGTTCAAGGGCCTCGCCGACCTGGGCAATGACAGCCCGTTCGCCCCCGTCTTCCCGTCGACGAACACCAGCGTCGCGCAGCGGGCCCAGGACATCGCCAAGGCTAAGTCGCTGCTCGCGGCGGCGGGGCACCCGAACGGGTTCAGCACGCACCTCATCACCGAGCAGCTGGCCGAGATCCCCCAGTACGCCCAGATCATTGTGCAGTCCGCGAAGGCCATCGGGGTGACCATCGGCCTGACCGTCGAGACCTCGACCAAGTACTACGGCAACTTCCTGTTCGGGACTTCGGACTGGCTCGACGCCACGATGAGCCTGGTCGACTACGGCCACCGCGGCGTGCCGAACCTGTTCCTGGGCGCGCCGCTGCAGACGATCGACGCGAAGACCGGGACCGGCGCGTGGAATGCGGCGCACTTCAGCAACGCACAGTACGACAAGCTGCTCGGCCAGTACGTCGCCGCCGCCGACCTGTCCACCCAGCGCAGCATCGCCGGGCAGATCCAGACCCTGCTGCTCAATGAGACGCCGATCGTCTACGGGTACTTCTACAACTACCTAACGGCCACGGCCAAGAACGTGAACGGCGCGTACCCGACCGCGATCGGCCACATCTTCCTCCAGAACACGACCAAGAGCTGACCGGCTCGCGCCGCCGTCGGCGGCGGTACGGGCATATGCTGGGGTTTTACCCCTAGATCGAGGCTCGGAGGTCTTATTGTCGTCGGTTGCCGCCGCCATCTCCGAGGGCACGAGCTCGGGCCGACCCGACCGGGTCGGCCCCGGCCTGAAGCAGGGCTGGGGCGTGAGCCCGCAGCGGCAGCAGGCGATCGTCGACACGCTGCACGGTTTCGTGCCGCGCACCGGGCGCCTGTCCCCGGCCCAGCTGCGG
>Ga0306923_10008880_pt1 | contig 10086 bp, 7 predicted proteins | sample sta12Can44000108_FD_203841 | JGI IMG/M metagenome (GOLD analysis project Ga0306923, IMG submission 203841) | Lab enrichment of tropical soil microbial communities from Luquillo Experimental Forest, Puerto Rico - statanox.12C.anox.44.000.108 (v2)... | ecosystem: Environmental > Terrestrial > Soil...
CGTATCGTGCCAGGTCCAGCCAATCGGAAGCCATGCGCTCGCCAAAATGCGGACTGGGCAGCAATTCGTCGACGGCAGCGGCCAACGGATCGGATTCTCGCGACCACCTCGCCAGCTGCGACGAAGTTGGCGGCAGGCCGGTGAGATCCAGGCTCACCCGCCGGAGCAGGATGTCGCGGTCAGCCTGGGGCATCGGAGCCAGGCCCTCGGATTCCAGTCTCGCCAGGATAAACGAATCTATCGGGTTCCGGACCCAGCGCTTATTCTTCACCACCGGCAGAGCAGGGTGCTGCGGCGCTGTGAATGACCAGTGGTTTTGCCATCTTGCTCCTTCACTGATCCAGCTGGTAAGCCAGTTTATCTGTTCGGGAGTCAGTTTCTTACCGCTCTTGATCGGCGGCATCACCTCGTCCGGATCCTTGGAGCTGATGCGGAAAACCAGTTTGCTTCTGAGCGGGTCGCCTGCCACGATGGCAAGATCCCCATTTGGCAACGCCTTCAAGGCATCGTCCTTTTGATCGAGCCGTAACTTTGCTTTGCGCTTGTTTTGGTCGGGCCCGTGGCACGGGTAACAGTTTTCAGCCAGGATCGGACGAATGTCTCGATCAAACTGTGGATGAAATGGCTTGGCTTTGTCGCTGGCGAAGCAGAGGGTGGTGGCGCCAGTGAGGGTGATCCAAACCGTTAATGCTTTGCTGCACCCCCACCACGCCGCGTTTCGTTTGATCGGTCCAGCATTATGGTGGATGTGCATCGTTTACTGCAAAAATTGTGACGCGGAACATCATTCCCGCATCAGGGTTTAGGAAATGCTATCACGACCGGACCGCTACATCCATGACCAATTTGACTCAAGTAGCCGGTGGGGCGAGGCTCATGCCGAGCCCAAACGTTTTCTTGGACTGGTGTTCGTGGGACGCGGTTCCAAAGAAATGATCAGGGCTCGGCAGGAGCCTCGCCCCACCAGATAGAGAAAAGCACCGCAGGCACTCCCGGCTAACCGCAGAAAGGCTACGTACGCAGTCCGGGCTCCAACGGGATTGCCGAAGGAGCCCGACTTATTTCTTCTGGCCAATTGCTTACCGATACCCGCCTGCGACGAGGAATGTCTCGCCGCTGATCCAGGCGGAATCCGTCGAGGCGAGGAAAGTCGCGACTGAAGCCACGTCATTTGGCTGCCCGATGCGGCCCAAGGGCGTCTGCGCTTCTACCTGCTTGCGAAAGTCGCCTTCCATAAAGCCGGCGGTATGAACGCCCTCAGTCTCAATCATCCCAGGATTGATGGAGTTGACGCGGATCTTTTTTGGGCCCAGTTCCTTTGACAGAGATTTTGTGATCGCGTCGACCGCTGCTTTGCTCGCGCTGTAAACCGACGCGCCAGGCAGCGGATTAACACCAACAAGCGAACTGACATTGATTACACTCCCGCCTGCCGCGTCAAACTTCTCGGCCGCTTTTTGCGTAGTCAACAACAGCCCTAGCACATTGAGGTTAAATTGTTTATGAAATGTCTCCTCGGTAACGTTTTCCAATGGCCCAAATTCATAGATTCCAGCGTTGTTCACCAGGATATCGAGTCTTCCATAGGCTTTAGCGGTCTCGGCGAAAAGGCGATCGATATCTGCCTTTTTGGCCACGTCTGCTTGAACGGCGACGGCCTTGCCACCGTCTGCTTTGATCTCTTCCACAACTTTGTCAGCGCCGGCTTTGCTCGAAGCATAATTGACGATGACTGAAGCGCCTTCTGCTGCCAGATGTTTGGCGATAGAAGCGCCGATGCCTTTGGAGGCTCCGGTCACAACGGCCACTTTTCCTGTTAGTTTCTTATTGATGCTGTTTTTCATACTGTGCATTTGTGTTGGTTGTTTGTTCGTCTTGTTAAATTGTTACTTAATATGTAACAATAAAACTCAAAAGTTTAGGTCCTTCTTACCTCGGAGACAATTTGCGCCAGACTGGTTTCGCGCAAGCTGCTCTCCAGAGCTCGCTGCGTTTTTCCCAATGCCTTTTCCAATGCGGCCTTAATGTGGCTGCTCACAGGGCAGCCTTTTTGCTCACCGTAAGCGTGGATGCAAAACGCCTTCGGAGCATCCACTGCCTTATAAATGTCCAGCAGTGAAATTGCCTTGGAATCTCTGGAGATCCAGCACGAGCCGGCTTTGCCTGTTGCCGTCTTGACCAGGCCCGATTTGGATAGCTTCGCGAGTACGCGCCGAACAAAGCTCGGGCTGGTGTTCACACTCGCGGCGAGTACTCTCGACGTGACGTCCTTATCACATCGATAGGCCAGGGCAGCCATGATATGAACCGCTATCGAGAACTGAGTGTTGTTTGCCATTAAACTGTTACTATAATAGTCACAATATTAGACTTAGGCAAATTTATTTTCGCCTGGGATTGACCTGGGAGTTGGGCGAGGGTCCTGCCGAGCCCTAATTGATTTTAGAATAGCGCCTTAGCTCAGTGGCTTTTTATTTTTAGTGATTCTTAATTAAAACCCGCCTTCCAGCATTGTGAATAACCTGCGAATAGTGGTGAATAAGTATCGCAGGAGGGAGGGCTTGCAATTCATAACGGAACTCCGATAGTTTATAGAGGTTCAGAAGGGCAAATAGCACGACAGCATGACGAAGTGTCCTGTTGCCCTCTGAAGTGCCAGAGTCTTCTCGTCGCCGGATCGCGGTTAGGGTTTTTATCGTTGCAAGGGAGACCCCTTCAGGCCACGGGTGCCCGTGGAAGAAACTGCAAACATGAAAACGAACCGCCGAAACTTAAAAATTGACGAACAAACTTCTCCAACCGAGCGGAGAGGGTCGACGCACTCTTATTTTCGAGTGTCGGAATATGGGGTCGCCGAAAAAGTGACCGAACCAGGTGCTCAAAGCCAGGTGATTGAATCAAGGCCGCCCGCTTCGCAAATTCGTCACTGGGGCATTAACGAATAAGTCAAGCTGAGCGCGCGGGTCATTTTCTCCCCGCAGGGCCAACATACTTTCGTGCGATCACCAGGTTGTCGAAATAGACGATATTGGTGAGGTTCTTCGTCCAACGATCCGTGACATAAGATTCAAGGGTCAGCGCATTGGCTTTAAGTGATTCGCTTTTTCGCCAATTAATTTCCCGCCAATGACCGAGCAGGTGGCCATCGATCCAGAAAGCTTGCTCACCATCAGGCTGCCCGGGCGTGTTTTGCTTTAACATGAACTCTGCGCAGATCCATTGGTTCTTGGGGATCGCGTCCTGGACTTCGGGCGAAAAAGAGTTCCCCCAATACTTACCGTCGCTCGAGCGGTTCATTTCAGGCCAGTAACTATAAAAATTCCATTTGCCAGGCGCGGGCCAGCGTCCCCAGTTACCCCACGGCTCGAGGGCTGTGGAAAAGCGTTCGTCACCGGCGGGTAGCAGCCCAGCGCCGCCGAAACCGCTCCACTTGTCACCTCCATGCAGCCCTTTGTTGGCACGCAGTGTGACAAAATGATGAATGTAATCGCACCCGCTGTCGAACCGGACATAAAAGCGAACAAAGACCTCGGGCACTGGTTCGAACCACTTGGTAAGACCTCCGCCCTGATTTTGTCCAAGACGCGCTTCGACTTTTAGGCAACTGTTTCCGCAAACGCTGCCATCGGCTGGGGCAAGGCCCAAGGCACTTGGAGTATTGGTTTCGTCCCATCGAGCGCCCAATCCGCCGCGTTCAAAATCATCGGCGAAAATCACGGCAGGGTCTGTGGTGATACCGGCATCCGCTTTGAAGCGAGCGGCCAGTCCGGCCCCCTGAGGCAGGGTGCTTTGAGACACCACGTTCGTGAAGCGTTGATCGGCCGCCTGCAGGATTGGGCTGAAATCGAAACAGGCTACCAACAGCGTTACGATTATAAGGCGGGCGAAGTGCATAATGTTCACGGCCGATTACTAACGTGAACGTGGCGTTAGCCAAAGCCAATAGTGCGTGGCGATTTGCCCAGAGCCGGTGCGCGGAAAAGTTGAAATTTCAAGAGTCATGGGTAACTGTAATGCATTCCAATGAAGCAATGTCGGCATTGCGGGCGTCTGAACAACGATGCAGCGGGCAGGTGTCGTGTCTGCGGAAGGGAAATATTTAATTGCGCGGCTGCAAGTGGAATTGGGCTCCCGCCCAGGATTTCGCAATATTCAAAAAAGTTCTCTTCCGAGATCCAAGATACTGGTGGGCGGATGTTGATGATCAAGTGTCGTACGGCGGAGGAAGCTTACCTGATCATGGAGCAACTTGCTGCCGCCAATATCATCGCGATTTCGCCGGGCCGGGCGAAGATGCTCCAAGCCTACAAGGAGAAGGGGTACGTGGGAATCGAGATTTCGGCCCAGGCCTACAGGATGGCAAAGGAACTGCATCCCGTGATCGAAAGCCGATCTCCTGAAAGGCGCAAACGGCGCCTCCTCGCTAACGCAATCCTCTCAGTCATCATCTTGATCCTTGTCCTGGCTTTGTGGCTAATATTCCTCGCCGGGCACTGGTGGCTCTCTGGCGATTTGTGAGGAGCTAAGGCTGCCAGGCGGGTCCACGCAGAACTTTTCCAGGAAGCGCTCCGGTCATTTTGCCTTCTGCAATTACGGGGACCCCGTTTATTAAAACGTACACCGTGCCCTCCGAGAGTTGATGAGGCTGCTCAAACGTGGCTCGGTCCTGGATTGTTTCAGGATCGAAAATGACGACATCGGCCCAAAGGCCCAGCTTGATAAGGCCCCGGTCGCCAAGACGCATACGCTGGGCTGGCAGCCCCGAGAATTTGCGAATGGCATCTTCAAGCGAAAGCTTTTTCTCCTCGCGAACGTATCGGCGCAGGATGCGGGGAAACGTTCCGTAAGCGCGCGGATGCACATAATCCTTTGCCAGCAGGCCGTCGGGAGAAACCCCTTCATAGTCATTGTCAATTGATACCCACGGTTGTTGCAGTGCCAGCACAATATCGGCTTCGTTCATCCCGAATGAGATTCCGCGTGTGAACGCTTTGTCCTCGATAAGCAGGTCGAAAAAAGCGTCCAGAGGATCTTTGCCTTGCGATTTGGCGACGTCCTCCAGCGTTTTTCCTACTAGTGGTTGGAGTTTTGGATTCTGCACCTGGCCGATCAGGATGGCTTTGGGCCCCGGCACACCGTCCCACTCGTTGTCCCAGGTTGAAGAAGGAGTCACTAACTCGGTTCGCAACCGTGCTCGAGTTTGCGGATCACGAAGTCGTTCCACGAGTTTGCCATCCCCGCCATCGTGCGCCCAGGGAGGGATGTAAGAGGAGAGACCATTTGCCCAGGCTGGATAGGCGTACGTGTCGGCGGCTACATCCACTCCTTCCGCTCGCGCTTTGTTAATGGCCGTCACCACCTCCGACATCCGGCCCCAATTTCGTTTGCCCGCCACCTTCAGGTGCCAAATTTCAACCGGGATTTTTGCTTCGCGCCCAATGCGCACCGCCTCCTCCAGCGCTGGGAGAATACCTGTGCTTTCATTTCGAATGTGCGTGGCGTAGATGCCGCCTAATCCCGCGGCCTCGTTCGCTAAAGCGATCAGTTCCTCAGTTTTTGCATAAGGCGCCGGGGCATACATCAATGAACTCGACAGACCCACCGCGCCGTCTTTCATCGCTTCCCGCACCAGCTCTTTCATGTGCTGGAGCTGCTCGGGTGCAGGCTGGACGTTGTCCTCACCCAGAACAATTCGACGAACTTGTGTCGCACCTACGTAGGTGGCGAGATTGATTCCCAGGCCCTGCTTTTCCAATCGGGCAAAGTATTGGCGCAGTGTATGCCAGTCTGGTGTCACCTGATAATGCGCGTAGTAATCACGATCTGCCGAGATGAGTGTTTCGGTCAGCGGAGCGACCGAACCGCCTTCGCCGGTAATCTCGGTGGTGATACCCTGGTAAATTTTCGAAGGTAACCGCGGCTCAATGAGGATCGACAACTCGGATTGGCCCAGCATGTCAATGAAACCGGGCGCGACGACGCGGTTTTGAGCGTCGATTACCTGCTTGGCCTTGCCTTCACTTAATTCACCGATAGCGGCGATCTTCCCACCTCGAATCCCCAAATCGGCTGCGTACCAGGGCGAACCGCTGCCATCAATGATGTGCCCGTGACGGATGATGACGTCGAACTCGGCCGGAGGTGATTCGCCGCGCAATTGCTGAGAAGGTAACCAAATCAGGAAGAAAAAAATCGTCGCGCGAGCAGGGAACATGGGCGGAGGCTAACATCCGCATGAGCTTAGTTCAATCGCGAGCGCAAAGCCCCCTTTGCGCGAGTGCTGGCTTCCAGTCCGCAGCATTGTGCGATCGGGCTCAGCTTAGCCTTGGTTTTCAACCTCGCCCGTCCTAGCCGAACAATTCTGCGGCAACTGCCAAAATGCCTGGCGTCTTTGTGATTGTCCCTTTGCTGGGGATAAGAAAGTCCGTATCTCTGATTTGCGCAGACCTCTCCGAGGTTGTAAAGGTTGGGCATGCCTTTACTAAAACTTCAAACAACGCTCGAAATCCCTGCAGAGAAACGCAAGGCGTTGATGTCTTCGCTATCCAAGGTGGTAGCTTCAACAATTGGCAAACCCGAGCAATACGTCATGGTGGTTGCTGACGAAGCCGCAATAATAATGTCCGGCAACGAAGGTGAGGCGGCATTTGTCGATATTCGAAGCATCGGAGGTTTGGGTGGCGATGTGAACCGGAAACTTTCCCAGCAGGTTTGTAAACTCCTCGGAGACTCGCTCACAATCCCATCGGAACGAGTTTTCCTGAACTTCACTGATGTGCCGGCAAGCAATTGGGGCTGGAAGGGCGGCACGTTTGGTTAAGTAATGCTCGAAACTCATAGCGGTCTGAGCTATTAAGGGCGAGTGAACCGTTCCGGCCAAGCCGCAACGAACCTGAGCACCCTGCTGGTGCTCCTGTCGACAGCCTTCTGGGAGGCAACAACCTTTGGGGCAGACGAAACAACAACAAACACTCTTGGATCCGCTAACGAGGAAGCGCACTTTACCGATCGCGCGCCTTATTCAGATGCAACGAATATAACAAAGCATCTGGGCTACACGGTTGAATTGCCTCCGTATTCCCTTACGAACGAATCTTTCCGTGTTTTAGTACCTCGTATCACGCCAACCAACAGCTCATGGGGCCTTCTGGTCTGGATTAGTCCGAACGATCAGTCGACCATTCCTTCCGATTGGCAAACGGAATTGAGCAACCATGGTTTGCTCTTTATTAGCGCGCTGCACTCGGGGAATTCCCGGCACCCCTTGGATCGTTTTCGCCTCGCGCTTGATGCTACCTGCAATATGTGCCGACGTTACAATGTAGACCGAAGACGCATTTACATCGGAGGTTTTTCCGGAGGAGCCAGGATGGCGAGCATGCTGGGTGTCGGCTATGGCGATATCTTCACTGGAACGTTGTGTGTCTGCGGTGTGAACTTTTATGCAGACCTGCCCGTTTCCGGGGGAAAGTATTTCCCTGGCACTTTTGTTCCGGACCAGAGTGCGCTTTTGCGCGCCAAACGCAGCGACCGGTTTGTCCTGTTGACTGGTGAGAATGATGAAAATCGCGAAAACACCAAGAGCGCGTCGATGAGCGGGTTCAAGCGCGAAGGATTCCGGCATGTGCTGTATCTGGAAGTCCCCGGGATGGGCCATGAGATGCCGGGAGGTAAGATTCTCTCGCAGGCTTTGGATTATCTGGATAGCCAGAAGGAGTAGCGCAGATTTCAACTGGCGCACTACCATAACCGCGCTCTTGCAATTCGATCGCGGGAACTTCACTTTCAGAGCACGTCTTGTTAGCAACGGATGAATGGATCAACCTTTCTTATGAAGCAACCCAGCCCTGTCAAAGGGACGTTGTCCCGCAAGCCGGCTTCGGTGACAATCAAAACAACATTATTGGTTTTAAGCATTTTCACTATCGGCTTCTTTGCTCCTGCCCGCGCAGCTGACCTGGCCAGTTCCTTTAGTGGCGAAAAAACCTCGTGGCACGGGTTTGACCGGTACGACTTTTTGATGGATGAAACGAACTTCGGCATTACACCGTTCAAGGCGGCCGAGGATGAGAAGGATGGCATCAAACACACGACTTCTGGCTTTCGCCGATGTGTTCTGGTCGTTCCGAAAAAGGCCGCCACGGGCAACCCGTGGTCCTGGAGAGGATGCTATTGGGATCACCAGCCACAGAGCGAGGTCGAGCTCCTCAATCGTGGATTCCACATCGCCTACATTGAGGCCAGCTCTACGTTGCGTCCCAGTAAACATTGGGACGCCTGGTACGCGTTCCTCACTGAGAAGGCGGGACTTTCGAAAAAGCCGTCGTTTATCGGCATGAGCCGAGGCGGCGAGTTCGAATTCATCTGGGCGACGGCCAACCCAGACAAGGTGTCCTCAATTTACGCGGACAATCCGGGGATCAACCGTGACGCTTTCAGCAGGCTCGGAGATTTAGCCTCTAACGATGTTCCATTGCTAATGATTTGCGGCAGCATCGATCCGCTCCTGGGAAAAAACGCCCTGGCGATCGAGAGCATCTATCAGCAGTTCGGTGGAAAGGTTTCGATTATGATCAAAGAAGGAGCCGGCCATCACCCGCACAGTCTGCGCGATCCCAAGCCGATAGCTGACTTCATCGTCAAAAGCACACAATCGGTCGAGCGCGTGGCTCCCTCCTTCGCGGTGGGCCGGGTTTCCAGGAACAACTATTACGGCAATCAAAGCATCTATCGCAATTACGCCATCGAAGGAACGTATATCACCTGCCGCGGTCCCGAGTTCACAGAATGTTATGATCGGTACACGTTTGAGCTCGCCGGAGTTGAGGGCGCTACGACGGTGATCGTTCCCAAGAACGAGGCCGCCGGCAAACCCTGGGTGTATCGCTCCGATTTTATCACGCGCGATGCCGCGGTGGACCTGGGACTTCTGGCCAAGGGCTTTCATATCATCACCGGGCCCGTGCCTTACAACGCTGATGGACCAAAGCAAGCGGACTGGGATGCAGTGTATAAGCACCTGGTTGCCCACGGATTCTCGGCAAAGCCCGTCATGGAAGGGGCAGGGGAAGCAGCGGGCGAGGCCTACGCCTGGGCGATTCAGAATCCCGAGAAGGTTTCCTGCATTTACGGCGAAAACCCGGTGCTCCGCAGCAAATTGGCGAGCACTCAACCGCTCGAGAATTTGGGCCCGCTGACAAAGGCGGGAGTGCCAATACTTCATGTCTGCGGCAATCTCGACCCGTGGCTTCGCGACCAAACCCGCGTGGCTGAGAAGCGGTACAAAGAACTCGGAGGACGGCTCACTGTCATTATCAAAGATAGCGAGGGACACTACCCGCTCTCCCCAAAGGACCCCCAACTCGTTGTCGATTTCATAACCGGAAGTGTGTCGGGCGGGTCTTCCAGCTCGTTCGCATCGTCCAGCGCCGATGGCAGTAGCAGTGTCACTGGCGCGCTTCGGGTCGGAACCGCCAAAATCAGCATCACGCCGGAAAACCCTTCGCAGCCGATCCATGACAAAGTGAACGCGCGCGCCCTCGTTCTGGAAATTAACAGCGAACGCCTGGCATTCGTTTCGGTCGACCTGGGGATTTATACCAGCGAACACCTGGTGGACGCTTGCAAAGAGAAGTTTGGCATCCAACAGATGTTCCTGAGCTCATCGCATACCCATTCGGACCCCGGCAAGTCTTACGCAGCTTTTTACGAGGGGCAGATCATCAAAGCGGTGGACTCTGCGCTTAAGAATATGTTCCCCGCGCGGATTTCGGCGGGGCACAGGAGTTTCCCGCAATTGGGGTTTAATCGCCTTATTGTCCGTGAGGACGGGCACTCCCGCGAGTCCTGGTTTTCAGACGAGCATTATACCTCGGAGAATCCCGAGCGAATCCCGTTTGGCCCCGTGGATCCGGAAGTGGGCGTGATCAAGATTGAGGACATGGCTGGTCAGCCGCGCGCCGTTCTAATGAACTATGCCTGCCACGCCGACGTGGTCTGTCAGAATTATGCCATTTCGGCTGACTATCCAGGCGTAGCAGCCCGGAAAGTGGAAGAAGCCTTTGGCACCAATTGCACGTGCCTTTT
>Ga0306923_10008882_pt1 | contig 10085 bp, 7 predicted proteins | sample sta12Can44000108_FD_203841 | JGI IMG/M metagenome (GOLD analysis project Ga0306923, IMG submission 203841) | Lab enrichment of tropical soil microbial communities from Luquillo Experimental Forest, Puerto Rico - statanox.12C.anox.44.000.108 (v2)... | ecosystem: Environmental > Terrestrial > Soil...
GCGTACGTCCGCGCATACGAGCCTCTTGGTCCGGACAACCGGCCTGTTCACCGAGCGCATTCACTCAACGGACTGCATTAGAGGGCGATCACTGCAGCTTTGCGTACACTGCGCCTTGGCCTGCTTCAGGATGGGGATGTCGGGGTCGGCGTCTTTCCGTCACCTGAGGTTGTGCTCTCAAGGGACGACTAGCGGAAGTTGCTCATCAAGATTACGTCCTTCTTTACCTGGCCTCGCGAGAAGGCGAGCTGCTTGCTATCCCGGGACCAGGCAAACGCAAACATAAGCATAAAGAATGGTCTTCGGGTGGGGGGTAACGAAAAACCTCGCCTGTATGGCACCGCCTGCGATCTGTTGTGACTGGTGAAACATCAGCTTGCCGTCAGGAGAAAAAGCAAATTCGCTCAACCGCTTATCTTGTCTCTCCGGTGTCCCACCGGTAATAGGAACGCGCCAAATCGCATCGTCGGCGGCGTAGATCACCGACTTCGAGTCCGGTGTGAAAATCCCGCCGAAGAATCCCAGGACCGCCTGAGAGATCAATTTTCAGCGCATTGGACCCAGCACTACTTCTTGCGGACCAAAGGGTAAGTACGATCGAAGGCGCGATTTTTGCCACGTAGCATCGTCTCGAGCTGCTCTATCATCGCCACAAGATCTGAAGACAGGGAGCCGATGAACTGTCGATCGTAGGCAGGCAATGGCTTTGCTGTCGAGTGTATTGCAGAAGGTTTACAGCACGAGACGCATCCGTTGCAGCCTTGTCGGGCGGCTCTTCCTGCAGTAAAAGACACTAGCTCCAGACGACACGAGATCCCGGGCGGCCCGGCAGTTCGCCAGTCTGACAACCAGTAGATTTTCTGTCCCTCCCTGTCGTCTTTTGCCCGCCGTTTCCGATTCATGTAGTAGGAGAAGCCCAGGAACCCAGTCTCCGCGACCGGGGCAAGGCTCCATATCAGAGCAAAGGTGACTTCATCTCAAGCCGGACACTTGTGTGCCAACTTCGGCCGAGAGTCCGAGATGAGCAGTGGAAGTGGGTCACCGAGGTATGAGTCTTATACGTTGGGGCGCAGCTGCTGATGGCGCAAGGAAATCCGCAGGCAGTGATCCTCTCATGAAGATCAAGGAGTAGCTCATGTCGACTATACTTCTTGTTTCCCTGACATCCGCGTGTTTCAGAAACATCTCGATTCCTACAGGCCGAACTTTTCGTGTCTCACAAGTGCCATTGCACGTCAGCCGATGGCTTCGCTTCACCGCGATGCTGTTTGCTTTGCTGGGAGCTGCGGAGCGCATCATGGCGCAAATCTACGTCACGACAACGCTAGAGGACAACAGCGATCCCAGCAATTGCTCTCTCCGAGAGGCCATCTACGCGGCAGAGTTCGGTGGAAGTATTGCGATAGGCTCGACCGACCCAGATACGACTTACAACACCGGATGCACTGACGGTTCCGGCACCTGGAACAACATAGTGCTGCAGACTGGCTCGACGTACCAATTCACAAGGTTCTGGGATGGAGATGCACATAATCCCTTCGGGCCGACGGCAACGCCGATCATCTTCAAGACCATTAGCATTGAGGGCAACGGAGCAACACTGGTGTGGGACGGCGCGGGGAACTCACGCCTGTTCGCAGTAGGCTATGCTTCGGTTACGGTGAACGGTACAACCTATTCTGGTACTGGCAACCTCACTCTCCGGCATGTTTATGTCAAGAACTTTCATGTCCAAGGAGGTGACGGTGGTTGCAATGGAGGTGGCGGGCTGGGCGCAGGCGGTGCAATTTATCTAGGCAGGGTTCCTGGAAGCGGGGCGCCTGGCCTGGCAATTGAGAACAGCACCTTCGAGTTCAATGGAGCAACCGGCGGGAATGGTGGTGGGATCTGCAACTCTGTAGCCGCGGCTAGCGGTGGCGGCGGTGGTTTATCGGGAAAAGGGGTTGGAGCTGGCGGTTCTGGCGGTGGGGGTGGGGGCGGAGGTGTCCGAGGAAACGGTGGACTTCCGGATTCCGGTGGTGGCGGCGGCGGTGGCACCGTCTTCAACGGTGGCAACTCAAGTGGCAACACTGGCGGAGCTTCAGGCGATTTGTGTGGAGGGAATGGCGGCGATGCCGACAATGACGGGCGTGATGGACAATGCGCTGGAGGAGGAGGCGGCGGCGGCGGCGTGCCGGATCCAAACGCATTAGTTTCCCACGGAGGTGGTGGCAAAGGAGCCTACGGGGGCGGTGGTGGCGGCGCGGGAGACGATAGCTTCTTCACTCTCGAAGGCTTCAATGGCGGGGATGGTGGCTTTGGCGGTGGCGGCGGCGGAGGCAGCGAGAACAATGGTCATGGTGGAAATGGAGGATTTGGCGGCGGCGGCGGTGCCGGTGCTTTGGCGGTCGTGTTCGACACCACGGGAAAGGGAGGCTCTTTCGGTGGCAACGGTATTTCGCAAACGGGGGGAGGCGGCGGTGGTGCCCTTGGCGGAGCGATCTTCAATGATAGCGGGAACTTAACGGTCCAAAACAGCACGTTTTTCAATAACTATGTGGATCATGGTCTCGGCGGATCGTTTGTCGGCGTTAACGGCGGCATAGTCTATGCTGACCCAGGAGCCGACGCCGGTGGCGCGATCTTTTCACGCAATGGTTCAACAACCATTCAAGACGCGACGATCAGTGGCAATCAGGCAACTGGATCGGGCGCCGGGGTCGAGGTTATGAGTGACGGCGACTCTGCGACGGCCACATTTGTCCTCGAAAACACCATCATCGCCGGCAACAATGGCAACCGTGAGTGCATTGTCAGCGGATCCGTGGGCACGGATGGATCGACGAGCAATCTGATCGTGAACGACAGTGGTTGTCCGAACGTAGTAATTACCTCTGATCCGATGCTAGATTCACTGAAACCTAATGTACCCGGAGACACTCCGACAATGGCACTGTTGTCGGGCAGCCCTGCAATCGGAGCGGCGGATTCCAACCTTAATGTCGCACTCCCAACTGACCAGCGTGGCATCCCGCGCAAAGACTCACCTGATATCGGTGCCTACGAGAGCGTCCCACTAGCAGACCTAAGCTTGACCAAGACAGTTTCGCCTAGCACCGCGAAGGCTGGCGACACGGTAACCTACACGCTCAACCTCAACAACCTCGGCCCAGACGTGGCGAATAACGTAGCCCTTGCGGATTTTTTGCCGGCGGCTTTGACTTTCGTTTCCTGCACCGCCTCAGGTGGGGCTGCGTGCTCAAGCCAAGGCGGGTTTCTCGTCGTGGGCTATGGCACACTCGCAGCAAATGACCCGCAGACGATCACTATCAAAGGAACGCTAAACGCAGGGGCGAGTCGCGGCACCGTAATGAATCAGGCTAGTGTGTCAGGCGCGTCGCCACTCGATCCCGATCCGAACAATAACTCGAGCAGCGCGAGTTTTGCGGTACTCGTCCCCGACTTTTCTGTGAATGCGGCTTCACCGATTACACTCGTGGTAGGGGCATCGGGCACTTCTTTGGTTACAGTGGGATCCATTGATACGTTCTCATCTGCGGTGAAGCTGACCGCGCCGGAACCGAGCGGCTTCCAGGGAAGCTTTAGTTCAAATCCGGTGACGCCTCCTAGTAACGGCTCGAAATCTTCGACGCTGACCATAAGCCTGGGTCCGTCGGTAACCGCTGGTTCATACACCGTGAGCGTCACCGGCACGTCCGGCGCACTCACCCACACGACCTCGGTGACTGTGACCGTGCAGGCCACGATCGCCGGCATTAAGAACGTCATCGGCAGTTTCTTGACAAGCGGCGCCATAGACATCCCGGGAATCGCCAACGCGTTGACCAGCAAACTCTCGACAGCCCAGAATTACGTCAGTGCGGGTGATAATCAGACTGCGGTAAACGTGCTCAGCGCCTTAATCAATCAGCTCAATGCGCAAAGCGGTAGACACATTTCCGCATCGGCTGCGAGCGTGTTGATCACCGATACCCAGGCTTTACAAACAAGTCTGGGCGCAAACCTCAGGCCGGATCCAGTGATGGGTTACGTCGTGAGTTCCAGCAATGTTCCGATCCCCGGAGCTACCATCAGTGTGCGGGATCCCTCGAATGTAGTGGTCGCCATGACCACCGCAGATAGTACGGGCCTCTACTTTTTCCCACTCACAAGGGGCTGGACTCTGGGATGGGCCTACACCGTGAAAGTCACTCTGCCGAAGGGCTACAAAGCGTCAAATCCTGCTTCGGAGGAATTCAACTGGCAAGCGACGCAGGTGACGATCAGCAATTTCGTTCTGAATTAAGTAATTAAATATCTATAGTATAACGACCATACCCGCTCCGCGGCGCCTCATTTGGCTCACGAGTCTTCCATTGGCGGAAACCTCAGTCCGAGGTTCGTACGACTAAGGCTCAAGCGGCAATCTCGTGCCTAAGGCTGCATCCATCAATCGCGTGATCGTCGAGTTCAGTGTATTGTCGGAGCGGCGCATCGCGTCGATCTTGTTGATTACCGGATTTTCTTACAGTAATCCGTTGCCCAAATCGTTGCCCAATTTCGCGCCGAACCAGCCCGAGTCATGCCGAATTGCCCCGAATAGTACCGGCGTAGGCGATTGAAAACATTCAATCCGACTTCTTCCGGCATGTTTTCAAGACCGCCGGTTTCAACCGCTCACCCACTCCTCCGCTTGTATTTCTAACGTAATCGGCGGTTTTACGTTTTCTCGGATCTTCGCTTAGAGTATTTCATCGCCTTCTCGTGGCAGTTCATTTCCAGCGCGCCTCAAAATCTTGCGAGCCTTGCTTGTTTTGGCGCGGGCGCCTCGCTCTCGAAAGAACTCTTCCGTACGCAAAGCGGAAATCTTCTCTGCTACGGCTAGGTTGATCAGCTGATTGAGAGATATCCCCTCGCTCTTGGCCGTTTTGCGAGCCTCCTCCTGTAAGGAAGACGCCAAGCGTAACGGAAAACTACTCTGTCTCATAACCTTGCTCCGTATCTCGCCGTTTCGTTCGCGCTCGCAACCGATCGAGCGCCTCGGAAGGACGTACTACCTCATGTGCAAAGACCCTCCCGGCGGCCAGAAAATCCTTTTGGTTGAAGGTGACCAAGAGATCGGCGCGACCGTTAACAGCCGTCTCTAGAACCATATCGTCACGCGGATCAGACAGAAGAGGCCGCCACAAAAACCTTATCTGGACCGGTTCAGCAATTCTAACGAGTGAATTGATTACCTCATCGAGCTGCGTCACCGTGAGACCAGGAACTTTTTTGTGTTCTTCACGGCTCAACACCGACTCGTACTGGAGAACTAGAGGAACGCTCAATAGCAGCGTAATCTTTCTGGTCAACGCTCGATCTACTAACTGCCATGAAGCCCCTGAACGACTGCGCGTTGCAGCAACGAGCACATCGGTATCGAGTACGAGGCGCAAACTTCATGATATCGCATACGACATCACGTCTCAAGAGAGACTTTACAGATTTCGAGGATCCCATTCGCCGCTGTAGATTCACCGGATTCAGGCAGTTAAAATAGTGGTCGGGCGCTTACTGCGGGCTCCCTCCGCAAATCCGCGAGGCGACCGCCCTGGCGCGTAATAATCTCCCTTTTGCGTCAGTTTCCCCTACGATCCCTTAGCGTGAGGTCAAAAGAATTGGAGCGATCATTTGGAAGGACACTTATGCTGCCCTGGCAGCCTGCTTCTTCTCCGCAACCTTTTTAGCAGGCGTATAATCGGCCATAACTTCTAAAGGCGAGACGGTGCCCGTTGGCAAAGCCGGGACACACTTGCAGCCCCGCATCCGCGAGAGTGAGCGGACTAAGTAATCCGCTGGGGAGGGTACTCGACCGAAAGAAGATCGGCTCTTTCGTTTTCGTAAACCATCACTATCCAGAGCTTGCGGAAAGAGCCAAGCATTCACATCCTTGGTTACACCTGACAATGGTCCGTCAGGGATACTATTGCCGAAGGCTGGGGCGGCGAACCGATGACTACGAGGCGGGATTCTTAACCTTTCTCCAGACGAACGACAGTCACACAGACTCCTACGCTCCGGGATCAAAATGCCTGCATGTAGTCATACCTTCGGAGGTGGAACAAGGGCTGAGGCGCGACTTCGGTAGCCAAGGAACCGCCGGCAAGATCCCCCCGAGCTTAAGCGCACGTTTCTCTGTCGCTCTTGAAAGGGAATTTAAACATACGGACAGCGAGTCACCGCTGATAGTTGAAGCTCTGCTGTTTGATCTCGTGAGTAGACATCTCCTGACTATTCGCGACAGATCTTCGGCTCGACCAAGATGGCTGGGTTTGTTTCTAGACTATCTGGACGACACGTTCGAGCAGGAATGGTCATTACAGAACATGGCTGCGGAAATCGGTGTTCACCCAGTTTATCTGTGTCGAACTTTCTCCGAGCATTTCGACTGTACGCTTGGAGAATACATTCGGAAACAGCGTGTACTGCGAGGGTGGCAGCTACTTACAATTGGCGACAGTACTCTTGCCGAAATAGCATCCCAATCTGGGTTCGCAGATCAGAGCCACTTTACACGTGCGTTCAAGAACCACTTTGGTGTCACGCCTGGGGAATGGCGACGGCACGCATCGCCTGAATCGCTGCGTGCTAATGAGAGTCCTGCCAAACGCCAGGTAGTTAATTCTGTTCAATACCTCCCACTATCTACCTGGCATCGTCCTCGGTAACTAAACGTCTTCTCTGTGCGATTCTCAACTGGGGGGGATCCCATGACGCGCGAAGTGGTTGTCAGCCTGATTGGCTCTGTTTGTTTATCGGTTTTCTCCTCACTCCCAGTGCACGCGCAAGATACGTGGACCTGGCCTGAAAAACCTCAGAACCTCAAGGTATTGCCAAAGGATTGGCAGGGTACGCGGCTGCGGCCGGTGATGTTCGGGTTTACGCGAGCCCTCGGCGTGCGTTGTTCGTATTGCCACAAGGGCGAGGAAGGCAAGCCTCTCAGTACATACGATTTTGCATCCGACGAGAATCCCAACAAGAACCGCGCCCGCGAAATGTTGCGTATGCTTAATGATATCGAAGATCATTTGAAAAAGATCAAGCCGAGCGGTGACAAACGCGTGAACATGTGGTGCCACACCTGCCACCACGGGCGCCCGCGGCCTATGACGCTGGACGAAGAGCTGGGCGAACAATATCGCAAGAAAGGCTTGCAGGCGGCGCTCGATGATTATGCGGAACTTAAGAAGAAATACTACGGGCGCGCGGCTTTTGATTTTGGCGAAGGCTCCCTGAATGTTTTTGGGTACGCGTTGCTTGAGGGCAGCGATGCTGCAGGAGCAATCCAGGCCTTTCAATTGAACGCCGCAACCTTCCCAGATTCCTCCAATGTCTGGGATAGCCTGGCGGAGGGCTATCTGAAGGCAGGAGACGTCAGAAAGGCGCAGGAGAATTACGAAAAGGCTCTAAAGCTCGATCCCGCGAACCAGAACGCCAAAGAAGCTTTGAAGAGAATCAAAGACGCGCAGCCAAATCCGAATGAAAAATAAACTGCAGGTTGCTTGGCAAGCGCGTAATCAATTCGCGTGACCGATGCAAAGGCAGTAAGGCGCGCATAGGCTGGACCTGCTTGTCGTCTACCTGGTTGTAGACTGTGCCCGGCACTTCATTTCAGAGATGGCACCCATTGGAGCACAAGCACAGCAGACGAAGTGGATTCGCAGCGGAAAAGCCAACATGAGGCCACCCTGCGGGGAATTTATGCCGCATCGAAAGAAAAGGGCTGTATGTATAATTGCGCCATCGGTGCCCCAGAGAACCTCAAGGAAGACTGTGCGCCTAGAGAAGGAGGTCTAATGAAGTCGCAACGCCTGCTTGCCACGTTGCTAGTGATTTGCCTTTTCCTTTGTCTGCGCCTGGAGGCCGCTGACGAGAAAGGTGCAGGCGGAGGTCTTGCGGATCGGTCGACGGCTGCTGCTTCGGCGACGCTCCAGGAGACGCCGCCCCTAACACAAAGCGCAGAAAGCAAGTCTGGCGCGACGGATGTGGGACTGCTTTATCCCGTGGTTGAGCACGGCAAGTGGGGCTACATGGACAAGTCGGGAAAGATGGTGATTCCGCCGCAGTATTACGACGCTTATGCATTTAATGAGGGCATGGCTCGCGTTCAGCCGTGGTCCACTCTCAGCAAGGCAATCCGCGTCTGTTTCATCGACAAGAGCGGCAAGTGGCTTGGCAACTTTAAAGTGTATTCGAACGCCCAAGACTTCTCCGAAGGATTGGCTTTGGTGATTGTCCCCGGAGAAAGGGGCTTCGGTTATATCGACGCGACAGGCAACATGGCTATCCCGCAGGATGATAGTCATGAAGCTGGAGGCCAATTCCACGAAGGCCTGGCAGCAATCAAACAAGGCGGGAAATGGGGCTACATCGACAAAAGCGGAAAGATGGTGATCGCTCCACAGTTCAATGAGGCGCTGCGATTCAGCGAGGGACTCGCATCAGTGAAGAGCGGCGACAAATGGGGCTTCATCGACAAAAGCGGGAAAATGGCAATCGCGCCACAATACGAAATGGCCTACCAACATGAGGAGGGTCTAGCAGCGGTAAAGCAAGGCGGCAAATGGGGCTTCATCGACAATACTGGAAAGATGGTTATCCCGGCACGGTTTCAGGACGCCTACGGATTCTCCGAAGGGTTAGTTGACGCGAAAGATGAGAGTAGATGGGGTTACATCGACAAAAGCGGAAAGATGGTCATCACGGCGAAGTATGACGCCGTCCATGCACACTTTGAAGGCTTGGCCGGGGTAAAGCAAGGAGGGAAATGGGGCTACATAGATAAGACCGGGACGATGGTCATCTCGCCGCAGTTTGACGAAGCCGGCAGATTCTCCGAGGGGCTGGCGGAAGTGAAGTCGGCAAAAAGTGGGGCTACATAGATAAAACGGGGAAGTATGTTTGGACGCTCAGCAAGTAGAAGTTTTCAATACTCTCAACACTCAGGCCAATAGCCGGGCACTGACTAATCCCCACTGGGTTGTGGAAACGAATCGGCGTCTGGCTCGACTTCATTGCTTACTGTCCACTATCAGAAAGTAGGTCCATAAAGGATTGCAGGAATCCGTTGCGCAAATCGTTGCCCAATTCTGCGCCAAACTACCGACGTAAGCGACTAAAAACGCTCAATCCGATTTTCTTCCGGCATGTTTTCAAGACCAACGGTTTCAGTTTCAACCACTCATTAGGGTTTAGATTTTGCTTGTTAAACTACTTGACGTTAACAGATTACGGACGTATGGTTTCTGAAAAGCCTCCGAGTTGAAATCAGCGATTCTCAAGGAGTGTCTTCAATGAACGGGTAAACAGAAATGTTGGACCGCGAATAGCGGAGGGAAGCATGGCCGCCGAAGTCGGATTGGGATCCGTCAGTACCGTATTCACCTATTTTAACCCTACGAGATCGCCTTACTACACAATTGGTTTGGCCGCTTGCGCGGGGATCTTCTACTCTTGCGACGTGACGAGAAGTTCCCTATGGCCCTGGCTCTTTGTCCCATCCTACTTGGTTGCTGGTCTCACTCTTTTTTTGTCGATTGACAGTCGAAACAATTTGACGAAAGCCGAACATGAGGATCAGTTGAGGTTTGCTCGAAGCACTTGCATCAGTGTTGCGGTTCTAGCCCTTGCTTTTGCCGGTCGGGAAATTGCAGGCACGAGCGATGCGACTCAACCGTTAAGTCCTAATGAAGTGTTCGATTTCAAGCTCAACATTGTGATTTGTTGCGTTCAGATCGTCTTATTCTTGGTGTATAACTGGGGTCTGAACAAGCAAGATCTCCAGACCGCAGATCAAAACTATGTACAGATTACGCTGCTAACTTCAGCCTTCTTGGCAGACACTAGCTTGAACATGGCTTTCGCCGGTGATGGCAAGGGAACCGTGAACAGCCATCATCAGACGTCTGCCTATGCCCTCGGCGCTCTTTGGGTTCTTTGTGTAATCTTTTGGATCACTAAGCTTGTGTCGGTTCCGAAAATTTTGGCACACCTAATTCCGGAAATTCTGGCACGTCCGGCGATAGCCGGAAGAGCTAGAACTCTCCCTATGGTCCTGGTCGGCA
>Ga0306923_10008887_pt1 | contig 10083 bp, 13 predicted proteins | sample sta12Can44000108_FD_203841 | JGI IMG/M metagenome (GOLD analysis project Ga0306923, IMG submission 203841) | Lab enrichment of tropical soil microbial communities from Luquillo Experimental Forest, Puerto Rico - statanox.12C.anox.44.000.108 (v2)... | ecosystem: Environmental > Terrestrial >...
ACGTTCCATCCGCCCTCAGAAAGTTGGTAGTGCCACCGCCCGATGCTGGAACAATTCCATTTGCGGTAGCGGTGAAGATGGGAAGCTTGGCGGCAGCCTGGGCGGGCGTGGTATCGGCGAGCGCGGTGCCGGTCGTGTTGGCCCAAGTGGCGAAGTCGCCGATCACTGAAGGGACTGGACCTACGATGCCACCGCCGGTGCCACCTGCGGGCATGGGAGATTGGGTCCAGCCAAGACTCGGCCCCCAGTACTCCCGCATTGTGTGGGGCATGCTATCATAGTCGGGGAGGGTAGTGGTGGGCATCAGTATGCTCCAAAGAAGATGACCGCATTGAGGTTACCGGTGCCGGTAACCGTCCAACACAGATCCATGCCTTTCGGTATCGAGAACGATGCAACTGGATCGTGGTCGATGTTCTGTGCACCATTACTTACGGTGACCGCTGTGGTGCCGACAATTGTATTAGTTCCACAGTTGGTGCCGGTACCGGCTTGGAAGGACATGGTGACCGCAGCACCGCCGGTGTTGGAGATGTTCCAGCCACACATGCTGATTGTTTGGTTGCCGTTGTTCGCAACTATCGTAGTTCGCGCTATTGGGCCGGACTGGCCGCTCACGGAATAGGTCGAGTTGCAGTAGATAGGCGAAGGACCTATCTCTTGCGCAAGAGTGGGAGACTGCCACAAGACACCTACCAGGAGGGTTGCTAGTGCCGGAAGCTTCCTCATGACAGTCTCCCTAAGTCCTATCTCTTCTTGCCAGATGACGGTGTCGGGATCGGGTAAGTCGGAACCACAATCCATCCATAATCGGGATGCCAGATTGGAACGTAGAGTGGCGGCTTCGATGTGTCCGGCGGCGGGATAGGCTCAGGCAGCGGATGCCCGGCGACCGGTGGATAGCCGGGGACTGGCGGCAGGTCGATGCCTGGAGGTCCCCAGATCGGGAACGCGGGAGAGCCCGGATCCACTGGAGGAATGACAGGAGTGTCTGGAGGTGGGATTGGCCCACCACCTACACCGAGCCCGGTTATGCTGAGTTGGCCGACGAACACCCCCGGCTTGGGGACGTCGGTCGCGGACTTCGTCTTCGGCATGAAGACGCCATCAATAGTTACAGGAACAGTACCCATAGAAGACTCCTTTATGTTACCTCATTCTCCACCACTTTAGTGAAGTGTATGAGAAGCGAAACTCGGCCGAAGAACCGGCTGAGACAGTTTGGCTAGTAAACGTCGCAGCCATTGTTTGGTTCTGCGGCGTGGTCGCGGCTTGTACGGTTACGTTTGTGGTTAGGGTTGTATCCGTGCCGACCTCGACTATCTCCCCATCGAACGCGGGGTTGGGCAAGGTTATGGTCCACGTTGTCGGCGCAGTGCCTGTCCACATCATCGTGGAATTCGCCTGCGTCGCGACCGTGGTGAAGGCACCCGAACCCGAGAAGGTAGTGAATGCCTGACCATTGCGCACCAAGTTGATGCACAAGGCTCCAGTGCTCGGGCCGCCGGGGCCTTGCCCTGCATTCCAGCATTCGTTGCCGGACACATTGGTCGCGGCCTGTCCAAAGGCTGGGCTGGTAAGGGCCAAGAGGGCCCCCGCCAATATCAGTTTTCTCATGAGATCCTCCTTATCCGATTATGCCGACTGCACCCTCGATCGAAAATGGGGCGGGGGAAAGCAGTATGAACCGCCTAGTCCCTTCGCCACCTCCAACCTCGGTGCTAGTGACGCGGGCGACCTCATGCACAAACGAGCCACCAATGAGGCCGATGATGTAGTCGACCCCACCACTCGGCGGTTGTTGGCCGGGTGGCTTGTGGTCGGGCTTGTGATGTCTGTCGTCCGAGTTCATCGGCTAGTTGTTGATAACGATGCCAGGAGGATATCCACCCAAGATCGCATTGTTGGTAGCGTTGTACATCTGGTCGTGGCGATCGAGGACGATTGTGCCTTCGATCGACCCGCCACCGGTGAAGGTACCGGCGGAGATGTAGGTCAACCGGAGGAAGCGAGGGACGCCTACGCCCGCGGGGGGACGTGGCATATCCATGTCGTAGAGCCGAGCGCCTGCGGTAAGCGAGGCGAGGGCTACGGCTGGAGATAGCCACCAAGTCGTCCATGCACCTGGGGCTGCGGACCCGTTGTCAGGTGCACCTTGGAGGCCGACTTGAAGGGAGGTTCCAGCGGCGAATGCGGTAGTGACTTGGATCAGCATCTTCAGCGCTGGGTCATCACCGACGCCAAGATCGCGTGCGCCCTGGCCAGAGGCCAAGACTGGTGCCCAAAGCGAGGCGGCTGCGATATGGAGGTCGATGATATTCGAGCTATTCTGAGTGCCAGTTGTGGGCGCGTCGGTGTAGAGGCCCGAGGTGATACCTGCGGTCGCACCATTCGACGTGCCAGTGAACATAAGTTGGTTGTCGAGGATCATGATCTATCCTTTCTCAGGTGACGTTGGCTTCGTTGTTCGCCAGAGCGTCGCAAGTGCGGACTGGGATACCGCGGAAGGTAGTGATTGGCTTCCCATCAAACTCTTCGATGCGAAGCAGGACGTTCGTTTTGTTCATCGCTTGGAGATCGAGATAGGTGCGAACGACACGGTTTGCGTAGATGACCGTTCGACCCATGTTAGCCCGAACTTCTGGGGCGTCGGAGGTCTGAATCGTGGTCGCGGCAACTGGAGCGGTAGGCAACCTGTACAAGCCTCGAACTAGAAGGTTGATAAGGTTCGCCGCGCTAACGCCGGTCAGCTGGGTAACGTCGATGTTGGCGATACGAACGATATAACGCCAATCTCTGACCACCAAGCCTATTTCCCATTTGAAGTGGTCCCGATAAGCTTGATATGTGTTACCTGCGGCGTCGAGGACTGGCCACTCTCCCATGTCTCGGTGTTGGAGGCCAGTGATCTTGCCCTTGGGGAAAGTCGCGTGGCAGGTGTCTGCTCCCCAGACGACAATCCAGATTGAGGTATTGACGTTGGCAGCGCCCAATCCCGAGAGGACGTTATAGGCCGTCTGGGAGTTGGCGGTCGTGATTGTGGAGTATCTTGGGGAGAAGCCTGTGAAGCGTTCGGGGTTGACGAACTGGTTTCCATAGAACAACGTCTGGGCCACCTGTTGGGACATACCTTCCAGAAAGGCTTTTACTTCTGAAAGGCGGAATTCGGCTGTGTTGCCGTTGAGGTCAGCGATGTCCTTGTCGATCACTGAGTAGGTTTCGAGATTACCTACTGTGTCGACGATTTGGGCTGTCGTTGACTTCGCATTCGGGACACCTGCGTTGAGCAAGCGCCATGTTGCTTGTGGCAATCCCGTTCGGACAGTCGTTTTGTGACCGGTTGGGAGGTTGCCTTCGACGACCATCATGTCGTCGAGGATTTCGTTCGTTTGGGACAAGATCTCGATAATCGTCGCGATTTTGTAGTTGTCATCAAGACGCTTGGCCCAATCGGCATAGGTTAGTGCGGTAGCGGCAATGGTTGCCATGCTATCCTCGCTGTGCTAGACTGGGGAACATCGCCTCGGCGGCTGTTGGCCTAGAGGCTGCGTTGGGTGCTCGAACCTCAACTGGGCCACCTCCTCGCACTTCGCCTCCTTCGACGAGTGGCGAGGTTAGCTTAAACAGGGCGCGGATAATATCTGGGTTGTTACCAGCGCCAGTATAGTTTAGGGCCGATTTGAGCTTCGCTACTTCAGTCGGTGATAAGTACGTGGTTAACGCCTTGTTCACCGTCGTCTTGACGAGCTCGATTTTGTCTCCGATTTCGGGATCAGCACGAACTTCGTCTAACCACTTTTGCTGTGTTTCTCGCCAGAACTTGACCGGAGCTTCTGCTGCTTCACGGGAGATTTTGGCGTAGAGATCGACGAGCTTTTGCCCTTCAGCGTTGGAGAGGGCGAGCTCTTTGAAGATGGGAGTGACTTCTTCGATTGATTTTTCATCGAGGTCGAATCCTTCTGGTGGCTTGAAGTCGTAAGCGTCTGGAGCCCCGGGCCTAGGGGGTGGAGCCTTGGCTTCTTCCGATAGAAGACTAGGCTCTCCAGTGGCGGAACTTTCGGTTGCATCCTCAGGCTTCGCCTGCTGTGCGGATGTTTCCGAGGGCGGTGGGGTCGTCGTCGGCGGAGTCGTCGTCGGGGATGGCGTCGTCGGCTGGGGCTGCGCGGCGGCGGGCGTCGGCGGTACTGTCTCTGGCATTGCGTTCCCTCATCATTTCTACATATTGATCTGGACAAGAACTCATTACGTCGTTGAGGAGTCGGAGTCCGACGTTCCTTTCTCCTTCTGCGAAGGCCATCTGAAGAGCGTTGGACTGGAAGGAGGTTGAGAAGATGTGGCAGAGTTCGAGGAGGTCGAGGACCCATGCCCGGCCCGAAGCAACCGACATAATCCCTGATATGATCTCACGACGCTGTTGGTCAGCGAGCCGAGCAGCTTTAGTAGCGGCTTTGATATGTGCACGATTAGCTGCATTATAAACCTCACTCATGGCCCACCAGCACCCATCATAGCGCCAGCGGCGGTTTGACCACCACCGACGTCAATATTGGCCAGATTGGAAGCACCCTTAGAGAGCTTCTCGGCCATCTCGGCTTGCTGCGCTTGTTGCTGTTGCCTCTGGCGATCCTGACGGATCTGGGCCAATTGCTGCTGAGAGCGAATTAGCTTGGGATCGTTGTGGAGCAGGGAATTCATCTTTTCGAGACCGTAGTCGATGTCGACGTTGTCGGCAGCTTGTGGATCTATGCCAGCAAGGTTGCCGACAACGCCGAACAGCCGCTCAATGCCTGACGCCTGAGCAGCTGATTGGGCTTGTTCGAGCATCGAGACGAATTGAATATTCATCGCCATGCCTTGGACTTCTGCTGGGGCGGGCGGCATTATTCCAGCTCGTTGAGCAATCTTGAAAGTTCTTTCGACAGACGGAGCAAGTACTTCTTTGTCAAGCCTCTCGAGGACGGGTCCAAGCATGACCATTGCCTCAGCACGTCGTGCATCGATTTCAGTAGCTGTGACGTTCGAGCGAGTTTCGAATTGGGAGATGGTTTGAAAGAGGTCGTTGTAGAAAATTCGCTTGATTCGGTCTCGAACTTCATTCAGATCCTCCATAATCTCCTTGACCGGTGGCATCACTGTATAGACGGGAGCCATGCCAGGACGACCCTGTGACATCATCCCAGCGATATAAGTGATGCCACCGGGCAAGAGCGAAGCTGGTTGGTTCTTGAGTTGGACATCAGCGATCAGGGGAGGATTGACAAGCTTGTCTATCGCCTGCCCCTTCCTGCGATTCTCATGCTGAAGTTGTCGGATATCCCCAAGCGCGTCCATAGCCGGACATCGGCCGTAAGCGTCATTAGCGACCAAGTCCCACCTAGCGCCGGTGAACGGCCTCTCATGGTAGCCCCGCTTACGTAGGAAACCCGGCGAGAAGGCAGCACCACCCTGTGGGGAGGTTGAGCCTCCCCACTCCCAGTAGCACTCTCGCCACTTGAAGTGGTTTGGGATACCGTATTTCTTGGCGTTGTGGTTAGGCTCGACTCCGTGGGCGATGATGAGTTCTCTGGTAAGGGCTGGCCCGCCTTCTTTCCATTGTCGCCAGACTCCAGGGGAGACATTTTCTTCTCCGAACTTCTCGACCACTTGCGAGATGGTTAGGGTGAATTCGCGGTACATCACCGATGGCTCAAGCTTGTCGTCAACATCAAGATAGTACTCACCAGCACAGGGATTATAACAATGGATGACACTATCAGAATCTTCATAAATAATGAGGATGGCGGTTCCAAAAACCACGAGGTCAAAATAGAGCGTAGCCATCGCATTGTAGAAGTTCGATTGTTGGAAGATCAGGAAGAGGATGCGTTCACATTCGGCTAGCCATAGCGAGATGGGGTTGGTTTGTGTTGAATCAATCTCGTCCACTCTCAGGCGTAGCCATCGCTTCGTCGGGTCCGTGCAGCCAGTCATCATCCCGGCGGCTAAGTTCCTTGCTGCCAGAGTACCGGTAGAATCGAGGATATGGCCATTTATTGGACTCCCGCGAGCCATCATATTCGGGGTAATCAGCCATTTGTAACGTCGGGGGAGTATATAGTCCGCGAGGTCTCGCCAATGTGTCCACCATGAATAGCGGTTTACGCGGAGGCCGAGAAGGCGCCCGTCCATAGTCTTGCGTAACTCCAACTCCTGCTCAGTCGGATGTCGGTAGTTCTCGTGTGGGCTCGGCTTCTCTTCGGCCACTGGGCTGGGCTCTCTTCGTGTCGGTTTCTTTTAGCATTTGCTCGGTGATAGGGCGATCGAAGTGTAACATTGATCGGTTCTTAAGTTGTGCTTTGGCCTCGTCGGCTGCCATTCTCTCGAAATAAGGATTAGGCCGATCAGGGCTAGGGTGCGACCGAGCGTCGAAGGGAACGGCGATACTCATTTCTTCTTCCCTCCCTTACCTGCTCGGGAAAGATGGTGGGCGACGCGGCCCATGTGATGGACGGCGTGCTTCATGTGGTGTTGGGCGGCGGCCATCGGGTCTGTGGGTACGGGGCCAGCGGGAGGAGCAGGCCCCTCGCCACCCATAGCATCGGGCGACGAGGGGACCGCTCCCGGTGCTGTAGCAGCAGAAGACATTCCACCAAGGACGGACTTAGATGGATATTGGAATTGGTCTGACATGGCTATTGTCCTAGCAGGGTTTTGCCGGAAACGTTAAGGCCGACATCGGATCCAAGGACTGTGCCTGCGAAGCCTGACATAGGGTTGAGTGCAGCCGAGCCTTGAGGCTTCATTTGCTGGCTGCCGAGCATAGGCGGGTTGGGCGGCGGTGGTACTGGAGGTGGAAGTGGTGGTGGAGGGGCTGCGCCCCCACCGAAGTGGAAGGACATTACCAGTTCTCCATCTTACGGTCGTACTCGGATTTCATGCTCTCGAGTGGGGCGGCTAAGGCAATAGGGTCGTAATCCCAGTCGACTGGGGAAGTGACTTTGTGCTGACCACCGGCGAATTCGTGGGCCATGACCGGCATGGCGAAGGTCAAGGCAAGAGCGTCAGCGATGTCAGGAGAGGCGAGGCCGCGCTTTCGCATGTCATCTTTCTTCTCTAAGAGAATTCGACCTTGAAGATCGAGAGCGTAGGTAGGGCCTACAAGTTGTTCCCTGAGTTCGGCAAGATCGGGTAGGGCGAGGCCATCACAGATTGATTCTCGCATTGCTCCCCACATCTCAGCGCGCTTATTTGCGTAACGGTGTCCCTCTGTACCTGTAGAGAATCCGAAGTTATCTGGCTTGCTGCCAAAATTAATGTCGAAGCATGGAACATGGAGGTTGCGAAGGCAGTCGACCACACCGCCGCCGACACCTCCACCATCGACGAAAACTGCATCAGCGCGGAGCGATTGATAAGCCTCAGCAACGCGACCGGCGAGACTGGGAACGTCAACACCTCGCAGTCGGATTGGGGTGTGGGACTGGGCATCGCGACCCTTTCTGATGAAGATGACCGACTCGTTATCACCGTAGCGCGCAACATCGACGCCGATGATGAGGGGCTCGTGTAGGAACATCTGCGGCTCGCGCATCATGGCCTCATTGACCATGGTGAGCGAGATGAACTCCTGCTCGCCGATCGATGGGAAGTCGCCGCGAACGCGGACTTTTACGAAGTCGGAGTCTTCTCCGTAGGCATCGACCCAAGCTTGGATTTGATCTTTATTGGTAAATGAAATAGTTCGAGAGTCGACCTTATAAGTCTTCCATAGGTGGCCATGTCGATGCCCCGGGAAGCATTCTCTGAAACGACCAGTATTGCGGGTGGGGTTGCCGAAAACACACCATATGATTTCAGTATTCTTATCAGTAAGAGCCCCCTCCGTAGTCTCCCATATAATGTCTGGGATGGCCGAGGCTTCGTCAAAAAGCACGAGTATCCGGCGACCCTGATTATGGAGCCCGGCAAAAGCCTCTGTGTTTCGCTCGCTCCATGGGACCATGTCCACTCGCCACGTTCGCTCGTGCTCAGGGTCACGCGAGTAGATGGCTGTTGCGGCAAGGCAGAAGTGCTCCTTTCCGAGGAAGAGATAGAACCACTTTCCAAGTTCGGCCCAGGTTTTGGTTTTGAGTTGGGTTTCTGTGTTGGCGGTGACGACGCCCCTGGTGTCAGGGCGGGTGGCCATCGCCCAAAGTATGAGCCAAGAAACCAGAGCGGATTTTCCAACGCCGTGCCCCGATGCTGTTGCAAGTTGAATTGCCTTCGGTAAAGGGAGGCCGTCACGTATCATCGTGAGGATTTCTCGTTGCCAAGGCTCGGGTCCCGAGAAGTGCTCAAGGCGAGAATTCGGCTCACCCCATGGGAAGGCGCCCATCACAAAGGCCAATGGGTCTTTACAGCAAGCCGCAAGCCAGCCGAGCAACTCCGAATTCACGCGACGGCCTCCACCCCGATGCCACCAACATCGGGGACCAGGAAGGAGGTCCTTGTATGACCTCCTTCGTCGTTAGATTCTCCTCATTCTGCCCGCGATTGCTACGGGCTTCGGTGGATCTGGTTGTGCAGGCGGTGGGACCTGCTTGGTGGGGAAGTCGATGACCTTGCCAGAGCGGCGGATAGCAGCCTCAAGCGATTTAGCGAAATCAACATTGATATTGGTGGTCGTCGAATGCTTTCCAAGTCCAATTCGATCAGCCCCATCTGCGACAGCGGGGATGATCTCTTTAATTGGGAGAAGCTCACCTTCTTCGTCGCTTTGGTCGAAGTGCTCACTCAGCTGCCTCCATCCCTTAACCACGACATTCGTCATATACCCGCGAGCTTCTTCGAGTTCAGATCGAGTTCTCGCAATCGCCTCAGGCTGGTACTTGGCGACGAGTTCTCGAAACGCAGGGTCGTGGGAGAAATACGAAACCCGCTCTCGGGAATACCCGGTGAGCGCCGCGATCTCACTCGGCCGAAGTCCCTCCGCGAACAGCAAGGCCATCTTATGATGCGAGTCCCGAAACCTCTTCACCGCAGGCACCCTCGACCGCTGTGGCGTGCGGAGCGCTTCCATATCTTCGCCCGTCAGGTCTCTGACCGGCCCGATGGATCTTCGCCTTGGGACTTGTCCTTTTCGCAGCATATCTCGACCTTCGCCAAGCTCACCTTCATCCGCTTGTCCCGCGAATGCTTGAACTCGCGCTCGGTATCCCTCCAATGCTTAAATCGCGATCGGCCCCTAGAAGCCCTCGCCAAACGAACTCCGATCATGCCCTATATTATGAACCGACTTTCATAAAATGTCAACAACTTTTTATTTTCAATTTTGCAAATTCACCTCGGCCCCCTCCCTCTACCCCCTTCCCTCGCGCGTAGCGAGGTCAGAAATATTTTTTTCAAATTTTACACAACTTGCGCGGAGGTGTACGACGACGACGAAGACGTCGCGTTTTGGGGGGCCACCCCGCCGCGCGACGTCCTCGGTCAGAATAGGCCCAGACTGAACGGTTTAGTCAGCCTGGGCCGATTGTGGGTGAGGCTAGACGATCTCGGCCAGCATGGCCCAGTCTGCGACAGACTTGACAGTCAGGACACGCTTGTCCTCGGGCAAGGCTAACTGTGCCTCGATCAAGGTGCGGACCTGATCGATGTTCGACAGAATGGTGTGCCATTCCGTGGCGTAGAAGCTAGCTCCGAACTTCCGCAGCCTTCCGCCGAATATGCCAATGCCTCCAGACTCAGTGACGCGGACGGTTACGCCGCGGGCCTTGTTAGCCTGCTCGATCAGCTTGGCATTGTCGGAGGCCAGCTTGGCATTAGCAGCCTCAAGCGTGGCAAGCTTAGCTAGGATGGATTGCATCGTGTTGGTGTCGGTCGTCATGGTCTAGTGCTCCAATGCGCCAGCGGATTGCCAGCGCCAAAAAAGCCCTTAGCACGACAGCCACTAGGCTGTCTAATCACGAATTGTTACATCGCTGAAATACTCCGTGATGTCCTCTAGCCTCATCCCCCCTGATTACTCTCATGCGCTCATTCAGGCCATCAGCCGTAGGGGTATAGGCCGGGGTAGGCGTGTATTACCTGCTTCCTTCTATAGAAAAAAAATATTAGAGAGAGAAG
>Ga0306923_10008891_pt1 | contig 10082 bp, 10 predicted proteins | sample sta12Can44000108_FD_203841 | JGI IMG/M metagenome (GOLD analysis project Ga0306923, IMG submission 203841) | Lab enrichment of tropical soil microbial communities from Luquillo Experimental Forest, Puerto Rico - statanox.12C.anox.44.000.108 (v2)... | ecosystem: Environmental > Terrestrial >...
GCAGTGATCGAGAGGAACGCCGCCATCCATGTGGCCCGCCAGCGCGGGGAGCAGGAGAACCTCAATGCCGGGCTGCGCGAGGTGTTTTCGGCGCGCGGCATCGCCTTCAATGAGATCGACCAGGCCGCGTTCCGGGCGCGTCTTGCTCCCGTCTATGCCACCTGGAAGGAGAAGCTCGGCTCGAAATGCTGGACGCTGCTGGAAGCGGAAGTGGGGAAGCTGGGCTGAGCCTGGCCCGTTCAGAGATCTTCCGGTCTCAAACCAGTATGCCTTGCAATGCGTGCCAGCATGCGCGGGCCAATCTCGTCGCGTTCATGGAAGGCGAAGACATAGTCCGTGTATCCCGGCCGCTGCAGAGTTCTACGGTCTGTCGTTTGATGGACCAGCCAATCCTCAGGAGCGCTGCGAGCATGCGCTGGGCCTTTACCGCCGGCCAGCGGCTCATGCAGCTTCAAAAACATTGGCGATCTCTCGCGGCAGCGGTTCGCAGTTCTCGATCCGGGCACTCTGGCGCGGGCCTGGGCTTCCGTCTCGCCGTAGGTCAGAACGCCCGGCAACGCCGGCACTTCGGCAATCCAGCGGCCGTCATCCTCGCGCTCACTTTCAACCTTAAGCATGGCCTGCTCCACCGCTTGCTTTATCGTGCTCCGGTTGATGGAGCAACCCGCAAGACTGTCGGCTGAGGCATTCTTCGGCTACCGATGATCGGATGAGCTCTGCCGTCCTGACCTGTTTTGTAGTAAGGTTCGGCTGATGTCGAAGCTAAAGCTGTCCGTGGCTGTCGGCAACTATGATCGGGTCCGCCCGCTGATGGACGGAGCCGTGCGGATCGACGGCGTTGATCCGATTTTCATGAATCTGCCGCCGGAGGAAATCTTCTTCCGCGCTTTTCGAGGTGAGGATTTCGACATCTGCGAGCTGTCGATGTCGAGCTTCACAGTCAAGACCGCGCAGGGCAACTGTCCTTACATTGGCGTGCCCGCCTTCCTGTCGCGTGCCTTCCGCCACAACTCGATCTATGTGCGCAGTGACCGCATCAAATCCCCCGAGGATCTCAAGGGCAGGCGCGTGGGGCTACCGGAATATCAGCTCACCGCCTGCGTATGGGCGCGCATCATCCTCAAGGACGAGCATGACGTGATGCCGTCGGACCCGATCTGGGTGCGCGGAGGGATCGAGCATCCCGGCCGGCCGGAGAAGATTGCCATCAAGCTGCCGGCCGGCGTGCGCATGGAGGACGCCCCCGCCGATGCGACCATCTCCGAGCTGCTGGAGCGCGGCGATATCGACGGCTTCATCGCACCGCGCCCGCCGAGCTTCGCCGGCAGGCGCAATCCCCACATCGGCTGGCTGTTCGCCGATCCCGTCGCCGCCGGCCGGGACTATTTCAGGCGAACGGGAATCTTCCCGATCATGCATATCGCCGGCATTCGCCGCGACCTCGTCGAAAAGCATCCCTGGCTGCCGGCGGCGGTGCTCAAGGCGTTTGAGCAGTCGAAGGCAATGTGCCTTGCTGCGCTCGAGGACACTTCAGCGACCAAGGTCACGCTGCCCTTTGTCGACGAGCAGCTGCGAGCCGCGCGCGAATTCATGGGGAATGATTTCTGGTCCTACGGGCTTGCTGCCAATCGGAATGTCCTGCAAGCATTCCTGCGTCACCACCACGCCGAGGGTCTCTCCTCGCGGCTGCTTACGCCGGAGGAGCTGTTCCATCCTTCCACCCACGAAAGCTTCGCGATCTGATTTTTCGAAGCGGATGGCGTTCGCTCTCTGTCCAGGCCGTTGGATGGCGTCCTTGAGGACGGCTATCGGCCTTCCTTTCAGCCCAATATGAAATGCATGTCGCCGCCAATCGCGCATGGGCATGGGCTGCTTCCGCTTCGAGCATGGACGATGATTGCGCGCAACGTGAGCGCGTGAGGCTAAGATGCCATAACCGGCTGTGAGCAGGTGCAGCAAATAACCGGTTATTCGATTACATCATCGACCCGCATCAGCATTGACATTGGTATTTCGATGCCGAGCGTTTTCGCGGTTTTTAGATTTATCAGCAACTCGACTTTTGTGATCTGTTCAACCGGGAGCTCAGCCGTCTTTTCGCCCTTGAGGATACGGCCAGTATAGACTCCGATCTGACGGTACATATCCCTGAGGTTACCGCCGTAGCTCATCAATCCGCCTGCGGTCACGTAATCACGGTATGCGTAAATGGTCGGGATTGCGTGCTGGGTTGCAAGTTTGACCAGGTGGTCGCGCTGCGTCAAAAAGAAAACTTCTCCGCTGACCACGAGTGCGCTCGCCCGTTCACGAACAAGCGCCGTGAAGGCCGATTCGATCTCGCTGGGATTACTTGCTTCCAGAATCATCATGCGTGCAGCAAGGGCACGCGCCGCATCCTGAATAATCCTCCTCTCAGTTGCGGCTTGCGGGATGTTGCCCTGGTTGACCAGTACGGCGATCATGGCGTCTGGAGGTACCAAGCCATGCATCAGCTCAAAGCATTTTGCGATCAGCTCCACATTGGCGTTCGTAATGCCAGTGATATTGCCTCCGGGCTTTGCGAGGCTCGAGACGAGACCAACTTTCACTGGGTCAGTCCCGACCAAAAAAACAATTGGAGTTGTTTGAGTCGCCGCCTTTGCGGCCAGCGCTCCTGGCGTGCTACCTCCCACCACGATAATATTCACGCTCCGGCCAACTAAATCCGCCGCCAGTGAAGACAGGCGCTCATTGCGTCCCTCTGCCCATCGATACTCAATCGTTACGTTGCTACCCTCGATAAATCCTGTATCCGCTAAGCCTCGGTGAAATGCGGCAATGTATCCGCGAGTCATTTCAAACGTTGTGCCGCCGAGATACCCGATCACTGGTATGGACCGCTGCTGCGCACGCGCGGTTAGCGGCCACGCCGTGGCTGCGCTGCCGAGCAGCGCGATGAACTCGCGTCGTTTCACTCGATGACCTCGTCGGCGACAAGCAGCAGATCGCGAGGGATTTCAAGGCCAAGTGCCTCTGCGGTCTTGAGGTTAATCACCAGCTCGTACTTGGTTGGCGACTGTACTGGAAGGTTGGCCGGCTTTGCGCCCTTGAGAATGCGATCGATATACTCCGCTGCTCTGGTGTACTGGTCGATCACGTCAATCCCGTAGGACATCAGACCACCACTCGCTACAAAATAACGATATTGATAGATCGTCGGCACTCAGTGGCGCGCTGTCAGTTCGATGGTCGACTCCCGATGGGCCGCAAGGAAGACGTCCGGTAAATTGATGAGGCCGCCGTTCGCGTCACCGGCGACCGCTACAATCGCGCGCTCAATCTCCGCAACGTCATGCACGCGGGCCGCCTTCACCTCTATGCCCATCGATGAGGCGGCAGCCTCGGCGAAACGCAAGTAATCCGATCCGCCACCGGGGGCCGTCGACCGGATCGGACACTCGCACGAACACGATAGGAACGGTGCGGGTCTCTCCTAAGGGGTCGTTCTCGGCAGGCCCCATCAGCACGCTGACTAGCTGCACCCTATCCAGCTGTTGCGCGCGCGCCGCAAATGGCCACGCCGCCCCTGACCCAGCAACCGCTGCAATGAAATCGCGTCGCCGCATCGACTAGCCCCCATTCGGGGGTCAATCAAACCATGAATTTGCGACCCATGATATGCGACGAAATGGGCAGTTTGCGCCGCACCATTTTTAAGCTGCACATGACCGAATCGGGTCAAAACCCGAAAGGCTCTCGCGCGCTGTAATGTCTCCTCTCGCCGGCAGCGGACGTAACCGATCTTTCGCGCACTATCTATTTCTCCGTTCCACGCAGCATCGCCGCGGTCGATACGGCCGAATAGCCCGGCTCGACCCGCACATCGACCACCGCCACCTGACCTTGCTCCACCGCGGCGATCGCCTTTTCAAAGGTCGGCACGAGATCGCCGGTCTTGAGCACGGGAGCAAAGCCGAGCGCGCCCTGCGCGCGCCCGAGCGCCGCGCAATCGATGTCGGGATCCGAGATGCGCTGGCCGATCCAGCGGTTCTCGGGCGGGCGGTTGCGGATGCGCGCCACGCGCTCCTGGTGCAGCTCGTCGTTGAAGAACGAGCGGTTGTTGCAGACGACGAACAGGAGCGGGATGCGGTAATGCACCGCCGTCCAGATCGCGGTCACCCCCATGCAGAAGTCGCCGTCGCCGCAGATGGCAATGGGCAGGCGTCCCGAGCCCTTGAGCGCGAGCGCGGCGCCGACGGAAACGCCGGGGCCGCCGCCGATGCCGCCGCCGCCCTCCGAGCCGATGTAATCGAGCGGATGGCGGAACGGCCAGGTGGCGCCGTTCCAGGACAGCGGCAGGTGGGTGATCGTCACTGCACGGCTGCCGACTGCAGCCTTGAGGGAACGCGCAAGATCGTCGACCCGCAACGGGCCGCTGGAGGGCTCGTATTTTTCCGTCCTGGTTGTCGCTGCGGCCGGCTTGTGTGCCTTGACCTCGAGCGCCGCCAGCAGCGCGGGCACTGCATGATCCGGTGTCGTGGCAAGCAGAAAGTCGACCGGCGGAAGCATCTCGTAATCCATGCTCCAGCCGTTGTGGATCTGAAAGTCGGCAGTCACATTGATGATCCTGGCCTTGGGAGCGTCGCGCCCGAATGCGCCCCGCAGGGCGCCGGCGAGATCGACCCAGTCGAGCGCGAGGATGACGTCCGCGGCTTTGATTGTCTCGATCGCCTCGGGCACCATCGCATTCGAGCCGGGTGCGCCCGCGTGCGCCGGATGATCGGTTGGAAATCCGCATCCGATCTTGAGATCGCTGATCACCTTGGCATTGAGCGCTTCGGCAAGCGCTATTCGCTCGTTCCAGGCCTCGACACTGCGCGACACCCGGCCCATGAGAATGACCGAATGCTTCGCGGCGCGCAGCACGGCGGCTGCTTCGCCGATCAGCTGCGTGGAGACCGTCGGATTGGCCTGCGGCATGAAGCGCGCGGCATCGATCGGAGCAAGCGGCTCGGCGAGCTTTGCTTCCTGCATCTCCGCGTCGAGATTGATGTAGACCGGACCCATCGGTGCGGTATTGGCCATCCAGGTCGCGCGGATCAGCGCTTCGCGGGCGGCCGCAGGCGAGGCCGGCTGGTCGTCCCACTTGGTGTAGTTGCGCACGATCGCGCCCTGGTCGCGCGCGGTGTGAATCCAGTCGATCCACGGCCGGCGCTTGGCGGCATCCACCGGCCCGGTCGCCCCGAGCACGATCACCGGCGCGCGGTCGCACCAGGCGTTGAAGATCGCCATGGTGGCGTGGAACAGGCCCACATTGGAATGCACGGCCGCGGCCATCGCCCGGCCGGTCACCTTGGCGTAGCCGTGCGCGATCGCCACCGCGCTTTCCTCGTGCAGGCAAAGCAGCATCTGCGGCGTCTCGTTGCCGAGAAAATTCACGATCGAATCGTGCAGCCCGCGGTAGCTCGCGCCGGGATTAAGCGCGATGTAGGGAATTTCCAGGGCGCGCAGCGTATCAGCGACCACGTCGCTGCCGAAGCCCGGCGCGTTGGTGGGAGTGAGATTGGCCGGTCGCTCGAGCGCGCGCAGCGACGGGTGCGCCGTGCCGGCGGAGCGCTTGGTTGTTGCAGGCGCCGCTTTGGCTGTTGCAGTCGTCACGGGATGATCCTCGGGTTCTATGAAGGCCGCGAAGGGCCCATAGAACCGGATCACAGGCCCTGACGCAACCGCGCCAGAAGCTTCAAGCCGGCATAGCCGTCGGCCGGCTCCATACCGACCCTGTGTTGAAAGTTGCGAATTGCGAGCATGGTATCATTGCCCACGCGGCCGTCGGCGCCGCCGGTGTTGAACCCCAGATCGGAGAGGCGCCGCTGGATTTCCTTGACTTCGGAGAGGGTCGGTATGCGCTGCTCGGCGCCCGGGAAGGGCTGCACGAAGGGTCCTGCGCCACGGATGCGATCCGCAAGATGCACGATTGCGAGCGTGTAGTTGTTGGAAGGATTGTAGGAACGCACCGCGCGGAAATTCTGTCCGAGCAGGAAGGCGGGGCCGCCAGGGGCTGGAACCCACAGCTTCGCGCCTGCATTCGGTTGCGGGAAGGGCTGGCCGTCGGCGCGCATCACGCCCGCGTCTTGCCAGGCTGCGTAGGTTCGCGAGGTGCCCTCGCCGCCGGCTGCGCCGCGGACCTCGTAGCCCCAATGCTCGCCGTGCCGATAGTTGCCGCGCTTGAGGAGAAATTGCGCGGTGCCCGCGATGGCATCGTCAGGCTTGCCGAAGGGTGAAATGCGCCCGTCGCCGTCGTAATCAACGCCCATGTGCAGCCACACCTCGGGCATCCACTGGGTGTGACCCATGGCGCCCGCCCAGGATCCCCGCATCTCGCCGGGCGTGCTCCAGCCGCGATCGATAATGATCAACGCATTGAGCAGCTCCTGCTCAAAATAGGCTCGCCGGCGCGGGGCGTCCCAAGCCAGTGCCGCGAGTGCCGGGATGACCGGGCGCATGTGGTTCTTCTGCACGTCCGGATCGCCGTATGCAGACTCAATTCCCCAGATTGCCAGCATGATCGAGGGGTCAACGCCGTAATCCTTCTCGACGCGGGCAAACAGCGCTGCATACTCCTTCGCCTTCTCCTTCCCGACGGTTATGCGGTAGTCCGAGACGCGGCGGTTGAGGTATTGCCAGACCTGCTCTTCGAATTCGGGCTGCGACTGCATGAGCGCCAAGACCGAGGTATCCGGCTTGATGCCGGTCATCACCCGCGTATAGGTGGCTTCCGATACCCCGTGCGCCTGGGCGCGGGCGCGAAACGCTGCGACCCAACGATCGAATGCGTAGCTGCCGCCCTGCGCCGACGCCCAAGCGCTCCACGCTGCCATTGCTCCTGCCACAAGCGGCAGGCACGCCCGTCGTGACAAGGGGGTGGTGTTCGCCCAATTGCTCATCGCGCGCTATCCAGGATTGGTCTTGGTCCCGGAGGCTGATTCTACAGGCGTTTCTGTCGGCTTTGCGGCCGATGGCTGCTCCGAAGCCGCGGCTCGGCTCCCGGCGCCGACAGGGATCCGGTGGCGACAACAGGCAAAGGGCAATGCGGCGTCAGTCCTTCGCGCGCTCAACGTAGGAGCCGTCCGCAGTCATCACCACAATCTTGGTGCCCGTTCCCACGAAGGGAGGAACCATGGTGCGCACCCCGTTTGAGAGGAGAGCCGGCTTGTATGAAGAGGCGGCTGTCTGGCCCTTGACCGTCGGCTCGGTGTCCACGACTTCGAGGATCGCTTTCTGCGGGAGCGCGATCGATACCGGAATGCCCTCGTGCACGGAAAGCGTCACTTTCATTTCCGGCTGCAGGTAGGCTGCCTGATCGCCGATGATGTCGGCCGGCAAGGTCACCTGATCATAGGTCTCGGTATTCATGAAATGAAAGCCGTCGCCGTCCTGATAAAGATATTGGTGCTCGCGATCCTCCACGTAAGCGCGTTCGACCTGCTCGGTGGTCTTGTAGCGCTGCGCGACCTTTACCCCGTCGCTGATTCGGCGCATGTCCACTTGCGTGGTCGGAGTGCCCTTGCCGGGATGGAAGCTCTCGGCGTTGAGCACGACGTAGAGCTTGCCGTCGAGTTCCACGATATTACCCTTGCGGAGCGAGCTGGCGATGACTTTCACGGTCGGTATTCCTCGGTTATCGGGCAGCAGCAGGTGGCCCTGCGGATCGATCGCGCCGCACCATACTGATCCTGTCACCATTCGCCAGCAATTTCCGCGCTTCGGTGGGGACTGAGGGGGAGACCCGCGGGGAAGCCTTTCATGCCAGCGCCGTTTGTCAGCCACACGGAGCGGCGCCCATTCTTGCTTGCACGTGCCCGCATCACTGCTGCCCTGCGCGCGTTCTTCGCCGCGCGCGGCTTCATCGAGATCGAGAGCGCGATACTGACGGTCTCTCCCGGCAACGAGACCCATATTCACGCTTTTGCGACCGAGCTCGTGCGGCCGTCAGGCGCGCGTGAGCGGCGTTATCTGCGCACCTCTCCGGAATTCGCCTGCAAGAAGCTTCTTGCCGGGCGCGAGGGTCGCATTGTCGAGTTCGCCCGCTCGTTCCGCAATCGCGAGTGCGGCGCCCTGCATCATCCCGAGTTCACCCTCGTCGAGTGGTATCGCACGAATGCGCCCTATGAGGTGCTGATGGATGATTGCGCGCAGATTCTGGCTCTTGCGGCAAGGATTGCAGGCACCCGACAGCTTTCATTCCGGGAGCGTGCGCTCGACCCGTTCGCCGAGCCCGAGCGGCTCACGGTGGCGGAGGCCTTTCGGCGTCATGCCGGGATAGACCTTCGCGCACAGCTGCCGCCGCAGCCGACAGCCTCGTTTGCTGCGGCTGCGCGCAACGCCGGCGTGCGCGTCGCCGCCGACGACGTCTGGGGCGATATTTTCAGCCGCGTGCTCTCCGAGCGTATCGAGCCGCATCTCGGGATCGAGCGGCCTGTCATGCTCTACGAGTATCCGGCGGTAATGTCACCGCTTGCCCGGCCGAGCTCGCGCGACCCGCGCCTTGCCGAGCGCTTCGAGCTCTACGCCTGCGGGGTCGAGCTTGCAAACGGCTGCGCGGAGCTCACCGAGATGCGCGAGCAGCGGTCGCTGCTCGAGCAGCAAATGGCCGAGAAGAACCGCATCTACGGCGAGCGCTATCCGATCGACGAGGACTTTCTCGCCGCGCTCGCGCTGATGCCGCCCGCAAGCGGAGTGGCGCTCGGCCTCGACCGGCTGGTCATGCTCGCGACCGGCGCCACGCGCATCGACCAGGTGCTGTGGACGCCTTCTTGAGCCAGAGCACCACACATAAATATGTGGCTGCTCTGCACTATCTCGATCTTGCTGGGCTTTTGCGATGACCCATAAGAACGATCATCCTTCAATGCGCTTATCGATGCTGATCATCGCAACGGGAACTATTTCTACTTCCCTGGCGCAACCCGATCTCCTGGACCTGCCGATACGTCATTTGCTCAAGGATGAGTTGCATGTTTCCCAATCACAGATGGCAATGCTGTTTGGCATCGGTGCACTTGCCTGGTACGTGAAGCCGTTAGCTGGTCTTCTTGTCGACAGTGTTGCCTTGTTCGGAACTCGTCGGCGCCACTACCTGATTGTCAGCACGCTCGCAGTATCTGCACTTTGGCTTCTCCTCGGGATCGTTTCTCATTCCTATTCTTTGTTGCTGGTTACGGTAGTGGCGATGCAGTTCATGCTGGTCATTGGAAGCACTGCATTGGGAGGGTTTCTTGTCGAGAAAGGTAAGCTTTTAGGAGCGGAAGGACGACTGGTCTCTTGCCGCATATTTGTTGAGGATGCATGCGTTCTGGTTGCAGGTCCCCTGGCAGGATATCTGGCTGGGCTCCCATTTGGCACGGCGGCCATGATTGGCGCCGCGATTGCCGCCATGACCGCGCCCATTGTAGCCGGGTGCGTCGCAGAGCCTGTTCAAGAGGAACGCAAAGTTGTCAAGGCCAGGCCGCTTTTTCGCGATCTCAGGTTGGCATTGAATTCACGCGCTATGTGGCTGGTTGCAATTTTGTCGCTCGTTTCAAACATTCCGCAGTCATTCGGAACACCTTTATATTTCTATCAGAAGAATGTGCTCACTCTCTCTGATGTCCAGATCGGATCCCTTACGGCTGTCGGAGGTATTGGCGGCTTGCTGGCCTCCATTTTCTATCAGTACTTGTGCCGAAAATTGCCGGTGAAAGGGCTCCTCATTCTGGGAACACTGGGTCCTTCTGTTGGAATCCTCGCTTACCTTTTTTATACATCGGTGCCTGCCGCACTCATTGTTGAGCTTTTGGGTGGCTTTGTCTTCGGAATAGGCACATTGGCGTTCATGCAGAGCGCGGTTATATCAACCTTGGTTCCTTCCGCCGCGTTTGGGTTTGCGCTGCTTATGAGCGCTTCAAACGCAGGAGACGCCATCGGCGACGTTTTGGCGGCACTGTTGGTAGAGCGTCTGTCGATGACGCTTTTTGACCTCGTCAAACTGTTCGCGGTGGCTTCTGCCGCATGTTGCCTGTTTGTCTTCGTCTTACCCCGCAGACTGTTAAATCATCAGGAAGGAA
>Ga0306923_10008892_pt1 | contig 10082 bp, 6 predicted proteins | sample sta12Can44000108_FD_203841 | JGI IMG/M metagenome (GOLD analysis project Ga0306923, IMG submission 203841) | Lab enrichment of tropical soil microbial communities from Luquillo Experimental Forest, Puerto Rico - statanox.12C.anox.44.000.108 (v2)... | ecosystem: Environmental > Terrestrial > Soil...
TGTTCTGAACACAAAAAAGGACGCATTGAACTCCAGCTCTAGGTAGTTGGTCTTGCTGATCCAACCGCGGGGTGAAACATATCGGCATGTGGGGTTGTCTTGCTTTAGGATCTCCAAGATGCTCTCTCCCCATACGTCGGCACAACAGCGCAGGTGGGCCAAAATCTCGTTGACCGACCAGGAGTCCGCCGTGGCCTCCAGTTCAACTCGCCGCTGCTCAACCCGCGAGTTGCGGAGGCAATCCGCTGCGGCGTTGTCGTTAACAACTCGACTACACCACCGTGATCGATCACCGTCACAGACTCATTCTAGCGAAGGCTGGACACGACAGGAATCCGTAACGGCGTAGGGTTATCGGCAGCTCCGTTCTTCAAGCATTATCGGAAAAGCGATGGCATCGCGACTCGCCTACAGTGGGGACCGCTGGTGCACTGCGCTGACGTTGAAGTAGTCTGTTGGGATGCGAATTCTTGTCATTGGCGGCACCGGGTTTATCGGTCCTCCCGTAGTGCGTGTGCTCGCCCGGATGGGACATTCCGTCGTGGTCTTTCATCGCGGGAGTACAAATCCCGAAGTGCCGGCAGAACACATCCTTGGGGAGCGTCGGGATCTTGCTGTGCTTCGCCCGAAAGCCGACATCGTGATCGATCTCATTCTAAGCTCCGGCGCGCAGGCGAAGACGCTGATGGAGGTGTACCGGGGCATTGCGCGTCGTGTTGTTGCGGCTAGCAGCATGGACGTGTATCGGGCCTGCGGGATCCTCCACGGCAGCGAGGAAGGCCCGATCGAACCAGTGCCGCTCACAGAGGAGTCGCCGCTCCGCACCAAGTTGCAAACCTATCCGCCCGCTCAGGTGAAAAGGCTGCAAAATCTGTTCGGCTGGCTGGACGACGACTATGACAAGATTCCTGTCGAACGTGCCGTCCTCGGCGACCGTGAATTACTGGGCACCGTCCTTCGACTCCCGATGGTCTATGGTCCAGGCGATCATCTGCGACGCTTCCACCCAATTCTGAAGCGAATTGACGATGGCCGGCGAACGATTTTATTCGAGGAAGGAATCGCTCGTTGGCGCTCGCCTCGCGGATACGTGGACAACGTCGCCGCGGCTATCGCACTGGCCGCAGTATCGAAACAAGCTGGCGGCCGGACCTACAATATCGCCGAGACACCTGCCTTCTCCGAACTCGACTGGGCGCGCAAGATCGCTGCGGCAACTTCGTGGGACGGCGAATTTTTCACACTGCGGAAGGAGCGGATGCCAGCGCATCTGCTACAACCGGGCAACAGTTCGCAACATTGGGAAGCGGATTCGAGCCGCATCCGACGGGAACTCGGCTATCTGGAACCGGTGCCCCTGGAGGATGCCATCCGCCGCACGATCATGTGGGAGCGCAGCAACCCGCCAGGAGAGTTCAGTTTTCACAGATTCGACTATACCGCCGAGGATGCCGCTCTTTCGGCCAGCGCCAAAGGCTGAATTCTCACTAACCGGCTAAACCCCGAGGTTACTTTCGGCGGGACAAGCGCGTGGGAGTCCGCCGACGTGGGCCGTCAGTGCTCTTCCGAATAATCAATGGCACGGCGAACTATTTCGCACCGGGCCTCCCACGCAGTGAAGAGCTTTCCCCCAATGAAAATGGTCGGAGAGGAAAGCATCGAAGGGGAAAACCCGCGCCGTTGTGCCACCATAACTGCTGAACTCATCTGAGCGGTCCATTGCAGCAGCTTCCTAAAATCGGCTAAGTCAAACCCGGCAGGTATTTCAGGATGCGCCGCTATCATTTGACGCTCCAGATCTTCGGATGTCCTGCCCCATAGTGCACTACCAAGCGTCATGACGAGTCTCGCGGCGGCACGCCGCTTAGCTTCCCAATGTGCTACATCCCGTGTGTCGAATGGCGGCGACTTCATCAATGCGTCAAACTCTTCCTCATCCACCGATGTTTCTCCAATAGTAGGTAGCCGACAATTTTATCTCAGGCCTCTCTGCGGAGTTCCGGCACGTTCAGGTGCTACTCTAGACCCGATGTTCCGATTCTCCCTTCTTTTCCTGATCGCATTTCCGTTTTGGGCCGACGATGTTGCTTGCGACGCCAAACTCGCCAGGGTCGCCGGCGAACGCGGCGCGGACTTGAAGGTTTGCACCGTAACGGATCGCCTGGTCCCGAACCGGTCAGTGATCCTCGCAGTCCTCAACTTCGACGAGCAATCGCCGCAGTTCGGAAACAAGGCGGTAGTCCTCGATGCCGGGTCCGCCTCGGCCGGACGCCGTCAGGTCCTCTATGAAGATCATGTCGGCGGCATCGATCTTCAACCATTCCTATTCCGCGGCAAGAAGACTCTGTTTGCCATATCCGATTTCGATCGCACTGGCCGCATCGGTTGGGCCATCGCAATCCTGCATGACACCGGCAGTTCCCTGCGAGTTCAGTACTGGGACCCGGCCACGGGCGGTTTTCAAACGCTGGCTCCGTGGGCGACTGGCGAAGGTGGCCCATTCCAGGAGAAGTCGTTCTACGTCGAAGGTGACCTGCGCGGCATGATCGAAGTCCAGGACGCCGCAATTCGCCTGCCCTCCTCCCGGCCGGTCATGTACAACCTGGAACGCGGTCGCTTTCTGAAAGCGATGCAAGCGGCCTCTCAGCCCTCCGTACCATCTGTCTGCGGCTCCCGAAAGACTTGCCATGTCGCGACATCGACTCCAGCGGGCAAATCGGCCACTGGTTCGCCGCTCACGGTAGTTAAATTGACGCTCGGGCTGAAGGACAAGCCGGAGGATGCTCCTGACGAAGGCTGCCGGGACGGCAACGGCGGTTTCAACGGCGGCGTGGAGTACTGGCTGCTTGCGCCGCCAGCCCAGCCCGTTCGCCTGCTGGGCCTCTGCAACGACGGCTACGGTGCCGCTGGAGTGGGCAATGATCGGGTCGAAGTGCAGAATAATCGCCTCATCTACACGCAGGAGGGCGGCTCCAACGACCGGTGGAAGATCACCCGCACCGTGCAGCTCTCACCTCGCCGCGGTCTATCGATCGACTCCTGTGTATATAGGGCCACCAGCCCGGGATCGGGCGTGGATGATCACGCCGATCTCTCGTCCCTGAAAGTGCTCTCGGTGGCGCAAGACGATCGCGATCCCGCGTTCGCCGACAAGGATCCCGGCTGCCCGGCTGTGACATCCGCTTCGAACGTGCAGCCCGGTCCGGGCCTGATTGCAGGAATCGCAGTTCCGGCGGTTTCCCAAACCGCTGCTGCACAATATCGATCGGGGACGCCGCTGGGAAACTGCGCGATCAGGGTTGGTACACCCGACACTCCCGGTTTCGGCGTCTATGGAACTCCGCTGGCGCAGCGCCGCGCCGAGCTTCGGATGATCGCACTCGATCGCCAGACCCTGGCGTTTCAGCTCTATGATCCGCAGCCTGCCCCGTCCGGCACGAGTTGGGTCCAGAGCGATCACCTCGAAATCTGGACCGGTAAAGACCGCTCCCATGAGCACAATCGCCCCGAAGCAGTCGCCACCGGCCAGATTGGTGTCGATCTGGCCGGCAAGGTCTACGCTGGAGTTGGTAAGCCTGCGCTCCCTGAGGTCAAGCACAGCAAAACGAGCGATGATTCGGGCCGCCCCGTGCATCTCTTCGAATTACGCTGGCCGGATGAAGACGCCTTGGCGGCGGGAGTCGCGGTCGTGTACTCCCAAGCCGATCACGGGCGCCAATCCTACGTCGTTGCCACCACTGGCATCGTCCGAAACAGACCTCTCTATCTGCCGGCTTTCTCGGAGCTGCCGCTGAGCTGCGGCGTTGTCGATGGCCGTTGGAATATCACGGCGAATTCGGGCGAGCTGCAGTAGTTGGTTAGTCCCGCTCGCGTCTCGAGCTTCTGAACTCTTGGGCGAATTCACTGGGCTCTCCAAACTCCCCAACGTCCGCATGGGCGACTACGCTCAGTGGACGCAGGGTGGGATTCCCGGAAACTTGCCAGCCCTCTCTACTCCTAAACCGGCACAAAACGAATTGCGGCGCTTTCTTTCATCGCTGACTGGCGGACTGGATCGTTGACGGATAGGATTGCGTGATCGTGGCGCTGGTCGCCTCGTCGATCAGTGCAAGTCCGCCGACGGCCGGCGCCTCGCCTACCATCAGAGATGGAATGATCTTTACCTGTCGGTCCGTGGAGTTCGTCTCTTCAAAGTTCAGGTCCAGAAAGCCACCGGTACCCGGCGGCAGCATCAAGCGCGATTGCTTGAGCAGCGTTCCGCGCTCGTTGTGAAAGCTGAAATCCGCCAGGCAGGACGTTCTCACGGACCCATCGCAGTACGCCTTCAGGCGCGCCGATTCCCCGCGGCTGAGAAACGCGGGGCCCGAGGCGAGTTGTCCCATCTTCGAAACCGAGCCATCGCCCCAATTGATGAACAGCTTGTTGCGCAGATCCTCATCAAACACGTCGAAGGAAGTGACGACGTGTCCGCTCTTGAGGAACCAAACCGGGACGATTTCCATGGGCTCGGCGCCGCGCGAGTCCGGCGGCAGATCGAGGAATCCGCTTTCGCCGGGAGGCATCACCAGATGCGACTGGTTGAGCAACACCCCGTGGATATCATGAAATTCCAGCGTTACCTCGCACGTTGCGGGCATCACCGAGCCGTCGCACAAGGCGTTCAGTCGCCCCGACTCGCCGGGAATGATTCCAAAGCTGCCAAAAGCGCCGTGGAGGACCACAGACGTATTTAGGGGAGGATTCCGGTCCAAGCGGATGTTGTCGAAAAGGACAATCGATCCAGTGGTACCGAGACTCGGACCCTTTCCGAGCTTGATCCAAAGTTGCTTGCCCAGATGTGGATCACCTGGCTGCGCGAGGAACTGAACGGTTCTCGTCGCAGGACCGGGCAACGGCGAGTTGTCGACGGCAAGACACGTCTCCACCTGAGTCTGCGTTCCTACGCACAGTGCCACCTCCCCAGTTACTGAGTCAGAGCCGAGTTGGACAAAGAAGTCCACGCTGAGCGTGTAAACGAGGTTGGCTTCGAGCGTCGCCGGGACAGGTTGTGCAAGTTCCACAATACTCTTCGAATTGATGTAGCCCAGCTGCGTTCCATCGTTAGGAACGTCTGTCGTGAATTCCGGTCGTATAACGCCCGTGATCACTGTCGATGGCTCTCCGGGGATTGCCTGCGTGAAGACCACAGGCCAATTGGGAATACCGTTTTGCGTGTTGAGACCCGGTCCTTTAAGGTGCGGCGTCTCAAAGCTGGGATTCGACACCGGAATACCCTCGGCGGCGGCGAATTTGCAGGCGAGGGCGAAAATTACCGAGGCTTTCGCTATTGTCATACTCATTGCTCCTGGTCGAAGTCAGGTTTACTGCTCACTTTGAACAAGCGGAGTGGAGGCCCGCCCCGGGTCCACGCGGATCTCGATGTTTCCGGACAGATTGAGCTGGATCATTTGGGTGTTGAACGTGCCCGTTTGATGCTGTACCGGCAACAGCAGATGTGCCCAGAAGACTTAGCGCGATCGCCAGTAGAACCTTAGTCCCGAGAGACTGGATGTGCGTCATATCTCCCCTCCGAGGTTTGGGCTGTGGCATCAGAATTGTGCGCCCAGTTCGATAGAGAGTCAAGCGTCAATTCAATAGGACCGGATGATGAGTACCGGAGTATCTCGAAATTCCGGAAGCCGGTGCGTCATGTCGGAATATGGCTCCAGAAGCGGCGGCAGCGCTCCTGCGTGGACAGTTGGACGGCGGGGATGAGCTCGCGTTAGGCTGGTGGAATTGATTGCGCGAATTCACACGCTCGCGGGACTGCTGACGCTGGCCAACTTGTTGCTTTATGCAGTTGTGGGGATCGCGGCGCTGTTGGATACGCGCGGCAAACCGGCGCCGGCGGTGTGGGAGCAGGCGTTCACCGTGGGCGCGGATGAAACGGACCGGGAGACGGCGTCGCGGGTGGTGGAACTGTTGGGACTTTCGCTGGCCACTCCGGTACACGCGTTCAACATCGGGCACGACCCACAGCACCGGCTCGTGCTCGATTTCTATCACGCGAACGGCCGGCACAAGGTTACGGTGCTGGATGGGCGCATCCGCGTGGAGCAGACGCGGGCCGGGGTGTGGAAGTACCTTTCGACGCTGCACGTGACTACGGCGGCATTCCGCAGCGGCGATTGGCGGATGCAATTGTGGGCGTGGTGGAACGAGTTTGCGATGTGGTGCCTGCTGGCGATGACGGCATCGGGCGTGTGGATCTGGCTCGCGCGGCGGGGAACCGGCACCACGTGGCGAAGGGTCCACCGGTACAGCTCGCTCGCGATGCTGGCACTGCTCGCGATCTATCAAATGAGCGCGATCCAGATGGCGCATCGCACGTGGATGAAGGCCGGAGCATGGATGGAGCGGGTGCATCGCATGCGCGGCGTGAGCTTCGCGCCCGTGCTGGGGCTCGGCGTGCTGGCGCTGGGCGCAAGCGGAGTGTATCTCTGGTGGACGCTGCGGCGCGACCGGCGCGCGGGGGCAGTGCTCCTGGCGCTGGGCTGCACGATCGCGGGCGTGCTGGCGGTGTGGATGCGGCTGGGTTGATCTGCGCGATTCGGGAGGACGCTCACTACTACTGTGTTATAAAAAGTGGCACCCTGTACGGAACCGTTGTGGGGCGGGCCTTCAGCGCCGGTTAAAACCGGCGCGCAGGATGAATCCTGCCCCACTTTGTAACACAGTAGTATCACGGTCGTGGCTCGGATCAGAGTGGACTGGGCGCAAGGTCGCCGGTCACTCGTAGCGTAGAGCGATGATGGGGTCGATCCTGGTGGCGCGGCGCGCGGGAACGTAGATGGCGAGCGCGGCGGCGGCCAGCAGGGCCAGAGTGATGGAGATGAACGTCGTGGGATCGTTGGCGGTGACGCCGAAGATGAGCGACGACATCAGGCGCGCGAAAGCCCAGGCTGCCGGGAGGCCGACCAGGAGGCCGGCGGCGATGGTGGTCAGGCCCTTGCGGAAGATCATGGCGAGGACGTTTTGCTGCTCGGCGCCGAGCGCCATGCGAAGACCGATGTCGTGGGTCTGTTCGGAGACCATGTAGGCCATGACACCATAGACGCCGATGGCGGAGAGGCAGAGCGCGAGCAAGCCGAAGATGCCCATGAGGACGGCCATATAGTTCAGGCCGATGGCGCGATTGAAGATCTGGCGCTCCATGCTGCGCATTTCGTCGATGGGCTCATCGCGATCCACGGAATGGATGGCGGCGGTGACCGCGGGGGCCACGGCGAGCGGGCCGCCGGCGGTGCGGACGCCGATATCCATGTACAACTGGGGAGCCTGGGACAGCGGCACATAGATGGTGCGCCGCGGTTCGCGATCGTAGGGGTTGTGCATGATATCGCCGACCACGCCCACGATGGTGAGCCAGGGATTCTTGGAATCGACGCCGCCGAGACGGATTTTCCTGCCGAGAGGCGACTCATTTTTCCACCAGCGCTGCGCCATACGTTCGCTGATCAGGGCGACCTTGGGCGCATCGGGGCCGTCGCTCGCGGCGAGCAAGCGGCCAGCGCGCAGCGGCACACGCACCGTCTCGAAGTAGCTCGGGGTCGCGACCTGGTACATGCCGGCGGGAGTTTGGCCGGGCTCCACGGGCCGGCCTTCGATGGTGAAGAGGCGCGAGCTGGAGTGGTCGCTGTAGGGCAGCGCGCTGACGGCGGTCACGGAGCGGACACCCGGGATCACACGAACGCGGTCGAGCACGTCGCGATAGAAAGCGGCGCGCTGGAAGGGCTCGTGGTATTTGTTGTCGGTGATGGCGAGGCGCATGGTCAGCAGCGTCTCGGGATTCAGGCGATTGCCGTAATCGACCAGCGTACGGAAGCCGCGGACCATAAGGCCGGCGCCCACCAACAATACCACCGCGAGCGCGACCTCGGCGCCGACCAGGAAGTTGCGCAGGCGATGATGGGAACCGCCCGATGAGGAGCCGCGGCCGCCATCCTTAAGTGCGATGGTGAGGTTGGGACGGGAGCACTGCCAGGCGGGCGCAAGTCCAGCGAGAATGCCGGCGGCGACGGAGGCGCCCAGGGCGAAGGCGAGCGTGCGGAAATCGAGGCTGATGTCCTTCCAGCCGAGGATGTAGCGTTCGATCTCGGGCGGCATGCCGCCCTTCATCATGGCGACACCCCAACGGGCAATGAGCAGGCCGAGCGCGGCGCCGGCGAGCGAGAGGAGGACGCTTTCGGTGACGAGTTGGGCGATTACGCGCCAGCGCGAAGCGCCCAGCGCGGTGCGCACCGCGACCTCGCGCAGGCGTCCGGTAGCGCGCGCGAATTGCAGGTTGGCGACATTGGCGCAGGCGATCAGCAGAACGAAGATGACGCTAGAGAGCAGCATGATGGAATACTGGTGGGTTTCGTAGTCCACCATGTAGCGGTGGATGGGCCAGATCATGAGGCGTCTACCCTTGTTGGTGTCGGGATAGGCCTTTTCGAGGCGCTCACCGATGCCATCGAGTTCGCTGGATGCCTGCTCGATGGTGCGGCCGGGACGGAGGCGGGCCACGGATTGAAGATCCGAGCTGCGGCGCGAGGCTGCCTGCGCGGGCGTGAGCGCCATCGGCGTCCACAGCTCGGTCGCCATGGGGAAATCGAAGCTCTGGGGCATGACGCCGGTCACCAGGAAGTTCTGGTCGTCGAGCCGGATGGTTTTGCCGGCGATCTGGGGGTCGGCGGCGAAACGGCGCTTCCACAGCCGGTCGCTGAGGACAACTTCGCGCTCGCTCCCGGGCTGGTCTTCTCCCGGCCGAAAGCCGCGGCCGATGGCGGGCTGGACACCAAGGCAATCGAAGAAATTGGCCGTGACCAGGGTCTGAAAGACACGCTCGGGCTCGCCGCCGGCGCCCACGATATTGGCGCTGCCGCCCTGCCAGCTTGCGAGATTTTCAATCGCGGCGGCCTGACGGCGAACGTCGGCGATATCGGCCGCGGAGGCGCCGTCCCAACTGTTGGCATTGCCGTTATCGCGCTGCAGCACTGTGACCAGCGTATCCAGGCGCGGCAGGGCCATGGGCTTCCAGAGCAGGGCGTCGCAGACGCTGAAGATGGCGGTGGTGGCTCCGATTCCGAGGCCGAGTGTGAGTATCGCGATCGCCGAAAAGCCTGGGGATTTGCGAAGCATGCGCTCGCCGTAACGGATGTCCTGCCACAAGGTCATGAATTTGTCCTCAAAGGAAATACGCCTGGAGCGGCCGTGGAGTTCGCATTTTCTTTCAGGCGACGCGGGCGGGGCAGTCGCGGGCACAGGTACAATACGAATACGAACAATGTCGCGTCCCGCTGTGTCGGTTATTATCCCCGTTTACAACAGTGAATCTTACCTGGCGCCGCTGGTGGAGAGACTGGCCACGGTGATGCAAGAACATGCTTCCTGCTTCGAAGTAATTCTTGTTGAAGACGATGGGCGGGACTCCAGTTGGAGTGTCATCCAGACACTGGCTAAGAAGTATCCATATCTGGCTGGCATCAAGTTGATGCGGAATTATGGCCAGCACAATGCGCTCTTGTGCGGCATTCGCAATGCGCGTTACGAAGTGATCGTAACCATCGACGACGACCTTCAGAATCCCCCGGAGGAGATTCCCGCGCTGCTGAAAAAGCTGAGCGAAGGATACGACGTCGTCTATGGCACGCCGCGAGAACAGCAGCATGGCATTTTGAGAAACGTCGCATCCACAGTCACCAAAATCGCATTGCAGAGCGTGATGGGAGCCGAGACGGCGCGCAGCGTCAGTTCGTTCCGCGCATTCCGAACGCAACTGCGCGATGCCTTTGCAGACTACCGCGGACCACATGTGTCGATCGACGTTCTGTTGACATGGGGAACGAGGCGGTTCGGGTCCGTGAGCGTCCGCCACGATGCGCGCCAGGCGGGAAGGTCCAACTACACGTTCCTGTCACTGGTTCGGCATGCGGTGAACATGCTGACGGGATTCAGTACCATTCCCTTGCGCGTGGCGAGCATCATCGGCCTGATTTTCACGGCCTTCGGCGGGGTCCTGCTGTTCTTCATCCTGGGCCGCTACCTGCTGCAAGGGGCGG
>Ga0306923_10008893_pt1 | contig 10082 bp, 9 predicted proteins | sample sta12Can44000108_FD_203841 | JGI IMG/M metagenome (GOLD analysis project Ga0306923, IMG submission 203841) | Lab enrichment of tropical soil microbial communities from Luquillo Experimental Forest, Puerto Rico - statanox.12C.anox.44.000.108 (v2)... | ecosystem: Environmental > Terrestrial > Soil...
AGGTGACGGTTCCGGCGGTGACCATGTTGAGCCCGTGGCAATGCGAGCAGCGATCGGAGTAGAGCCGGCGGCCGCGCTCGACTTGCGACGCCTCGGCTGTGGCGCCGCTTTTCGCGCCGCCGGCTTCTTCGGCAGCTGCGGTGGACGCCATCATCAGCGCGAGCGCGATCGCGCCTGCGGTCTTGCTATGCGGGGACGCCATATCGAGGGTTCCGAAAAAGAAAGGAGGACCGCCCATTAAGGGCGGCCCTCCGCCGATGTCAGGCAACTACTTCTGCAAGGCGAAGACCCAGAGGGAACCGCCAGGCGGTATGCTCTTCAGCCGTTCGTCGCCGGAGAAGAGCGAGTAGACGCCGCCGATGCCGCTGGAGACCGCGACCATTTGCACGCCGTCCTGCTCCCAGGTGACGGGTTGGCCTTCGATGCCCGACCCCGTCTGGAAGTGCCAAAGCTTCTTGCCGGTATCAGCGTCGAAGGCTTCGAACTCGCCAGTGAGCTGGCCGGTGAAGACGACGCCGCCGCCGGTCGCGAGCACGCCCGAGAAGCGCGGCAGCTCGCTCGGCGCCTCCCATTTGGATTTGCCCGTTAGCGGATCGATCGACTTCAGGATGCCGCGGTGGTTGTCCTTCGGCCACTCCCAGAAGTCGGCGGCGAAATCCACCGCCAGATAGAGCTCGCCGACTTTGAACTCCTGCGGCACGGCCTTGTAGTTGGTGCCCATGTTGAGCGTATTGACGAAAGCGCGGCCGCGCTTGGGATCGAACGCCATCGGCTCCCAGTTCTTGCCGCCCCAGATCGATGGCCAAACCTGGACCTTCTCGCCGGCGACCGCTTTCTTATAGATGTCGGTGAACTTCGGACGGCCGGTCGTCAGGTCGACGCCATCCGCCCAGTTCACCTTCACGTAAGCGTTCGCCGCCAGCAGCTTGCCGTTGGTGCGATCGATCACATAGTAGAAACCGTTGCGATTGGCATCCATCACCACCTTGGTTGGCTTGCCTTTGATGTTGATGTCAGCAAGCACCATCTCGGCGACGCTGTCGTAGTCGAAGGGATCATTGGGCGTGAACTGATAGTGCCACTTGATCTTGCCCGTCTTGGGATCGAGCGCGATGATGCAATCGGTGTAGAGATTGTCGCCCTTGCGGATGCCGGAATTGAAAGGTCCGGGATTGCCGATGCCCCAATAAACCGTGTGCAGCTCCGGATCGAACGAGCCGGTGATCCAGGCGGAGCCGCCGCCGAACTTCCAGGTATCGCCGGGCCAGGTGTCGTGTCCGGGCTCACCTTCGCCGGGAATCGTATAGGTCCGCCAGAGATGCTTGCCGGTGCTCGCATCCCACCCGTCAATGAAGAGGCGCGTTCCGTATTCAGCACCTGAGACGCCGGTGATCACCACCCCATCGGCAACGAGCGGTGCCACCGTCATGGCGTAGCCGTCCTTGAAGTTGATGGCGTTCTGCTTCCACAGCTCTTTGCCGGTCTTGGCATCGAGTGCCACGACATTGGCGTCGAGCGTGGTGCGGAAGACCTTGCCATCATAGAGCGCGGCGCCGCGATTGATGATGCCGCAGCAGACGATGCGCGGCGTCTCCGGCGGATACTCGACCTTGGTCTTCCAGATTTGATGACCGGTTTTGGCGTCGACCGCCATCGTCGCGCTATTGGTCGTGACGTAGATCACGCCGTTGTAGACGAGCGGTTGCGACTCCTCGGAACGGTTGTCGTCGTAGCTATAGTTCCAAAGCGGCGCGAGTTTCTTCGCGTTGCCCTTGCTGATCTGGCTAAGCGGGCTATAGCGCTGCAGGTTGTAGCCCATGCCGTAGTTGAGCACGTTCTTGGTGTCGCTTGCGCCTTTGGCAAGCTCGTCGGCAGTCTGCGCTTGCGCGCCCATCGGCACGAGCGCCGCCACGGCGGCGGCGAATATAAGTCGCTTCATGGTTCCTCCCCGGTGCTAGTCGTACCCTGGATCTCGGCGAGAGACGCGGGCTCCCCGGCGCAGCCGGGGAGCCCGTTCGAGATCATGCCTTCATCGCCGCCTTCACCTTGTCGGGTGTCAGCGGCAAGGTGCGGACGCGAGCGCCCACGGCGTTATAGACGGCATTGGCGACGGCGGGTGCCACCACCGTCACAGCCGGCTCGCCCACGCCGGCTGGATAGTTGCCGGTGCTGAGCACGTTGATGTCGAGCTCTGGCACCTGCGACATGCGCAGCGGCGTGTAGGTGTCGAAGTTGGCTTGGACCAAATTGCCCTTCCGCATCGACGCCTGCTCGTAGAGCGCCAAGCTCAAGCCCCACAGCGTCGCGCCCTCGGTTTGCGCACGCGCACCATCCGGATTGACCGTCGTGCCGATATCGATGGCGATCGTGATCTTATTGACCTTCACGACACCGTCGGCACCGACAGACACATCAGCGACGCAGGCCGTCCAGGTGGGTGAGCTGCGCTCCTGAGAGGACACGACCGCGACACCTTGCCCGGTCCCTTGCGGGAGCTTCTTCTTCCCGTATCCGGACTTCTCGACTGCAACTCTCAGCACGTTCGCGATGCGCTTCGCGCCGCCCACCGAGTTGGGTGCCGACCCGGCATTGGGGCCGGTCGCATCGAGCAGCGCGAGCCGGAACTCCACCGGGTCCTTCTTGGCGGCGTGAGCGAGCTCGTCCATGAAGCTCTCGACCGCCCAGAAGGTCCAGGCCGGCGCCACCGAGCGGAACTGCCCGGACGGCGTCGCCACTTGGGCGATGTCGTTCTCGATGGCGCGGACGTGATGGTTGGGAATCGTGTACCAACTATCGGCGCCGTTCACCGAAAACGAGTCGAGCTTGCCCTTCTTGTCGGTACTGTCGGACAGGAACGCCTCGATGCCCCACCGCTTGGTCGCCCAGGCGGAGCACACATCTTGGTTCACGGCAACGAGCTTGCCGTTGGCATCGACCCCGCCCTGCAGCCGCTGGTAAGTGAGCGTGCGGAAGAAGTCGTTTTGCGTATCCTCTTCGCGGCTGTAGATGAGCTTCACCGGTTTGCCGACCGCTTTCGCGGCGATCACGGCCGGCACCATCGCGTCTGCCTCGAGCCGTCGGCCGAAGCCGCCGCCGAGATAGACCTGGTGGATCAGCACCTGCTCCGGTTTCACGCCGGCAACCGCTGCGCAGAGCGCGCCGGAGCGCCCCTGGAATTGCGAGCCGGAGTAGATGTGCCAGATGCCGCCGTCCTCGAAGGCGACGCAGTTCATCGGCTCCATTGGCGCGTGCACGGCGAGCGGCGTGATGTAGACCGCTTCGGCCTTCACCGCCGCCGTCGACAGCGCCTGCGTGGCGTTGCCAATGTCCCAGAACGAGAAGCCCTTGCTGGGGTCAGCGACGAGCTCCTTGGCGTGCTGCAGCAGACCATCGCTGCTGATGTCCTTGTTGGGTCCGAGATCCCAATCGATCTTGAGCACGCGCGCCGCTTCGAGTGCCGCCGGGTAGCTGTCGGCGATGGCAATGACATAGTGAGCCGCCGTGCCGGTCGGATCGGGTGCCGAGACGAACTGCCGGTAGCCCGGCACCTTCTTCGCCTCGCTGTCGTCGACATTGTTCGCTTTTGCGCCGTAGCGCACCGGCGGCCGCGCGATCTTGGCGTAGACCATGCCCGGCACGAACATATCCATGCCGTATTTCGCCGTGCCGTTGGTCTTCGGCGGAATGTCGAGCGCATGGACCGGCTTGCCAATGAGCTTGTAGTCCTTCGGATCCTTGAGCTTGATCGCCTTGAGCTCTTCGGGGGTCACGACCTTGTCGAGCTTCCCGGTCGACACGATCTGCGCATAGGTGACCGATTTGCCGTTCTTGGCGATCACCTTGCTCTTCTCGGCGCGCACGTCGCTCACGGGCACGCCGAGCATTCCGGCACCCGCTTCCATCAGTGCCGCGCGCCCCGCCGCGCCGGCGCGCGAGAGGCTGTCGAAGTTCGTGCTGACGCTCCAGCTGCCGCCGGTGATGAAGGCAAGCGGGCTGGTGAATTTCTTATCGCCGGGATCGGGATAATCGAGGCGCATGTCCTTCCAATCCGCCTCGAGTTCCTCCGCGACCGCTTGCGCGAACGCGGTGCCGACATGCTGGCCCATCTCGGCTTTTTCGATATGCACCGTGACGATGCCGCCGCGGTCGACCGTGTACCACACAGTGGGGGAGAAATTGCCGGCGGCGAACGCTTCGCCGGCGCTACCGGTAACGCCGGACAACAGCGAGAAGCCGCAGGTGAGACCGGCGCCAGCCGTCATCGTGCCGATCAGGAATTGCCGGCGATTCACGTCTAGGACCGCCTTCTTGGGAGCGAGCGTCTTCGCCATCTCACGCCTCCTTCTTGCCGGCGGCCGCGCCGTTCATGTCCTTGGCGGCGCGCTTGATCGCCTTCTTGATCCGCACATAGGTCATGCAGCGGCAGAGATTGCCGTCCATCGCCTTGACGATCTGCGCGTCGGTGGGATTGGGGTTTTTGCGCAGGAAGGACGCCGCCTGCATGATCTGCCCCGATTGGCACCAGCCGCATTGGGGCACCTGCTCGGCGATCCAGGCGCGCTGCACCGGATGCTGACCGTCGGGATCGAGACCTTCGATGGTGGTCACCTCACCATCCGCCGCGTCGGCGAGCGCCGTCTGACAGGCGCGCACCGCCTCGCCGTTGAGGTGGACGGTGCAAGCGCCGCAGAGGCCCGCACCACAGCCGAACTTGGTGCCGGTCATCTGTAGATGCTCGCGAATAACCCAGAGAAGCGGCGTGTCGTCGGGCATTTCGACCACGCGCCGGAAGCCGTTGATGGTCAAGATCCTCATGGTGTCCCCTTCTGACGTTTCTGCCTCAGCCGCGAAGCCTTCATGAGTCGCGCGGCCTTGCCACTGACGAAAAAGGGCGGGTTCTCACCCGCCCACCAAGCAGCGATCATAATTCCGAGCCGCACCGCGGCCGCCCGGTCCGGCCGCCCTGATGAGGCGGCCGAAATCTAACCAATTGGGTCGTGCCCCTTCCCCCTGGCACCGCCTCGCCCCTCCCATACTGCGCTCTTGTCATTTTTGGTCACGGGGGTGGCCGCGACAAACGCAGATGTTATCATGCTATGCAGCACCAAATTAAACTGTCAATGCCGAGATCATGTGCACATCCGCTAAAAAACTGGGCATTCGGTATGTGGTGTACCAGCGCATTCACCACCCGTCCATGGTGCCCACATTCTCGTGAGCGGCGAGATGGGCGGTTGACAGCCTCTACCCCGCCTCCTACCGTAAACTGCGCTGTTATGAAACGGACGTAACACCCGCGCCGATTTCAGGAGGGAAAAACAATGAAGTGGACCACCCCGCGGATCGTTGAGATCGCCGTCGGCCTCGAAATCAACGCTTACGCCTGCGCCGAACTGAACTAACCGATCGCTGCGATGCACGTGCCGGGGAGGTTGCCCGGCACGGCAAAGGGGGCGCCTCGCACGAGGTTCGCCCCTTTGATTGTTGGTGACATACCATGAGCGGAACGCTGCTGTCCGCCGAGGAGTTGGAAGCGGCGCTTCGCGCCATCGGCGCGGAGCGTTATCACAACCGGCATCCCTTCCATAAGCTGCTGCACGGCGGAAAGCTCGATCGCGGCCAAGTTCAGGCTTGGGCGCTCAACCGCTTCTACTATCAGCGCCAGATACCGATCAAGGATGCGTCGCTGATCGCACGGCTCCCAACGGCGGAGCTGCGAAGGAGCTGGCGCGCGCGGCTCGTCGACCATGACGGGGATGGCGTCGCGCCGGGCGGGATCGAGCGCTGGCTCAAGCTCGCCGAAGGGGTCGGTCTCGATCGCGCCTATGTCGAATCGACGGCCGGCATTCTGCCGAGCACCCGCTTTGCCGTTGACGCCTACGTCCATTTCGTGCGCGACCGCTCGCTTCTCGAAGCGGTGGCATCCTCGCTTACCGAGCTGTTCTCGCCTGGAATTATCGCCGAGCGGGTTGAAGGCATGCTAAAGGGCTATCCCTTCATCACCATGGAAACACTTGCCTATTTCCGGCCGCGCCTGACGCAAGCGCCGCGCGATGCGAATTTCGCCCTCGCTTATGTCAAGGCGGAGGCGAAGACGCGAGCAGAGCAGGAAACGGTGCTGGCCGCGCTCCGCTTCAAGTGCGACGTCCTCTGGGCCCAGCTCGATGGGCTTTATTTGGCGTATGTCGTGCCAGGCCTCGTCCCGCCGGGCGCTTTTACGCCCGACGGGCGGACCAGCCAATGAGCGAGCGCATCCCGCAGCGCTTGCATGTCGAAGGCGGCACGACGCTGCGCTTTCCCAATCACGTCAAGTTCCGCCACGACGAAACGCGTGGGCGCTGGGTCGTACTGGCGCCTGAACGGTTGCTGCTGCCCGATGAGCTCGCTGTCGAGATCCTGAAGCTGATCGACGGCCAGCGCACCGTCGCCGTGGTGATCGACGATCTCGTGCGGCGCTTCGAAGCGCCGAGAGAGGTGATCGCCGCCGATGTGACGGCGCTCCTTCAGGACCTCGTCGACAAGGGCGTGCTTGCGCCATGACCGCGTCGACGATCGAACCGCCCTTGGCACTGCTGGCGGAGTTGTCGCATCGCTGTCCCCTACGCTGCCCTTACTGCTCGAACCCGCTAGCGCTCGAACGGGCGAGCGCCGAACTCGACACCGCCACCTGGGAGCGAGTGCTTCGCGAAGCCGCCGCGCTCGGTGTCCTTCAGGTGCATTTCTCCGGTGGCGAACCATTGGTGCGCCACGATCTCGCGACCCTGGTGGGCGCGGCGCGCGCCGCCGGCCTCTACAGCAATCTCATCACCTCCGGTGTATTGCTCGATCGCCCGCGCCTTGCCGCCCTCGTCGAGGCCGGCTTGGATCACGTTCAGCTGAGCTTTCAAGATGCGGAACCCGTGGGCGCCGATCGCATCGCCGGCCTTGCCGGCGCGCATGACAAGAAGCTCTCAGCCGCGGCGCTCGTCCGCGAGATGCAACTACCCCTCACCGTCAACGCGGTGGTGCACCGCCAGAACCTCGAGCGCCTGCCGCAGATGATCGCGCTCGCCCTCGGTTTGGGTGCACAGCGTCTCGAAGTCGCGCATGTTCAATACTATGGCTGGGGTCTCGCCAATCGCCGGGCGCTCTTGCCAACGATCGATCAGCTCGAGCGGGCGACCGCGCTCGTCGAGGCCGAGCGTGCGCGGCTCAAAGGCGTGCTCACCATCGACTACGTGCTCCCCGACTATTATGCGCGGCGTCCCAAGGCGTGCATGGGCGGCTGGGGCCAGCGCTTCCTTAATATATCGCCTGCCGGCAAGGTGTTGCCGTGCCATGCCGCCGAGAGCTTGCCGGGTTTCGCATTTCCCTCGGTCATGACCGCGAGCCTCAGCGACATCTGGTATCGCTCGGAGGCGTTCAACCGCTTCCGCGGCACCGCGTGGATGCCTGAACCCTGCCTCTCCTGCGAACGCCGCGAAATAGACTGGGGCGGTTGCCGCTGCCAGGCATTCGCGCTGACCGGCGATGCCGCCCGCACCGACCCGGCTTGCGCGCTGGCCCCCGACCGCGCTCTTCTCGATCGCGCCCGCGATGATGCACAGGGCCCAACCGACTTCGTTTATCGGCAAATCGGCGCGGTGGCATCCCACCAGAGGGTGCCTTCTTAACCAATGCTTAGTTAGTCCGCACCGAATCGTTTCGATCTTTACCGAAAATCAAGCCTCCCAGCGGACCTTCAGCACGATCAGGCAAGGTGTCCGCGAACAAGTATGACTTGGGTGCCCCTGGCGGATGTGAGGCGAGCAATGGATATCAGCCAAGGCGGAAAAGCCGACAAGCTTCGGCGCAAGCTGGCATTCAGCATCAGAGCCAAAATGCTGTTCACCGCCCTCATTGCGCTCGGTGTCGTGGCGTTCTTGTCGATCCTCCATTTGCAGCTTGGTTGGAGCATCGCGCGGCGTATGGCCGATACTGATCTCGTCGATCAACGCACCGACGGGCTGGTGACCATGCGCATGGCGATCTTGCAGTCGGAAGTCGACGCGCGCGGGCTCGGGCGCGACGCCAAAAGCGACGAGGAGAATCTCAAGAATCTCGGCATCGACAACAAGGACTTCGAGACGGAGTTCAAGAAATTCGCGAGCTACGTGCGCGAAGGCGGCAAGGCGGTTGGCCTCGAGGAAGACGACTTCCATCTCGACAAGCTCGTGAGCAACCGTATCAAGCCCGCGCTCAAAGGCGGCGATCGCGCCGAAATCGCCAAAGCGATCGACGAATATTGCGACAAGGCCAATCGGCTCAACGACCTGTTCCTGACGCTTGCGACGGACTCGACGAAGGAAATGCGGAAACATTTCACCGGCACCGTGGCCGCGGTCGATACCGCCGAACGGGTAAATATCGGCACCTTCATCGGCGCCTTCGTCGTCTTGGTACCGCTCTTCTTTTTCAGCACGCGCAGCATCCTGCGACCGCTTCGCCAGCTCACGCGTGCCATGCAGGAGCTCGCGCGCGGCGTGGTTCAGCTTGCCATCCCCGCGCGCGAGCGGCGCGACGAGATCGGCGCCATGGCGACGACGGTCGAGGTCTTCCGCAGCACCACCGAGAAGATGCAATCGCTGGAGCGCGAGCGCACCGAGATGCAGCAGCGCGCGGCTGAGGAGCGCAAGCAGCTCATGGGGGATCTCGCCGGCCGCTTCGACGAGCGCATGCGCGGGCTCTTTCAAGCGATCACGAGCGAAGCCGGCAAGCTCAAGACGCTCGCAACCGCGCTCACCACAGTGGCTGACCAGACCCAGCGTCACGGCACCGAAGCGAGTGCGGCATCGATGCATTCCACCAACAACGTCAAGGCGATCGCCACCGCGTCCGAGGAATTATCATCGAGCTTGAAGGAAGTGGCGCAGCAAATTCAGCGCTCGGCCGACATCGCACGAAAAGCGGTTAGCGACGTCGAGGCGACGAGCAAGAATGTTGAGAGCGTGGCGGCGACGGCAGCGCGCATCAATGACGTTGTGAAGCTCATTGGCGAGATCGCTAGCCAAACCAATCTTCTCGCCTTGAACGCGACGATCGAGGCGGCGCGCGCCGGCGAGGCCGGCAAGGGCTTTGCCGTGGTGGCGAGCGAGGTCAAAAATCTCGCGACGCAGGCGGCCAAGGCGACCGAGGACATCGGCACACAGATCGCCGAGCTGCACAACGTGGTCTCGCGCTCCGTACGCTCCATGACAGAGGTCCGTGGCGTTATCGCCGAAGCAGACGGCATCGCCTCGGCTGTCGCCGCCTCGATCACCGAGCAGAGCGCGGCGACGCACGAAATTGCGCAAAACGTCTCGCAAGCCGCCGCCGGCAATCAGCAGGTCTTCGCCACCGTCCAGTCGCTGGCCGAGAGCGCGAGCGAGGGCCAGCGCACCGCCGAGGCTGTGCATGCGAGCTCGCAGACGCTCAGCGCGGCGTCGGATCGGCTCGACAGCGATGTCCGATCATTCCTCGACCAAGTGCGAGCCGCTTGACGAAAGCGCCGCGCCGGGCGATGAGAGGGCGGGCAAACCCAAGCACCGCGGCAAGGAGACCTTGATGAAAATTCTGGCGCTCTCTGGCATCGCGCTTTGCGTGCTATCGCTTCCTGCGATAGCGGCAGATGCCACCAAGGGGAAGGCACTTTTCGAAGCGTGCGCCAAGTGCCACAGCATCACCGCCGAGAGCGATTCGACGCTGGTCGGCCCGACGCTTAAGGGGGTCGTCGGGCGCAAGGCGGCGTCGATCGAAGATTTTCGCTATTCGAGCGCGATGCGCGGAAGCGGCCTTACCTGGACGGAAGAGAACCTCAAGGAATACGTCACCGACCCGCAGACAAAGGTCAAAGGTAATCGAATGGCGCTCAAGAGCACGTTCGAGCCCAACGAGATCGATGATCTCATCGCCTATCTGAAAACCTTGAAATAGTCCGGGTCAGGATCAGAGAACGGGCGGCGCTTAGCCCGCAGCAAGCGCCCGCCCGTCGCCGACTTCCTGGCGAATCGCAATTGCGAGGTGCGAAACGCGTCGCTGCCGGTCGAAAAACGGCAGGATGAGGCGGGTGTAGTGATGATTCCTGC
>Ga0306923_10008894_pt1 | contig 10082 bp, 11 predicted proteins | sample sta12Can44000108_FD_203841 | JGI IMG/M metagenome (GOLD analysis project Ga0306923, IMG submission 203841) | Lab enrichment of tropical soil microbial communities from Luquillo Experimental Forest, Puerto Rico - statanox.12C.anox.44.000.108 (v2)... | ecosystem: Environmental > Terrestrial >...
ACGAATATGGTGGCCTCGACTGCGGGAATAAACCCTTCTAGGGTCGGCAGCAGCGGCGTGTCCGCGAACGGAGCAATAGCGCCAAAGCCCAAGAGTAGAATTGCCGCGACAGCGAGCGCTGACCAGCCTTGACGGGGCGTTGGGGACGTATGAATCAGCCACGTTTCGGCGTCGGCCGATTCGTCACGCTCAACCAGTTTTGCGCTCACGAAACGTGCCTGCCCAGTTTCAGCTTGATGTTAAGCCTACATCGACCACACCGTAGTCGGAAGGGGCGTGAACCTGTTCGCGCTTCGGGACGGAAGTTGTCGTCGCGCCGCTCTACGTCCGCATATCGTGGACTTACGTAGCGGAGGTGTCGGAGGTCAAATCATCTGCTTCACGCCGGGTCGTCGCGCCTTAGCGCGGGCCGCCGGAGCCGTGTGCGTAGCCGATGTCGGCGATTGGCACATCTCGGACGTTCCGTGATGCGCGAACGATGTCCGGTTTCCGCGGAAAAGCGGACTCTACGTTCTCACTGGGTGAGCCGCTGATCGGGCTGTGACTCACGTCCTTACTCTACGCGAGTTCGCTGCGCCGGATCGGAAGTGCGAAGATAGATTCGCAGCGCCGCCAATCGTGGGTCCGTGCGCGTTGCGCTGGATTGCGTTGTCGACGCTGCGCGGCTCCTCGCAATGACGCGCTCACGACGCGCCCTTCTTCTCCACGTTCCAGAACACTGGCACCGGCGCGGTCAGGATGCTGGTGACGTTCTTGCGCGCGGCGATCGGCTGATACCACTGGCCGAGCCAGATGTGGGTGACGACCTCGCGCTCGCGCAGTTGCACCGCTTCGGCCACTTCCTTCTGGGCGGCCAAGTCAGGCGCGCGCGCGAAGGCGTCGCGCAGCCGCTCCATCTCGGCATCACACGGCCAGCCGAACAGAGCCTTGTCGCAGCCGGCGTTGAGGAAGCCGGTCATCACCGGGTTGAGCATATCGGCCGACACCCAGCCGGTCAGGAACGCGTTCCAGCCGCCCTCGTTCGGCGGCTCCCTCTTGGCGCGGCGGGCGACTAGGGTCTGCCAGTCCATCGCCTGCATATCGACCTTGAAGCCGGCCTTCTCCATGAGCTGCTTGGCCACCGGGGCGAGGTTGGCGAGAACCGGCAGATCGGTCGACTGCATCAGCACCACCGGGGTGCCGTCGTACCCGGCCTGCTTGAGCAGGTCCTTGGCCTTGTCGAAATTCGATTCCAGCAACTCCTCCATGCCCTTGTCGGAGGCGAGCGGGGTGCCGCACACGAACATCGCCTTGCAGGTCTTGTAATAGCTCGGGTTGCCGATGGTCGCTTGCAGGAAGTCCTTCTGGTTGAAGGCGTAGAACAGCGCTTGGCGGACCTTCGGGTTGTCGAACGGCTTGTGCAGGTGGTTGGGCCGGAAGGTGTATTGGAAGCCGAGCGGATTGTAGTCGACGAGGTGGATGTTTGCGTCTTCCGTGAGAAGCGGCAGCAGATCGTGCGACGGCGCCTCGACGTAATCGATTTCGCCGGCGAGCAGCGCGTTGACGATCTGCTGTTGATCTTGCATCGCCACCCACTCGACGCGGTCGACCTTGGCGACCTTGCCGCCGGCAAGCCCGGAGGGCGGCTCAAGGCGCGACTTGTATTTGTCGAATTTGACGTAGACCGCCTTGTCGCCTGGCTTCCATTCGTCCTGCTTGAACACAAATGGGCCTGAGCCGGTGAAGTCGGAAATCTGCGTGTTCGGGTCGGTGTCGGCGACGCGCTTGGGCATCATGAACGGCACGTTCGACGAGGGCTTGCCGAGCGCGAAGATCAGGAGCCCGGTCGGCTCCTTTAGTCTGATAGTGAAACTGTTGGAGCCCTGCGGGCTCATCGAATCGACGAAAGACATCACCTTCTGGCCGAGCGTGTCGCGGGCGGCCCAACGTTTGATCGAGGCGATGCAATCCTCGGCGGTCACCGGCTTGCCGTCGTGCCAAAACAGGCCGTCGCGCAAAGTGAGGGTGTAGAGAAGCTTGTCGGCGCTCACCTCGTATTTGTCGACCATCTGCGGCTTGATCTCGCCCTGTGCGTCCATGGCGAACAGGGTGTCGTAGATCATGTAGCCGTGGTTGCGGCTGATGTAGGCCGTGGTCCAGATCGGGTCGACGATCTTGAGATCCGAGTGCATCACCGCGCGCAGGGTCGTTTCGGCGCGGGCGGAAAGCGTCGCGACCGCAAGCGCTGCGATGGCGGCGAGGATTGTCCAGGATTTGCGCATGGAAGATTCCCCAGTGCGGCGTCTCCCGCCGCGCCCGGATGCTAACGCCAGCTCGACCTGGTGGGTAGCTCGATGTGCGGCATAGCAATTCACGCCGCCGGGTGCTTGTCCTTGCCTAGCGCCTCGGTGGCCCGCGGCCGAGAGGTTACCGATGTGGCCTGAAGAACCAGATCGCAAAGGCGATCATTCCACTGACGACAACCAGTATCGTCTAGGCAGCTACCAACAATGCTGCAAGGCCATCAAGAAATCGGCTGGCTCCCATTTTCGGGTCACTGCCATCCAGTACCAGATCGCGGCACCCGGCATCGAGGCGGCAAGCACCGCGAGCAATAGGTCGAGTGGGTGAACGGTCTTCGTGAACATCCGTAACTCGCTTCTTGGACCAACCGATCAGGCAAGACTATCGTACAAGCCGCAATTTTAAAAGGCTGCACCCGCAGATTCAATGACCGCTTCTGACACTTCGCTGCCGTCCGCGATGTCTGCTCGAATGTCGGTTATTGGAGCATAAGCGGACTCGTTATGCTCATAGCGGACGTCACCGCAGAGGGCGCGTGGGCTTTCTTCGGCATAGTTTGACATTGGCCTTAAGGCCAATATCGCGCCAAGTGGCTTGTGGCCAGCATATACGGTCAGGCCAGTTCGCCCACTCGGGCCGAACCTAGCCTTTTGGCCGATTTGAACGGCGGGGAGGTCAGTTATGCGTTTAGCAATCCTGATTTTCGTTGCCATTCTGGCCCTTGCGACAACGCAGGCGCGCGCTCAAGGCACGTCGCTAGAAACGAGGATGATTAAGGCAATTTGCAGCAGCAAGGCGACGCCTGTTGCCAACACCGATCGCTTGGCGAGGCGGCTGAATCTCACCGATTCTCAAAAAGCGATGCTGAAAGACTTGACTGACACTTCTGCGTCTGCTGCTGCCTCTGCCAAGAAGTCGCTATGCGCTGACAAGATGGATTTTTCTACGACGCCAAGTCGAATGGCGCTGGCCCAAAAGATGACGGAGACTAGGCTTGCCGGCCTGAAGGCAGTCGAGCCGAAGCTTCAGGCGTTTTACGATAGTCTGGACGCAAAGCAGAAGAACGCGTTCGACACTGGAGGGCGCGTCGGCGGCATATTCGATTGGTGGAACAAAAAGTAAGGCCGGGAGGCCACCGCCGGGCGCCGCAGCCCACCGGGCTAATGTCGCCCATTCGCACATCGCGTCATTTTACGGCAATGCGGCACTACGGTCGCTTTCGGAGCGAAGCGGACATGCACCGCCCGCACGTGGTCGCCGTGTGCTGCGACTTCCCGTCGGCCAACCGGCTCACGCTCCACATCCTAGCGGCTGTTGCCGAACATGAGCGCGAAATGATCAGTGACCGCACCAAGGCAGGCTTGGCGGCTGCCAAGGCGCGGGGTGTCCGTCTGGGCAATCCACGAAACCTGGCCGAAGCGCAAACGAAGGGCGCCCACGGGAACAAGGTCGCTGCGGACGCCTTCGCCGCCGCGATGCCCCGTAGCGTGGTGACCCGGCTCTGTTGGACGTCGCGGATCATGGGTAGGACGCGCCCGGCACTCGCGGCGCGGGGAGTGCCGACGGCGCGTGGCGGTCAATGGACCCCCGTGCAGGTCAGTGCGATCCTGCGGCGTTAATGGCCTCTTGGGCCTGATGCGGCCTTATTGCTTTGTCGCCGGAAACTTTGCACGCAATGCCGAGTGCGCGATGCGGAGTTTCCTCGCGGAAAAACGATGTCCGCTATTGAGAGCAACTCGGACAAGATATGCTCAGTTCGGGTTCTTCCGATTTTTGAACCAAAGCGACCGTGCGCTGACGAAACTAACCCACCGGCGTTCGGCTGATAGTTATTCGATGACTTTCCAATTCCCGTAATAGATGAACTTGATCTTCTGGGTCAGGAAGCGGGTAGCTACGATCACCCCCGCCATGATGGCCGGAAACGGCGTGGGGCGGATGATGTCGACGAACAGGCAATAACGCGGCTGTTCGGTCTCATTGGCGGAGAGATGCAGCAGCGTGTCGTCGAAAATGAACAGCTTGTTCTCGCGCCAATGACTGGTAGTGTCGCCGACGGCGATGTAGGCGGAATTGTCCTTCATGTCATTGAGATTGTAGAGGACGCGCAACGCCGCGCGCAGATAGCCGAAGTGCTTCGAGGTGGTTTCGCGCCGGTTGAAGACCGAGACGCCGATGGTCTGGATGTATTTCCAGGGCTGATGGAACGCGGGCACGGTCAGGAACGTGTCTATGTTCGCGCCGTACCAACGGAAAAACACCATGGTTCGTCTGTTCTCCTTCGATCGCTCCTCAAGTTGGCGGACGAGGTCGGCGTCGGTGGCGGCTTGGATCAGGCGCTTGATTTCGTCCCGATGGCCCGTCGGCAGGTCCGTCAGTTTGTAGACGCCCTTGTTCACGTACGGCAGCGACAAGAGATCAAGCAGCGCATTGAGTGGCGACAGCAGCCAAGTCCCGACGCCGTTGCCGAGGAAGTAGCGCCGCAGCGTCTCAACGCTCACGGGACGATTTCGGCTCACGTCATAGGCGCCGCAGGTCGCGTATAAGAGCACGATTTTCGGAAAGAGATACGCGAGCGGTACCACGACGCAGAGCGGCACCAGCACCCGCCGCAGCGCATGTTTCGAGATTCTGACGACGAGCTGTCGTCCGGTCAGAGCTTCGGTGGGCGTCACGGTCATGTCGCGGGCTCTTTGGGCGGGCCTCGGTGGTCATTCCAGACTACCGTAGCCATGCTCAGCTCCGCTACAGCCGACTGACCGCAAATGCTGCCCGGAATGTCCGAGTTGGCACATTTCGGAAGTTGCGCGATGTGCGCTATTCGGTCGCTATCAGGGGTAAAGCGGACCTACGCCGGCCCGGAATCGACGCGAATGACCCATGACGGACCTATGAGGCCAAGAATAGCCGCCTGAATCTCCCGTCTTCTAAGGATCAGATCAGCGCCAGCAGAGCGATTGCGGCGACCAGCACGAAGATAGTGCCGACGAGGCCGTTCTGCGGCGATTCGGGGAAGCCAATGAGCCAGGGCGGCGCCTTGAAGACGAGGTAAAGCCGCGCAACCTCGATGACGAACACTGCCGTGGCATGGACCACGATAGGCAGCCACAGGCTGCGCCCGCCGACGACATAGGCCAGTCCGAACAGGCAACCGACGCTTGAGACCACCCAGGAAAGGCGACAGTAAGGAGATTGTGCCAACCGATCTCGGGTTAAGTGGCTATTTGTCGTTCCTCACCGATGAGCTTTACCAGAGCCTCGGCATTGAGCAGCGCGATGCTACCGCGCTCGAGTCGCACCCACTTGCTTTCCTCCCAAGCCCGCAGCTGCTTGTTCGTGCTTTCACGTGACATGCCGATGATGTTGCTCAGTTCCCGTTGAGTAACCTTCACTGTACGGTTTGCGACGCCGTCGCTCAGTCGGAGTAGCGCTTTCGCCAGACGAACCGGGAAGGTTAGGTACATTACGTCCTCGACTTGCTCGCTAGTTTGGCGAATACGAGCGCATAGGACTTCGATGCACTTTAGCGCGAGATCAGGTTCGCGACGCAGTATGGGGATGAAGTCGCGCCGGTCGATCACCATCAATTCACAATCAGTCATGGCTATCGCATCCGCTGTCCGCGCCCGGTCGTCAAGCAAGGCGATCTCCCCGAAAACCTGACCGGGATTGATGATATTGAGTACAGCCTCCTGACCGCTACTGCTCGGCACGCTGATCTTTACCGAGCCCCACAGCACGGCAATCAGAGTCGTGCCCCGTTCGCCCTTGGCGAAGATCGTTGCACCACGCCGCACCGTTCGCCGCGTCATGTAAGCGCCGAGGTGTTCAATGACGGAAGGTGGAAACTCGCGGAAAAGCGGGTGGTTGCGTAGCGGGGCGAGCTTGTCTATCGGGCGTGAGGGGGAATGAGAGGTGCGCAGTGGGTGTGCGGCGCCCTCATCTCGCTGGGCGACTACGGCCGCCTGCACGCTCGTTTTGTTGGAGCTAGTCATTCACGGAGACCAACTTAAAACCCCGGCCCGGAGCTCTACCAAGCGGGGCTGTCGGACACAGCGGCTCAGCAGGATTTAGGATAGGGGCATTCCGCCGCGCATGTCGATTAGTGAAACTACCTAGGGATCAATTCCCATTCGTCGGCCGATGTAAGATTTGAATGTCAATGACAGTCTGTCGTCGACCCAACACGCTTGGAATGGCTCTTCATGGCAGATTTTGTTGCAAAAGTCGTTTTGCGCACGGGGTGAAGAATTTTTCCGGCTATAGGCGCGGTTTCGTGCAAACATGCGAGGGACCTCATCGCCTCCCGCCAAACTCACAGGCGATTTCGGCAAGGTGACTGAGGGTATCCGAATCGCTGTGGGCACATTGGCAATCGGCGATGATATCTATTAAAACTATTTGGGATCGTGCGTTTTGGCAAAACGAAGCCAAAAAACCCAGTGTTTACAATGCTCCTTGGGGCGAACCCGGCCATGGCGCTGCGTTATCCCGATCGGCCAATGCCGGCGGCCGAGATCGCATAGCGTCGCAAACGCGCCGATGCGCTTGATGATCGGCAGCTCCGCCAGCACCGGCGCGTAGCCTTGATCGGCAATCCCGGAGCCAAACAGAGGTCCTCAGGGCCGCGCTCCGTCGTTTGTCGGACCCGTCGCGGCGGCGGGCCGCCGCCGCGGCTTTGCGGGCGCCTCCGGGCGCGCGATCCGGTCTGATTTGAGCGGCCGTCGTTCCTGACAAAACGCTTCGACAGCCTCGACCACTGCCGCGGCGATCACGGCCTGATGCTCCGGCGTGCCCATCAGCAATTCCTCGTCGCGATTGATGATGGAGCCGGCTTCCAGCAATACCGCCGGCATGTGCGGATATCTGAGCACGACCAGCTGATTGTAGCGGTAGACGCCCGCCTCGGCGTCGATCAGCTCGCGGCGGCGGCGGCCCATGATCCTCTCGGTGTAATGCGGCGTGTATTGCAGCCCGCGTGATTTGAGCGCGAGGCCGAGCAGCCGGGCAAACCGCAGACTGCCCCGGCGGTCGCTATTATCATAAGAGATGAACAGCGAATGGCCTTTGAAGCGGTCGCTGAAGAAATGCGGCTCGCCGTTGTAGTCCCATTTCTCCAGCATTGATTCCGGCACCGAGTCGTGGTGGATCGACAGCAGCAGGTCGGCGCGCGCGGCGTTGGCGCGCGCAACCCGGCGGGCGAGGCTCTGCAAGGCCGGGCCGTCGGTCACCAGCAAAACCGTCTTGGCGAAACCGGAGTCGACGAGCTGTTGCTCGATTAGCTTGGCAAGGCGCAGGTTGAAATCATATTCGTGCAGCCCGCGCGCGCTCTTGGCACCCGGGACTTGTGCCGTATGGCCCACGTCGAGAACGAGGCGAAACGCCGCCCGATCGCAGGTCGCGCCAGCGGGCTTCGCCGTGCCGACCTCTTCGCCCCGGGCGTGATGATGCGCGTTGGGCGCGATCAGCACCGCAACGATGAGAAAGCAAACCGCTCCGACCCGCCGCATACGCGGACTCTATCCGGGCGCGCGCCGCTCGACGAGGGCGGAGCCGATGAACGAGATCACGAGGTCGCCCTTCTGGTTGGTCCCGGTGTTGCGGCTGAACACGAGCCCCCACTTCGGCCGGCTTTTCGACGGACGCGTCCCGACCACTTCGCTCGCGAACGCGATGGTGTCGCCGACATAGACCGGCTTGAGCCATTGGAGATCGCGGAAGCCGGGGGAGGGGCCGAGCTCGGCGAGCGGCTCGCCGCGGGCACGGCGCGCCTCGTCTTCGGCGTTGCGGTAGTGCATGGCGTGGCGCATCCACAGCGCGATGGTGTGCCAGCCCGAGGCAATGAGCGCGCCATACGGCGACACGACGGCCGCCGCTTCGTCCACGTGGAAGGACTGCGGATCGAATTGCGCGGCGAAGGATTTGATCTCTCCCGCCGTGAAGGTGTGCTGCCCGAGCGACGAGCGCTCGCCGACCGCGATGTCTTCGAAATATTTCATCGCCCGCGTCCGGACGCCATGGCCGATGCCGGCGTGAAGCCGCGCCGCGCGATCATCATCGAGCTCACCAAGGTGATCACACAATCCTCGGCTTGGTCGAGCATCTCGTGGCGAAACCGGATGAACCCCATGCCCGGTCGTTTTGCGGACGGCCGCACCTCGAGCACCGTCGAATGAACCGTCAGGCTGGCGCCCGGCCGCACGGGCTTAAGCCACCGCACCTCCTCGACGCCGGGCGAACCCATCGAGGCCGAGGCGAGCACGAAACCGTCGGCGATGATGCGCATCAGCAGCGCGCAGGTGTGCCAGCCCGACGCGACAAGCCCGCCCAGCATGGTGGCGCGCGCGGCTTCCTCGTCCGCGTGCATCGGCTGCGGGTCGAACTCGGCCGCGAATGCGAGGATCTCCTCGCGCGTGATCGTGCGCGGGCCGTAACAGGCGACGTTGCCGGCGGTGAAATCTTCCCAATGCAAGGGCATCAGGCGGTTACTCGTCCCGCACGTGTGTTGTTACGTGCGGTTGCATGCGCGTTGACGCCCTGCCGACGAGCGTGCACGCTCCGCGCGGGCAGCGGGTAGGACGCGACGAACCGTCGAGAAGGGAGGCCCCATGTTCAACGCCGGCGAACTGTTTCAATGGGAGCGTTTCATTGCGCCGTCGATCATCAAGCTGTTCTATTGGCTGTGCGTCGCGATCGCGATTTTGGGCGGCCTTCACGGCGTGATCTCGTCATTGGCGCTGATGGCCTATAGTCCGATCGCCGGCTTCATCATGGCGGTGCTGTGCATCGCCGGAATGGTGGCGGGCGTCGTCTTCGCGCGCATCGTCGCCGAGTTCGTCCTCATTGTGTTCCGTATCAACGAGCACCTCGGCGCGATCCGCAATCGCGGCGAAATGTGACTTTTTGTTCGTGACTCACGTCGCGAAGCGGAAGTGCATCACGTCGCCGTCGGCGACCACGTATTCCTTGCCTTCGAGCCGCATCTTGCCGGCGTCGCGCGCGCCGACCTCGCCCCCCAGCCCAACGTAATCGTCGTAAGCGATGGTCTCGGCGCGGATGAAGCCGCGCTCGAAATCCGTATGGATCACGCCCGCCGCCTGCGGCGCGCGGCTGCCGCGCGTCACCGTCCAGGCGCGCGCCTCCTTCGGGCCGGCGGTGAAGAAGGTCACGAGGTGGAGCAGCCGGTAGCCGGCGCGAATCACGCGATCAAGCCCCGGCTCGGCGAGGCCCATCGCGGCGAGAAACTCGGCGCGCTCGTGCTCAGGCAGTACCGCGATCTCCGCCTCGATCTTGGCCGAGATCGTCACGGTCGCGGCGTCTTCTTGCGCGGCGCGGGCCTCGACGGCCGCCGAGAACGCGTTGCCGGATGCCGCCGACACCTCGTCGACGTTGCAGACGTAGAGCACCGGGATGGAGGTGAGCAGCCCGAGCATATGGAACGCCCTTTCCTCCTCGGGCCGGCGCTCGATCGTCCGCGCCGGCTTTCCCTCGCGGAGCGGCACCAGGGCGCGATTGACGAGATCGAGCATGTCGGCCGAGTCCTTGTCGCCGCCGCGCGCGCGCTTTTCCAGCAACTCGACGCGCTTCTCGAGACTTTCGAGATCGGCGAGCATCAGTTCGGTCTCGATCGTCTCGATGTCGGCGACCGGATCGATCCGGTCCTCGACATGGGCCACGTCGCCGTCGGCGAAGCAGCGCACCACGTGGGCGATGGCATCGACCTCGCGGATGTTGGCGAGGAATTGGTTGCCGAGCCCTTCGCCCCTGGAGGCGCCGCGCACCAGGCCGGCGATGTCGAC
>Ga0306923_10008896_pt1 | contig 10081 bp, 6 predicted proteins | sample sta12Can44000108_FD_203841 | JGI IMG/M metagenome (GOLD analysis project Ga0306923, IMG submission 203841) | Lab enrichment of tropical soil microbial communities from Luquillo Experimental Forest, Puerto Rico - statanox.12C.anox.44.000.108 (v2)... | ecosystem: Environmental > Terrestrial > Soil...
CCGTCGCGACGATCGTCTGGTCCAGCGCGGCCAGCAGCATTCCGAGCAGCAGCGCACCGATGATTATCAGCACCCGCCGCTGGCCCAGAGGCTGCAGCCCATCGGGCGCCATCGTGGCATCGGCCTCAACGGTCATGGCACGCTCACCTCTCCCCTGGCATCCCAGGGTGCCGTATGCCGCGGAGCGCCCTTGAGCCGTCGACGGTGGTGGGTCCCATCGTGGCATAGCGGCCAGTCAGCGGCGCCGTCAGGGCGGCCGCCAGGTGGCTCCTACGCTGCGGCGGCTATCCGCCGCGTCCTCGGGCGGGACGACCGGCGTTCCAGGGTGGCTACCGCGGTCCGGGCCCAGCGCATCCGGGCGGCCGCGGTCTCCGGGTGATCGCCGAACTCCTGCGCGACCCGTCCGGCGCAGCCCGTGACACCGTACCCATCGAGGGCGGCGGTGATGGCGCGCCGGATCTGGCTGACGGTCAGTTCGTCGCTCCGCTGCAGCGCCGACGCGAACAAGGCGTCGGCCTGGAGGGCATGAACGCTGCGGGGGTACATCACAGTCCTCCCCTACCGGCTCGCCGGTCCCGTCCCTTGCCGGGACCGCATGGGACAAGCCTGCTCCTGGCCGGGCGGCTTTCCCATGAGGCGAACGTGAGTCTTGGCAGTGAGGCTCACCCGAACCCGGTTCGGGGGTTAACCGGAATCGGCCTGACCGAGGCACGCGGCGGCGCAGGTGGGTGACGCCTGGCGCCCGGGTTCCGGGCGTGTCACCGTGACCAGCTACACACCTCGTCGGAGGGCCGCTACCGAATCTGGGTAGTCGGCAAGCTGATAGGCCCTGTGTCCTGGCTCAGGTGGCCCGGAATAGGACTTGATCGCCGGAGGGTTCGGGACCATCGGCACGCTCAGGATCAACCGGTAACCCGCGTGCTGCCACGGGGCGAGCACGGGCTGATCGATTCTCTCCGAGAACCACGTGCCGTCAGGCAGGTAAACCCCGGCGTACTGCAAGCGGCCACCCATCAGCTTCCCCATGCCGTTGACGTAGTCAGGGGCGTTTTGCTGCGCCGATGCGCCCTGGTTGACCAGCAACGGGCCGCTGGCTGTCGGAACCGCGGGGGCGTGCCCTCCCGCCCAGTAGAGCCCGATCGCATCATGGGCCTTCATCCACGCCATCATGTTCGTGATGAACATCGGGTTGTCTTGACCGCCGAACGTATGGAAGTCGAGTCCCCACTCGGGGATGATGATCCGTTTACCCGTGGCGCGTGAAAATGCGGCCATCCAGTTCAGGCCGGCGGGCTCGGCGGTGAGGATTTGCTGCCACTTCTGCTCGTGATCAAGGGCGCCGGACGCCGTGTGCGGGTAGGTGCCGTGAGGGCCGCCGTACCAGTCGAAGATATCGGTTCCGATGTAATCAACGTAAGCGCTGCCGGGCCAGCTTTCGGCTACCCTCGTACCGGTCGGATACGCGGTCCACACGAACTTGAAATGCTGACCGGGTACTGACCGCATAGTCATGACTATCTGCCGCCAGGCGTGAATGTAGGCATCTGGCTGGGACGATGGCGCGCGATGCTGGCTCCATTCGTACCACTTGCCGTTCATCTCGCGACCGAGGTCGATAATGGTATTGCCGAGTCCGTCCTTGACCAGCAATTTGCCAAGGTAGTAGAACCTCGAGTTGTAGTGGCCCGCCGCTGCCGCAGCAAGGGTCGAACTGGTCCTCTCGAAGTAGCCCGCGTCAGCGGGGCCGCTGCCCACGTTCAGAAGGGGACCGATATCGGTCGCCACCGGGGGATATGTCGGCCCCCTGGTAGTCGTTGACGAATCCCCGGATGATGGCGTCAAACCCAGTACGCCACCAAAGACCACAAGTATGACGATCAGGGTAGGAAGACCTATCCATAGGACCTTCTTCCTCCGTGACATGCGGTTCCTTACTGGCACCGTTAAGCTCTCGTCTCCTTGGTCTCTACCCACTGTCGATCATACGTAAGTCTTCGGATGCCTTGTGATCCTAGGCCCTGCGGAACCGGCTCGCAGCGATGCTGTGATACGGCGCCTGCGGCCTCGGCCCGCCCGTCCATGCGACATGGTTGCCCCGTTCCTGCAGTCTTACGACATCAACGCGGCAACCATGCAGAAAGGTCCCGACACCACTGCGCCAGGGGCGAGCCCGCAGGCGCTCAGAGGCGGCGGTGGCCGATGTCCCCGGACGGGGCACGGCCGGTAACCGCGGCCCTACAGGCCGATGGCCGCGGGCTCGCGCTCGTGCTCGTGCTCGCCGGTCCGGGCCGGGGCCAGCGGGGCAACGCGGTCCGCAGCGTCAAAGAGGATCTGCTGAAGCGGGCGGGGCAGGTCGTCGTTCCACACCACGGCCGCCGTCGCGGTTAGCGGGTGATGCTCAAGACCGGCCAGGACCATGTCGTGAGTGACCATGGCCCGGGGCAGCCGGATCAGCCCGGGCTGGCTTTGGGCCATGACGCCGGGGCCGGTCAGCACCGCGGTGGGCCGGTCCGCGGCCGCGGCGAAGGCCAGGGCCATCGGCAGCGAATGCCGCAACGGGGGATCGGTAAATTCAAAGCGCTGATTCACGGTGCGCAGCACCCGCGTCCAGGCGTCGTAGATCCCTGGCTCGGCGCGGCGCGGCCCGTGGATGACGTCCATCCGGCCCAGCTCGTCCAGGCTGATCGTGCCGCGGCGCGCCGCCGGGTGCGCCGCGGGAATCCACACGTCGGGTTCGAACTCCCCCAGGCTCATGACCTCCAGCGGGGCAGGCAGCGCCGCATCGCGGTCCGTCAGCCAGCCCAGGCCAGCGTCGGCCCGGCGCTGCCGGATCAGCGAGAACTCCGCGTCGAGAGGGGTTTCCATCCAGGTGATCTCCACCTCAGCGGCGGAAGCCGCCGAGCGCAGCGCGCACGCGGTCCCGACCGCCAGGGCGTCGGGCAGCCGGGGTGGCACCACCATGCGCAGCCGCGGCCGACCCAGCCCGGCCGCCTGCCGGGTCCGGTCCACCTCGTGGTCCACCAGCGACAGCACGGTGCGCGAGGCGTCCAGCAGCACGGTGCCAGCCGGGGTGAGCCGCAGGCCCTCGCGGCGGCGCTGCAGCAACGGCGCGCCGACGAACTCCTCCAGCCGCCGGATCTGCTGGCTCAGCGTCGGCTGGGCGATGAACATCCGCTCTGCGGCGTGCGTGAAGCTGCCCGCGTCGGCGAGCGCCACGAAGTACCGCAGGTGCCTCAACTCGAGTGCCTGCGGCGCCCCTGCCGCCCCGGGCAGCCCGGCCGGCTCCGCCGGTCCCCGGTTCACGCTGGCCCGCTGGTCCCCACCCGGAGGAAGATCGTCGGACACCAGCTTCGCCGGTGCCACCTGCACCGGGTACTCCACCTGTGCCATTGCCACGCCCTTCATCGGTTGACAGGGTGCCGCCCCACGTGAACAGCATCGCCCTCCCGGCCGGACGGACGCACCCTTGAAGGCCCTGGACAGCACCCTGGCAATGCGCTGACGCCACCTGCTTCGCCCAAGCGGCCCGCAGCTCGCAAGCCGCTCCGGCCGCCCGGCCGTCACGGGCGGACAGCGCCTAGCCGGCGGGGCCGCTGGACGCCAAGAACAGGGCGCTGACCAGGGGTTTCGGCAGACACCTCACGACGGGAGGCGGACAACACCGAGCCACCACCACGACAACCGGACCACCACAACGACCACGAAGCCCGACGATCCGGGCCGGCCATCGTGTCCGGCGCCGCTGCAGGCCGCCGGTGGCGACCCGGTGAACACCCTGGCCAGTACCCTGGTCAGCCCACCGAACCGAACTCCGGCGCCCGGGACGAGCTCGGCTCGGCCAAGATCCGGACCACCGCGCAGAGCTAACACTTGTTACGCCGCGGCGCGGTCGAGCCGCCGGGTCTCGTCCTGGATCTCGACGGCGATCTCCGCCAGGGCGCGCGCGTGCTCTCTGTTGTGGTGCGCGCAGAACAGCAGCTCCAGACGGCTGGGCAGCAGCACTCGCACGTAGGCCTGAGCGCCGCAGCGGTCGCAGCGGTCCATGGCGGTCAACTTCCCGGTGCGGGCCGGGACCCCGGCCGCGGCCGCGTTCTCGCCCTCGTCCCGCCTGGCCCGGCTTCTGGCCCAGAATCCGCTTGCGCTCATGACGTTCCCCTTCCTGCGCCAGTGGCCTCAGCTTCAGTCCACTCCGGGTGACCGGGAAAGGGAAGGCGATGGCACCTTTGGTGAAATAGCCCGGAGCAATGGCAGCTGCCGGCGCTTCTCACTGCCTGCCGCGCCCGGCCCAGCCGAGGTCGGCGCGCCAGATACAGGCGGCGTGACGGGAGACACGGCAACTGACGGCGAGCACGCGCCTGGGTATGATCTTGATCGGCACCAGCCATACGTGGCACCTGAGGTGCTCGTCACGGCCGGTCCTAACCCGATCGGGCCGGTGATCTGGACCAGCCGGGAGGCCGTGTGACTACCCACGCTCAGCCAGCCGGCCAGGACGCGGCGTAGCGACGGGCTGATGACCGTGCATCCCGGGCGGCGGAGCCGCGCGATCGAGCTGAAGGACCGGCGCCGCGAGCGCGACGCGCTCGATCGGCTGATCGAGGCGGTCCGAGCTGGTCAGAGCCAGGCTCTGGTGGTGCGTGGCGATCCTGGCGTGGGCAAGACCGTGCTGCTGGACTACCTGGCCGGGCGGGCGTCGGGGGCGGGGTGCCGGGTGGCACACGCAGTAGGCGTGCAGTCGGAGATGGAACTGGCGTACGCCGGGGTGCATCAGCTGTGCGCGCCCATGCTGGGCCGCGCGCAGCGGCTGCCGGTGCCGCAGCATGATGCGCTTCAAACCGCGTTGGGTCTCAGCGCGGGCCCGCCGCCGGACCGGTTCTTCGTGGGCCTTGCGGTGCTGAGCCTGCTGTCGGGCGGGGCTGGGGAACGCCCGCTGGTCTGCCTGGTCGACGACGCGCAGTGGCTGGACCGGGCCTCGGCGCAGGCGCTGGGGTTCGTAGCGCGGCGGCTGGATGCCGACCCGGTCGGGCTGGTGTTCGCGGCCCGCGATCCGGGCGCAGAGCTGGCCGGGCTGCCCGAGCTGGAAGTTGGAGGGCTGCGGGACCACGACGCCCGGGCACTGCTGGAGGCGGCGCTGGCCGGGCCGCTGGACGCGCGGATCCGGGACCAGATCATCGCCGAGACCCGCGGCAATCCGCTGGCGCTGCTGGAGCTGCCGCGCGGGCTGAGCCCGGCCGAGCTGGCGGGTGGTTTCGGGCTGCCTGGCACCGTGCCGCTGACCGGCCGGATCGAGGAAAGCTTCTCCCGCCAGCTGGACGCTCTGCCCGCCGAAACCCGGCGGCTGCTGCAGCTGGCGGCAGCCGATCCATCCGGCGATTCGTCGCTGGTGTGGCGGGCGGCTGGGCGGCTGGGTATTCCACTCCCGGTGGGGACGCCGGCGGTAGAGGCCGGGCTGGTCGAGTTCGGCGGCCAGGTCCGGTTCCGGCATCCGCTGGCGCGCTCGGCGGTGTACCGGTCGGCGTCGTTGTCCGACCGGCGGCAGCTGCACGCGGCGCTGGCCGAGGCGACCGACCCGCGGGTCGATCCGGATCGCCGAGCATGGCACCGAGCCCAGGCGGCGGCTGGCCCGGACGAGACGGTCGCCGCCGAGCTTGAACGCTCGGCCGCGCGGGCGCAGGCCCGCGGCGGAGTCGCGGCCGCGGCCGCGTTCTTGCAGCGCTCGGCCGCGCTTTCCGCTGATCCGGCGCAGCGGACCGGGCGGGCGCTGGCCGCGGCTGAGGCCAGCCTGAGCGCGGGGGCGTACGATCCGGCGCTGACCATGCTGGCGGTAGCCGGGTCTGGCCCGCTGGATGAACTCCAGCGCGGCCGCATCGAGATACTGAACGGCATGGCGGCCTATGCCCGGCGCCGTGGCAGCGACGCTCCGCCGCTGTTGCTCCGGGCCGCCAAGACCCTCGAGGCGCTCGATCCCAAACTCGCCCGCGAGACTTACCTGGACGCCTGGTGTGCAGCCCTCTTCGCCGGGAAACTGGCCAGCGCCGGCAGTCTCTACCACATCTCGGCGGAGGTGCGTCGGGCCCCGCCAGCCGCCGAGCCCGCACGTCCGTCGGATCTGCTGCTCGATGGATGTGCTCTGCTGTTGACGGAGGGCCGCCATGCGGCGACGCCGTTCCTGCAACGAGCGTCGGCGGGCTTCGCCGGCGAAGACGCGGCCGTCGAGGAGGTACTCCGCTGGGGGTGGCTGGCGACGGTAGGGGCCGCGGTCGTGTGGGATTACGAGAGCTGCGTGGCTCGCGACCTGGGCGCCCTCACCGTCCTTGCGGTTGCCCTGAACATCCTGACCGAAGCGGTGGCTATGGGCGGCGATTTCGGGTGGGCTGAGCGGTTGATCGCGGAAGCCGACGCGGTCACGGAGGCGACGGGAACCCAGGTCCTGCAGTACGGGGCGCTCTTTCTCAGGGCGTTTCAGGGCCGGGAAGCCGACGTGTCGAGACTCAGCGAGGTCACGGTTCGTGATGCGACGGCTGGCGGCCAGGGAACCGCTATCGAGTTCGTCGACCATGCCCGGGCGGTCATCCTGAACGGTCTTGGGCGCTACCGGGAGGCGTTGCCATCAGCCCAGGATGCCGCCGATGCCACACCCGAATTGGTCGTCGCCGGGTGGGGGCTTATCGAGCTGGTCGAGGCCGCGGCGAAATGCGGGGAAATAAACGTGGCCGCCAGGGCCCTCGAGCGTATCGAGGAGCGCAACAGCGTCACGGTCACCGACTGGGGGCTCGGGATCGAGGCCCGCTCGCGTGCGCTGGTGTCCACCGGGGACACGGCCGAGAGCCTCTACCGTGAGGCGATCGACCGCCTCGGACGCACGCGGCTGCGTCCAGAACTGGCGCGAGCCCACCTGCTCTTTGGCGAGTGGCTGCGCAGCGAGAACCGGCGCCGGGACGCGCGGGAGGAGCTCCGCGCCGCGCATGACCAGCTCACAGCGATCGGGATGGACGGGTTCGCCGAGCGCGCCCGCAGAGAACTTGCGGCCACGGGCGAGAAGGTTGTCGACCGGACCGCCGACACCAGCGACGACCTGAGGCCGCAGGAGCGGCAGATCGCCGAACTGGCTCGTGACGGGCTGTCGAATCCGGAGATCGGTGCTCGCCTGTTTCTTAGCCCGCGCACCGTGGAGTGGCATCTCGGCCACGTCTTCACCAAGCTCGGTATCCGCTCTCGGCGAGAACTGGAAAAGGCTCTGCCTGAAGCCGGCGCGTAGCGGCATCCGCGCAGTCACGACCCCTGCCTCGTGTTTATCACCCGGTAAGGTGATCGTGCCGCCGACGTAGAAGCCGTGATGAATGGGGCCGCATGCGACGGGCATCATGCCGGTGACTGCTTCCCGGAGGTAAGCTGGGGGACGATCGCAAGCCACCTGGACAGGCTGTCGAATTCCTGACGATGCTGCTGGCCGAAGCGGCGATCGACCGGAGGCGTGATGGCCGCGGTGACCGTCAGCCTGGAATGGCTGCTCGCCCAGGACGACCTCGGCCTGCGCCTGGTCGCCGGGGTGCCAGCGCGTGAACAGCTGACGTGGGCGCACGCCAGCGACCTCGTCGATCCCACCCCCTGGCTGACCGGCGGTGAACTGGTCCTGACGACCGGGATCGGGCTGCCCCGGGCCGTCGGCGAGCAGCGCGCCTACGTGAACAGACTCGCCGATGCCGGGGTCGCGGGCCTCGGCTTCGGCGTTGGCGTGCGACACGCCGCGATCCCCGCCCCGATCGTCGCTGCCTGCTCGGAGCGGAAGTTCCCGCTGCTGGAGGTGCCGCTACCCACGCCGTTCCTCGCGATCACGCAGGCGGTTGCGCGAAGGATCGCGCAGCAGGAGGTCGCATCGCTGCAGCAGGCGCTCACCTACCAGCGCCGTATCTCCCGCTCGGCGCTCCGGACCGGCCTGGCCGGCGTCGTCAGCGAACTCAGCAAGGAACTGCGGTGCGAGGCCGTCGTACTCGACGAGTACGCGGCCGTGATGGCGTCGTCGGTCAAGCAGGGCGAGCTGCTGGACCTGGTGACTCACAGGTGGGACGAGTTCGTTCCCGACGCCCGGCGGGGAATCGTCGGGGTAACAACCGAGCACGGCATACTCGAGATTCAGACCCTGCGTGGCCGGGCCGCCGTCGTGGGCTGGCTGGCACTCCAGCGCGGCACTCCCCTGTCACCGACCGACCGCCTGCTGCTCAACCAGGCGGTCAGCCTGATCACTCTGCAGCTGGACTGGCCGGCGGAGCTTATCTCGGCGTACCACTCGCTCGGCGGTACTCTCCTGGACCTGTTGCTCGACCCGGCCCAGGACGCCGCGACGCTCGTTCGTCACCTGCGTCACTTCGGCTTCGAGGCCGGCCGTCCGGTGGTGGTCGCGGTGGTCACGGCGCCCCGTGGGCACAAGCGGCTGCTCGGCATCGTGGCGGACACGCTCGAGCGTGCGTCGCGTCCGCACGTCGTCTCCCTGGTCGAGAGCGGGGTCGCCGTGATGCTGATGACCCGCGACGCCGCCGACCTGATCGAGGTGCTGAACCATGCGCTCCACGGCGTCGGCAAGGTCGCTATCGGCGTCAGCGGATCGATTCCGCAGACCGCGGCCGCGCGAGGAGTAGTACCAGCCGAGCTGGCGGCGGCCGCCGCGCGGCGCGAGCAACACCGCGTCGGCTGGTTCGACGACCTGACGCTCAGCGCGGTGCTCGCCGACGAGGCAGTCCGGTCACGTGTCTGGACCCTGGCCCGGCCGGCCCTGGACGCGCTGATGCGCGACTCGACCCCGCGAGAGACAGACCTGGTGGCGTCGCTGGAGGCCTTCTTGCACCACAACGGGTCGTGGGAGGCGGCCGCCCGCGCGCTGGGCGTGCACCGGCACACGCTGCGCGCCCGCATCTCCCGGATAGAAGAGCTTACGGGGCTGTCTCTCGACGTGGCTGAGAACCGCGTCATGCTGCTACTGGGACTGATGAGTCGGCCGAACGGACTGAGGACTTCGTAGCTTCTGGCCGGTCGACAGTTCGTCCAGGCGAGGATCGAGAAGTTCGACAATTCGTCCATATATCGCCGACGCGCCGAAATTTACCCTGGTCTCACCAACACGGCGAAACGCCACGGCGATAGCCCAGCTAGGAAGCGTGTCCGTCGCCGCGTGCTGGTGAACCCCTGGCTCCTGAAAGGAACTCCCGATGTCCCAAAGCGGTGGACTCAAGCGGTCCCTCGGCCTGTGGGCGATTGTTGGCCTCGGTCTAGGCTACATGACGCCCACCGTTCTCTTTGACACGTTCGGCATCGTTACGAAGGAGACCCACGGGGTGGTGCCGCTGGCCTACCTCGTGGCGCTCGTCGTGATGATCTTCACCGCGATCAGCTATGGCCGGATGGCGAAGCTCTTCCCCACGGCAGGCTCGTCGTTCACCTACGCCCGGGAGGCCATCCACCCGAAGGTGGGCTTCCTCGTCGGCTGGGCGGCACTGCTCGACTACCTGCTGCTCCCGCTGGTCAACGCGGTGATCATCCGCCTGTACATGGAGTCCCTGTTCCCGTCCGTACCGGGGTGGATCTGGGTCGTGGCGTTCGTCGCCTTCATCACCGGGCTCAACGTGTGGAGCCTGAACTCGACCGCCAAGGTCAACTTCACCCTGGTCGTGTTCGCGGTCGTCATGATCGCGGCCTTCATCGCGCTGGCGGTCATCCAGCTGTCCCGCGGCATGGGCTCCGGCACCCTGTTCACGGCCAGTCCGTTCATCCACTCCGGCATCGGGTTCTCCGCGGTGCTCACAGGCGCGACCGTGGTCTGCTTCTCCTTCATCGGCTTCGACGCCATCACGATGTACGCCGAGGAGGCGCGCAAGACGTCCGACGTCGCGAAGGCGATCATCATCTGCCTGCTCATCGGCGGTGGCATCTTCCTCGCCGCCGGTCACGTGGCGCAGGCGGTCTTCCCGGACGTCTCCGGCTTCCACATGACCGACGACACGCTGCCCGAGATGGCGCTCAAGGTCGGCGGCAAGTTCTTCCAGGTGCTGTTCATGGCCGCCGCGTTCGCCGCCACCGTCGCCTCGGC
>Ga0306923_10008899_pt1 | contig 10080 bp, 9 predicted proteins | sample sta12Can44000108_FD_203841 | JGI IMG/M metagenome (GOLD analysis project Ga0306923, IMG submission 203841) | Lab enrichment of tropical soil microbial communities from Luquillo Experimental Forest, Puerto Rico - statanox.12C.anox.44.000.108 (v2)... | ecosystem: Environmental > Terrestrial > Soil...
GACGGGTGGGGTGAGTTCGTAATGACCGCCGATCCTGCTGCTGATTAGCGGCAAGGCCGTCCGTTAGATTGTACCGCCCATCCTTCTCATCCCATCATGAGGTGGCCTGGCGCCAACTTCGAAGAGAAGCACGAGCCCCGTGGGGTGTCAGTAGCCGAAGCGCAAAACGGTGACAGCATGAAGTCATCAGGTCGGAACTTGACACGGGCCGCGATAGAGAAGCGGTCATTCGTTGACGTTACGCTGATCTTCCCGATCGACAACTCGTGGTGGCCTGCGTCGATCACGGTATGATCCGCGTGAAAGGTCGGTCCCGACGAGGTCCGCAGATGAGCCCGACGCCCGACAACACGTTAGCCGATCCCGAGCAGCTCATAGCTGATCTCCAACGTCAGCTTGCCGAGTGCAAAGCCGAGCGTTGGAGCAGCAGACCGCGACCGCCGAGGTCTTGCAGGTCATCAATTCTTCGCCTGGCGATCTCGCCCGGTGTTCGATGCGATGCTCGACAAGGCGATGGGTCTCTGCGAGGCAGCATATGGGCATGTCCAGATCCATAATGCCAAACGCGCGCTCCCGATCGTGACCGATACAATCGGCAATCTGGCGTCGCTGCTCTTTCTGGGGCTTCTTCTCGGCGTCCGGCACGCCACTGACCCCGACCATGTCGTCGCAATCGCGACGATCGTGAGCCGCCAGCGCAATTTGCGGGGTTCGGCGATGATCGGTGCGGTCTGGGGGCTGGGCCATACGCTGACGATCCTGGCGGTCGGCGGCGCCATCATTCTGTTTGGCGTCGTGATTCCACCCCGCCTCGGCCTCGCGATGGAGTTCGGTGTCGGCATCATGCTCATCCTGCTCGGCGTGCTGACATTGACGGGGATGGGAGGGGTGATCCGTGAGGCGGCGTCGTTCGTCCGAGGATCCGCTCACCCGACTGAGCAGGTCCACGCGCACGGCGACTATGTCCACCGGCACGCGCGGAGCGCCGGCGGGGAAGGGCACGGTCATCGCGAAGACAACACGCCATTGGCCCGGCTCGATGCCCGGTTCGCCAGGTTGCAACTTTACCAATGGCTGCGGCCGCTTGCGGTCGGCATCGTCCACGGTCTCGCGGGATCGGCGGCGGTCGCTTTGCTGGTGCTCACCCTAGTCCGCGACCCGGTGTGGGCGATCGCCTATCTGTTGTTGTTCGGCGTCGGGACGATCGGCGGCATGATGGTGATAACCCTTGGCCTGTCGGCGCCCTTCGCGTTCACCTCGTCCAGTCTGCCCCGGCTCAACCTGCGACTGCGCGCGGCCGCCGGACTGATTAGCTTCGCCTTCGGCTTGTTCCTGATCTACGAGATCGGCTTTGCCGACGGCGGGCTGTTCACCGACGCGCCGAACTGGGAGCCGCGATGAGCCGCGCAAAGGAGCGGGCGGTCAGCTCAGCCCTCCGACGATGACACAACGGATAACCAGACCGGGGTTTACTTCCGTCATGAACGGTGCGGGATCGCTGTAGCACGCATGCACTCCGCCATCCGGCGATGACAGCGGTAGGATGCGGTCCTTGGGGACCTTAACCCAACGGTTGCGGATCAGAATTTCCAGCACCCAACCGCCCTCCGGCCCCGCTGCCGTGTATCGGGACGCTACCGGATGGCAGTCCCGCTCGTTGCAGCAACCCTCGCCCTCCGGGCTCTTCAGCCCGCGATACCAGGCATGGAACGTGTCATGTTCGCCTCTGCCCTGGGCGCATGCATCGAGCCCGTGAAGGCCGATCGAGCAAGCAATGCAGAGCGCCGTCAATGCGCGCATGGGATCTCCTGTCCCGCACCAACCGAGAAGCATAACGAGAGGCCGAAATGTTTGAAAAACGCTGAAGTGCCGCAACGGCCGGCACCGTGACGTTGACTGGCCGCCCGCCCCGGTCTTAAGGTTACCGCCCGCGGTGCGCGCTTGACGTTTCGGGAAGCCGGCGATGGTCGTTCCGCATTTTCGGACGGTAGCGCTTTCGGCGATCATCGCGGCGCTCTTGGCGATTGTCGGCCTCGCGCTGCAGCGCGAGTTGCCGCGGCATGCCGGGCCTGCGCCGGTCACCGCGGTCAAGACCGAGCCGCAGCAGAACGCGCTCAGCCCCGACGAAGAGGCCTACGCAGCGGCGTTGTGGCCGATCCATAGCGAGGTTGTCGAGGTCGCAGCCGTAGACATGAGCTTCGCCGGGATCGCCTATGTTACAGAGCACCACGACCGGCGTCGGCTCGAGGAGAAGGTGACGGCACTCCATGATCGCTTCAGAACCGCGGCCGACCAGGCGCGGTCGATGCCGGTGCCGGCCTCCATGGGGAAGGTGCACGATCAGTATCTCGAGGCGCTGGCGCTTTATGAGACGGCATCGGCCGAGATGGTCAAGGTCGCCACCGACGGCAAGGTCGAGCATCTGATCGAAGCACAGACCATGAGCCAACGCGCCGCCGAGGATCTGCTCAAAGTGGGCGATGTGCTCTGGCCGGGCGAGTATAAGCCGAATTGACGTTTGCAGCCCCGTCGAGGCGAGACGGCAGGAAGGAGTTCTCGAAGGACAACATCTAGACCAGAAGGGGAAGCAAGGTGAGGAACCTAGTACGACGAGTCGCGCTCGCCGGGGCGGTGGCTATTATCGGGTTAGCCGGGTTCGCTGTAGCGAACAGTGCCGCGGCGCAAGATCAGAACTGCTCGGTCTGGCTGGTCGAGAGCAGCCGCTTCATGAAGGTGCCGATGGGGGCCTTCATGCCCGACCGCGCCTTCATTCCCGGCAGCACCGACCCGAAGCACAACATCAATACCGTCGACCTGCCGGTCAATGTCGGCGTGATCAAATGCGGCAGCGATCTGATTCTCGCCGACTCTGGCTGGAAACAGCAGGAATACCACAAGATGACGGGAACCGAGCATTGGGCGCCATTGCCTGATCAGCTCAAGGTCCTCGGCTTCGACGCGAACAACGTGACCAAGATCGTGATCGGCCACGGTCACTGGGACCATGCCGGGCAGTTGTCGGACTTTCCCAACGCCGTGATTTACATCCAGCGCGAGGAGTTGAACGGGATCGAGTGGGCCCTCAACTACCCCAACCCGAAGATCGCCGCCGTCAACACCTCGCCTGGCGGCTGCATGCGCACCCCCGCCTGTGGGTATCCGCCACTCACCGTGGGTGAGATTTACGGCAAGGTGCTGAGCGGCAAGGCGGTGATCGTCGACGGCGAGGCGGAGATCTTGCCGGGCGTCAAGATCCATCCGGCCTTCCGTGGGCATACCGCGGGCTCCCAGCTGCTGGAGGTGCCGACCAGCATCGGTAAGCTTGTCTTCGGCTCCGACACCTATTCCTCATGGGAGGGGATTCGCGATTGGATGGCCGCCAACATTCAACAGACCGACACGGTCCAGCAGTTCTTGGCATATGAGAAATGCTACAAGATCACCGGCGGCTATCAAAATTGCATGTCCGCCCACGAACCGCTGACCTATACCGACGGCTATCCGATCACCAAAAACTCCTGGGTCGCGCTCAATGGCGGACGCATGGCGGAAATCGCGTTGGCCGCCGGCGAGAAATCGCATAAGCCGCAATAAGCCAGTAGGCCCTGCTGTTCGCCACGCCTAGCCTCGATCATGCCCGGGCGTGGCGAACACATTCTTAAAGACACTCCGCACCGCTATCGTCGGGCTCGTGTTTGCCATGGCGGCGTTGAGCTCGGCCTCCCTGGCTCACGCACATGACGCCAGCGCCTATGGCGGGCTCTTTCGTTCGCGCAACCTCGGCGAGACATGGCTCAACGCCGATGTGGGATTGTTTCTCGGCGCGGCACTCGCCGTAGCGGTCGATCCGCGCGATCCCAACCACCTCCTGATGGGCACCGAGATCGGCCTACTCGCCTCGAAAAACGGCGGGCGAAGCTGGTCACAGGAGGCGCCGGAGCTGATCCCCGGGGCGGTCTTTGCGATCGCCTTTTCGCGCGACGGCGAAAGCGTGGTTTGTGCAGCGGCGACTGGTGTCTTTCGCTTTGCCGACGGCCTATGGAGCCGTGCCGCCGCGCCGGACGGGGCAGCGCCGGCGCGCGAATTCGCATTAGGATCGGCACCTGACCGCGTGTATCTGTTGGGTGACCGGTCGCTCTTCATCAGCGAGGACGGCGGACAGAGCTATCGCCGCCTGGGGTCGGTCGAAGCCGTTCCGATTGCAGCTCTCGCGGTGGCGGCGAGGCAGCCCGGAGAGCTGCTGTTCAGGGTGATCGACGGCAGGCTCGCGGCCAGCGTGGATGGCGGCCACGAGTGGCGCCAACGCGCCGTAGGTTTGGGCGGTGATACAATCGATACCATCGTACTCGACGGCGCTTTGCCGAACCGGCTGTGGGCGGCGAGCGCGGATCGAATCTTCGTCGGCGATGATTTGGGTGTGCGCTGGCGCCCTGTGGGGCGACCCCTGCCGCAGGCGGCCACCAAGGTGCGCGGGATCGCGGCCGACGAGACGGCGTCCACGCTTGTCGTGACAACGCATCGCGGCATGTTCCGCAGCGACGACGGCGGACAGAACTGGATCCTCAAGGAAAACAGTTTGCCCGCGCACCTCGAGGCCGGGCCCCTCGTTCGCGACCCGACTGAAGCGCGCACACTTTACGCCGGATATTCTCTGCTTCCGTTTCCCGAATTGTGGCGCAGCGCGGTCGAGGGCCGTAATCTGCTTTCCCCCCTCGACCCGGTGAGCCTCAGCGGCGGCTTCGCTTTCATCGCCTTGCTGATTATCGGCGGCGTCCTTCTCGTCGGCTGGCTGGAGCGGCAGCGCTCCGCCGCGTCCTCCGGCAGCCACCCCTGTTCGTGAGGCTTCTTCCGGTAATCAGACGCGGCTGGCGGCGGTGGCTCGGGGCCGCGCTCCTGGCGGCGGCGCTTGCCGGCGCGGCCGCTTGGTTCACCCATCTGGACAGGTCGGTCGGGTGGTTCGTCGAATATCGGATGCCGCAGCCGCTCGACACGCCCACCGCGATCGCCGCGGCGGCCGACGGGACGATCTGGTTCACTATCGATCTCGCTGCGGCCATCGGCCGGGTACGCACTGGACAGCTGGAAAGACTTCCGCTGCGGAGCAACAATGTCGAGCCGATCGGGCTGGGGGTCGGTCCCGACGGTAGCGCCTGGTACACCGACAACAGCGCTCGCGGGATCTCGCGCATCACCCCTGCCGGTGAGATTTCCAGCTTTCCACTTGGCACGCCGATCGTTCGCCTCGGCCGGCTGGCGGTGGCGCCACAAGGCGCGGTCTGGTTCGCTGAAGCCACCGGCTACAGCATCACCCGGTTAGAGGATGGCGAGATCACCCGGCACGTGTTCGAATCTCCGCGCGGCGATCCTTACGGGGTCGCCGTGGCCGCGGATGGAACCGTGTGGGCTACGCTCAGACTGGGCAATCAACTGCTTCACATTGCGAACAACGGCGAGATCAGGGTTTTCGACTTGCCGAAAGCCGCAGCCGCTCCCTCGGATATCGCAACCGGGCCCGACGGGTCGGTGTGGTTCATCGAGCTGCGCGAGAACCGCATCGGCAGGCTGAAGGATGACGTGTTCGAGGACTATGCGGTTCCCGGGAACAACCCGACGTTGACCGGCCTTGCCGTCGCCGAGGACGGAGCGGTGTGGTTCGGCATGCTGCGCAGTGCTGCTCTGGGCCGATTGATGGATGGCCGGGTCGAGAGATTCAAGCTGCCGCGCGAGGGCGCACGACCCTGCAGTATTGCCGTCGATCGCAGCGGCAATATCTGGTACGCCGACATCAGCGGCTATGTCGGCATGTTGCCGGTGCTGTACGCCCGGCGCTGACCGTGATTGAGTCGCCGGTCGGAGGTGTCACCCTACCAAGGCCGCAACCTGATACGCGGCCTTGACCGTCAGCACGACGCCCATCCCAAGGATCAGCAGCGTGGTCGCGATTTGCGCTCGCATCGCCCAGATGCTACTGAGCCAATCCAGGATACTTCGCCCCACCTGTGCGGCCACGATACCCACGACCAGCAGTGTCGCGGCAAAGCCGAGGCTGAACACAACCACACTGGCCAGCCCCAGCAAAACCTGTCCGCTCGATAGCGCGGCCAGCAGGACTGCCAGTGCGCTCGGGTCGGGAAGAATCCCGCCGACAATGGCAAAAGCCAACAGCACGCCAAGCTGCGGTCGCTTGTCAGTCACGAGGTCCACGCGGTGCGAATGGTAGGTCCCCCACCCATGACTGTGCCACGCCAAGTTTTCCCCGTGTCCTAGATCACGGTCATCGTGGTGGTGATGAGCATGGCCGTCGAGGTGCTGATGCTCATAGCCGGTGTCGTGGGCGGGTGCCGCAACAGGCGGATCGCCCATCGCCAGGGTGAGAAGGTCGCGCTGGGTCCACAGCATCCATAGCCCAAGCACGATGACGAGCAGTGCGGTGGCAAGCGCCAAACAGGCTTCAACCCTTTGCGGCACGAACCAAGCCGACCCGAGCGAGGCGAGGACCCCCACCAGCACGATCCCGGTCGTATGCGACAAAGTCACAAAGACGCCGAGGATCACCGCATCGATTGGTCTACCGCGCGCTCCGACGATATACGCCGCGGCAATCGTCTTGCCGTGCCCGGGGGTTGCTGCATGCACGGCGCCGACCCAGAAGCTCGACAGGACGTAGAATAGGGTCTCCGGCATCGGTCCACGCGTATGCCATGTCGCCGACGAGGCGGGATTGAATCATACATCCCGGAACACGGCAGGACTACTCGCCGCTCGCATCTTATTCGGTCATCGAGCTTGTTGCCGCGAGCGACGATCGGCCCGATTATCGGCAGTAAGAACGCGGAGCCACCGGCTTGTCCCGCATGTTGATCGCCCTCGCGGCGATGTTTCTGCAACAAACCTTCGCGTCGGTTGGCAAGGTGCTTCCGGCGGTGCTAGCCCCGCTGGTCATCGCCGAGCTTCACGCCGATCCCGCCTGGGTCGGGGTCTATTACGGCTTCTCCGCCGCCGCCTCGCTGGTCGCGCAAATGGGTTGCGGCAGCTTTATCGTCCGCTACGGCGCGCTGCGGATGAGCCAAGTCGCCCTCGTGCTGCTGGGCGGCGGCATGGCGGTGGCGGCCGAAGGATCGCTACCGGGCTTCGCTGGCTCAGCGATCATCGGCGGCGGCGGGGCCGCGGTGTCGACACCGACCAGTTCACAATTGCTTTACCGAGTCTCGCCGTCTCGCCTGGCGCCGCTGATATTTTCGATCAAGCAGACCGCGGTACCCGCGGGTTTGCTGATTTGTGGCTTTCTGGGCCCGGCGATGGCGGCCGTTCTGGGGTGGCGCGGCGCGGTGCTGGCTGTAGCGGCCGCTTGCGTCATATTCGCGTCAGCGCTGCAGCCGCTGCGGGCCCGGTTCGACGATGACCGCGTGCCCTCGCGACGCTTCCGACTCGCCGATTTTCGCGCCACCATCGCATCCGTCGTGAGGGCTCCCGACCTGCGCGGTCTGTCCCTCGCCTGTTTCGCCTTCAATGGCGTCCAATCGGTATTCACTGCCTATTTCGTAACCTACCTCGTAGCCCTCGGCTACGAACTGGCTGCGGCGGGCTTTCTGTTCTCCGTCGTAGTAGCCGTCGCGGTGCCGTGCCGAGTCCTGTGGGGTTGGGTCGGAAGTTTTCGCGTCGCACCCCGTCTTGTCATGGCTGGTCTCGCTCTGGGCATGGCGGGTAGCGTCGCATTGACCGGACTCTTCACGACGGCTTGGCCTATCGCGGCGATGGGGCTGGTCGGCGCCATGCTGAGCGCAACGGCGATGTCGTGGCACGGCATTCTGCTGTCCGAGACCGCCCGGTTGGCACCCGCCGGTAGCGCCGGCGCGGTGACCGGCGGCGTGTTGTCGTTCGGCCAAATCGGCGCGCTGCTGGGCCCGTTCGCCTTTTCTCTGCTCCTTCGCCTGACCGGCGGTTACGGCGCCGGCTGGGCACTCTGCACCATTCCGGCTTTGTGGGTCGGGATCAGCCTGATGCGGCGGCGCGTGCCAATCGAACGCGGCAACGCCCTGACCGCGAAGACGCCGGGTAATAGGCGTTTGGACGGCAGCCGAAGTGTCGCTCCCTAGCTGAGGTGTGCCGAGGCTACTAAGCAGGGTCGTCCAGAATGGCGGGATGGCCGACCCCGGAGGGGCTGGGCGGACGGCAAATTTGCACCCCGCTGAACCAGACCGCTTTCCGGTTCGGAGGTCCGCAACGAGGCAAACCGGCCGTTCGAGCGTGGTGGCGACGACAGCGCGGGTCAGGGTCGAAAGACGAGGTTGCTCCGAGCAGACGGTCGGCGCGACCGCACGGCTGCGGCTTCATGGGAAACGCCTTCCTATTTGGTTGATTCGGGCTCCTCAAGCCTCTCCCATCCGGCGCGCCGCGGCCGATCAGGTCGTGCGTAGAGCCTCGCACAACTTGTCGGCGGCCCTCCTGAAGTCAGGTAATCCGGACAGGCGTGGGGCGCTCTTGCTAGGCACGAATTCCAACGATTTCCGCGAGCAGCATCGCGAAATCCGCTTGGTGACCGTCGACTACAACCGGCTCGTGCTTGTTCTCTCTCCTTGACCTCCGCCACCACGCGCGGGGCGACGAGGGTCGTTTTCACCCTACCGCGACGCTTCTGCCGGTCAACCATGGTGCAACCATTATCTGGCATATGGCTCGGATGCCAGAGCACTACGACCTAACGCTGCTTCACCCTGACGGTAAGCTCGGCCGCGACATCGCGATAATGCGGGCGGAGATCGAGGAGCTCCACGCGAGGCTCGCCCGGATGCCGGCTGTGATCGCCCGCGCGGCATTCGGGAACATTTTCTCAACTTCGGTCGTCACCACCTTGCTCGGGTGGTGGTTCCTCGCACGCTGATGGAACCTTGGGCTGCGGTTGTCTCCGCGGTCGCGGTCGGACTTGTATCGGGCCTCTTAGTGATCTCGGCCGGGACTATAGGCCGATTATTGCCCCGCCTGTTTCCGCCGTTCCCGAAGGCATCTCAGTTGACGGTGCCACACACAGTCGCTCCTCAAACGCGAGATGCAACTTGATTTAACCGACGAGGAGGCGGCAGCCCTCCTCAGCTTTTTGAACCGAGTGATCGCCGACGATCGCTATCCGCTATCACCCCGGATCGGGGTGTTGCGCGCCATTCGGGCGAAGTTGCCGGGTGCGCCACGGGAACCGCCGCCGGCCAGACCGCCGACGCCCGATGAACGCTATCCTGGCCGCCGCCCGCGCCAGGGGCGCCGACCATGGTGAACCCCCTGCCAATAGCAAGGATAGCCTCGTTGTGACGGCGGCAGGTGGCGGCCCGCTCATCGGGACCGAGCCTTTGTCCTCGATCCGCCCAGGAAAGCAAGTAGGAGCCAGGTACTAGTAGTTCCACCGTCGTTTTCGCAGTTGTCGGCGCAGGCCGTTAGCCGATCTCGATCAGCGCGGCGGGAAGCCCCTCCCCTTTTTCGAAGGGGGACGAACGGTTCGAATCCGGCTTGCTCCAGCGCGGAGTCTGCGAACTATCAGTTCCGAGGCCGCCTCTACCGTTTTTCTAAACCGGCGCAGCCATCGGCGTGGCATCCGGTGGCATCGCCGGCGCGGCAACCACTCCGCCACCGACACCGCGATACTGAATGGGTCGCGCGAGCCGCACCACCATCGCGTAATTGGCCAACGCGGGCCGTTAAGTGATCGATATTTAACATCAGGTTTCGATGTCACGGATGCATCGCATGATCGCATGGGCTAAGACAATCGGAGAGGTACCCGGTCAGTTGCGGCGCGAGGGCTAGCTCGCGGATATCTTAACTCCACTTCAAGATCGCGGGGACCATCCCGCGTTCGCGGTCGAATGGTAGTGATTTCACGGAGGCCGTCACGGCAAACACGCGCGAGCATCGCTATGCGGTGTCTCTAGCTAATCTGGAACGGGCTGGGCCGGCACCTCTCACGCGATCGGTCTCGATCCCGCCTTCACAATCCATGACCGCGAGGACTCGGCCGATCTTTTGAATCTGGTACGGCATCGCCTCGGGTTTTCGAAGACCGCGACGCGGTTTCCGCTGAAAGGCACCTGC